>ERZ795062.208-NODE-208-length-54276-cov-7.938640_pt1 | contig 54276 bp, 46 predicted proteins | sample MGYA00375146_ERZ795062 | MGnify/ENA primary metagenome ERZ795062 (study PRJEB30191, sample SAMN05720281) | activated sludge metagenome | isolation source: Anaerobic digester | place: USA | collected 2015-07-16 ...
TCCGTCGATGAAAGCCATATCGAAAGTCACATCCATGGCAGGCACCACCTCCAATGCATCGCCAATGATGAAATCTATCCGATGAGCCAACGGCGACCCTTCTATCCATGGACGGGTGAAATCTTCTTGCTCGTCATTGATCTCGTATGTATACACTTTTCCTCCCTCCGGTAACCCTTCTGCCATGCAGATAGCGCTGTAGCCGCTGAAAGTTCCCACTTCAAGGATGTTCTGTGGACGAATCATCTCTACAAGCATCTTGAGCAATCTGCCTTGGAGATGTCCACTGGCCATCCTTCCACGAAGAAGATGGATATTGGTGGCACGATAAAGTCTGTATAGATAATCCCCTTCCGCATCTATATGCTGAAGGATATAATTGTCGAGCTGTTCAGATTCCGTCATCTGTTATTACTGGTCGCATTAGAGATGATACCTTCGATAGCCAAACGGTAAGAATCGAGCCCAAATCCACAAATCACTCCAAGACATGCACAGGAAATCATTGATTTGTGGCGGAACTCTTCTCGTTTATGCACATTTGAAATATGCACTTCGACAACGGGACTTTTCAGACTGCGTATGCAATCCTGCAGAGCCACGCTGGTATGCGTATATGCCCCGGCATTCAGTACAATACCGTCATAACTGAAACCCACTTCCTGCATTTTGTCAATCAGTTCACCTTCGATATTACTTTGATAATATTCTATATCAATGTCCGGATATTGACTGCGAAGAACAGGCAGGTAAGTCTCAAAAGAATTGTTGCCATATATCCCTGGTTCACGTACACCAAGAAGATTCAAATTCGGTCCGTTAACGATAAGTATTTTCATATCTCAGAATAATTTGTTATATTTGCTGCAAAATTAATAAAAATAATGGAAAACGACAAGAAAAGTGGAACGAATGTCGTCCGTGAGTATTGCAGATACTTGAAATTGGAACGGAATTATTCGCCCAATACGCTCGATGCCTATTTAAGGGATTTGCAGAAGCTCCTTGACTATCTGCAACGCGAAGGTATAGAACCGACGGAAGTCAAACTGGAAAACCTTCGCCATTTCGCAGCGGGATTGCACGATGTCGGCATTCACCCTCGTTCTCAATGCCGGATACTTAGTGGCATCCGCAGGTTCTATCATTTTCTTCAGATAGATGGGTATGTAAAGGATGATCCCACCGAACTGCTCGAGTCTCCACAGATAGGAGAGCATCTTCCGGAAGTACTTTCCACGGCAGAAGTGGACATGATAGAAAACAGCATCGACCTCTCCGATCCGTTGGGCCAACGTAATAAAGCCATCATCGAAGTCCTGTTCAGTTGCGGTATGCGGGTTAGTGAATTGGTAAACTTCAAATTATCAGATTTGTATATAGAAGAAAAGTTTGTAAGAATCATAGGTAAGGGCCGGAAAGAACGACTTGTACCAATATCGCAGCGGGCCATCGATGAAATAAAATATTGGTTCTTGGACCGTAATCTTATGAAGATCAAACCAGAAGAACAGGATTATGTGTTCCTGAATCGTCGTGGTGCTCATCTTACCCGCACCATGATACTGATCATGATAAAAAATCAGGCAGAGATAGCTGGAATAAAAAAGACAATCAGTCCACACACTTTCCGCCATTCATTCGCTACAGCCTTGTTGGAGGGCGGTGCCGACCTAAGAGCGATCCAGGCAATGTTAGGTCACGAGAGTATAGGTACGACAGAGATTTATACCCACATAGATACGACGCGGCTCAGAGATGAAATATTATTGCACCATCCGCGTAATATAAAGAATGAACATTGAAAAATGTTGCAAGATAATAATATTTATGTTACCTTTGCAGCATTATCACTAAAAACTCAAACAAATGAAACTGAAACAGTTGTTCATGTTGGTCTTGCTTTTTGTAGCAGGACAAGTGTTGGCGCAGAAGATGCCCGTAATACCTATAGATACGGCAGTACGTATAGGCAAGCTCCCTAATGGTTTAACATATTATATCCGCTATAATAACTGGCCCGAACATCGTGCCGATTTCTATATAGCACAGAAGGTAGGTTCCATACAGGAAGATGAGAACCAGCGCGGACTGGCTCATTTTCTTGAACACATGTGTTTCAACGGTACCAAACATTTCAAGAGCGATGCTCTCGTAAAGTATTGTGAAAGTATCGGTGTGCAGTATGGAGGAGACCTCAATGCGTATACATCTACCGATCAGACGGTCTATAACATATCCAATGTACCCACGACGCGACAATCGGCACTCGACTCTTGTCTGCTGATATTAAGCGACTGGGCCGATGGCTTGACACTTGACCCTCAGGAGATAGACAAAGAAAGAGGTGTAATCCATGAAGAATGGCGTCTGCGTACAAAAGCATATATGCGTATGCTTGAACGTGACTTGCCCAAACTCTATCCAGGTAGTAAGTACGGACTACGTATGCCTATCGGACTAATGAGTGTGGTGGACAATTTCAAACCCAAGGCGTTGCGCGATTATTATGAGAAATGGTACCGTCCCGACAATCAAGGTATTATCATCGTCGGCGATGTGGATGTTAATCATGTGGAGGCCGAGATTAAGAAACTGTTTGGCGGTATCAAGTCACAACCCGGTGCTGCCAAGGTCGTAGACGAGCAGGTGCCGGACAATAACACACCGATATTCGTAATTGATAAAGACAAAGAGCAAGAAAGAAATAGCATAGAACTGATGTTTAAGCATGCTGCCGTGCCCGACTCAATGAAAACGACACTCGACTATATGCTCGAAGAGTATGTTAAACAGACCGCTTTGTCTATGTTGAACGACCGTTTCAGAGAATATGTCAATAAACCCGAAAGTCCTTTCGTCTCAGCTTATGCATGGGATGACAGTTATATCATTTCGAAAACCAAAGATGCATTTACTCTACAGGCACAGCCCAAAGACGGAAAAATAGAGGAATCGCTAAAGGTGATGCTTAGAGAGGCGACAAGAGCTGCAAAGTTTGGTTTCACCCCAACCGAATACAGCAGGGCAAAAGCAGATATGCTCAGCGGTTTGGATAAAATGTACAGTAACCGTGATAAACGTGAGAATTCCCAGTTCTATGAAGAGTATAAAAATCATTTCCTAGATAATGAACCGATACCGTCCATAGACTATTATTATGCCACTCTGAAACAAATGGTACCCGTGATACCTATAGAAGCTATCAATGAGGCTATGCGTGTCATGGTGTCGGTGTCAGATACAAATATGGTCGTGGTTAACTTCAATAATGAGAAAGAAGGTAATGTATATCCTACAGAGGTGACTCTTAAAAAAGCGATTGATGAAGCCCGTGCAGAGGAACTAACCCCTTATGTCGACAATGTCAAAAACGAACCTCTTATAAAGGATATGCCGAAGAAAGGAAAAATCAAGAAGGAAACCGTAAATAAGAAATTTGACTATAAAGAACTGATACTTTCCAACGGAGTAAAAGTAATATTGAAGAAGACAGATTTCAAGAAAGACGAAGTAAGACTGTCGGCAGAAGGCCAAGGAGGCAGCAGTTTGTACGGCGAGAAAGATTATGTCAATCTAGAAGCCTTCAAAGATGTGATAAATGCCAGTGGACTAGGCAATTTCAAACATAATGAGCTCCCCAAGGCTCTTGCAGGTAAAATAGCCAGTGCAAGTATGTGGATGACGACGATGTACGAACAGATCAGCGGCAGTTCTACACCCAAAGATGTTGAAACAATGTTCCAATTGGTTTACTTGTATTTTACGCATATCAACAAAGATCAGGAATCTTATGATAATCTGATGAATTCTTATCAAATAGTACTGAAAAACAGAGCCCTGAGTCCTGATAACGCATTCTCGGATTCCCTGACCTATACCCGTTATATGCATAATCCGCGTTTCAGATCATTGGAAGTAAAGGATATAAAGAGTATCAATTACGACCGAATATTGGAGATAGCGAAAGAACGTACAGCCAATGCCGCCGCTTATACATTTACAATAATAGGTAATTTCGAGGAAGATTCGATTCGTCCGTTGCTCGAACAGTATATCGCATCCCTGCCGGTACAGAAAAAGATTGAAAAGGGACATAGGGTAAATAACACGGCAGACGGTATTGTCGTCAACCAATTCTGTAGAAAGATGGAAACGCCAAAAGCCAGTGCCGTGATGGTCTGGAAAAATGACAAGATGCCCTATACGCTCGAAAACGCAGTAAAAGTGGATGTCGCCGGACAGATATTGGATATGATATATAACAAGAAGATACGTGAAGATGCCAGTGCAGCTTATTATGCCGGTGCAGCCGGAGATATCAGTCATGCAGAAGACGGATACACGACCACCATCTTATATGCTTCTTGTCCTATGAAGCCTGAGAAGTGCGACACCGCTCTTGCCATCATGCGTACAGAAGTGCCTGGTCTGACAGAGAAATGCGACCCTGCCATGCTTGCCAAGGTAAAGGAATATATGCTTAAGAATGCAGACGACTCTTTCAAGACCAATGATTATTGGAGTGGCATCATAGACATATACAGGAAATACGGACTGGATTTTTATACCACATACAAAGATGTGATCAAAGCCCAGACACCAGAGAGCATCAGTGCATTTGTGAAAGAGTTGCTGAAGGCAAACAATCGCGTAGAAGTGGTTATGATGCCTCAAAAATAATAAGATACTTCGTTTTTTATTTTGTATTTAATTCGAATTACAGTACCTTTGCACCCAATTATTTATAAATAAAGAGATTATGTCATATTTGTTTTCATCAGAATCAGTATCAGAAGGTCATCCTGATAAAGTAGCGGATCAGATATCAGATGCTATATTAGACCAGTTCCTTGCTTATGACGAGAATGCCAGAGTGGCTGTGGAAACGCTTGTCACGACAGGGCAGGTGGTTATAGCGGGTGAGGTTCACAGCGAGGCTTATATAGACCTGCAGAATGTGGCCCGTACCACGATCAACAAGATCGGTTATACCAAATCAGAATACCAGTTTGATGGTAATTCATGTGGAATATTCAATGCCATCCACGAGCAGAGTGATGATATCAACCGCGGTGTGGATAATGGAACTGATATTAATCAAGGTGCCGGTGATCAAGGTATGATGTTCGGTTATGCCATCAATGAGACAGAGAATTACATGCCTGTATCATTGGATTTGGCTCATATTATCATGCATACCCTTGCAGATATCCGAAAGGAAGGAAAGGCAATGACATATCTTCGTCCCGATTCCAAGTCTCAGGTCACTATCGAGTATAATGATAATGGTACGCCTTCACGTATAGATACGATAGTAGTATCTACACAGCATGATGAATTCGACAAGGACGATGTGATGCTGGCCAAAATACGTGAGGATGTCATCAACATTCTTATACCACGTGTGAAGTCACAGATACATAGCGACAAAGTGTTGGCATTGTTTAATGATGATATCAAATATTTTGTCAATCCGACAGGCAAATTTGTCATAGGCGGTCCTCATGGAGACACAGGTCTGACAGGCCGTAAGATTATCGTTGATACTTATGGAGGTAAAGGTGCACACGGTGGTGGTGCTTTTAGCGGTAAGGACTCCAGTAAAGTGGACCGTTCTGCGGCTTATGCGGCAAGACATATAGCAAAGAACATGGTGGCAGCCGGTGTGGCCGATGAAATGCTTGTTCAGATAAGTTATGCGATTGGTGTGGCAAAACCGGTAAACATCTATGTCGATACTTATGGAAAGAGTAATGTGAAGATCAGTGACGGTGAGATAGCAAGAAAGATTGCCGATATGTTCGATTTACGTCCGAAAGCAATCGAGAAAAGTCTGAAGCTCCGACAGCCGATATTCAGCGAAACGGCATCTTATGGACACATGGGCCGCAAGTCGGAAGTGATAAACAAAACATTTGTAAGCCGTTATCATGAAACAAAGACAATTGAGGTTGAATTGTTTACATGGGAAAAACTCGATTGTGTTGATCAGATAAAGAAAGAATTCGGATTGTAAATATGTTGTTCGAACAGTCGGATTCGCTCAGTAAGATATCTGAAACTCTTTCAGTCCCTGAAGAGGCTACTAGACATAATTCAAAACCACAGCACCCGTATCAGGTGCTGCGACAGTTGCCTAGTGACGCTACTCCTGCCCAGCAAGACTCGGCCATACAAGCCGTATTCCAACCGAAAGAAATTCATTACAGCAGTCGCCCCGACACACTGCATCTTCCCGGTCAGGATGCAGGGAAAAGTTTAAAGGATGTGAAGTTGCCGAAATATTATAAAGAAAGTTTCTTTTCCAATGATTCTCTTCTGCATCCTGAATTAAGTGCCGGTCGTTATGGCGTGGCGGGAGACCCTGTCCCATATAGCATTCATAATGACAATTATGTTACAGGAATGTTGTTAGGATGTTTTATTCTTGCCTTAATAGCCTTTTCACATTCACGTATGTTCTTATTACGTCAGATGAAAGAATTCTTTTATGTTCAGCGTAGTGGTACGACAGTAGTCAGCGAGACGACAAACGAACTTCGTTTCCAGTTCTTTCTCGTACTGCAGACGTGTCTGCTATTATCACTATTATTCTTTTTTTATACGACGATATACATATCAGACACATTTGTCTTATCATCACAATATCAGTTGATTGCCATATATTTCGGGATTATTGCGTCCTATTTTATATTGAAGGTGATATTATACTGTTTCGTGAACGCTGTGTTTTTTGACAAGAAAAAAAACATACAGTGGTTGAAATCTCAGATGTTTCTCGTGTCAGTAGAAGGCATCGCTTTGTTTCCTGCTGTCATGCTGCATGCGTATTTTGATTTTTCAATAAGAAATACGCTTATTTACTTTGCATTTATCGCAATATTGGTCAAATTATTGACTTTTTATAAGTGTTACAGTATCTTTTTTAGGAAAATTGGAGCTTTTTTGCAAATAATTTTGTACTTTTGTGCCCTCGAAATGATACCACTTATAACCCTCGGGGTGTTATTGGTGATGACAGGTAATTATTTTAAAATAAATTTTTAGGACACCGATGATTAAGAAGATTTTGGTTTCTCAGCCTAAACCAACTAGTGAAAAATCGCCGTATTATGACATCGCATCAAAGTATGACGTTGAATTAGTATTCCGTCCTTTTATTAAGGTCGAAGGTCTTTCTGCTAAGGAATTCCGTCAGCAGAGAATAAATATTTTAGATTATACAGCAATTGTATTCACATCCAGGCATGCGATAGACAATTTCTTCAGTTTGGCGAAAGAAATGCGTGTCACCATACCTGAAGATATGAAATATTTTTGTGTTACGGAGACGATAGCGCTTTATATACAGAAATATGTTCAATATCGTAAACGTAAGGTGTTCTTCGGCACAACGGGTAAAATCGTTGATTTGGCGCCGACAATGGTGAAACATAAAACGGAAAAATATCTTATACCGCTCAGTGATGTTCATGACAACAGTGTCAGTGAACTATTGGAATCCAAGAAACTTGCACACACGGAATGTGTGATGTATCGTACGGTCAGCAATGATTTTACAGCTGAGGAGATTGATACATTTGATTATGATATGCTGATATTCTTTAGTCCGTCGGGTGTTCAGTCGTTAGTGAAAAACTTCCCTGACTTCAAGCAGGATAAAGTAGCTATCGGTACTTTCGGTCCCACTACGGCAAAGGCTGTAACAGATTCAGGCTTACGTCTGGATTTACAGGCGCCCAATAAGGACTGTCCATCTATGACAGGAGCCTTGGAACAATATCTGGCAAAACATAAATAAGATTGGTGATGACCGCGTCTGTGGTTCAGACATTAAAGAAGAATGAACGGCTAAGTAGTAGAAATATTATTGAAAGACTGTTCACAGGAGGCCAAAGTCGTTCGATGTCGCTCTTTCCTTTGAGAGTGGTTTATACTCAGATAGAAAATAACGAGTCGAATTCAGATGTGCAAATATTGGTAAGCGTATCCAAAAGGCATTTCAAGCGGGCCGTCAAGCGTAACCGTGTCAAACGACAGATAAGAGACTCCTATAGACGGAACAAGGGCATCCTGGACACTTCCCTTAAGGGGAATGAATCTACGCCAATGGCTATGGCTTTTATATGGTTGGCGGATAAGTTGTATTCATCTGCTGAGATTGAGAAACGGATGGTGTCTCTTTTGCAGCGCATCAGTGAGCAACAATGAAAATGCTGCGGTCTATATTTAAACTATTGTCCCGTGCAGTGATATGGATATTATGCTTGCCGATTGTGTTTTATCAACGATGTATCAGTCCGTTCACCCCTCCGTCATGCCGATTCACCCCCACATGCTCGCAATATGCTTTGGAAGCTCTGCGCAAGCATGGGCCTATTAAGGGATTGGCTTTGGCTATATGGAGAATCTTAAGATGTAATCCATGGGGAGGCAGCGGTTACGATCCTGTACCCTGAATATTGTGAATAAAAATATAAATATATAATAAATCATTCGATGAATAAGAATTTTGTTGAAGAATTAAAATGGCGTGGAATGTTGAGCCAGATAATGCCTGGTACAGAAGAACTTCTACAGAAAGAGATGGTTACGGCTTATTTGGGAACTGACCCTACAGCCGATTCTTTACATATAGGCCACTTGTGTGGAATTATGATGCTTAGTCATCTGCAGCGTTGCGGTCATAAGCCACTGGCATTGGTCGGTGGTGCCACAGGTATGATAGGCGACCCTTCAGGCAAGAGTGCCGAACGCAATCTTCTTGACGAAGAGACATTGCGCCATAATCAGGAATGTATCAAGAAACAGCTTGCCAAATTCCTGGATTTCGAGAGCGATGCTCCCAACAAAGCTGAACTGGTTAATAATTACGATTGGATGAAGGGTATGACGTTCCTCGATTTCGCCCGTAATATCGGCAAGCATATCACTGTCAACTATATGATGGCAAAGGAGAGTGTTCAGCAACGCCTTAATGGTGAAGCACGCGATGGACTTTCATTTACAGAATTCACATACCAACTACTTCAGGGTTATGACTTCCTGCATTTGTACCAGACTAAAGGTTGTAAACTGCAGATGGGCGGTAACGACCAGTGGGGTAATATGACTACCGGTACAGAACTTATCCGTCGTACTCTTGGCATCGAGACAGAGGCTTATGCGCTGACCTGTCCACTTATCACAAAGGCAGACGGTAAGAAGTTCGGTAAGACGGAAAGCGGAAATATCTGGTTGGACCCTAAACGTACCACTCCTTATAAATTCTATCAGTTCTGGCTCAATGTCAGCGATGATGATGCCGAACGTTATATCAAGATATTCACAGACCTCGATAAGGAAACTATTGATACGCTCGTAGAAGAGCATAAGCAGGATCCGGGCCGTCGTGTCCTTCAGAAACGACTCGCTCAGGAGGTAACTGTCATGGTGCATTCCGAGGAAGATTACAATACGGCTGTTGAGGCTTCCAATATCCTTTTCGGCAAAGGTACGAAAGAGACGTTGCAGAAGTTTGACGAAGACACACTGTTGAGTATATTTGAAGGCGTTCCTCATTTCGATATTAACAAAGATGCCCTTGGCCAACCGGCGGTAGATATCTTCACACAGTCTGCCCCTGTTTTTGCCAGTAAAGGTGAGATGCGCAAACTCGTACAGGGTGGCGGCGTATCATTGAACAAAGAAAAGTTACAGGCTTTCGATACGGTAATTACAGCGGAAGACCTGATAGATGGTAAGTATTTGCTAGTACAGAAAGGCAAAAAGAATTACTATCTCTTGACAGTGAAATAAAAAATCGGTGCAAAAATTTGGTAGTAGTTCAAAAAACCACTACCTTTGCACCCGTTATTGTCCCATGGTGTAATGGTAGCACTACAGTTTTTGGTTCTGTCAGCGGTGGTTCGAATCCGCCTAGGACAACTAATAAGAATCGCAGATGTCTGATATCCGGATGTTTGTGATTCTTTTTTTAGCCTACGGTTTAAAATTTTAAATAAAAACATCACAATGTTACAGAATTTCCTAAACCGTTGACAACTAATAGGTTAATAGTCGGCAACTACGGTTGTAAACGTAACAAGACCACGCACAAACGTCACACAAATCGTATATCCGGTTGTGCGAATCGGCTTGATCAGAGACTCAAATCGATGGATTTGTACAACTTTTAGGCCTAAAAATGTTGCGAAAGCGATGGGGATGAAGAGCAAATCCACTAGTATTGAATCAATTTCAGGCCTAAATCTTCTTCAAAAGCGATGGAATTGCGACTCAAAAGCGGTAGTTTTCAAGATATGACCAGTGATAACAGAAGGTTAAGTTGGTATCCGTCATTTCCACGTCGCGCGAGAAAAATTGCGCACAAGGATATTTTTTTTCCGCGGTGCGCAATTTTTCTCGCACGACGCGCAATTTTGACAAGGTGGAGGATGGGTGGAGGTTTGGTGGAGGTTCTGAAGCACCACATTTTTTTCAAATGGCTATTTATCAGTATCTTACGAAGAAATTTTGTCTTCGGGTGGAGGATGGAGGTACAAAACGAAAAAAAATTCAGAAAAGTATAGATTGCGACTTAAACATGGACCACAATTTATCATCGGAAAGTAGCAGAGAAAAATATATGTCAAAAAATATTCGAATTTTCGGTGTGGAAGCAGTGTGGAGGCAAATAATTTTGCCTCCACACCTTTCAAATATTTCGATATCAAAAAGATACAAAGAGATTTTGCACCTCAGTGGAGTGTGGAGGCTGTCTTACAACTTTTTTATGGGAACACAATGATAAAAAGAGGAATATTATACTTATTTTAAGTATTCTTCAACAAAGATTCGTATTACTAATAGTACAAGATTCATAAAAATATTGTATCTTTGCAGCAAACAAATTCAAAAAAACAATTTAGAATATGAAAACTAATTATGAAATTCGTTACGCAGCCCACCCAGAGGATGCGAAGAGTTATGACACTAAAAGAATCCGTCGCGATTTCTTAATCGAAAAAGTATTTGCAGCTGATGAAGTAAACATGGTTTACTCTATGTACGACCGTATGATTGTAGGCGGTGCCATGCCAGTCAAGGAAGCCCTGAAACTGGAAGCCATCGATCCTATCAAGTCTCAATACTTCACCTCTCATCGAGAGATTGGTATCTATAATGTAGGTGCCGGTGCCGGTGTGGTTAAAGTAGGTAATGAAACATTCGAACTCAATTTTAAGGAAGCACTCTATGTAGGTCGTGGTGACCGTGAGGTAGTATTCTCAAGCAAAGATGGCTCAAAACCCGCTAAGTTCTACTTCAACAGTGTAACAGCCCATAAGGAATATCCTTGCAAGAAAGTGACCAAGGCAGATGCCGTAGTAGCACACATGGGAGCCCTGGAAACAAGCAACGAACGTAATATCAATAAGATGATTGTAACACAGGTGCTGCCTACATGTCAGATACAGATGGGTATGACCGAACTGGCAACAGGCAGTGTGTGGAACACAATGCCTGCCCATGTACACTCTCGTCGTATGGAGGCATACTTCTATTTCGAGGTACCGGAAGAACAGGCCGTCTGCCACTTTATGGGACAGATAGACGAAACCCGCCATATATGGATGAAGGGAGACCAGGCTGTGCTTTCACCTGAATGGAGTATTCATTCGGCAGCAGCCACACACAATTATACCTTTATCTGGGGTATGGGAGGCGAAAATCTCGACTATGGAGATCAGGACTTCTCTGAAATCACAGACTTGAAATAAACTATAACTAACATAAATAACAAAAAGAAATGAACGAATTTGCTAAAAACTTTTCTTTGGAAGGTAAGATAGCCCTCGTAACAGGTGCTTCTTACGGAATAGGAATGGCAATAGCTACCGGTTTTGCTAAGTCGGGAGCAACCATCGTGTTTAACGATATCAAACAGGAACTGGTAGACAAAGGTCTTGCTGAATACAAAGCCCGCGGAATCAAGGCTCATGGTTATGTTTGTGATGTAACCAACGAGGACATGGTGAATGAATTTATCGCAAAAGTACAGAAGGAAGTCGGCAACATTGATATTTTGGTAAATAATGCCGGTATCATCAAGCGTATTCCGATGTGTGAGATGACAGCTGCACAGTTCCGCCAGGTTATCGATGTAGACTTGAATGCTCCGATGATTGTAAGCAAGGCCGTAATACCTAATATGATCAAGGCAGGTCATGGAAAGATTATCAATATCTGTTCTATGATGTCGGAACTTGGTCGCGAAACAGTTTCTGCTTATGCTGCCGCTAAGGGAGGACTCAAGATGCTGACACGTAACATCTGTTCTGAATATGGAGAATATAATATTCAATGTAACGGTATCGGTCCGGGTTACATCGCTACTCCGCAGACAGCACCCCTCCGTGAACGTCAGGCTGACGGAAGTCGCCATCCGTTCGACAGTTTTATCGTAGCAAAAACACCTGCTGCCCGTTGGGGTAATCCAGAAGACCTGCAGGGACCTGCCGTATTCTTGGCATCAGATGCATCCAACTTCGTAAACGGTCATATCCTATACGTAGATGGTGGTATTCTGGCATATATCGGCAAGCAACCTTGATACAATAAAATAAGGTAAATGAAAAAGGCATCCGTAAGGATGCCTTTATTTTTTTTCAGAACGAATAAATGTTCTTTTTTGTTTACAGAAATTAGTTCAGAGAACCAGTTAATTCTGCACCAGCCTTGAATTTAGCCACTTTCTTAGCAGCGATCTTGATCTTCTGCTTTGTTGCAGGATTGATACCCTCGCGAGCAGGACGTTCGTTAACACTGAATGTACCGAAACCAACCAAAGCGATTTTATCACCTTTTACAAGAGCATCTTTGATAGCTCCTACTGTGGCATCTAAAGCCTTTTTTGAATCACTCTTTGACAAACCTGATGCAGCTGCGATCTGGTCTATTAATTCTGTCTTATTCATAAAATTGATTTATTAATTAGTTAATATATTATTTATAGCCTTATTTGTTCGCAAATATAGGGTAATCATTTCATTTTTCAAACAAAAAATAAAAAAAAGTTGAGAAATTAATGAAAAAAAGTTGCTATAGTGCCCGTTTTATGCATATAAACGGATATTTTTAGTAATTTTGCGGCTGTTTATATATAAAATAGAAAGGAAAGCTATGTTACGGATACCAGCTATAACAAAAAACCTGCTGATAATAAACGTTATCGCATTTATCGCCACATTCGTTCTACAACGTTTGGGTATAGACTTGAATAATATGTTAGGACTGCATTTCTTCCTGGCATCTGATTTTCATCTGTATCAGTTGATAACCTACATGTTTATGCACGGAGGCTTTACACATATTTTGTTTAATATGTTCGCCCTTTGGATGTTCGGATGCGTGATAGAAAACGTGTGGGGACCGAAGAAATTCCTTTTTTATTACATATCATGCGGCGTCGGTGCAGGTCTGATGCAAGAAATCGTACAATTTGTACAGTTCTATTTTATCGCTTCGGGTACTACGCATATTACCGGACTTTCGGAATTGTTGCAGATAGGCGCCGCTAATGCTGATGCACTGAATATGTGGACCACAATCGGTGCGTCGGGAGCCGTGTATGCCATCCTTCTCGCTTTCGGAATGATATTCCCGGAGGAGCGACTGTTTATATTCCCGTTGCCTATTCCTATCAAAGCCAAATGGTTCGTTATCATTTATGCGGTTATCGAACTGTTTTCGGCATTGGCGACATCAGGTGATAATGTTGCCCATTTCGCCCACTTGGGAGGAATGCTGTTCGGCTTCTTCATGATACGTTATTGGCAGAAGCACCCCAGTGTGGGCTATGGCAATTACGGGAAATCGAACGGACGGCAATTTTTCGATAAACTGAAAACCAATTGGGAGAGTCGTTCAAAAAAGAAGTCCACCGACTATAAAGCCCCTAATGATAAAGAGGCCGACTGGGAATATAATGCCAGAAAACAAAAGGAACAAGCGGAGATAGACCGCATATTGGACAAAGTTCGCCGCAGTGGATACGACAGTCTGACAAACGAAGAGAAACAGACTCTTTTCAATAGCAGCAAAGACAATTAATAATGATTAGAAAATTAAAGAAGATGTCATTGCAAATGATAGCCGGCGCTAATGTAGCCACTGTCTTTGTCATGTTTATTCTTGGAAATTGTGATTGTATCAATCCGTCCAGCCATCCTTATCTGGCCTGTGGCGGATTGTTTTATCCTCTGTTCCTTTTCTTTAATTTGCTTTTCCTGATATTTTGGACTATCTTTCATAAAAGAGGACTGTGGATTCCTATCTTGGGATATATCATCAGTTTCGCCTCTCTGCGCGTGTATTTTCCAATCAATATTACATCAGCACCGCCCAAGGGAGCTATCAAGTTGCTGTCGTATAATGTGATGGCTTTCGGTGGGGAATATGACGGTAAGTTCCCTATTCTGGAATATATACGTAGCAGTGATGCCGACATCGTTTGTCTGCAGGAAGATATAGGAGACGGTTCGATAAGAGACAAGGTGAACGAACGTCTGTCGATGTATAAGTATCGCGATACGACCCGACTGGGCAAAGCCAACTGTATAGGGATATATAGCAGATATCCGATATTGTCGAAAGAAAGGATAGAGCACGAATCCAAAACGAATGGTGCCGTGGCTTATCATCTCAAGATAGATAAAGACACCGTCTTGCTGATTAACAACCATCTGGAAAATTGTCATTTGTCACAAGACGACCGGGAGACCTACCGCCAGTTGCTCAAGGGAGAAATGGACAATGATACGGCGAGCGCCCAATCTAAAAAGTTGATGGCACGTCTGGCGCATTCGGGAGTGATTCGCAGCAGACAAGTACGTAAGATAGTCAGTTTTATAAAAAAGCATCAAGGCGAAAGCATCATTCTGTGTGGCGATTTTAATGACAATCCCATATCCTATTCCAGGAGGATGATTGCCAAGGAGTTGACAGACTGTTATGTGAAGACCGGCAACGGCATCGGTTTGTCATATAATCGAAAAGGTTTTTTTGTAAGGATAGACAACATCATGTGCTCTTCCGACTGGACCCCATACAGATGCAAAATAGACAATAAAATCAGTGAATCCGACCACTATCCTATATATTGTTGGTTGAAAAAGCGTTCTAAACCTTAAAAATTAAGTGAAAAACGACGATAAATTTTCCCTAGTGTAAAAAAATGACTATATTTGCAAGTCTTTATGGCAATGAAATAATAATAATATAAATATCTAATAAAAAAATGCAAAACAAAGGATTAGTAAAGTTTATCGCACTACTGCTTATTTTAGTGTGTATCTTCTATCTCTCCTTCTCATTTGTGACACGCCATTACCAAAGTAAGGCTGCGGCAATGGATCTGGTAAATAAAGGCTCAGGCCAGGAATATCTGGATTCATTGAAGAATGAGAAAGTTTACATGGGAGTTTATTCGCTGAAACAGTGCAGTGAAATGGAAATCGGTCTCGGACTTGATTTGAAGGGCGGTATGAACGTTATTCTTGAGGTCTCAGTACCGGATGTTATTGAGGTGTTGGCAGACCATAAGACTGACGGTGCCTTCGTTAAATCAATGAACGAGGCAAAGGCTGAGGAAGAACAAAGCCAAAGTGATTTTATTTCCCTGTTCGTAAAAGCTTATAAGAAAAATGCTCCCGGACATCGTCTGGCTGAGATTTTTGCTACTCAGCAGATGAAGGGTAAGGTTAGTACATCAAGTTCAGACGGTGAAGTAGAAAAAGCGTTGCGCGCAGAAGTTACTTCTGCTGTAGACAACTCTTACAATGTCGTACGTAATCGTATTGATAAGTTTGGTGTCGTACAACCTAATATCCAGAAGTTGGAAGGTCAGATGGGCCGCATCATGGTGGAAATGCCTGGTGTCAAAGAACCTGAACGTGTACGTAAATTACTTCAGGGTAGTGCCAATCTGGAATTCTGGGAAACTTACAATAACCAAGAAGTAGCACCATTCCTTCAGCAGTTGGATTCTAAGATGGCCGGTGGCTCTTCTGACACGACAGCTACTAAAAAAGATACAGCGGATGTCAAGAGTGAATCTCCTGCAAAGGATAATAATCTGGCCGCAGCTCTCAATGCTAAGGCTAGTGCAAAATCAAAAGCAAAAGAGAATCAACAAGTTGCAAAAGCTAAAAAGGAACATCCTTTATTGTCTATATTCCAACCATCACAGGGAGAAAGTCTTAGCGTCGTAGGTTATGCGTCATATCGCGATACGGCAGCCATTGATAAGATCATTTATTCTCAGATGGCAAAGCAGGTTCTACCTTCAGATCTGAAGTTGCTCTGGAGTGCAAAACCGGCAGAATTTGATAAGAAGGGTGAAATTTATGAACTGCATGCTCTGAAAGTTACTGAGTCATCTGGTCGTGCACCACTTGAAGGTGACGTTATTACAGATGCTAAAGACGAGTTTGATAACTTCGGTCGCCCTTGTGTAAGTATGCAGATGAATTCAGACGGTGCCCGCCGTTGGGCTCAACTGACAAAGGCTAACATTGGCAAGGCTGTCGCTATCGTTCTTGATGGAGCCGTATACAGTGCTCCGCGTGTAAACGGCGAGATCGATGGAGGTAACTCTCAGATTAGTGGTAACTTCTCTATTGAGGATACAAAAGACTTGGCTAACACATTGAAGTCTGGTAAGATGCCTGCACCGACACGTATCGTACAGGAAGAAGTTGTGGGTCCGTCTCTTGGTGCCCAGTCTATTCAACAGGGTGTCGTATCATTTGCTATCGCATTTGTACTGTTGATGATATTCATGGTTGTGCTTTATGACTTTATACCAGGTATGTTGGCTAACATCGCCATGTTGTTCAACCTCTTCTTCACGTTGGGTATTTTGACGTCGTTCCAGGCGGCACTTACGATGCCAGGTATAGCCGGTATCGTCTTGTCGTTAGGTATAGCGGTCGACGCCAACGTGCTTATATATGAACGAACCAAGGAAGAGCTCCGCGCAGGCAAGAATGCCCGTGACGCGATGAAAGCCGGTTATGCAAACGCATTCTCAGCTATCTTCGACTCCAACTTGACATCTATCATCACGGGTGTTATCCTTTATGTGTTCGGTACAGGACCTATCCGTGGTTTCGCAACCACATTGATTATCGGTATCTGTTGTTCATTCTTCACGGCTGTCTTCATGACACGTCTTGTATTCGAACATCAGATGAGACACGATAAGTGGCTGAACCAAAACTTCGTTACAAAGATTTCACGTAACATGCTTCAGAATACGAAGGTCAACTTCATGGGCTATTATCATAAGTCATTTGCTGTTACAGCGATATTCTTGATTGTATTCGTTACATGCTTCTTTGTTCGCGGTTTAAGTAAGAGTATTGATTTCACCGGTGGTCGTAACTACGTTGTCAAGTTTGAGAAAGCTATCGAACCGGAACAGGTTCGTGATGTGCTGACTCCATATTTCCCTAACAGTACAGTAAGTGCATTGGCTATTGGTACAGACCATAAGACAATACGTATTTCTACAAACTATAAGATAGAATCCAATAGATCAACAGTTGATGACGAAGTAGAATCGATACTGTTTAAAGGTTTGACTAAGGCCCAGATGATTACTCAGAAGAATGTTGATGCATTCAAAAATCCGGATATTCGTCAAGGTGGTTCTATCATCAGTAGTACAAAGGTGGGACCTTCGGTAGCGAAAGATATAACCTATGGTGCTATTGTCAGTGTCATATTATCATTGATAGCTATCTTCCTGTATATATTGTTACGATTCCGTAATGTAGCTTACTCAGTAGGTTCTACGGTTGCGTTAGCTATAGATACCGTGATTGTCATTGGATTCTATTCTCTGTTGTGGGGAATTGTACCATTCTCGCTTGAGATTGACCAGACCTTCATCGGAGCTATCCTTACTATCATCGGTTATTCTATCAACGATAAGGTGGTCGTATTTGACCGTATTCGTGAGAACTTCCAGTTGCGTGGTAAGAAAGGTGATATACAGAAACTATTCAATGATGCATTGAACGCTACATTGGGTCGTACTATTAATACCTCAATGACCGTATTGATCGTGTTGCTTTGTATCTTCTTCTTTGGTGGAGAAAGTATACGTAGCTTCTCTTTCGCAATGATTATTGGTGTTGTCTTTGGTACCTTGTCTTCTATCTTTATCGCAGCTCCTATCGCTTACATTACGATGGGACATGAAATAAAGAAAGCAAAAGCACAGGAACTGGAAACAGCTGAGGTTGAAGCATAATGTAATAGATTAATTTCTATCAAGCATACAAACGATGGAATGTAACATCTCCTTAAAAGAGAGTGTTACATTCCATTTTGTATTGTGAAAAAGTCGTTCATATTTTAATAAGCGGTTAAGAGTAGTTTAAAATGAGCAAGATAGATATAACATCTAAAGAGTGGTGCGACATCATCTTTGATGGTAAGAATAAAGATTATGGAGCATATAGGATACGAGTTGAATCCAAGTGCCGATATATGTTCGTGCTTGTATTACTTGTCGTCTTATCCTCTGTTCCTTTCCTATATATGTTTTTATATGATGCCTTTTCGTGTACGAAGGTAAAAAAGATTGATATTGTTCAATTGTCCGATATGAAACCGGCAGAGAATAAATACCGTTTAGTTGTCCGGTCGGTTAATATAGCATCACAAAAGAGAAAGGTGGCAAGTAAACAGCAACCAAAATCAGATGTCTTGCTTATCAAACCTGATAAGGAGGTAAAGAATGATAATCTATCATCATCTGATGAAAAAGGAACGAATGCAAATATAAGTTTAACCGACATACCTGCCGACACATCGGGATTCAGCAATAAGACGGTAGCCCGTAACGCCGTGAATGCCAATAAGGATAAAGTAATATTCAGAGTGGTAGAACAATTACCGGAGTTTCCTGGAGGAGCCACCGCTTATATGAAATGGCTGACGAAAAATCTTCGTTATCCGATTACGGCGCAGCAACAAAAAGTAAACGGGAAAGTCGTTGTACAATTTGTAGTAAACAAAAATGGTTCAGTATCGGACATAAAAATACTGGAACCTCTTGATCCTGATTGTGACAAGGAGGTAGTCCGTGTTCTAAGTATGATGCCGAAATGGAAACCTGGAATGGAAAAAGATCATCCAGTACGTACAAAATATGTGATACCAATAGTATTTAAAATGGTATAGCAGTGATATTATTAATCTTTATTGATATTTTCTTTTATAATAGAGCAGAAGTCACTTACGATTCCCAATATATCTTCTGGTAGGTATCCGAATACTTCCTCGGTCATCTTCTCTGGTATGTCATAATAAGCCTCGGCAATGGCTCCGGCTATGCAGGCTTTGGTGTCAGTATCGCCATCAGTCAGTACGGCCAACCGTATCGTATCTTCGAAATTGTCCGCTTCGAGGAAACACCGTATAGCCCAAGGTACAGTCTCCTGGCATATAGCATCGAAATGTCCCGATGCTCCGATCGCGTTGATTTCATCCAATGGCGGTATCTCATATTCGAAAGTTTTCATAACACTTCTTTCCACGTCTTCCTTACTAATACGGCATGTCCTGAGCCAGTAGATGAGTGTGGCGACACATTGTGCTCCTTTTATCCCTTCCGGGTCGTCGTGAGATACTTCAGCCGATTTCTTCGCTTCTTCAAGAACCGTATGAAAGTCGTCGAATAGCCATCCGACAGCGCTTGCCCTCATAGCGGCACCGTTACCGTAACTGCCAGTCGGCTGTGGATTGTCAGAGTGAACCCATTGGTCAAACATAGTACCGTATCCGCCCATGGGATTTGGATATTTCCGACACCATTTCACCAGACTTTCTTTGTACCCTCTGTTATTCATGATGGCATCGGCTATGGCAATAGTGCATACCGTATCATCCGTATATCCACATTCAGGTGTAAAAAATTTGAAACCTTTCCTCGGCGGTTCATCAAATTCGAAGCGAGAACCGGCAATATCTCCAATAATAGCTCCCAGCATACGCGTATAAAGATTTAAGTTGTTCTTCCTTTCATTTGTACTCCCACCGAGAATCGAACTCGGATCAAAGGTTTAGGAAACCTCCGTTCTATCCATTTAACTATGGGAGCATCCTTTGTATCTTATTTAACCTCACTTCCGGGCTTAACTTCACGCTCTATGGTCGTAACGCTAAGATTGCCGTCAAAGTTCTCGGCTGACAGAATCATTCCCTGACTCTCAATACCTTTCAGTGTACGGGGAGCAAGATTGGCAATGAAGCATACATCTTTTCCTATCAGGTCCTCGGGGTTATAGAATTTTGCTATACCACTCACGATTGTACGGTCTTTACCCGAACCGTCGTCAATAGTGAATTTAAGCAGCTTATCCGCTTTTTTGACCTTTTCACAGTTCTTGATATGTCCTACACGGATATCCAGTTTTTCAAAATCATCAAAGGCGATGGTCTTTTTTATCTCCTTTGCTTTATAGTTGGCTTCCTCATTGGCTTTCTTGGTGTCAAGCAACTTCTGGACCTGTTTTTCTATGACTTCGTCCTCTATCTTTTCGAACAGCAGTTCAGGTTCAGCCAACTGATGACCGGCTTTCAACAGATCCGTATCACCTAGCTGATTCCAATCAAAAGTGTTCATATTAAGCATCTTGCGGAGTTTGTCGCTGCTGAACGGTAAGAATGGTTCGAAAGCGATGGCAAGATTAGCAACCAACTGCAGAGATATGTACAATATGGTCTTTACGCGTTCCATATCAGTCTTGGCTACATGCCATGGTTCGCAGTCGGTGATATATTTATTGCCGATTCGTGCCAGATTCATTGCCTCTTTTTGAGCATCGCGGAACTTGAATATATTGAGGAGATCTTCTACTTTGGTCTTAACGTCCTTAAATTCTTCCAGAGCCTGTTTGTCTACCTCCTGCAGTTCGCCACAATCCGGTACGATACCTCCGAAATACTTTTTGGTAAGTTGAAGGGCCCGGTTGACGAAGTTGCCATAAACTGCTACCAGTTCATTATTGTTGCGTGCCTGGAAATCTTTCCAAGTGAAATCATTATCTTTTGTTTCCGGTGCATTAGCTGTAAGAACGTAGCGAAGCACATCCTGTTTACCGGGAAGATCCACTAGATACTCATGAAGCCATACAGCCCAGTTGCGTGATGTGGAAATCTTATCTCCCTCAAGATTAAGGAATTCGTTGGCAGGTACGTTGTCAGGCAGTATATAACCGCCGTGGGCTTTCAGCATGACAGGGAAAACGATGCAATGGAACACAATATTGTCTTTTCCGATAAAGTGGACAAGACGAGTCTCCGGATCTTTCCACCACTTTTCCCAATCATCAGGCATCAGTTCCTTGGTATTCGATATATAACCGATAGGAGCATCAAACCAAACGTATAACACCTTACCGTCGGCACCCTCTATTGGCACAGGAATACCCCAGTCGAGATCACGTGTCATCGCACGCGGCTGTAAGTCCATGTCCAGCCAACTCTTGCACTGTCCGTAGACATTCGGGCGCCACTCTTTATGACCGTCGAGGATCCATTCTTTCAACCAGTCCTGATATTCGTTCAGAGGCAGATACCAGTTCTTCGTTTCCTTCAGTACAGGTTCAGAACCGCTGATGGTGCTATGCGGATTGATCAGTTCGAGAGGAGAGAGGTCGGAACCGCACTTTTCGCACTGGTCGCCATAAGCCTTGGGATTATGGCAGTGAGGGCATTCGCCCATGATATAACGGTCGGCGAGGAATTGATGAGCTTCTTCGTCATAATATTGTTTGCTGGTTTTCTCTATCAGTTTTCCGTCATCGTACAATTTCTTGAAGAAGTCGGAAGCCACTTTTGTCTGAGTATCAGAAGTGGTGCGGCTGTATATATCAAAACTGATTCCGAAATCATGGAAACTGTCTTTAATCATTTTATGATAGCGGTCTACGACATCCTGCGGAGTGCATCCCTCTTTCTTGGCGCGGATAGTGATGGGCACACCATGCTCGTCAGAGCCACAGATAAACTTTACATCCTGCTTCTTAAGACGAAGGTAACGGACATATATATCAGCAGGTACATAAACACCTGCAAGGTGACCGATATGTACACCACCGTTGGCATAAGGCAGTGCAGCAGTAACAGTAGTACGCTTGAAATTTTTCTGTTCCATTGAATTATATTTCTTATTTGGATGCAAAAGTACACAATTTCTTTGAGAAATCCATTTCTTTTTGAGTTTTTGTTATATGTACATCCCGATTGACTTCCAAGGATGTCAGTGAAGAGGCGTCGATGAGTGCAGAATAGTATAAATATTTGAATAGAAACAGTCGGTTTTCCAAAATAAACATTAACTTTGTATCTGACAAATATCTATAATAGCAGAATCCTATTTGTGTATGACACGTTTACTTATCATTCTCTTATCGTTCATTTCGCTGAATGTCAAAGGTGAGACCAATGCCCAGCAGGCAAGGAAACTCTTTGACAGTGTTTACAATATGGTGTTTGGAGAAGAAGGGTCCACACTCCATTACGATGTAAACATCATAGGCATTTATAAGACAAACGGCACAATCTGGTATAAAGGAAAGAAAAGCCGTTATGGTGAAGCTCGTTATGCTTCATGGAACGACGGCGTTACGGCCTATATGATAGATCATAAAAAGAAGGTGGTGGATATTTATCGCAGCAACGATGACAATAAGGATAAATACATGTCCAAGTTCAAATTTAATGCGAACGATTATAGTTATAGTTGGGCTAATGCCAAGGATGGTATCGAGATTACCATTAAACCGAAGACCAGTCATCTGATGGGTATCCGTGAGGTTAAAGGCATGCTCGACCGAAATACCCATTATCCACTTTACCTGCGCATCAAAGTGGCTTTCTTCTGGACGACGGTGAAAATTTCAAATTTCAGGGCGGGCAATATTAATGACAATATCTTTATCTTTCCCCGTAATCAGTTTAGGGGATATGAGTTTTCTGATCATCGAAATGATAGGTGATGATGTCGTTTTAACCTCTTTCAGCCCAGTCGCTGCGGTCGAGATTCCGATAACTGATGGCTTCGCCTAAATGGTGAGACTGCACATGGTCGCAGTCGTCGAGGTCGGCGATGGTCCTTGCCACTTTCAGAATACGGTTGTAGGCGCGAGCCGACAGATTCAGTCGTTCCATCGCCACGCGCAACAGTTCCATACCCTGTGCGTCAGGTTCCGCAAACTGGTGTATCATGCGTTCGGTCATCTGTGCGTTGCAGTGTATACCTTTTACCTCTTTATATCTCTCTTCCTGTCTTCGGCGGGCTTTGATCACCCGTTCACGAATCGCTGCGCTGCCTTCACCTTGCGCCGTCTTTGATATGTCCTTAAAAGGAACTGGCGAAATTTCCACTTGGATATCGATGCGGTCAAGTAGGGGACCGCTGATCTTGTTCATATAATGCTGAATCTGTCCCGGGGTACATACACAGTGGTGTGTAGGATCACCGTAATATCCGCACGGACAGGGATTCATGGAGGCGACAAACATAAACGAGCACGGGAACTCAACAGTATATTTTGCCCTCGAAATGGTAATCTTGCGGTCTTCAAGAGGTTGGCGTAAAACTTCTAATGTGGATTTGCTGAATTCGGGCAACTCATCAGCAAACAGTACCCCATTGTGGGCCAGTGATATTTCACCGGGCTGAGGATTGATACCTCCGCCGACAAGTGCAACCTGCGATATCGTGTGATGAGGAGAACGAAACGGACGGATGGATATAAGCGACATGTTCTTGCCTAGTTTTCCGGCTACAGAATGAATCTGTGTCGTTTCCAGACTTTCAGACAATGAAAGAGGGGGGAGAATGGATGATAACCTTTTTGCCATCATCGACTTCCCGCTTCCCGGAGGACCTATCATGGCTAGATTATGTCCACCGGCTGCAGCGACCTCCAGAGCACGTTTTACACTTTCCTGTCCGCGCACGTCGGCAAAATCAAATTCAAACTGACTCTGTTGTTCGTAAAAGACCTTCCTGGTATCTATGATTGTTGGTTCAAAAGACTTTTCTCCATTCAGGAAACCGATGACATCAACGATATTCTCCATACCATAGACATTGATGTTGTTGACGACGGCAGCCTCGTGAATGTTTTGTTTGGGAACGATCAGCCCTTTGTAATGTTCGGCACGCGCCTTGATGGCAATGGGCAGGGCACCCCGTACCGGTTGGAGTCTGCCGTCCAGTCCCAGTTCACCTATAATCATATACTCATCAAGATGCTCTGATTTGATATTGCCGTTAGCTGCCAGAATACCGATAGCCAGTGGCAGGTCGTAACCGCTGCCCTCCTTGCGTATGTCGGCTGGAGCCATATTGACTGTAATATCGGCTACCGGGAATTTGAATCCGTTATTGAGAAGTGCCGCAGCGATACGGTCGTGACTCTCGCGCACAGCCTCATCGGCAAGACCGGTGAGATGATAAAAAGTACCACGGGTGATACTTACTTCTATTGTTACTGTAGTTGCTTCAAGTCCGTTAACTGCCGCACAATATGTTTTTACTAGCACATTAACCTCCTGATTATTTTAAGATAGATTGTAGTTTGCTGGTTATTCCGTTGCTATCGAGACCGCGGGCTATTATTTTGCCGTCACGTCCGATCATAATATTGTCTGGTATAGTACCTAATCCTAATTCTTTTAGTAACTGACTGTCCCACATCTGTTCGTCGCATACGTTATCCCACTTAATGGAGTCCATTCTTGTGGCATCCGTACACATCTTTTTGCTTGGATCTAAGTTGATGCCAAGTATAGACAGACGTCCGCCGTATTTCTTCTTCAGAGACTGAAGTTGTCTCTGTATGGCAATACTTTCAAAGTTCCAACTGGCCCACACATTGATGATGGTGACGGTATGACTGTAGTTGCTGTCGCTGATACGTACACCATTCGTGTTGATAGCCGAAAAATGAGGTAATGTGCTGTTGACCATAGTCTTGGAAAGTCCGTCAACCTCTTCTGAGAGATTTCTCAGCATCCCGTTATCTTTCTGTTTCTTCGCCATCACATTAAATAGCGAAACCGCCTTCTTATAATCGGGTTCGGCGCTTCTTACAAAATATTTGTTGACCAAATAGATACCCACGATTGATTCGGGATGGTCGTTGACAAAATTGACGATATTCTTTCTGATATCATTATCCGAATTATGAAGGACACTCAGCCTGAATTTGGTCATCAGTTCATTATCCGTATTGCCGCTTACTTCCATTTCTTTCAAGTGGGATGCATCCCCCTTGACGGTGGCCGTCTTTCCGGGTTCGCCAAAGATGGCCTGTTCGGAAAAGTTAGGAAACACGATGATAAAAGTAGCCTTTTTCTCCAAGGGCACCTCGTAAGCGAAAGAACCGTCCTGCACCTTGATGGTGTCCAACTGGCTTGTACCACCATCTGGACTATATACATAGAATTCACCTTGATTGAGGTTTCTGAAACGACCTTCGATTTTAAAATGACTACTGTCAGTTCCACATGAAACTAAAAATAGTAAAAACAACAAATATCCGATTGCTCGTTTCATAATTTCGTTTCTCGAAATGATTTATGGGAAGTGCCGCGAGCGGGACTCGAACCCGCACAGCCATTACTGGCCAAGGGATTTTAAGTCCCTCGTGTCTACCAATTCCACCATTGCGGCTTAGGTTTGTGAGCGGAAAACGAGACTCGAACTCGCGACCCCGACCTTGGCAAGGTCGTGCTCTACCAACTGAGCTATTTCCGCATTTTGCGGATGCAAAGATAATGTTTATTATCGAAAGAGCCAAACTAATTTACACATTTTAAGCATTTAAGCTTCAATTGTGTACAATAAGGGCTGTGCCGTCATAAGTGGCCCGGTATTTCAACAACTGTGAACCGGCGTCACCGCTTGCTACAACGCCTGTGTTCAGGTTGTATGTGCGTCCGCATTTCGCACATTTTACCTCCTGACCGCTTACCCATGACAGAGGGTAAGACCTGTATGAACTGTTTGCCAGGCAGTTAGGACATTGTCCGTCGAAGGCATAGAGTCCGCCGTACATACTGCAACCGACAATAATACTGTTGTTGGCTCCCAGATAGATACCGCTTGTATAAGGATAATTTTCCTTATCTGTAGTGAGACTGGTGTCTTCGTCGCTCAGTCCGTAGCCCGACACATAAACGTGGGTGATATTTGAAATACGTTTCAGACTGATTTTCACAAAGGTACCGGGTGCCAATGGATTGATGGCGCTGATAATATGACTTGTAGAATGATATTGTGTATAAAAGAGCAAGTAACAACTATACTTGGTACTGTATTCACTATCGACATTGCAGGATAATGGTAATAGCAATACTAAAGATAGTATGATGTACCTTATCTTTTTCATCTCACTTATTTCAGAAGGTCTTTCTCTGCATTCTCAACCTTTTCGAAATGGAATTCATCCAAGGTCTTTTCCATCAACTCTTGTATTTTGTCATTGCAGAGATTGCCGATACTTCCTTCGTGTGTATGATGGATATCCTTGTTCGGCACGAACTTGCCGGCTTCAATATCAAGACCCACCTTCTTGTATGCATCACGGAACGGCATCCCGTTGGCAGCCAGTTGGTTGACTTCTTCCACAGAGAACATCGGGTCGTACATCGGATTATCAAGTATATGTTCGTTTACCTCTATCTTATTGATAATATAAGCCGCCATCTGCAAGCAGTCTTTCAGTTCGTCGAAGGCAGGCAGGAACACTTCTTTAATAATCTGCAGATCACGGAAATAGCCAACAGGCAGATTGTTCATGATCATCATCACTTGCTGAGGCAGACTCTGTATCTTATTACATTTGGCACGAATCAGTTCAAAAACATCCGGGTTCTTCTTATGTGGCATGATACTACTTCCTGTGGTGCATTCCTTCGGCAGTTTTACGAACGAGAAGTTCTGACAGTTGAACATGCACGCATCGAAAGCCATCTTGGCCAGTGTCCCGGCAACGGTGGCCATGGCAAACGCCACATTGCGTTCCATCTTTCCACGTCCCATCTGTGCATATACCACATTATAATCCATAGAGTCGAATCCAAGAAGTCGGGTAGTAAGTGAACGGTTTAGAGGAAAGGAGGAACCATAACCTGCTGCACTTCCCAGCGGATTCCGGTTTGTCATACGATATGCTGCCTGCAAGAACAGCATATCATCTGTAAGTCCTTCTGCATAAGCGCCGAACCATAGTCCGAACGAACTGGGCATAGCTATCTGCAGGTGGGTGTATCCCGGCATCAGAACATCTTTGTATTGGTTGCTTTTCTGGATCAGTTCGTCGAACAGTATTTTCACTGCATCAACAACATCCTTGAGTTCGTGACGGGTATATAATTTCAAATCCAGCAATACCTGATCGTTGCGTGAACGACCGCTGTGTATCTTCTTTCCGATATCACCCAGTTTGCCGGTAAGCATCATTTCAACTTGGGAGTGTACATCTTCCACGCCATCTTCGATAACGAATTCACCTCGTTCGCATACGGCATAGATATTTTTGAGTTCAGTCAGGAGCTTTTTCAGTTCGTCGGGAGTGAGCAGTCCTATAGTCTCAAGCATTGTGATGTGAGCCATAGACCCCAATACATCATATTTTGCAAGATACAAGTCCAGTTCACGGTCACGTCCGACAGTGAAACGTTCTATCTCCTTGTTGATCTCAAAATTCTTTTCCCAAAGTTTGTTTGCCATTTTATCTAGTTTTGTTATTCATATCTCACCAATGCCAGTGCATCAGCAATTTTTTCCAGTCCGTCTTGAAGAGGACCGCTCACCATACCTTTAATAAAAGGGTTCAGTTCCGCCTTCAGTGTAAGTTTCATCTTACACGATTCCTCCGTTACAGGTAAAAGTTGAATCCAGAGATTAAAAGGAACAGGAGATTTTTCTGTTTCAAACTTGACACATTTAGGTTCTTCACGTTCGATGATATGTAGTTTTATATCCCCTACAGGAGATACATTGATACTTACCGAATCATGGTCGAACTTAAAATCCTTAACCTTGTCTTCCGGTACACGGTCTTTTACCTTTTCAAGGTTGTTAAGATCGCTAAGACTATTGAATACCTGTTGTTGTGAGTAAGGTAAAACCTTGATACTGCTTTCAAATTTTGTAGAACTCATACACTAATCGTTTATCCGTTCCAGTGAGCAGGGTCCTTACGCCACTTGTGCAGTACTGCGACATCCTCATCCTGTATATAACCGGTTTCAAGAGCCTGATTTACTACATGGTCATAATCCGTAAGAGTAACAAGTTTTACATTCGCATCCTTGAAAGCCTGTTCGGCTACAGGGAATCCATACGTGTATGAAGCTACCATGCCGATAACATCGCAACCGTCGCGGCGAATAGCTTCTACGGCTTTAAGACTGCTCAGTCCGGTAGAAACCAAGTCTTCGATTACGACTACTTTCATACCCGGTTTCAGTTCACCTTCGATCAGGTTTTCAAGTCCATGATCTTTTGGCTTGCTACGAACGTATACAAACGGCAGACTCAGTTCTTCAGCAACAAGGGCACCCTGTGCGATAGCACCGGTGGCAACACCTGCCACTGCTTCAGCCTCAGGGAAATACTCCATGATGGCATGACATATTTCAAGTTTTACGAAATTTCTTAATCCGGGATAAGATAATGTCTTACGGTTGTCGCAATAAAATGGTGATTTCCATCCAGAAGCCCATGTGAAAGGATTGTTTGGTTGTAACTTTATTGCTTTGATTTTCAATAATCTGGAAGCGAATTCCTTCTTTAATGTATCCATTATAAAAATATCTATTTATTAATTAAATGCAAAGGTACATATTCTTTTTTATTGAAAGGACCGAATGATAGTTAAATGTTTCTAACTTTTGGCGAAACCCAATGATATGACACTTATTTTTACACTTTCTGCCTTCATCAGTTCTTTGGAACAGGAAATGACCGTTGCACCGGTAGTGACGACATCGTCGACAATCAGAATATGTTTGTTTCTGATAACATCCCCGTCTTCCAATAAAAATACCCCTTTTACATTTTCGCTCCGTCCCCAACGGTCTTTGTGCGTCTGACTTTCCGAAAACGATAGTCGATTGACAATTTTGTTGTTGATCGGTATTTGTGTTATCTCACTAATGCCTTTGGCTATCATCAGACTTTGATTATATCCTCTTTGCCTTCTTCTTTTATGAGCCAGGGGAATCGGTATGATGATGTCAATGTCTTCAAAGAATCCGCTTCCCACTATCTCTCTGCCCAGCATCCGTCCCATGACGATGCCTATTTCGGGATGGTTGCCATATTTGAGTGCGTAGAGGATATTACTTACTTGCGAGTGACCCTCATAGTAGAAGAAAGCTGTGGCACGTTCGATAGGAACTTGAGCCCAGAAGAGTTTTGCCATCTCGTTTTCATAAGGATTCAGGTGATACTCCGTCCGTGGAAGATGCATATTACATTTCCCGCAGATGGTATTTTCTTCCAATGCCAGTCGGTCACCGCATATCACACAGGCGCGCGGGGCTATTAAATCGAATACTCTGCTCCAAAAACTAATTTTCTTCTTCGATGTCGAATTCGTCGGCATTGTCAATACACTGTTTTATAAGATTTATACCAAAACCACGACCAAGGGCAAACCTTATCAACTTGCTATTCAGTTCGTATTCACTATCAGCCTTTGTACTCTTGCGTTTGCTTTTTATCAATGGGCGTAATACTTTCAGGTATTCTTCGTCATCAACAGCATCCAATACCGTACGCTGAATGCCTGCTTCTATCCTTTTCATCCATAGAGCCTGCTCTATCTTTCTGCGGCCCCATTTACTGTATCTTATTTTGTCCTTAACGAAAAAGCGGCAGAATCTTTCATCATCAATGTATTTTTCGGCAGTCAACTTTTGCATGATACCTGCCTGAGCTTCTTCGCCGAGTCCCCATTTCTGCATTTTTTGTATCATCTCGTAAGAGCAGTGCTCGGCAGTGGAGCAGAGAGCCGATAATCTGAAAAATGCATCCTGTTCTGATATCTCCTTCATCTTTTTTTTGCTTTAATAAAACGTAGTTTGTCGAACATGTCCTTACGTTCTTCTATATTCCCGAATCCGATACGACCCATCATGTCTTTGGTCTCTTTATGATAAATCGGATTGATTTCAAAAAATAAAGAACCTGTATCCGTCAGGGCTTTGATGGCATATTCACTGATGGCACGATAGAACAGGAGCGGATCGTCGTCGGGTACGAACAAAGCTGTGTCTGGTTCATATTCCAATACATTTCTGTCCATATCCGCTTTCTCCCGTTCACATATATAAGGAGGATTACTTACGATGACATCCCATTTCTTCTGGTCATCAGGCGGGTTCAGTGCGTCTCGTATTTCAAAAGAGACCTTCGCCTTCAGTTTGTCGGCATTCTCTGTTGCTATACGAACGGCTTCGGGTGATATATCCCATGAACATACATTCGCCGATGGCATTTCGAGAGACAGTGTGATGGCTATGCAACCACTTCCCGTACCGATATCCAGTATAGAACGGCATGAAACATCCTTCGGTTCACATTTCGCAATCCAGTCACACAGTTCTGCGGTCTCAGGTCTTGGAATCAATACCCTTGGCGCAACATGAAACGTGCGTCCGGCAAATTCCGCCGTACCCAAGACATACTGTACCGGTTCTGATTTTTCAAGCCGTGCGATTATTTTTTCCAGTTTATTCGTGTCTTCTGCTGATAATTGTGTAACTTTGCCACAATATACATCGGTCGCCGACATGCCGAACCGCACATCCAGCACATAGCGGGCAATAGCTTTCGCTTCGCCTGTCTCATAAATTGTTTGCAGTCTGTGCCAAATATCGTCGTATGTCATCGCCCTTGATTAAATTGGATGCAAATTTAGTAAATCATTTGTAATGGACCAAACAATAGAAGACGAAAAATACATGCACCGTTGTTTGCAGTTGGCTGCAAATGGTCGGCAGAATGCCAAACCCAACCCGATGGTCGGTGCTGTCATCGTGTGTGACGGACGGATTATAGGCGAGGGGTATCATGTGAGATGTGGTGAAGGTCATGCAGAGGTAAATGCTTTTAAGTCGGTTGCCGAAAAGGATGGCATTTTACTTTCGAAATCTACATTATATGTCAGTCTCGAACCGTGCAGTCATTATGGACGTACACCGCCTTGTGCCGATCTAATTGTGAATAAAGGTGTGAAGCGGGTTGTGGTCGGTTGTATAGACCCTTTCGCTAAAGTGCAGGGCCGTGGAATAAAGAAACTTCGTGACGCCGGTATCGAAGTTACAGTAGGGGTTTTGGAAAAAGAATGTTTGGCTTTGAACAAGAGTTTTATAACGTTTAACACCCATCATCGTCCTTACATCCTATTAAAATGGTGCCAGACGGCAAATGGATTCTTAGATGACAATTTCCATCAAATGGCTATATCCACACCCTTTACAAAAATGTTATCCCATCGATTGCGTGCAGAAAGCGATGCCATTCTGATAGGTAGAGTGACAGACGAGCGCGACCATTCACAACTGAATGTCCGTGAATGGAGCGGTCGGGATCCCTTACGTATTGTTATTGACCGTCATCACCCATTTATCCCTGATCTTGATTTTGAAAAGCCTGTTGTACCTCAGATACTGGATGAATTATATAATAGGAATATACAGTCATTGATAGTAGAAGGAGGAGCTCGGACGCATCAATATTTCCTTGATGCGGGACTATGGGATGAAATAAGGGTGGAAACAGCACCTGTAACAGTTGAAAACGGAACAAAGGCGCCCAAACTTCCTGATGAAGTCGGAGTGGTAAGCAGGAGAGAATATGACGGTAATGTAATCATATCCTACGAAAAGGTGAATACTATATGATTATTTGTTTTTTCTACCAAAGTCGGCAGGCACTTCGCCCCATTTCGTGGTTTCCCATTTGATGATAGGTGTCTGGACCTGATGTGTCTTCAACCATTTTTCGGCTCGGGCGATTACCTGAAATAATTGTTCCGTCTTTGGGTTGCGTTCCAGTTTGGTTTTGCAACTTTTCTTATTGACCCATAATATGGCGTTATAACTGTCGCTGTATATGGTTTTGTCTTTGATACCCATCTGTTCCATCAATGCCAAAGCATGGACGATAGCCAGAAACTCACCGATATTGTTGGTTCCGTGAACCGGACCGAAATGGAAAATTCTCGCACCTGTCTGCAGGTCTATTCCCTGATACTCCATCGGACCGGGGTTGCCACTGCACGCAGCATCCACAGCCCACGCATTGGCACGTACTTCCATGGGTAATGGAAGTACCGTATCATTGCGATAACTTGGCGGATTGATCAGATTCTCCATATAATATATTGTGTACTACATCCTTTCAGGTACTTCGATACCGAGGAGAGACATACCATTCTTGATGATTTTGGCAACGTTTTTGGCTATGACCAGACGTACCAGTTTTTTGTCGTTGTCTTCTTCATGCAGAATGCTATAATCGTGATAGAACTGATTGAAGTCTTTCGTCAGTTCATAGCAATAGTTGGCGATTCCACTAGGACTATAGTCTTTGCCAGCCTGTTCCACTGCTGCACCGAAGTCGTTCATCTTCTGTATCAGGTCTGTTTCCTTGTCGTTGATAGGCATATCATCCGCAAGCGATTCGGGGATGCTGATGTTTTCTGCGGCAGCCTTTCGCATAATACTGCGGATGCGGGCATACGTATATTGTATGAAGGGACCTGTGTTGCCGTTGAAGTCGATACTCTCAGCAGGGTTGAACAGCATGTTCTTGCGTGCATCCACCTTCAGAATAAAGTATTTCAGGGCACCGAGACCTACAATGCGTGCTATCTCGTTTCGTTCTTCTTCGGTCATGTCGGTAAATTTTCCCAGTTCTTCACTTGTTTTCTTCGCATCACCGATCATTTCCTCTACCAGTTCGTCGGCATCGACAACAGTGCCCTCACGACTTTTCATCTTTCCGTTAGGTAATTCCACCATACCGTAAGAGAAATGGACTAGTTCTTTACCCCACTTAAAACCGAGGCGGTCGAGGAGGAGAGACAGGACCTGAAAGTGGTAATTCTGTTCATTACCTACCACATATATCATTTTGTCAATAGGAAAATCCTTGAAACGCATTTCAGCGGTACCGATATCCTGTGTCATATAGACAGACGTACCGTCGGAACGTAACAGCAGTTTTTGGTCCAGTCCGTCTTTGCTCAGGTCGGCCCAAACGCTATTGTCATCCTTGCGGAAGAAAAGTCCTTTTTCGAGTCCCTCTTCCACCTTTGCTTTACCTTTGAGGTATGTGTCTGATTCATAATATATCTTGTCGAAAGCGACTCCCAGAGCCTTATATGTTTCGTCAAAACCGGCATATACCCAAGAGTTCATCTTTTTCCACAGAGCGCGGACTTCGGGGTCGTTGTTTTCCCATTTAACCAACATCTCGTGAGCTTCTTTAATAAGAGGTGCCTCGTCTTTTGCTTTTTTCTCGGCTTCTTCCTCGTTCAAACCTTCGGCAACATATTTAGTTTTCAGTTCTTCACATTCCGCTTTATAATGTTTGTCGAAAGCTACATAGTAATCACCGATCAGATGGTCGCCTTTTTTACCACTGGTCTCCGGCGTTTCACCATGACCCCATTTCTGCCATGCCAACATAGACTTGCAGATATGGATACCACGGTCGTTTACAATATTGGTCTTGACTACTTTGTTGCCATTCGCCTCCATAATCTGGGCAAGCGACCAGCCAAGAAGGTTGTTGCGCACGTGCCCCAGGTGAAGCGGCTTATTCGTATTAGGTGAAGAATATTCAATCATGACAAGCGGTGAATCCTCTGTAGCCTTTTTTTCTCCAAAAGTTTCATCCGCATTGATCGTATTTAGAAGTCCAAGCCATGCAGCAGGAGCTATATGAAGATTCAAAAAGCCTTTAACCACGTTAAAACCGGCTATATTCTTGTCGTTTTTAACGAGATATTCGCCAATCTCCTGTGCTGTATCTTCAGGTTTCTTACGAGACATCTTTAAGAAAGGAAAAACGACAAGCGTCAGATTCCCCTCAAATTCACGTTTCGTTTTCTGTAATTGCACCATCTTCTCAGGTACATCCTGTCCGTACAGTTCCTTAACGGCTTTCATCACCGAACTGCATATTTCAGTCTCAATTTTCATACCAGTATGTTTAAATTCGAATTTGTGAGTGCAAAGTTAGTGCAAAATGGAGACATGACAAAATAAACTTGTTTTTTTTTAACCCGTCATCCACATATTATAATTGTCATTCCACACCCGTTTACTATATCCAACTTCCTATTTTTTGTAAAAAAGCACGTATTTTTCACCTAAATTTATTGAACTTAACATAGATTAATACAAAAAATGATTTTTACGTAATTTTTTTTCAAGAAATGTTTGGTGGTTGAATAATTTTGTGTATCTTTGCAAAGTGAAAATGATGAAATAGGAATTTAAGAATCAAGAATACTTGATATTGAAAGACTAAATTAATCAATCGTAACTTGAAAAAGAAAATATAAACAATAAATAAGTAACATCTCTCGTAATATTATAAATTTAATAATTGTATAAGTCCGCATTCAGATGTGATATCTCGATGCGGTTTTTTTATGCCCTTTTTCGAAGTATATATGGCACTTCGGGAATTTTTGCCAACTATCATGGTATTTCTGCCATCGATTCTCTATCAAACTCATTGTACCTTTGCATCATAAACAAAGAGATTATGAACAAGATTAAATCAACAATCGTCGTACTGATGTCATTACTGTCCATAACAGCATGTGCAGGTAGTGGTCATAAACAGTCGACAGAAAACAAAAAGGAGAAAAGTAATATGGAGACAATTCATTTGACAAAGGCTGAGTTTTTAGAGAAAGTGTGCAATTATGAGGCAAATCCCAATGAATGGAAATACGAGGGTAATGTTCCTTGTATCGTAGATTTTTATGCGAAGTGGTGCGGACCGTGCAGAATGTTGGCACCGACCATGGAAGAACTGGCTAAGGAATATGACGGTAAGATTATTATATATAAGGTGGACGTGGATGAGAGTCAGGATCTGGCAGGTGCTTTCGGCGTACAGAGTATTCCTACGTTGCTTTGGGTTCCAATGAATGGAAAACCTTTCGTGACGATGGGAGCTATGATGAAGTCACAGTTGAAAAATAATATAGACGAAAAATTGCTCAATAAATAGGAGATAAAAGGAATTAATATTATCTTTACAGCCGTAGAACAAAAAATATAATTCCGATGATAAGTCAAACGAAAGTAGATTATAAGTTTAACACCCGTCTTGATGGAAATATAGCCATTACGTCTTCATTTCACGAAAACAGGGCACTGCAGAAAGACAGTAGTCTGTATAAGTTCTTATGGGTGAGAAGTGGCAGTATTTCTATCGAGGTGGATCATGTGAAGATGACATTGCATGAAAACGAGATCATACCACTCACTCCGTTGCATCATCTTGATATAGATTCGACCGACGGAGAATATATCACCGTATTATTCAATAGTAATTTCTATTGCATCTTCGGTCATGACGATGAGGTGTCGTGCAGCGGTTTTCTGTTTCACGGTTCGAGTCATGTGATGGTCCTTCAACTGACAGAAGAAGAATCACGTATTTTATGTTCTACCATTGATGATTTTATAGCTGAGACGATGATCACAGACCGTCATCAGGAAGAGATGCTCCGCATACTCCTTAAGCGTTTTATTATCATTTGCACTCGTATTGCCCGCAAAAGATATTCGATGGACGAAGATTGTGAGAAGGCTTTCGACATCGTGAGGAAATTTCATGTATTGGTCGACAACAATTATAAGAATAAGAAGCGTGTGCAGGATTATGCGGATATGTTATTCCGTTCGCCCAAAACATTATCCAACCTGTTTGCCAGTTACGAACTGCCGTCACCTTTGCGCATCATTCACGAACGGGTAGAGGCGGAAGCCAAAAGACTGCTTTTGTATACCGACAAAAGCGCAAAGGAAATAAGTGATATCCTGGGTTTTGAAGATTTGGCTACTTTTAGTCGTTTCTTTAAGAAGATGAGCGGTAAAAGCATATCCGAATTCAGAAAACAATCTTAAAGCGTGTCAGATGGTCTTCGTATGTTCTCAAAGAGAAAGAGAATCCATGTTTTGTCAGCACTTCTCGTATGAAGATCAGTCCGATACCCTGACCGTTCGGTTTGGTGGAGAAGAACGGACTGAACAGTTTCTGTGAAGCCTCATTACTGATGCCTGCCCCGTTATCAGCGATTTCAAGCATATCGGTTGTAGTGGAAATATAGATGTCCCCGTCGTGGTCAATGCTCTCTACGGAGTTTTTGATGATATTCACAATCACCTGTTCCATCAGAGTCGTGTCTATCTTGATAAGCAATGGTGATTCGCATAGATGATAGCGCACGCTGATATGATGTTCGTTACAAGTGGACTCCAGAATCTGCAGACAGGTGGTTACAAGTGAATTGATATCGCAGTTCTGAAATTGCGGTTCGGGGATCTTCACTACATCGGCGAATTTGGTGATAAATTTGCTCATTGAGTAGCATCTCTCAATGCAGGCGGTCATCACTTCCCGTAAATCGTCTGTTTCTGGCACATCCTGCAGGGCCTGAGTTACACTGTCCAGTGTGGATGTTACCCCGGCAGTCGTGTTGTTCACTTCGTGGGCGATCATACGGATCACTTTTTCATAAGCTTTCTTTTCAGCTTTCATCACTTCATCTGTCAGACTCTCTATCAGTATGAAAGGGTGGGCATAACCATGGTCTATGAATGAAAGACGACTGCAACGGTATATATGCGAGTCGTTCAGTTGAAAGGTCTCCGTGACATCTTTTCCCAGCGTCGCTATATTGTCAGCCAATGAATTGTTCAGTTGTGCCAGTGATTTACCGCCAGCCTTGTGTATGTCACATTCCAGACATCTTGTAGCCGCAGGGTTCAATGATGTTATCCGTCCGTCAAAATCCAGGATGACGACTCCCATAGGGGAAGCGTTTATCAGCAGGTCTAGAAACTGATTCTGTTCTCTTACGTGCAGACGTTCGTCTTTCAGTTGTGTTATCATCCTGTTAAAAATTTCCACGATACGGTCGGCATCCTTCTGATGTACCTTGCGCAGTCTACTGCTGAAGTCCTGTTCTTTCAGCAGTTCCATGCCGTTGCCGATGGCGCGTAGCGGATTGATGACCTGCTTGTAGAAGAAAAACAGATAGATGATTGTTATTGTCACTATTCCCTCAATCATATAAAAAAGGAATTTGTCTGGCACAAATGTCTGCACGATAAGCATGATCAGAATGATGCTTATCAATAATGTGAGTATGATGAACCAGCCGCGCAGTCTCATTTTTTATAGTTTATTTGGTATTTGTCAAGTCGTCTATATAGTGCGGCACGACTTAATCCCAGGTCTTGTGCCACATGACTTAGATTATTGTCGTGTCTTTCAAGAGATGTGATGATCGTCTGTCTTTCTATGTCTTCAAGCGTCAGTCCCTTATTGTCGGCTGTTACCGGTGCTTCAATGTTATTTAGTTGAGGTTCGAAATCCTTTGCTTCGATGATGGTCTTACCACTGATAATGATTGTCCGTTCGATCAGGTTTTTCAGTTCACGGATATTACCGCTGTATGGTAGACGTGCAAGTAAAGAGAGTGCGTCCGTCGAAAAATCTACTGTCGGAAGATGATTTGTTTCGCATTGTTTCTTAGCAAAATGGCGTGCGAGCAATGGGATATCTTCACGTCGTTCGCGGAGAGCAGGTAGATGTACGGTGATCAGATTAATGCGGTAAAACAGGTCTTCCCGGAAAGTATGTTCTTTAATCCGCTGTTCCAGGTCGGCGTTCGTGGCCGAAACGACACGTATGTCCACCTTATGAGGCTTACTGTCACCGAGGGGCTCGAATGTCTGATCCTGCAGCACCCTCAATAGTTTAACCTGACTGCCTATATCCAGGTCGCCTATCTCGTCAAGGAATATTGTACCTTTGTCAGCCAATTCAAATCGCCCTGCGCGGTCGGCCGAGGCATCTGTGAAAGCCCCTTTCTTATGACCGAACATTTCGCTTTCGAAGAGAGTCTGGGATATACCACCCAGATTTACCTTGACAAAACTGTTTTCGCGTCGTGTACTATTCCTATGTATCGCCTCGGCTATCAGTTCTTTACCTGTTCCGCTTTCTCCCGTTATCAGTACTGAAGCATTGGTCTGCGCTACACGTTTCACTACATCCAGAACATCGTTCATAGCTTTGCTGTTTCCGATAATAAACGAACGGTCGAAATCTTTCGTCGAGGGTTCTGCAGAAGAAGTTGGTATTGAGACAGATGACGCGGATGATGCGGAAAGCTCCAAAGCTGTCTCAATACGTTGCAGTAGCATGGCATTGTTCCATGGTTTGGTGATGAAATCGAAGGCGCCTGCCTTCATCCCTTTTACAGCCAGTTCGATACTTCCCCATGCAGTCATCAGAATCACGGGGACTTCAGGACGGAACAGTTTCACCTGTTTGAGAAGCGTGATACCCTCGTCACCTGATGTAGACAGAGAAAAGTTCATATCCATCAGAATCAGTTGCGGTTCCGTATGACGGATGATGTCGATAGCTTCCTTTGGCGAAGCAACAGTCATTGTTTCGTAATGTGCCCGCTTCAACATAAACGATAGTGATGTGCGGATAGAATTGTCATCATCAATTATAAGAATCATAATGAGTGCGAAGATAGTAATTTTAATTGAAAAAGAGTCCTAAATGTCTAAAAAAACTCTTCCACAATCTTTTCAGACGATGGAAGAGTGCATTAAATATAAGGTTATGAATGTTATTTACCGATGCCGGCTTCCTTTTTAAAGAAATCGCACATTTTCTTGAAAGTTCCTTCATTGAAAGTTACCGGACCGTGCTGACCGTCAGGAACACTGATGAACTCGGTCAATTTTCCTGCTGATTGAAGTGCTTTGGAGAAATATTCACCTTGACAGTAAGGTACCACATTATCTGCTGTGCCATGTATGACAAGGAAGTTAGGACAACTGTTGCTGATATAGAAGATAGGACTGCACAGTTTCACCATATCCATATTGTCGGCGGGATTACCACCTATCAGCGCAGCTTCCGGTGAATGTGCATCCTTTACGGTACTGCATTTCTCCATGCGGGTCATGTCTACCGGTCCGAACCAGTCTACTACCGCATTCACATCACTGCTTTCTTTGGTATACTGTCCTAGATTTCCCTCTATATCCACGGTCACTTTTCCTTCTGTCTTCGTTTTTACACCATTACTAGTGCCTGCCATTGCAGAAAGATGACCGCCCGACGAGAAACCAGTAATACCTATAAAACTTGTATCCAGTCCATATTTATCGGCATTACCACGGATATAACGTATAGCTGCCTTCACATCATTGATCTGAGCAGGCCATTTGGCATCAGTGCTACTGCGATGGTTGATGCTGACTACGGCGAATCCAGCATCCACCAGCGGTTTGCCGATGGACATGAAAGCCATCGCTTTCGCATTGTTCATAAACCATGCACTGCCATAGATAATCACCACCACCTTGTGTTTGGCAGCACCATCTTTGGGTAGATAGATATCCAGTTGATGCGCCTCAAGCTGATCTCCTGCATAATAAAGGTTGGGATAGTCGGGCGTTACGCTCGGTTTCGGAAATTGTCCCGGTTGTGCAAACGATATGATTGCAAAACAGGTCAGAATGAATGTAATAAATAGTTTTTTCATTGTTATTAGTGTTTTATTCACCGCAAAAGTACAAATTATATATGAAATATAATTTGTCTTTTGTTGCAAATAATTTTTAATATGTGTAATCATCCATCAAACTTAGCTTATTTTTTGATGATATCATCAAAATCAGCATCAATGCCTTTGTTTTGGGCAAAATCCCATAAAGTGAGACTACGCAACTGATAGTAGTAGTACCAGTAATAGAACAGTTCGGAGATATTCTTCTGCCGGGCCTCATCTTTGTTTACCTGAGCATCATTCAGATCGAGTGTGTTGATCTTTCCTATCATGAATGTCTCTATACTGGTCTTGTATCTGCGTTGGGCTATACTGTCAGCCTCGGTGGCGATGTTCAGTTGCTTGCTCTGATTATTAAAATGTTCGACCAGCAGGAATATGTCCTGGTTGAATGTTTGCTGTTCCTGTCGCAGTTTACTCTCCGTCACCTCGCGGTTACTTTCAGCCACCTTCACCTCTCCGCGGCGTTTGCCCCAGTCGAGTATCGGAACACTGAATCCCACACTGACGATAGCATTGTTCTTCAAGTCATTATAGGCATTATGTATCTGGTCGTTCCCAATACCGCTGTAGCCGACCGTAGCGGTCAGTTTTATATTGCGCAGGTTACCTTTGGCTGTAGCTACGGCATAGTCTGATTCCAATTGCCGGCGACGGATGTTGAGTGCAAATGAATTGTTCTCCAAGGCCTTATCCAATACATCACCGTATCTGACAGACATCTGAGGCATATTTTCAGGAATCTGAAGGTCTATATCCGTACTGTCACTGATGTTGAGGAATGTTTTCAACTGAAACAGGTTACTGTTGAAGTTGCTTTCATTGTCAGTCAGTTTACTTTTAGCATTGAGCGCCGACAGTTTCAGTTGCAGCATATCACTCTCGCTGACCTGCCCCATTTTCCGTCTGGCCTCGGCGATGTCGTACAGACGGGTAGCATTCTGCAAGTTCTGTTTTGCGATATTCACATTCTCGCGTGCCAGCAACAGATTGAAAAAATATTGTATCGTCTTCATTGTCACCTCCTCGGTAGCAGTGATAAAAGCCGCTTTCGCCTCTCTGTATTTTACCGGTTGGATACGTCGTTTCCATTTATAATTATTCACGCCGAAGACAGGCTGGGAGAGTGTAAGGCTGATGGGGACGGACATGAAATTCTTCACGCCGTCCGCCTTTATATAATCTAAAGAGGTGGTAAGAGAGAGCGAACCGCCCGTCAGCCAAATATTCTGTTTCACATTCAGAGCCCCGTTCATGCCGAACCAGTCGTTTCTGATAAACTTATATGAACCGTCTTCCTGCTGATAAGCGCTGTAACTCTTGTTATATTGAGGAACATTGCCGTCGAAAGTCAGTTCGGGAAGCAGGTCGGCATGATAAGTGCGATATTCCCAATAAGCTGATTTCAGTTCACCGCGTGCCACCACTGCATCCACACTTTGCGTCCGAGCCATAGCGATGGCATCGGGTAACGTCAGCATAATGTTCGTGCCTTTTGCCTCTACGCCAGTTTGCAGCAGCAGAAAAGTCGAGATTATCAATGCAAATTTTCTCATATCTTCAGTCTTTATTTTATTCATCGTGCAGTGCCTCAGCCGGCTGGATTTTCATCGCCTTTCTGGCAGGGAACCAGATGCCGATGACAATCATCAGTGCTGTCAGAAGATAAGATATCAGTACAGTGATGGCAAACCGTCCTGCCTCAAGTTCCGTGCTCAGTCCGGCATAAGCAATATTCAGATCCAGGACAGCGGCTACGACGGTGGCAGCAGTGAGGATTATCAGTCCCTCGGCGATTTCACGTACAAACACATCCCTGCTACTGCTGCCCAGTGCCTTCATCAGAGCTATCTCACCCTTGCGCTGCTGCGTGCGGAACCAGAAGGTGCCCAGTATGCCGAGGAAGATATTGAGCATCAGAAACGCTCCGCCTAACAGATAATTTCTCATGTCGTTCGTCTCTGAACGCTGATAGTTGGTACGGATATCCTGGAATGACTGGATATCGCTGATAAACAGGTTGCCCACTCTCAGCTGCTTGTCGGCATCCTTCCACAGATTGTTCACGAAGTCCTTGTCCATGTTGTCTTTTACTCTTACGCAGAGCTCATCCATCACGTTATAGTACTCTTTACCCAGTGTCATCACCATACTGAAATTTTTCTTTCCACTATCAAAGTCCAGGTATTTCACAGTCTTCATCGTTGCACCCAGAACATATTTCTTGGTGGAGTCTATATCCAGTTTGAATGCCTTGCCCACATAATTGCGCATCGATGGGATGTTGTGTTCAGCAAACAGATTGTCGGACACTAATATTTTGCCCTCCTTCAGTTGCTCTGCCAACTGTTCGGGCGTCTCCCCGTTAGCTCCCTCATATCTGAACACCCTTACGAAATCGGGGGTCACCAGTCGTCTCATCACCCAGTCGTCTGTGCCCACTTTTATTGTATCATAGCTGATGGCAGCCGTGGAGTTGCTTCCGTCATAAGGGTAAGATGCCATTGACAGACTGGCCGCCTCTATGTCCGGACGATGCTGTATCCTGTTGAGGAGTTCCGCCTTGTCATCGTTGTAGCTGGTGTCTGCGGGATTATATTCCCTGCTTTTGGGTGGCAGGTTGTTCACTCTGATCAGATAGCAATGGGAGATGTCAAAGCCTCTCGGAACATAGTAGTTGGAAATCATCACATACATATAATCTACCACAAACCACATCACCACGCTCACGATCAGCAGTTCGGTGAATATCCACAGGTTGGAACGCCACTCGTTGCGTATCTGTCTGATTAATTTCTTGTTCATCTTATCCCCTCCCGTTTAAATCATTAATAATAGATGTCCTGCAGGCATGCCATGCCGGGATGCCCGTGCTGAGCAGATTGAGTACGAAGCAGAATGCCAGGGCATAACCGAATGTGGACAGATGGAGCAGAATGCTTACATCCACCATCGGCGCATTGATGTTGTTGGTGTAAGGCCGAGTGAAGAGGGCCTCATTGCAACCATAAGCGCACGCTACGCTGAGCAGCAGTCCCAATACTCCCGCACACAGGGTCACAATCATATTCTCCGTCAGTATCTGTCTGGCTATGCTCCAGCGCGTGCAGCCGAATGCTCTTCTGATGCCGATCTCCGATATACGCTGGCGCAGCCGGCTGTGCGTCATACTGCTCAGATTCACGGCGGGCACGATCAGCAGTATCAGGAAGATGATTCCCCCTGTGATATATTCTGCTGCCACATCCGGCTCATTGTTGGCACTGAAGTCCAGCGCCTCTTTTTCCGTGTCGTAAGGACGATTGCGGTTAATCAGCTTCATCCCTTCTTTCTTGATGGCCAGGTTGAATTTGTTCACGTTCGCCACCGCTTCATCATGCACTTTCTTCAGGTCGGATTTCTGTCGGGCAAGTATCACCACGCTGAATATGCCCCCGATGCCATTCATCGTCGTCTCATTGAGACCTTCCTTTTCTACTGTAAGCGGCAGCCACACCTGTGCATAAGCTGCTGAAGCCAGCGTAGATACATCACTTACCACTCCTGCCACCTTCACTGAGGTATGCCCCAGACTGAATGTCCTGCCTGCCACCCCGGTATCTGTACCGAAGAGTTTCCGGGCTGTCGTCCTGTCGATGACAGCAGCGGCGATTCCGGCTTTGTAGGCTGCTTCGTCATAAGGCTTGCCATCGATGAAGCTGAAGTCGAATATCTTCCAGAAGGCGGCATCCGTCAACTTCACATCAGCGTTGAATGCTTTCGTTTCGTCCACAGACAGGGGCATTCTGGAAGGAAAACTGGTATAAGCAGAGACTGCCTGCGGGGTCTTCATACTCTTATAAATCGTATTGACAGACGAGATGGACCACGGACAGTTGCTCTCTCCGTCAGGTGACCCGATGGAGGCAAATTTCACATACAGCATCCTGTCTCTGTTACTTTCCGGTGCAAACGGTGCCACCGTCACTTGCTTGATCATGACCACCAGCATGATGAGAAACAGCGACAGGGCTGTACCCACTATGCTCACAATGCTGATGAGCGGTTGCTCATGCATCTGCTGCCATGTCTGTTTGAATATTGTATTGTTCATATTTTTTCTTTTAAAAGAATTTCAGTTACATGCTTACTCTTTTATAGATTTTCAGCTACCTCTACTTCTATATTTAAAATGCGCATAAATTAATATCTAGTCAATCATACCAAACCCTTCTATTTGCTTCCTGACAAAACGCCAGAATTGGTATCACTATTATTTACTCGTTTGTTTACATTGCTCTTATGGGTACCGAAGTCTACGTTGACATATGCTTCAAGCATGAAAATTCTGTTCAGGTCATGCGAAAAGGCATCCTGCCTGTTAGGAGCAAGCTTCGACCAGTTCTCTACATACTGACTATACCTGCTACTGAAAGGATTCAACACCTGAGCTTGTATGCCCCAGTTATCCTTGTTATAGCCGACAGATATCGAATGTAGAGTTTCCTCCTTGGTTAAAGTCTCTCCCCATAGTATTTTATGCCCTTTGCTGGCACTAGCCATCAGGAACCAATTCCCCTTCAGAAAGGTAACAGAACCATTTACGCCAAAATCAGAATAGGTGTGAGTATAATTATTCCCCTCACTTATGTATCTGTTCAAGTATGTGCTGACATTAATCTGAAGATTTTCACCAAAAGGAGTCAGTTTCAAATTTAAATTATTCTGCAATCGATGAAAACCCCTCTGATTTTCCATTGTACGTATATACTTATTATTCTCGAATAATGTTGTCTCCATCAAAGGCTTATCATCAAAGCTATATCTGATAAGATAATCCAGATCCAACCATTTGTACTTCCAGTTGATAGTCAAATCATTAGAGAAGAACATCACGGTCTTGAGATTAGGGTTTCCTCGTCTAACTTGATAATTATCTATATTCTGACTCACATCATTCATATCTGATAATGATGGAGAATAACCTGAAATATAGCCAGTGTATCTAACAAGCAAATTCTTGGTCAGATTGTATGACAATTTAAGTGTTGGTCGAAAGATAAGTTTACTCTGGCTTACATTTTCCTGGCTGTTATATGTTCTCATTACACCACTACCTATGGTGTATACCAGGTTCCTCACCTTAGACATAAATTCCACGTACCCATAGGTCTCAGCTGTTCGCATACTTACTTTCGCACTGATGGTTCCATCGTAATTATTGGAAACGAAAGCCTGATTATGTTTTATGCCAAGTGATAACATGGAATTTTTAATCTTTTGTTCATAGATAGCCTCAGCGATGAGTGAATACTTATCACCTTTCGTCTGCGACGCATAGTCATCAATAGCATTTACTCCTCTTTGGACAAAATGTCTATTGTCCTTAGTATTTATATAGGTTCCTACCACATCAACAAATAGATTCTTACCTTTAGCCAATTCTGTCTGGTAATAAATATCTAATGAAGGTATATTTTCCCTCGAATTCTCATGATCGGATATTCTATATTCCTGTCCAGCACTTGTAAGCTCGGATTCTCTGTCTGATATGGAATAAGGCATATCCATATACGACTGTCTATAGTTAATACTCAGCAGATTGTTATTTTTACTATATTCATAGCCTAATAGGAAATTCATCCTGTCATACTTTACCTTTGTAGGCAAGCCTGTCTCCACATTGTATAGTGAAGTTGCAGTTCCATTAAAGGTTTCAACATTCTCGCGTATCCATTTCAAATCTCTGCGTTCCCAATTAGATATAAACTTTAAAGACGATCTTCCAAAATGATAATTAGCGGAAACATTATAATCTCCTGTTCCCATTTTATTTATGCCATTGGTTAAATCGGCTGAGAAATTTCCACCTGAGTCCCTCTGTTTCAGAATAATATTGATGACAGCTCCCACATTTCCATAACGCAGTCCCGGATTATCATGGTATTCCACCTTTACTATATCGTCTGGTCTTAGAGATTTTACCTCAGGAAGCTTTGCCTTTACTCCATTGATTTGTAACTCAACCGTTCCTCCTGTAGTCATCTCTATACTATTGTTAATAGAATTGATCTCAATGCGTGGAAGACTTAAATTCTGCAGTAACAAAAGGCCATTAATGGATGCCTTCCGTTGCAAACTACTAGGAAAGAGTATCTGTCTGTCAATTTTCTGAATTTTATTACTACCGATGACTTTTACCTCGCCTAAAGCCTTTGGCAATACCATCAGTTTAATCTTTCCCATATCAACATCGTCCGATGCATTATTACAGGTAATATATTGGTCTTCATAGCCTATATATGACAGATGAACGATAAAGTTGTTCGATTGAATACCTTTAATATGAAATTCACCCACATCATTTGTTACGCCAGCAGACAAGAATATCGAATCTGTCGACAGAATTCTGACCGAACATCCAATTACTTCCTTGTTGTTCTCGTCTATAACATTGCCTTTTACACTCCTTTGAGAGTATGCCCCTTTGAAAAACATCAGAAACAGGAGCATCATAAGAATATGCTTCATTATTTTATAATATTAATATGTCCGTCCCAGTGGACGATTATTGTATCTGTCTGCCGTCAAAGAATCTCACCGTGCGGCTGGTCAGTTTGGCCTGTTCCTCATTATGGGTCACCATCACGATGGTGCGGCCGTCTTCCTTGTTCAGTTTGTGCAGCAGGTCCATCACCTCAGCGCCCATTTTGGAATCCAGATTACCCGTAGGCTCATCGGCGAGGATGATGTCGGGATTGCCGATAATGGCACGGGCGATGGCTACACGCTGGCACTGACCGCCGCTCAACTGTGTGGGGAAGTGGCGCATGCGGTGACTCAGTCCCACCTTTTCCAGCACCTCTTCGGCTCTGCGTCTGCGCTCCTTGGCGCTCACCTGTCGATAGAGCAACGGCATCTCCACATTGTCTATCACATTCAGCGAGTTGATGAGATGGAATGACTGGAATACGAAGCCCAGTTTCTGATTGCGGAATGCTGCCAGAGCCTTGTCCTTCATCCCTGCGGTCTGTATTCCCTCTATCTCCACTACCCCGCTGGTAGGCAGGTCCAGCAGTCCCATGATATTCAGCAGGGTGGACTTGCCGCAGCCTGACGGTCCCATGATAGACAGGAATTCACCCTTTTCCACTTCGAGATTCACATTCTCCAGCGCTACCGTTTCAATCTCGTCCGTACGGTAGATTTTGTTGATACCTTTTAATGTAATCATAATCGTATTTTATTTTCTTATTTCTTCACCTTCAGTTCGCTTTTCTCTTTATAGTCGTTCATGTCGCTAACCACCACTTTGTCGCCGGGCTTCAGTCCGTTGATTACCTCCACATAGTCGAATCCTGCCTCGCCCAACTTCACCGTGCGCTTCACTATCCGGTCATTGCCGTCGGCCACGAAGAGTTTATATTCGCCGGGACCTGTATAATAGGCACTGTTGGCTATGCGCATTACATTGCTTTTCACCGAGTTGATGACGTAGATATCTGTGCTCAGTCCTGAACGCAGCACGTTGTTTTGGTCGTCCTTCAGTTGAACTGTAAAACTGATGATGCCGTTTTTGGATAGAGGAGTGACACTGCTGATGACTCCCTCCAGCGTCTTATTGCCGATTTTCACCGTTGCCTTGCCGCCTACTGATATTCTGTCACCATAAGAATCGGCTATTTCTCCGCTGATCTTAAAATGGCTGAGGTCTGAAATCACAGCTACTTGTTGTCCTTGTGTCACCTGCGAACCTATCTGGTTATTGATATAGGTAAGTGTGGATTTACGGGGTGAGCGTATCTTGGCATCTTCCAACGTGCGCTTCACTTCACCCAATGATTTGACAAACATATCCAGGTCTAATTTCTGCACTTTGTATTCGGCAGCGCAGGAGAGCCGCTCATTGGCGAGTTGCTTTTTCTGTTGTTCCAGTTCAATGCGCGCCACGTTATAGTTCATCTCTTTCTGATGCACATTGTCCTTTGTGCTTGCCCCGATACTCTCCAGATATTGTTCGCTACTCATCTCCACCTTCATCCGACTGAGTTTCATCTGAGCCACCCGTATCTGCATAGCAAGGTCGGTGAGTTTCGTGCTCTGGTCCACTCGTAACTGTTGCAGTTTTGATATTCTCATCTGTTCGTCATCCAGTCCCTTCTTATAGTCCGTTTCCGCTGTCTGCAGATCCAGTTTCAGAATAGGCGTGCCGGCATCCACTGCGTCACCGCTTTTCTTATACGTCTCCACGATGCGCGAGTTGATAGGCGAATTGATAATTTCCTCGAAGATAGGCGCTACCTTGCCACTGGCATTCACACTCACTTCTATAGTGCCTTGATCTACGGTAGAGAAAATCAGATCCGTGCGGTTTACGCTTTGTCCCATCCATTCTTCCAAAATGATGAAGCAGGTAAAAATGAGAACGACAATAGCAGCCGCACGGATGATTCTCTTGTTCCGGCGTCTCTTGATTTCTTCTTTTGGTATTTCTCTGTCCATAACGGTTTATTAATATTTTGTCTGTCAATTAACAAACAATCACCGTGCCAAAAGCATAAAACGTTAAATATCAGCAAGTTAGATAAAAACGCTACTGTCCGATTCCGAACACTTAGTTCATTATCGGACACATACAAACTGTACGGACGACCCATTGTGGGGATTACTGTCCGCTCAGATGCGAACTTACCTCAGATTTAGGGGAATAGAAAATTGATGTCGATTTATAATTCTTCTAATTGCAGGAAGTCGGATAGATACAAATGTTTGATTCCGTTTACATCGCTTCCGCGGTTGAGTCTGTCCATGCTGACAACATATTTAGGGTAGTTGTCATTGATTAGAGCCAGATTACCGAATTCACGTGCGCTTGTCTTTTCGTCGTACATCATATAGGTTACCTGAACGTATACTCTTTTCCCGTTTTTTATCCCGACAAAATCGATTTCTCTTTTCCCTATTTCACCAGTATAGATTTCGTATTCCAGCAAACTGAGCTGTAGATAAACGGCATTTTCCATCAACTTTTGTATGTCTCGTTGCAGACTGAAACCTAACCGGCAATTTCTTAATCCGATATCTTCAAAGAAAAATTTGTCTCCAATCTCAAATTTTTTAAGACCATTGATGTCTATTCTTCCTATCTTATCCACAAGAAAGGCATTGTTGAGAGCTTTCAGATAGTTGATTACCTGTATGGTGGATATGTCTATCCTTTGCGATTTCAAATATTTGCTGATGCTGCTTGCTGAAAACAAATTACCTACATTGTCCGCCGTGTAAAGGGACAAAGTCTCTAAAAAATCTACATTTCTGATGCCTTCCCGTTTGACCACGTCCTTAAGTAGAATGGTGGAATAAACGTTACGCAGATATTCAAACACCATGTCATCTGTTAATTCAAGGCGTGACAGATAGGGTAATCCACCGTATGTGAGATAGAGCGAAAGAGTCTCGTCATTGTCTGCTCGCTGATGGAACGACATAAATTCCCTATAGCCTAGGCTATGGATATGAAATTCAATATATCTACCTGACAAATAGGTTGATAGTTCGCTTGAGAGCATTGTGGCATTGCTTCCTGTGATGTATATATCGCAGCAGTCTTTTGCCTGAAGGCTCCTCAGTACATTTTCAAATCCTTTGATATCTTGTATTTCGTCAATGAAGAGGTAGTTGTTCTTGTCATCCATGATACGCGGTTTCAGGTATTCAGACAGGTCCTCGTCAGTCTGTAGGTACTTAAATTCTTCAAACTCCTTATTGATAGAAATAATATTTGCCTCTGGATTGTTCTCTTTGATGAAATTTTCAATCTGCTGAAGTATACAACTCTTGCCTACTCGGCGCTGACCGGTAAGTACTTTGATAATGCCTTTGTCTATAAAAGGTATTATCTTTTTGGAATATAAAGGACGGTCAATTATCTTCATTATTTTGTAAGTTATGATTTACATTTGTATGCAAATATAGTTATTTTATAAATCATAACTTACAAAATCGCAATTTTTCTTTGGTATATAAAGTATAATTAACAGATTGTCCTCGTCGTCGTTCATATATCGGACACATTTTGTCCGGATCTAATGCAAGATTCCTTCGTTTTTCAGTTTACTATCCAAATAAACAAAATATCATGAAACAGATTTTTCTTTTTATTATCTTCTTTTTTGTCGCACTTACCATAGATGCCCAGCAGTACAAACATGAAATCAGGGGAAGTTTCGGATTTGGTGACGACAACCATTTGACAAGCGTTCAGAACGATTACCGTGATCACTACCATTTGCAGAAAGATGGAGGATTGATAGGATTCTTACTCGATATAAATGTATCTGCTCATCTGGAATATCTATATCATATCAATCGTAAGATTGCTATCGGAGGTGCTATAGGTATAGGAGAGACGAAAGGTAGTGGCGGCGGTGTACCGTATGATCAGTCGTATGAGGGATGGGATGCTTTCTCTTACGTTTGTAGACGTTTTATTAATGTGTTTTTTCCAGACAATATAATCAGCACATACAGTTATTCATTCCATATCATGCCCGAGATTAAATATACATGGTTGGATAACGGGCATTTTGCCTTGTATTCAAAGGGAGGCATTGGTATCCGTTATTACAAATTCGACCTAGACAGCAACGACACTTTTCAATATCCAGAAATACATGAGGACAAATGTAAAGTAGCTTATCAGATATCTCCAGTCGGTATAGAAATAGGATCCAACCACCTCCGCTTCTCTTCTGAATTAGGGTATGGACAGCAAGGAATCGTCAACTTCGGACTGGTTTGGCACTTCGGAAAGTAAAATCAGAATATTTTTTATTCTCCGTTCAACTGTCTTACATAGTCATACAGTTTCTTATAGAAGGGGTGTCTGCACATTGTATCGGCATCACCCAGAATGATGAGTTTCATCCTTGCCCTTGTGATGGCTACATTCATTCTTCGCAGGTCGCGCAGAAAACCTATCTCACCGTCGTCATTGGCGCGGACCAATGAGATCAGTATCACATCGCGCTCCTGTCCTTGGAACCCGTCGACGGTATTGACGGATATCAGTTTACGGTATGGTTTGAAAAATTCCCGTTTCTTCAACAGTCGGCGCAGGTATTGCACTTGCGCGCGGTAGGGGGATATGATACCTACATCGATGCGCTCTTCCAGTATCCGTTCTTTGCCTATCTTTGTGAAATATTCTTCGAGGGTGCTGAGGGTGAGCTCCGCTTCGTTCTTGTTGACACGTCCGAAACTCTCGCCGACGAACTCTTCTTTGAATTCCATTCCAGCAGTGTTGACCCACGACATGGGGATATCGTAATCCAGAATGCCTCGGTATTTTATCTGAGGAGCCGACTCCACCTGACCGTCATAGAAGTAGTCGCTCGAGAATTTCATGATATCATCATTCATCCGATACTGAATCTTCAGCAGACTGACCACTTCGGGCTTGTTCTCTACGATACGTTCCATCAGGGTCTTGCCCAGTCCGGCTTTCAGGGCTGCTATACTTTTGACGGTAGGGGGCAACTGACAATGATCGCCTGCAAATATGATTCTGGTGGCTCTCCTTGCCGGTATCCAACAGGCTGCTTCGAGAGCCTGTGCCGCTTCATCGATGAAGAGCGTACCGTATTTTTGACCTTCCAGCAGTCGGTTGGCACTGCCTACCAATGTTGAGGCTATAACCCTCGCTTCACCGAACAGTTCGGCATTGATACGGATCTCCAGTTCTGTAGCACGGCTTTTCAACCGGTCTACCTTCTGATGATAATTATCGTCACCCCGTTTACGATGCTGACGCAGTTCACGTATCGCCTTCCGGATGCTCCACAACTGCGGATAATCGGGATGCGACTCGAAACGGCGTTCGTATGTGAACGACAGCATCTTGTCGTTCACCTTGGTAGGATTTCCTATCCTTAACACGTTCACCCCTCTGTCTACCAGTTTTTCGGATATCCAGTCTACCGCCATATTGCTCTGCGCACAGACGAGCACCTGGTTCTCCCGATGAAGAGTCTCGTATATCGCCTCTACCAGCGTAGTGGTCTTGCCCGTTCCCGGAGGTCCGTGCACCACCATCACATCCTTTGCCCATAACACTTCGTTGACGGCATGTTCCTGTGTGGAATTAAGCCAGGGGAAGGCGATAGGGCGGAAGGTGAACTTCTCCGCTTTTTGTCTGCTGTAGAACAAGTCGCGCAACGATGCCAGACGATTATTCTTGGCGTTCATCGTCCTGTCGAGGGCATCGAACATCAGGCGGTAACTGCTCTCGTCGAAAAACAGTTGAATACCTATGTTGTCCTTGTTCTGCAGTTCGATGGCCTGACCGTCATCGGGAATGATAACCACCATACGGTCACCGTCAACAAAACTCACCGTGCCGGTAGACTTGAAATACTTGATATTCTGTTTTTCATCGACAGAGAAGAAACAGACAGGCCTACCAAACTCGAAATTATGTTCTATCTCTGTGTCTGTCTGACGGGTAATCTCAATGGCCAGTTGATTCAGCGAATTGTAATAACTGCGTCCCACTTTCAGCGGAAACCATGCATCGCCGCGCTTCACCTTGCGTTGCAGTCCCATCGTCTCGGTCTGTTTGCGGAAAGCTTCCTTCTCGCAGTTGTATTCTATTTCGAGTAATGCCCTCTGTCGTTGCAGGGCCTGTATTGGAGATTCCATATTCTCTTTTCTTAGTGATTCATCAGATGCCGTATGGCTGCCATGGGTGCATAGATCAGCATTCTGGGACCGGCCCATTTCATTACCGTACGGATCTTGTCGCGCATTTCCGGTTTATAACAATGAGTCGCACAATTCTTACAGGCCGGTTTGTCATCGCCATATCTGCAATGTTCTAGGCGCGAACATGCATACGCTATCAGTTGCTCGTATTCCTCCGATATCGAAGTCTGGTGCAAATGATGTGTGCAGTACAGTTTCACCATCAATCTGATTGTCTGCTTGTCCTTGTCTGTCCTGTTCATATAAGATATGTAATATGAATGCAAAGGTAGTTGAAAAATAGGGAAAATTCGACAAATCCCAATAAAAATCAGTAACTTTGCATCCGTTATGAAGAAGAAAATAGGAATTTTTATTCCTGCCACTTTGGGAATGCTTACTGCATTCGGTCCATTTGTCACAGACTTTTATCTGCCGATGTTGCCTGATATGGGCGAATACTTCAAGTCGTCGCCATCTATGGTGGCAATGAGTCTGACGGCGGGTATCATCGGTCTTGCCGCGGGACAGATTCTGATAGGTCCCCTGACGGATAAGTACGGAAGAAAGAGAATCTTAGTCGGTTCGATGCTCTTGTTTGCCATCGCGTCCTTATTGTGCATCATGGCCCCCAATATGTTCTTGTTTAATGTGATGCGGGCATTCCAGGGATTTGCCGGTGCCGGCGGAATCGTGATATCCAAGAGTATGGCCACCGATATGTATACCGGCGAAGAACTGTCGCACTTTATGGCTGTTCTGGCAGCTATCAACGGGATTGCTCCGGTATGTGCGCCTGTAATGGGTGGTGTGCTGTCTAATTTCACCAATTGGAAAGGCGTCTTCATCGTTCTTCTTATCATAGGTGTCATCTTGATGATATGCAGTTGTCTGCTCAAAGAGACATTAACGCCCATGAACCGTATACACAAGAACCTACTTCATGTATATGCCAATCTCTTCAAAGTGTTCAGAAGCAGACGTTTCACGACCAGTACGTTGGCTATCATGTTCTGTATGTTCGGCTTCTTTGCCTATATCACATCCTCTTCTTTCGTATTGCAGCAGATTTATGGACTCACACCGTTGCAGTTTAGCCTCTGTTTCGCTTTTAATGCCATCATGATAGGTCTGGGTTGTGCCCTCTGTTCCATGTTTAAGAAACAGACCACGCTACTGTATGTGGGTTCGGTCAACTTTCTCGTATCTTCTGTCTTTGTGGCGTTCTGCCTTGTTACGAAGATGCCTTTGCTGTTATTGATGTGCGGTTACGCCTACCTGATGTTCTGTTTCGGATTGATGCAACCGGTAGCTACGGCTGTAGCTCTCGACAGTCAGCGCGACCATGCAGGTGCTGCCAGTGCCATCTTCGGTGCCAGTTGTTTCGTGGCGGGAGCCGTATCAAGTCCGTTGGTGGGAATAGGTAATATTATGTACACATCGGGTCTGATCATGATGTCAGGTGCTTTGGCTTGCCTGGTGTTCACTCTGATTTTGTGTGCATCCCTGAAGAAAAGATAAAAGTCAATTCCTATTCTGCAATTGTGAAGATGTCACCTGATGAAATCTTCTATATCCGATTTGGAAGGTCTGTTGAGCAACCGACCTTCTTTCCAGT
>ERZ795062.213-NODE-213-length-53640-cov-16.260689_pt1 | contig 53640 bp, 49 predicted proteins | sample MGYA00375146_ERZ795062 | MGnify/ENA primary metagenome ERZ795062 (study PRJEB30191, sample SAMN05720281) | activated sludge metagenome | isolation source: Anaerobic digester | place: USA | collected 2015-07-16 ...
CCATCACAACCGTCAAACCACCCCCATCCCGACAGCGGCTTGACATAGGAGAAACACATGGCCACCCACGACGAACTCGGCTTCTCCTCGCGCGCCATCCACGTCGGCAGCGAACCCGACCCGACGACCGGCGCGGTCGTGCCGCCCATCTACGCGACCTCGACCTACAAACAGGACGGCATCGGCGGGCTGCGCGGCGGCTACGAGTACTCGCGCTCGGGCAACCCGACCCGCACCGCCCTCGAATCCTGCGTCGCCGCCCTCGAAGGCGGCGAGCGCGGGTTCGCCTTCGCCTCCGGGCTGGCCGCCGAGGACACGATCCTACGGGCCCTGCTCCGACCCGGCGACCACGTGGTCGTGCCTAGTGATGCCTACGGGGGCACCTACCGGCTGATCAACCGGGTGGTCCGGCCGTGGGGCGTCGAGCACTCGATCGCCGCCATCGCCGACGTCGACGCGGTGCGGGCGGCAGTACGCCCCCACACCCGCCTCATCTGGCTCGAAACCCCGACGAACCCGCTCCTCGGCATCGCCGACATCGAGGCCATCGCGGGGGTGGCGCGCGAGGCCGGGGCGCTGCTCGTCGTCGACAACACGTTCGCCACGAGCTATCTGCAGCAGCCGTTGGCGCTCGGGGCCGACGTCGTCGTCCACTCGACGACGAAGTACGCCGGGGGGCACAGTGACGTCGTCGGCGGCGCGGTCGTCGTGGCGCCGGGTGCGGTGACGGCCGGCGGTGAATCGGTGAGTGAGGCGATCGCCTTCCACCAGAACGCGATGGGTGCGGTCGCCGGGCCTTTCGACGCCTGGCTCGTGCTGCGCGGCTTGAAGACCCTCGCGGTGCGCATGGAGCGCCATTGCGACAACGCGGAGGCGGTCGTCGCGTTCCTGGCCGGGCACCCGGGGGTGACCGCGGTCCATTACCCGGGGCTGCCGGACCACCCGAACCATGAGGTGGCGGTGCGCCAGATGAGTCGGTTCGGCGGGATGGTGTCTTTCCGCGTGCGCGGCGGCGAGGACGTCGCGGCCAAGGTGGTCGGCGAGACCGCGCTGTGGACGCTGGGCGAGTCGCTCGGCGGCGTCGAGTCGCTCATCGAACACCCGGGCCGGATGACGCACGCCTCCGTGGCGGGCACCGCACTGGAGGTTCCCGCGGATCTCATCCGGCTCTCGGTCGGCATCGAGGACGTCGAGGACCTCATCGCCGACCTTCGCCAGGCCCTCGACCGCCTCACCTGAGCCCGACGCTCATTGGCCGGACACGGGCCTGTGGATAACGCGGGCGCGCTCGTCCGGTCGGGTGAGGACATGGGGGTATGCCGCGCGCTGCCACTTCCGAGAATCTCGCCTCCGCAGGGCGCTCTGGCGACCCGACGCGCCGTGGTGCTGCCCGCGTGGCTCGTCGCGTGTTCGACACCGTGTGCATCGTGCATTGGTAAGATGGGTGCCATGCTGGTAACCATTGACAAGGCGGGGCGAGTGGTTATCCCCAAGGAATTGCGGGATCGGCTTGGCCTGACGCCCAACACCGAACTTGAGGCGAGCGTCGAGGGCGCCGAGTTGCGCTTGTCTCCGGCGCAGCCCCCAGTGCGACGCGTGGTCGAAGTCGACGGGTGGCCGGTCATCGAGGCCGTCCCGGGGCTCTCGACGACCGATCTCGACGTCCAACGGTGGCGTGATGACGGCCAGCGCTGACCCTGCCCTGGCGTATGCCGTGGACACCAGCGTCGCGATCCCCGCGCTCGATGCCGGACACGCCGCTCACCTCAGTTGTCTCGCGGTGGTGCGCCAGCATCGACCCGCGGTGGCGGGTCACGCGGCATACGAGGTGTATGCCGTGCTCACCCGGATGCCCGGCCAACTGGCCGTGGCTGCGCCCGTCGCTGCGGCACTCATCGACCGTGTCTTCCCGACGGTCGCATTCCTTGGGGAGGCCGAGTCCAACGCGCTGCGCGGCCGGCTCGGGGTCCTCGGGATCACCGGAGGGATGGTCTACGACGCGCTCGTTGCCGAGGCGGCCCGCGTCAACCAGCGAGTGCTGCTCACCAGGGATCGTCGGGCGATGCGCACCTATGACCTCCTCGGTGCCGACTACCTCGTCGTGGGGCCGTAGCGACATCGGGCGCCGGGCCGGCACCGCGTCGCCCGTCGGCGCAGGTGGGGCCCGGTTCTGGTGCTTTCACAGGTGATCGACAGGTTCCCGCTAGGAAATCGGTACCCCTGACCGCCAGGGTGAGGCCATGCGGAAGAGAGTGCCCCTGGTGCTGCGGTGGATCCTCGGGCTCAGCCTGCTCGCCGGTGGCTTCCTCGCCGCGGGGGCCACGTCCGCCTTGGCGCAAGCCGAAGCCCTCACGCGGCATACCGCACCCGTGGTCCACGCGAGCGCAACCCCCACCGCCACCGCCACGCCCACGCCGACCCCGACTCCCGCCCCCACTCCGACCCTCCCCGACGGGCCGCTCACCGTCGTCGGGCTCGGCGACTCCGTCGAATCCGGCTACGCGTGCGGCTGCACGAGTTTCGTCACGACCGCGGCCGAGCAGATCGCCGCCACCCAGCAGCGGCAGGCGGTCGTCCACAACGAGGCGTTCGCGGGCGCCACCACCGGCGACGTGCTCGACCAACTCGCCGACGAGGGGGTCCAAGCGGACATCAAGGCCTCCGACCTCGTCATCATCAACATCGGCGCCAACGACTTCGACGAATCCCTCGCCTACGACCCCTCCTGCACCCCGGCGGCCACCTCGGACTGCTTCGCCGACGAGCGCGCCTCGATGACCGCCAACCTCACCCGCATCGTCACCGAGGTCAAGGCGCTCCAGACCGGGCCCGGCGCCCAGGTCATCGTCCTCGGCTACTGGAACGTCTTCCGCGACGGCGACGTCGGCCGCGCCCAGGGCCCCACCTACGTGAAGGTGAGCGCCGAACTCACCCAATGGCTCAACTCCGCCACCCAGGAAATCGCCGCCCAGAACGACATTTGGTATGCCGATGCCGCGACTCCGTTCCTCGGGTCCGACGGGAGCCGGGACGCCACCCCGGACCTCGTGAGCGACGGCGACCACCCCAACGCCGCCGGGCACGCTCTCCTCGCGCAGGCCGTCGTCAATGCGCTCGGCCCGGCCGTCGCCACCGTGTGAGGGCAGCGGGGCCGGGCCGAGAGGCCGCAGGGTCGGGCCGAACGCGGCATACCGGGCTCAACCAAGGCGGCTGAGCCCCACGAGGGTCAGAGCCCCATGTCCTTGCTGATGATGGTCTTCATGACCTCGGAGGTGCCGCCGTAGATGCGGTTGACCCGGTTGTCGGCGTAGAGACGCGCGATGGGGTACTCGTTCATGAAGCCGTAGCCGCCGTGCAGCTGGAGGCACCGGTCGATGACCTCGGCGGCCACCTCGGTGCAGAACAACTTGGCCGACGCGGCCTCGGCGGGCGTCAGGTCGCCGGCGTCCAACGCCTCGATGCCCCGGTCCACGACCGCCTGGGCGGCATCGACCTTGGCCTGGCAGGCAGCCAACTCGAACTTGGTGTTCTGGAACGCCGCCACCGGCTGCCCGAAGACGACCCGCGCCTGGACGTAGTCCTTGGCGAACCGGATCGCCGCGGCCGCCTGCGCATACGCCCCGACGGCGATGCCCAACCGCTCCTGGGGCAGGTTGTGGCCGAGGTAGTAGAAGCCCTTACCCTCCTCGCCGAGGAGGTCCTCGACGGGCACCCGCACGTCGGTGAAGGACAACTCGGCGGTGTCGGAGGTGCGCAGCCCGAGTTTGTCGAGCTTGCGGCCCACGGCATACCCCTCCGCCTTGGTGTCGACGACGAGCAGCGAGATGCCCAGCCGCCGGTTCTCCGCCGACGGGGCCGCGGTGCGCGCGCAGACGATGACGCGGTCGGCGTGGACGCCGCCGGTGATGAACGTCTTGGCGCCGTTGAGGATGTAGTGGGTGCCGTCCTCGGAGAGCTTGGCCGTCGTCTTCATGCCGGCCAGGTCGGAGCCGGTGCCGGGCTCGGTCATGGCGATCGCCCACATCTCCTCGGCGGAGACGAACTTCGGCAGCCAGCGTTCCTTCTGCTCGGGGGTGGCGAGCATCTTCAGGTAGGGCAGGCAGAGCATGACGTGGACGCCGGAACCGCCGAACATGACGGCCGCACGGGTCGTTTCCTCGGCGATGATCGCTTCGTACTTGAAGGTGTCGAGCCCGGCCCCGCCGTACTCCTCGGGTACCTCGATGCCGAAAATTCCGAGTTCGGCGAGCTTGTAGTAGAAGTCGCGCGGGACGATGCCGGCCTGGAACCACTCGTCGTAGTGGGGCACGACCTCGGCCTCGATGAAGGCGCGCAAGGTGGCGCGGAATGACTCGTGATCCTCGTCGAAAACAGTGCGTTTCATGCCTTCGAGGCTAGCTCGGCCTGCGGGGTCGCACCGGCCATCGGCGGCGTGACGCGCGGCATACGGCACTGTGCGGGAGCGGCCGCGGGAGCGATGCGGGAGCGGCGGCGGCGAGCGCGGCATACAGTGCGAGCGTGACCCTGATCCTGTGCGCCGACGTCGGTTCGACCTTCAGCAAGGCGGTGCTCGTCGACACCGAGACCGGGGCCGTGGTCGCCACGGCGGCCCACCCGACGACGGTCGCCACCGATGTCATGGAGGGTGTCGACGCCGTATGCCGCGCGCTCGCCGCCCACGGGCCCGCGGACGACCTGCTCGTGTGCAGCAGCGCCGGTGGGGGCTTGCGGATCGCGGTCGTCGGCCAGGAAATCGAAGTGTCGGCCGAGGCGGGGCGGCGGGTGGCCCTCTCGGCCGGCGGCCGGGTCGTCCACGTGAGCGCGGGGGAGTTGAGTCCGGCCGCGGTCCGGGAGTTACGCGCCGTGGCCCCGGACCTCATTCTCCTCGTCGGCGGCACCGACGGCGGAAACGCGCGGGTGCTCCTGCACAACGCGGCGGCGCTCGCGCGAGCGCGAATCCGGCCGCCGATCGTCGTCGCCGGCAATGCCGAGGCGGCCGACGAGGCGGCGGCGGCGTTGGCGGCGACCGGGCGCCGGCAGGTCGTCACCAGCAACGTCGTGCCCCGCATCGGCGAGATCGCTCCCGACGGGGCGCGCGCGGCGATCCGGGAGGCGTTCCTCACCCACGTCATCGGCGGCAAGGGGCTGTCCACGGGGCCACGGTTCGCCTCGCTCGTGCGGGCCGCAACCCCCGACGCTGTCCTGCGCGGGGTCGAGGTGCTCGCCGACGCCGTGGGCGGTGACGTGCTCGTCATCGACATCGGGGGCGCGACGACCGACGTCTACTCGGTCCTCACTCCGCAGGGCGAGGACGCGACGATTCACCGCGAGGTGGTCGGGGCGTTGTGGCACGCCCGCACCGTCGAGGCCGACCTGGGCATGCGCTGGAACGCCGAGGGCATCGTCGAGGCCGCCGCTCGCGAGCGGGTTGCGTTGGCCCCGGCCACCGTGGCGTATGCCGCCCGCGTCGCCGCGGACACCGCCCACCTCGCGAGCAGCGCGGGCGAGTGGGCGGCCGAGGAGGAATTGGCGAGTGCCGCGGCCCGGATTGCGGTCCGCCGTCATGCCCGACCGGCGCACCCGAGCGAGCATCCCCGTCCGCTGACCGAGGTGGCCCTGGTCCTCGGTTCGGGCGGCGTGCTCCGTCACTCGCCGCCAGCGGTGGGCGCAGCGGTCTTGGCCGCCGTCACGTCCGACCATGGGGGCGGGTGGCGGGTGCCGGCGGCCGCGCGCACCGGGGTGGACACGGCATACCTGCTCTTCGCCGTGGGGTTACTGGCGGACGACCACCCGCAGGCGGCCCGCGACCTGGCCGCCCACCTCGCGTTCACAATCGACCAATAGGTGGGTTGTTGACGGTACACAACCCACCTATTGGTCGATTGTTGACACGGTCGAACGCGGCGTGACGTCCCGTGAGTGCTTCGGCTCGGTTCCTGTCAGTGCTTCGGCGGGGTGGGGGCGGAGTCCTCGGCCGGGGTCGGGGCGCCACCGATGAGGTCCTTGATCCGCTCCCACTTCCGCTCGTAGGCCTCGTCGAAGCGCCTGCGACTGCGCAGATCCTTGCGCGACCCGGGGGTGTAGCGACGGCGCGCCCACCACGAGGTCGGCTTGGCCACCCGCCAGGCGCCGATCAGGGCGATGAACGGCATGAAGATGCCGATCAGGGCCATGGGGAGCTTGCCCTTGAGGATGGTGATGACCACGAAGAGCAGGTTGACGGCGACGACGATGACGACCGCCCAAGCAGACGCGGCATCATTGCCGGAGGAGATGTCGAGCGGGTCCGACCCCAGGATGAGCACGAGGCAGATGGCGGCGGCCGTCATCATCGCGCTGATCGACTTACGCCCCTCGTGCGACCAATACACGTCCTCGACATGGAGCCACATGGCGAACTCGTCGAGGGCCAGCGCGGCCCCCGCCCCGAACACCGCCGCCATGATGTTGAGCGCCAGTCCGTGCGGCTGATAGGCGATGAGCAATAGCCCGATGACGAGGGCGAGGAGGATGCCCCACACCTGATGGTGGACATGCACCCCGCCGATGTGGACGTTCTTGATCAGGCCCCCACCGCCCTCCTTCGCACCGGGATCCGGGAGGGGCGCGTCGGCACCGGTGGACGCGGCATACGGATCGGCGTGCGGGTCGGCGACGCTCACCGGGTCGGCTTTGCCCTCGCCGGCGCGGATATGCCGAGTGATCCCGCGGGTGAGCAGCGCCGTCACGACGAACGCGATGAGCATCCACAGCACCGGGACCCGGGTGGGATCGACGATGTCGCTGAACTCGATGGCCGGCGCGAGCGTCGGTGACACGGTGTCCTCCCGTGGTGGTGCGGCGCCGGCGCCGGCGCCGGGGTGGCACCAACAGCGTGGCAGCGCAGTCGTAGGGTGCCGCCATGATGGCAGATGGACCCCGCGCAGCAGGTGGCACCCGCGTGCATCGTCCCCGGGCGGTCCCCCGCGAGCACGCCACGGCCTTGGTGCTCACCTTCGCGGCCGCCTGCGCCCTGACGGTCGCCGCGACCCGTGCCTATCTCGACCTCACCGGCTACCCGCAGATCGGCGGAGACGTCTACCACATCGCCCACGCGCTCTGGGGCGGCCTCCTGCTCACCGTCGCCGCCCTCCTGGCGCTCGCGCTGGCCGACCCGTGTGTGCCGAAGGCGGTGGCACTCCTCGGCGGGGTCGGGGCGGGGTTGTTCGTCGACGAGGTCGGCAAGTTCATCACCAAGCGCAACGACTACTTCTTCCCGCTCGCCGCCACCATCGTCTATCTCTTCCTCGTTCTATTGGCCGCGGTCACGGTGGCCCTCTCGCGCTACCACCGCGGCACCGCGGTCTCCCATTTGTATGCCGCGCTCGAACTGAGCACCGACCTCGCCGACGGCTCGCGGGGCCGCGACCGGCACCTGCGGCTGCTCGCGCATCTCGACCGGGTGGACGCCCTCGACCCCACCCCCGAGCAGGCCCGGCTCGCAGCGGCGCTGCGCGGCATCGCCGATGCCGTGTCGCCCGAGATCGACGCCAAGGGGACGGTGTCCTGGGCGGACCGGGTGAGTGCCCGGGTGGGTTCAACCACGCTGCGGCGCACGACGCGGGTCCTCCTCCTCGTCGAGGTCGTCATCGGCCTGCTCGCCCTCATCCTGCTGCCCGCAGCCCTGCTCCTCCACCTGTCCATCACGCCCGAGGTGATCGCCAACGTCACGATCGGCGGGTTCGCGGCGACCATGACCGGAGTCTCGATCGCCGCGACGGCCGTGGGCGGCATACTCGCCCTCGTCGCGTTCCGGGCGCTGCGGCCCGGGCGGGTCCGGGCGGCGACCGCGATGCGGTACGGCGTGGCCGCCAACGTCGTCCTGCTCGTCGTGGCCAACTCGTTCGGGGCCTACACCTCCCAGTTCTCGATCCTCCTCGACGCCGCTCTGCAGGTGCTCACCCTCGGTGCCCTGGCCCTCTGGCACCGGGACTGGCGGCAACGGGCCCTCGCCGACGACCTGGCTGCGGCCTCCCCGCCCCCGCCAACGCCCGCTGCCTGAACCCCCGACGCCGTTATCGGCGCCACGCCCGTCCGGGGCGGCACGCTGTCATCGACAGCCTTTAGGGTCGTAGGCATGAGTGCAGGGAACTCACAGGCTCTTCTCGATTCTTCGGTGCGCTCCCGTTGGCTACCGCGTTGGGCGGCGGGGGTGACCCTCCTCGGCGCATTCTGGTCGCTGCTGTCGATCCTCTGGCAGAACGCCGACTGGCCGCACTATGTCGATGACGCGTTCGGGGTCCTGGGGGTGCCCGTCTCGGCGACGATGTTCATGGCGCTGCTGCTCCTCCTGGTGTCGGGAGCGATGCGGCGACGGCTACGTGTGGCGCGGTGGGCCGTCATCCTCATCGAGAGCGCAACCGCCCTGCTGCTCGGCTTGGTGCTGCTCGCCTACGTCCTCGACCCGTCCATGCAGGTCGGTGAGGAAGGGTTCACGACCTACGACCTCGTCATCGCCGGGCTCTCCGGGGTGGCCTGCGTCGTCATCGTCATCCTGTTTGTCCGGGCCAAAGACGCCTTCCCGGCCCGCACGCGCAAGGGGTCGATCTGGGCCGCCCTGGCGACCCTGGCCGGGGGCGTCCTCGCCGCTGTCGCCGTGGTGTTCATCATTTCCTTGCCCGACGACGGCTCACTCGTCGGTGCCGGGGAACGCTTCCGGTGGGCGGTGCGGGTCACGACCGGCTTCGACCTGTCCCTCGCCGGCACGAACGCCGACCACGCCGGGCCGGCCTGGCTCGGTGTCCTCGGTGGTTTGCTCGGGGCGGGAGCCCTGCTGGCCGCCGTCGCCATCTACCTGCGCTCGGGACGACTCACCGGCTTCCTGTCGGCCCAGGACGAACTGCACATCCGGGCCTTGCTCGCCGCCCACGGGGATCACGACTCGCTGTCCTACTTCGCCACCCGGCGCGACAAGTCGGTCGTCTTCTCCCCCGACGGCCAGGCCGCGGTCACCTATCGCGTCGTCGGTTCGGTCGCGCTGGCTTCCGGTGACCCGGTCGGGGCCCCGGCCTCCTGGTCGGGAGCGGTCGCGGCCTGGCTTGCCCACGCCCGGGCCCACGCCTGGCACCCGGCCGTACTCGGCGCCTCCGAATCGGGAGCACGGGTCTTCCTGCGGGCCCGGCTCAAGGCGCGCCCCCTCGGCGACGAAGCAATCCTCATGGTCGACAACTTCGGTCTCGAAGGGCGGGCCATGCGCCCGGTCAAGCGGTCGGTCGGGCGGGTGTATGCCGCCGGCTACACCCTGAGTGCCCATCGGCACGCCGAGTTGACGGCCGAGGAACTCGCCGAGATCGGTCACCTCGCCGACCTCTGGCGCGGCGACGAACCCGACCGTGGGTTCTCCATGGCGCTCAACCGGTTTGGGGACCGCAGCGACGGGCGGTGCGTCGTCGTGCTCGCCCGCGACGCCACGGGCACGATCAAAGCCCTCCAGTCCTTCGTCCCCTGGGGCTCGCGGGGCCTGTCCCTCGACCTCATGCGGCGGGCCCCCGACGCGGTCAACGGGGTCAACGAGGCGATCGTCGCTGCCCTCGTCGATGCGGCTCCGAGTTTGGGGGTTCGCCGTGTCTCGCTCAACTTCGCGATGTTCCGGGGCGTCTTCTCCGGTGCCGAACAGGTCGGCGCCGGGCCGCTGGTCAGGATCGCGGACAAGTTCCTCATGGTGGCCGACCGGTTCTGGCAACTCGACTCGCTCTATCGGGCCAACGCCAAGTATCAGCCCGACTGGCTGCCCCGGTTCCTCTGCTACGAAACGGCGGCCGCACTGCCCCAGGTGGCGCTGGCGCCGGGGTCGCCGAGGGTTTCCTGCCGTCCCGGGCGCCGCGGATCGAGCGCACCGGTGATGAGGAGATGGCCGGCCCCGACGGGCAACTGCACGCCTTCCCCGACCTCGTCATCGCCCAGGACGCGGCCCTGTTCACCCCCGCCGCCCCGGTGCGGCGACTGGCCCAGCAACAGCGGGTGCGGCATACCAAACTCGACCTGCTCCGCGCCCACGGGATGGAGCCCTATCCGGTGGCGGTGGCCCGGACGACGACGGTGTCCGCGGCGCTCGCGGCAGCGCACGCGAGCGACACCGAGACCGTGACGGGGGCGTCGGAGCCGCTGTCGATCGTCGGCCGGGTGCGGGCGGTGCGGGACTTCGGGGGCGTGACCTTCGGGGTCCTTGATGAGGGCGGGGTGCACCTGCAGGTGCTGCTTGCCGGCGAGCACACGCCGCGCGACCAAGCCTGGCTGTGGCGGCATACGGTCGACCTCGGCGACCTGGTGTCGGTGACCGGTCACCCCGGGCGCAGCCGCACCGGCCAGCCGTCGCTGCTCGTCACCGATTGGGCGATGGCGAGCAAGTGCTTGCGGCCGTTGCCCGATGCGCGGGCCGGGTTCACCGACCCCGAGGCGCGGGTGCGTCAGCGCTACCTCGACCTCATCGTCAACCCGGAGTCGATGGCGATGATGCAGGCGCGCTCGCGGGCGGTTGCGGCGCTGCGGGCGGCGTTCGTCGCGAGGGGGTTCGCCGAGGTCGAGACGCCCATGCTGCAGGCGATCCACGGCGGCGCGACGGCCCGCCCGTTCCGCACCCACATCAACGCCTACAACGCCGACCTCTACCTGCGGATCGCCCCCGAACTCTTCCTCAAACACCTCTGTGTCGGCGGCATGAGCCGGATCTTCGAACTCAACCGCAACTTCCGCAACGAGGGCGCCGACGCCACCCACAATCCCGAGTTCACCTCGGTTGAGGCGTATGCCGCCCACGAGGACTACGTCTCGATGCGGGTCCTCACCCGTGAACTCATCCTCGACGTGGCCACCGCGGTCCATGGCGAGCCCGTCGTCCTCCAACCTCTCCCCGACGGCTCGCTGACGAAGGTGCGCATCGACGGTGACTGGCCGGTGGTGTCCATTCACGAGGCCGTCTCGCGGGCCACCGGGGTGGAGTTGACGACAGCGAGTTCGCGGGAGGACGTGTGCGCCGTGGCCGCGGCCCATGGGGTGCATGCGCCGGCGACGATGACGGCCGGTGAGATCGTCCTCGAGCTGTACGACGAACTGGTCGAGAAGCAGACGACGTTCCCGACGTTCTACACCGACTTCCCGCTGGAGACCTCACCGTTGACCCGGCGGCACCGCTCCGATCCCGCCCTGTCCGAACGCTGGGACCTCGTGGCCTTCGGGGCCGAGATCGGCACGGCGTACAGCGAGCTCATTGACCCGGTTGACCAGCGGCAACGCCTCACCGAGCAATCCCTCAAGGCCGCCGCCGGTGACCTCGAGGCGATGGAGGTCGACGAGGCCTTCCTCACGGCCTTGGAGTACGCGATGCCGCCGACGGGTGGCCTCGGTATCGGCGTGGACCGGCTCATCATGATGCTCACCGGTGCCAACATCCGGGCCACTTTGGCGTTTCCGTTCGTCAAGCCGGACGCTGCCTCGCCGCAGCGTTAGCCGGTATGCCGCAGCGTTAGCCGGTCTGCCGCGGCCCTGGCCAGCGGCACGCGCAAGTCGAAAGTACGCGACTCGCCGTGTGAGCAGGGCTCACACGGCGAGTCGCGTACTTTCGACCGGATAGTTACCCGCTGGACGGAGTTTCGTTGTGGCGCGCCCCCTTCGCCGACCTTCCGTGTGATTCGCCTCCTAGTCGAGGTTCGGGTCGGAAAGGGTCACTTCACCCCCCGACAGTCGGGGTGCGAAGTGGACCTTTTGCGGTTCAGGCGGGAAAAGGGGGGCCGGTGGGGAAGCGGTTCAGCCGTTGTAGGGGCGGGTGTGGAGGATCTTGACCTCGACGGACTTGCCGTTGGGGGTCGTGTAGGTGACGGTTTCGCCGACCTCGTGCCCGTTGACCGCCGCCCCGATCGGGGACTTCTCGCTGAACACGTGCATCGAGTCGTCGGTGATCTCGCGGGAACCGAGCAGGAAGGTCTCCTCCTCGCCGAACATCTCGACGGTGACGACCATGCCCGGTTCGACGATGCCGTCATCGGGCGGGGTTTCGCCGATGATCGCGGTGTCGAGGAGGTGCGTGAGCTGGCGGATGCGGGCCTCCATCTTGCCCTGCTCCTCGCGGGCGGCGTGGTAGCCACCGTTTTCGCGCAGGTCACCCTCCTGGCGGGCGGCGTCGATCTTCTTGGCGATCTCGGAGCGGGCCGGTCCGCTGAGGTGGGCCAACTCGGCCTTGAGGCGGTCGTAGGCCTCTTGGGTCAGGTAGGTCGCCGGGGCGGTGTCGCTCACGAGTGCTCCTCACGTCAAAGGGCCCGGGCGCGACCGGTGATCGGTACCGCAGACGCCCAGACCCGAGAGATCAAGTGTGTAAGCCTTCAGTTTACCAAGGGTTGGCGAGGTGCGGGGGTTTAGCAAGGCGGGCGGGCGGGAGGCGGGACCGCGCTCGTCAGTCACGTACGCACGAGGAGACCACGCCGGTGACGGCGCGCTGGGTGGTGCGAATGTCGACGCTGCGCTGCACGACCGATTCACCGGCTGGAATGTGATCGGTCACCGTGCCCACCGGGCTCTTACCTTTGTCGAGGGCGGTGACCGCACACGTCACGGCCCGGTCGGCGGGGCGCACGACGCGGTATTCGACGGTGATCGAGGAGTCCGAGGTGACCTGGTAGGCGGTAACGGCCGGGGTGACCGCCCCGACGTTGGCCCGCGCGCCGTACCAGATGACCAGCGCTGCCATCACGGCGCAGCCGAGGATGCCGATGATCCACCATTTCGTAGTGCCAGGGGCGGGCTTGGGCAGTGCCATGAGGACCTTCGTGGCGCATTCGCGCCGGGGTGAGAGGATGAACGGGTTGTCCACATTGTCATCGCCGCGCCTTCGGCGCGAGTCAGGAGGGTCGCTCGTGACCGAAGGGCTCAGGCTCATGTGCGTTCACGCGCACCCCGATGACGAGTCGAGCAAGGGCGCGGCCACCATGGTCAAGTACGTTCGCGCGGGCCACGAGGTGCTTGTCGTGTCGTGTACGGGCGGGGAGCGTGGCGACGTCCTCAACCCCCGCCTCGCCGACGACCCGCACATCCTGCGCGACCTCGCCCAGGTGCGCCGCGACGAGATGGCGGCCGCCGCCGAGATCCTCGAGGTCAAGCACCACTGGCTCGGGTTCGTCGACTCCGGCCTGCCCGAGGGCGACCCCCTGCCGCCGCTGCCCGAGGGCTGCTTCGCCCTCGAACCGCTCACCGTGACGACCGAGGCGCTGGTCCGCGAGATCCGCCGGTTCCGCCCGCACGTCGTGACGACGTACGACGAGGACGGCGGCTACCCGCACCCCGACCACATCATGTGCCACAACGTCACCAGGGCGGCCTTCGAAGCGGCCGGCGACCCGGCGGCATACCCCGACGCCGGCGACCCGTGGCAGCCGCTCAAGCTCTACTACAACCAAACCTTCCATCGGCAGCGGGTCGTCGCCTTCCATGAAGCCCTCGTCGAGTTGGGGATGGACAGCCCGTATGCCGCGTGGCTGAAGCACTGGGACCGCGAGGACCGGGAGGTGACGACCTGGATCGAGTGCAGCGAGTTCTACGGGCTGCGCGACGACGCGTTGCGCGCCCACGCGACCCAGATCGACCCGGATGGTCCGTTCTTCCGGGTGCCGCTCGCGGTCCAGCAGGAGCGATGGCCCACCGAGGAGTTCGAGTTGGCCCGCTCCTACGTGCCGGTGGCGCTCCCGGAGACCGACCTGTTCGCCGGCATCCCGCGCGAGGTCGCCGCTGCCGATGCCCTCGCCACCTCCGGCCCGTTGACCCTCGTCCGTGACACCGTCAAGGAGCGCACGTCGTGAAAAACACGTCCGATTTCGGCCCCGGCACCGGGGCGTTCGTCGCCTTCCTCGTCCTCGCCATCGTCTTGTGGCTGCTGATGAAGAACATGAACGCCCGCTTGCGCCGGATGTCCTACGCCGACCGCGACGAGGACCGGGCCGTGGCCCAGGCGCAGGAGACATCCGAGCCCGCGGCGGCGGCTTCGGGTATGCCGTCCGCGGCGGGTGCGGAGGACGACTCCCCGGCCGCGACCGAGCCGGCACCGGAGGAGCCTGAGGCCGAGCCGCGCCCGGGCGCCTGACCGGGGCCCGCGGCATACCGGCAGCCGAACCGGCGCGGCGACACAACTGACCAATAGGTGGATTGTTGACGGACCGGGCCCGCGGCATACCGGCAGCCGAAACGGCGCGGCGACGCCCTCCGGAACCTCAGGCGAGCGAGGCCAAGGCGAGCGAGGCGGCGGCGTAGTGCGCGACGAACGCGAGGATTGTCAGCGAGTGGAACACCTCGTGGTAGCCGAACCAGCGTGGTGACGGGTCGGGGCGTTTGATGCCGTAGACGAGCGCGCCGAGGGTGTAGAGGACCCCGCCGAGGGCGACGAGCGCGACCATGAGCAGCCCGCCGCCGCGCAGCAGCGGCCCGAGGTAGAAGACGGCGACCCAGCCGAGAGCGACGTAGACCGGGACGTAAAGCCAGCGCGGCGCCCCGACCCAGAAGACCCGGAACAGGACACCCGCGATGGCCCCGATCCACACGATGAGGAGCATGGTGCGGCCCTGGTCGGCGGGGAGGAGCAGCGCGAACGGGGTGTAGGTGCCGGCGATGATGAGGAAGATGTTCGAGTGGTCGAAGCGCCGGAGGAACCCGGCCATGCGTGGCCCCCACGTGCCCCGGTGGTAGACCGCGGACACCCCGAAAAGCAGGACGGCGCACAGGGTGAAGACGGCCGCGCTGATCCGGGCGGCCAGGTGGTCGGACACGACGACGAGGACGAGCCCGGCGAGCAGGGCAAGCGGGGCCATGGCCAGGTGCAACCAGCCGCGCAGCCGCGGTTTGACGGAGGCCATGACGGCGTCGACGCGCTGTTCGAGGACCTCCAGCGGGCCGGTGGGCTGCTCAGTCGTCACCGTTCCAGGCTAACTTACGGTGCCGTAGGTTGTGCTGAACGTGACGTGCCCGGGTCCTGTGAGAAACGTGAAGGAACGTCGGCTCGCCGACCTTCCCCGGCAGGCCGCGCACCGGCGGGAGTAGCGTGGGTCGGGCCGTCCGCCGGGCGGTTTTCCTTGTCGTGTTTGACGCCGGAAGGGGCGGTGCATGGCTGTCACCGACGTGTTGTATGCCGCGTATGCCGCCCGCCTGGCTCGCCAACTCACCCCCCGGGACATTCCCCGGCACGTCGGAGTCATGCTCGACGGCAACCGGCGCTGGGCCAGGGAACGCGGCACGTCCACGGCCGAGGGACACCAGGCGGGGGCCGACAACATCGCCAACCTGCTCACCTGGTGTGAGGAGGTCGGGGTCGAGGTCGTCACGCTGTGGCTGTTGTCCACGGACAATCTCTCCCGGCCCGAGGCCGAGCTGCGGCCGTTGCTCGGGATCATCGAGGAGGCGGTGACCGATCTGGCGGCCACCGGGCGGTGGCGCATCCATCCGGTGGGGGCCCTGGATGTCCTGCCCGCCTCGACCTCGGCGGTGCTTCGCACCGCTGAGGCGCGCACGGCCGCGGTCGAGGGGATGCTCGTCAACGTGGCCGTGGGCTATGGGGGGCGGCGCGAGATCGCCGACGCGGTGCGGGCGCTGCTCCTCGAACATGCAGCGGCCGGCACGACCATCGAGGAACTGGCCGAGGTCCTCGATGTCGAGCACATTGCCGAGCACTTGTACACCCGCGGCCAGCCCGACCCGGACCTCGTCATCCGCACGTCCGGTGAGCAGCGACTCGGCGGGTTCTTGTTGTGGCAGAGCGCGCACAGCGAGTTCTATTTCTGCGAGGCGTACTGGCCCGACTTCCGCAAGGTCGACTTCCTGCGCGCGCTGCGCAGCTACGGCGCCCGGCACCGCCGCTTCGGCACCTGAGGCAACTGCACCCGTGCGTGGCCGCGCATGTGCGAGGCGTCACGTGCGGGCCGCCGTGCAACAGGTGGGGTGGCTGCCACGTTCGTGCGGGCTACCGTGCAGGAGGTGGGGTGATCACCCCACCTGTTGCAGGGGAGCCTGCACGAGGTGCGGGGCTGAACCTCGGCGGCTAACCTCAGGGACCACTTGCACCCCACCAGGCACAAGGATCACGCCGGGCTAGGAACTCCGTCCCCCATTCGCCCTTCGCGCCGGGCTGAGCGCCTCGCAGGGGCACGCTCCACTGGTCAGGTGGACCAGTGTCAGCAGAACGCGGCACTGGCTGAAGTGCGCTGGTCGTGGGGACGACCATCACGCTTCAGCCAAGCGGTCATTCGCCGCCCCAGCAGTCCCTCCTGCGGGTTGCCGTGCGGGAGGTGGGGTGATCTCCATGTTCGTGCGGGCTACCGTGCAAGAGGTGGGGTGATCGCAACACTCCGTGCAGGGGAGGGCGTCGGGGGTGGCTGACTGGCTTGCTGGCGGGGGGCTCGGGCAGGGCGCAAGGGGTGTTTCGTGCGGGTTGCCGTGCGGGAGGTGGGGTGATCGCCCCGTTCGTGCGGGCTACCGTGCAAGAGGTGGGGTGATCGCAACACTCCGTGCGGGTTCCCGTGCGGGAGGTGGGGTGATCGCAACACTCCGTGCAGGGGAGGGCGTCGGGGAGGCGGCATCACACGTCGACGGGGAGGCGGCGGCATACGCCGAGAGAGAGCCCGGCATACGTGCGAGCGACGCGAGCGGCAGACGACGGGGGAGGGGGCGGCATACGGGAAAGGAGAGGCGAGCAAAGGAGTGTCCGCGAGTCACGAAAGCCCCGCCAAGCCCACCAGTCACAGGGGGCACAGGGGTGCGGCGAAGTTCACCGGAACTTCGCCGACACGCCGCCGGCGTGGGGCGGCGCCGGGAGTCAGCCCGCCTAGCGTCGCAACTAGCGCACCTCACCCGAGGGGCGCTCGGGAGGCCCGACGTGATGGAGCGATCTGCTCGTCGAGAGGGGCCGGACCGGCCTCGACTCGACCGTCGCGGCGCGACCCGGCCACCTTCGAGCCCGCGCGCGATCGATGCGCGCCAAGGAGCCCCGACGTGCCTGCGACGCCCCTGACCTACGTCCTCGACACCTCGGTCCTGTTGTCGGACCCCAAGGCGATGCTCCGGTTCGACGAGCACGAGGTCGTCCTGCCCGTCGTCGTCGTCACCGAACTGGAGGCCAAGCGGCACCACCCCGAACTCGGCTACTTCGCCCGGGCCGCGCTGCGTCTGCTTGATGACCTGCGCATCGAGCACGGTCGCCTTGATGCCCCGGTCCCCGTCGGGGATGCCGGCGGTAGCCTGCGTGTCGAGCTCAACCACACCGACGTCTCCTCGCTTCCGGCTGGTTTCCGCTTGGGAGACAACGACACCCGCATTCTCGCTGTGGCCCGCAACCTGGCTGACGAAGGGCGTGAGGTCGTCCTGGTGAGCAAGGACGTGCCGTTGCGGGTCAAGGCCTCGGCGTGCGGCCTGGCGGCCCAGGAGTATCGCGCCGAACTCGCCGTCGAAGCCGGCTGGACCGGCATGCGCGAACTCGACCTCACTGTCGACGAACTCGACCTGCTCTACGACGAGGGCCGTCTCGAACACCTCGAGGCCGCCGAACTGCCCTGCCACACCGGGCTGACCCTGCACTCCCCGCGCGGTTCGGGTCTGGGCCGCGTGGGTCCCGACAAGCAGATCCGACTCGTCCGCGGCGACCGGGACGCCTTCGGCCTGCACGGCCGCAGCGCCGAACAACGGATCGCCCTCGATCTGCTCCTCGACCCCGATGTCGGCATCGTCTCCCTCGGTGGGCGCGCCGGCACCGGCAAATCGGCCCTCGCCCTGTGCGCCGGTCTGGAGGCGGTCATGGAGCGCCGCCAGCACCGCAAGGTTGTCGTGTTTCGGCCGTTGTATGCCGTGGGCGGCCAGGAGCTCGGCTACCTCCCGGGCACTGAGGCCGAGAAGATGAACCCCTGGGGCCAAGCGGTTTTCGACACCCTGTCGGCGTTGGTGTCACGCGAGGTCGTCGAAGAAGTTCTCGACCGCGGCATGCTCGAGGTGCTGCCCCTCACCCACATCCGGGGTCGCTCGCTCCACGACGCGTTCGTCATCGTCGACGAGGCGCAAAGCCTCGAACGCAACGTGCTGCTCACCGTCCTCTCCCGTATCGGCCAGAATTCACGGGTCGTTCTCACCCACGACGTGGCCCAGCGGGACAACCTGCGCGTTGGCCGTTTTGACGGGGTCGTCGCTGTCGTCGAGGCCCTCAAGGGCCACCCGCTGTTCGCGCACATCACGCTGACGCGCTCGGAGCGCAGCCCGATTGCGGCGCTGGTCACCGAACTCCTCGAGGGCCTCGAACCGTAGGGTTTGGCCCTGTCCGGGGGGCCGATCGGCCTGGCGACTCTGGGTGGGTGCGGTGAGGACCTGCTGCGCGCCGCGCAGCGTATTTGGTGCGCACCGCGCAACTTCAGGTGCGGTCGGAGCAACCCCGTTTTGGCAGTAGCGGCTTCGGCACGCTACCGTGGAGTCAATATCTCGAATTGGTAACGCTGGCCGTTCTCGGCTGGACCCGAAAGGACGACGACGTGACCGTGAGTTCGTACCGCGGCCGTCATGCTGGCCGACACGCCGCGCCGACCCCTCGCCGCCGCGGGATTGTGTCCGCGCTGGGACGCCCGGCCGTCTCCGTGTCGCTGGCCTTGGTGACCGTGGCGACTGGGGCCGCTGCCGTCAGCGCTCAGGAACAGCGGGGCACGTCGGGAGCGGCGTTCACGATCAGCGCAAGTGCTCAACACGAGACCGACACGACCGTCGCGGTGGCGCTGGCCGACCGTGCCCAACAGGCCGCCGACCGGTCCAACGTCAACAGCCGCAAGTCGCTCGTCGCCGCCCAAGCCGAAGAGGAGGCGCGCCAGCGGGCCGCTGCAGAAGCCGCGGCGCGGCAAGCGGAAGCCGACCGGGTGGCGCGTGAGGCCAAGCGTCAGAGCACCATTGAGCACGCGCGCGAGAACCCGCAGGAGGCCGCTCGCCTGCTCATGAGCGATGCCGGTTTCAGCGACGATCAGTGGTCGTGCCTGAATAGCCTCGTCAATGGTGAATCCACGTGGAACTACCTCGCGGAGAACCCCTCGTCGGGGGCCTACGGTTTGTTCCAGTCGTTGCCGGGCAACAAGATGTCGAGTGTCGCCGATGATTGGGCGACCAACCCCGTGACCCAGATCACGTGGGGCTTGGGGTACATCAAGAGTGTCTACGGCACCCCGTGCGGCGCCTGGTCGGCGTGGAACTCGCGGTTCCCGCACTGGTACTGACGCGCGACTGACCCCCGCCGTCACACCTTTCCCGCCTGAACAGCCCAACGTCCACTTCGCACCCCAACAGTCGGGGGGCGAAGTGTCTCCTTCCCGCTGGAAGTTCGGATGACGACTCTCCCTGAGGCGCACATTCGACCGGTGGCGCGTGCCCCGGGTGCGGCATACGCCTCGTTCGGCACACAGCACCTCGGTCCCCAGCGGGGGTGCGTGCCCCGGGTGCGGCATACGTCACCCTGCGGCACACAGCACCTCAAACCCCATCCCGCGGCCCCGCCCCACGCACGGCCGACTCAGACCCGGCGCAACCGGATTCGGGTCACCGCGTGGTCCGCGCCCTTCGTCAGCACGAGCGTGGCCCGGTCCCGCGTCGGCAGCACGTTCTCGATCAGGTTGGGTTCGTTGATCGCCCCCCAGATCCGAGCGGCGGTGGCGCGGGCCTGCTCATCGGTGAGCACGGCATACCGGTGGAAATACGAGTCGGGATCGGCGAACGCGGTCTCGCGCAACCGCAGGAACCGCCGGATGTACCAGTCGCGCACGTCCGACACCTCGGCGTCCACATAGACCGAGAAGTCGAACCAGTCGCTGATCGCGCCGGTGTTGGACCCGTCGGCGCGCACGGTGGGGGGCTGCAAGACGTTGAGGCCCTCGACGATGAGGACGTCGGGCCGTGAGATGGGCAAGGTCCCCGGGAGCACGTCATAGGTGAGGTGGTCGTACTGGCGCGCGGGCACGATCGGCAGCCCGGACTTGACGTCGGCAACGAACCGCAACAGCGCCCGCCGGTCATAAGACTCCGGAAAGCCCTTGCGCTGCAGTAACCCTCGACGTTCCAACTCGGCGTTGGGGTAGAGGAAGCCGTCGGTCGTGACCAGTTCGACCCGGGGCGTGTGCGGCCACCGGGACATGAGTTCCTTGAGGATGCGCGCGGTCGTCGACTTGCCGACGGCCACCGACCCGGCGACGCCGACGATGAAGGGCACGCGCGTGGGCCGCTCGCCGAGGAACTCCGCGGTCGCCAGGCGCAGCCCGTGAGTGGCCTCGACGTAGAAGTGGAGCAGGCGCGACAGCGGCAGGTACACCTCCTCGACCTCGCGCAGGTTGACCCGGTCGCCCAACCCGCGCAGTCGCACCAGGTCGTCGTGGGTCAGGCTCATCGGGTGGTTTTCCCGCAGCCGCGCCCATTGCGTCCGGCCGAACTCGGCATACGGGCTGGGCAGGCCGACGGCGGGGCGAGTCAGCGACACGGCCGCCATTGTTGCGTATGCCGCCCGCTCGCCGCGCATTCGGCGGTCCGGTTTGGGTCGTGGTGCGGTCGGGAGGCTCTGGTGGTGGATCGTCCGGGTCCCGACCCGGACGATCCACCACCAGAGCGCGCCCCGCGTAAGGAACCGGGCGGCATACGGGCCCTCGACTACGATTGAGCCCATGTGTGGAATCGTCGGCTACGTGGGCCGGACCATGGATGGTACGGCCGAGCAGGTGGTGATGGAGGGGTTGGCCCGGCTCGAATACCGCGGCTACGACAGCGCCGGCATCGCCCTGGTCACCGAGAACGGCGTCCAGACCGAAAAGCGCGCCGGCAAACTCGAAAACCTGCGCTCGGCCCTCGGCACCCACCCCCTGGCGGCCTCCCGCACCGCGATCGGCCACACCCGCTGGGCCACCCACGGCGGCCCGACCGACGGCAACGCCCACCCCCACCGCGGCGGCGACGACGACCAACTGGCCCTCATCCACAACGGCATCATCGAGAACTTCCACGCCCTCAAACGCGAACTCCTCGACGAGGGAGTCGAGTTCAGTTCCGAGACCGACACCGAGGTGGCCGCCAAACTCGTCGGCCGCGAATACGACCGCACCGGTGACCTCACCAGCGCCATGCTCGCCGTCGTCAACCGGCTCGAAGGCGCCTTCACCCTGCTCGCTATCCACGCCGACGCCCCTGGGGTCGTCGTCGGGGCTCGCCGCAACTCCCCGCTCGTCGTCGGGCTCGGCGACGGCGCCAACTACCTCGGGTCGGACGTTGCCGCCTTCATCGGGCACACCAGGCAGGCCCTCGAACTCGGCCAGGACCAGATCGTCACCATCACCCCCGACTCCTACGAGGTCGTCGGCTTCGACGGCACGCCGGCGCAGGGCAAGGCCTACGAGGTCACCTGGGATGCGGCCGCCGCCGAAAAGGGCGGCTACGACACGTTCATGGAGAAGGAGATCAACGAGCAGCCGCACGCGGTCGCCGACACCCTCCTCGGGCGCACCAGCGAGGACGGACGGCTCGTCCTCGACGAGGTCCGGATCTCCGAAGAACGCCTGCGCACCATCGACCGGATCACCGTGGTCGCTTGCGGCACCGCGGCATACGCCGGGTTGGTGGCGAAGTACGCGATCGAGCACTGGACCCGCATCCCGGTCGAAGTGAGCCTGGCGCACGAATTCCGCTACAGCGACCCCATCGTCGACGAACACACCCTCGTGGTCTCCATCAGCCAGTCCGGGGAAACCATGGACACCCTCATGGCCGTCCGGCACGCCCGCGAACTCGGCGCCCTCACCCTGAGCATCTGCAACACCCACGGCTCGACCATCCCGCGCGAATCCGACGCCGTCCTCTACACCCACGCCGGCCCCGAGATCGCCGTCGCCTCGACCAAGGCGTTCCTCGCCCAGATCACCGCCTCCTACGTCCTTGGCCTCTACCTCTCCCAGTTGCGCGGTCAGACGTATGCCGATGACGCCCGCGCCGTGATGCGCGAGTTGCAGGAGATCCCGGCGAAGATCGAGCAGGTGCTCGGCCGCATGGATCGGGTTGCCGAGATCGCCCACTTCATGGCCGACACCCGCTCGGTGCTCTTCCTCGGCCGCAACGTCGGCTTCCCGGTGGCCCTGGAAGGGGCGCTCAAACTCAAGGAGCTCGCCTACATCCACGCCGAGGGGTTCGCCGCCGGCGAACTCAAGCACGGCCCGATCGCCCTCATCGAGCCGGGCCTGCCGGTGTTCGTCATCGTGCCCAGCCCCGACACCCCCCACGAACTCCACAAGAAGGTCGTCTCCAACATCCAGGAGATCCGGGCTCGGGGGGCGCGCACCCTGGTCATCGCCCATGACGGCGACGAGGATGTCGTGCCGTTCGCCAGCGAGATCATCCGCATCCCGCAGTGTTCCCCGCTGCTCGCGCCGCTGCTCTCGATCGTGCCGCTGCAGGTGTTTGCGTTGCACCTGTCGACGGCCAAGGGCCTCGACGTCGACCAGCCGCGCAACCTGGCCAAGTCCGTCACCGTCGAGTGATCCGCGACGGCGCAGGGGCCTGCTGATGATCGTCGGAGTCGGCATCGACGTCGTCGACATCGCGCGCTTCGGGGCGACCTTGGAGCGCACGCCGGCCCTGCGCGAGCGGCTCTTCACGCCGGAGGAGCGGGCGCTGCCGCTGCAGTCGCTCGCGGCGCGGTTTGCCGCCAAGGAAGCGGCCGCGAAGGCGCTGGGTTCACCCGGGGGGATGGATTGGCAGGACGCGACCATCTCGCGTCCCCACGGTCAGCCGCCGGTGCTGCACATCACCGGGTCGGTCGCGGCCGTCGCCGCCCGCCTGGGCGTGGCCCGCCTCCACCTGTCGTTGTCCCACGATGCCGGGGTCGCCTCGGCCGTCGTCATCGCGGAGTCGTCACAAATTGCCCCCCACGAGTCGGAGGTGTCGTCGTGATCGAAGCCTGGTCCGTTGCGCAGGTGTATGCCGCGGAGGCCGCCTTGATGGCCGAACTTGCCGAGGGCGAGTTGATGGCCCGGGCGGTCGAGGGGCTGATCGAGGTCGCCTCGGTGCGCCTCGAGCACCAGGGTGGCCACACGGTCGTCGCGCTCGTCGGGCCGGGCAACAACGGTGCGGACGCGCTGTTCGCCACGGCCGGGTTGGCCGTCACCGGGTTCGCCTGCGCGGCCGTATGCCGTCCCGGCTACGTGCACGCGGGTGCCCGGGCGGCGGCGTTGGACGCCGGGGTGGTGCTCATCGAGGACCCCGACGACGCGCTCGACGCGATCGGGGAAGCCGACCTCGTGCTCGACGGCATACTCGGGATCGGGGGCCGGGCCCCGCTGCCGGGGTGGGCGCGCGGGTGGGTGGCGGCCATCTCCGACGACGCCTACGTCATTGCCGTCGACACCCCGAGCGGGCACGATCCCGACGGTGGCGCGGTCGACCCCGACGGGGTGTGGGCCGACGAGACGGTGACGTTTTCGCTGGTCAAGGCCGGTCATGTGCTGCCACCGACGGAAGCGGCCGCGGGTCTGCTCACGGTGGTCGATATCGGGTTGACCGACCCGGAGACGCCGGTGGTGCGCCGGCTCACCCGCGACGACCTGCCGGCGATCTGGCCGGTGCCCGGGGCGCGCGACGACAAGTACTCGCGCGGGGTGCTCGGTGTGGTCGCCGGGAGTGAGCGCTACCCGGGGGCCGCGGTGCTGACGACGACTGCTGCGGTCGAGGTCGGGGTGGGCATGGTGCGTTACGTCGGGCCGGCCACGCCCCGTGGGCTGGTGCTTTCGGCGGTGCCCGAGGTGGTGCTCGGCGAGGGCCGGGTGCAGGCGTGGGTCGTCGGGCCCGGGCTCGACGCAGCGAGCGACGACCCGGGCGATGCCTCGCAACTCGCCGCGGCGCGCTCGGTGTTGGCCGAGCCGGTGCCCTGCGTCGTCGACGCCGGCGGGCTCGATCTGCTCGATGCGGAGGTGTTGGCGGCGCGGGCGGCATCGGGGACGCTCCTGACGCCGCACGCGGGGGAGTGCGCCCGGCTGCTGGGCCGCCTCACCGGGGAATCGGTGACGCGCGCGGAGGTGGAGGCCGCCCCGGTGTCGTATGCCGCGCGCCTCGCCGAGGTGACGGGTGCGGTCGTGCTCCTCAAGGGTTCGACCACCCTGGTGGCCTCGCCGGGGGGTGCCGAGCCGCTGTATTCCCAGCAGGATGCGCCGGCGTGGCTGGCCACGGCGGGCGCGGGCGATGTCTTGGCTGGCGTACTCGGGGCGCTGGTGGCGGCGGGTATGCCGCTGGCGCGGGCCGGCGCCCTGGGAGCCCTCGTCCACGGCGTCGCCGCCGAACGTGCCAACCCCCGCGGCCCGGTGCGCGCGCTCGCAGTGGCCCAGGCGTTGCCGGGTGTGATCGCTGAGGCCCTCCGCCGCGGCGGCGACTGAGCGGGCCCTTTGATACGGCGAGACGGCGCCGGATGAGCGGGCCGCGGCACCAATTGACCGCCCTGTCACCGCGCGATGGTGTCGAGTGGGCGCGTCGCGGCACGTGGTGCGACCTGCCGTGCGGATGGTGTGGTGACCACCCCACCTCGTGCAGGGGAGCCTGTCCGAGCAGGACTGCAGACCCGGGAATCTTCGCGTCCAGGGGCATCGAGCAGGTCGAAAGTACGCAACTCGCCGTCTGGGCGGACTCGACACGGCGAGTCTCGTACTTTCGACTGTCCCGCGGGCTTCCAGGCCCGCGGATGCAGACCCCCTGCCGCGGCACGTGGTGCGACCTCCCCTGCGGAAGGTGTGGTGACCACCCCATCTCGTGCAGGGGAGCCTGCCCGGGGACCGTGCCAAGCCACCTGGTGCGACCTCCCCTGCGGAAGGTGTGGTGATCACCCCATCTCGTGCAGGGGAGCCTGCACGAGCAGGGCTGCAGACCCGGGAATCTTCGCGTCCAGGGGCATCGAGCAGGTCGAAAGTACGCAACTCGCCGTCTGGGCGCGCTCGATACGGCGAGTCTCGTACTTTCGACTGTCCCGCGGACCCACAGACCCGCGGATGCAGACCCCCTGCCGCGGCACGTGGTGTGACCTCCCCTGCGGAAGGTGTGGTGATCACCCCACCTCGTGCAAGGGAGCCTGCCCGGGGACCGTGCGAAGCCACCTGGTGCGACCTCCCCTGCGGAAGGTGTGGTGATCGCCCCATCACGTGCAGGGGAGCCTGTCCGGGGACCGTGCCAAGCCACCCGGTGCGACCTACCCTGCGGAAGGTGTGGTGATCGCCCCGCCTCGTGCAGGGGAGCCTGTCCGAGCAGGGCTGCAGACCCGGGAATCTTCGCGTCCAGGGGCATCAAGCACATCGAAAGTACGCAACTCGCCGTCTGGGCGGACTCGATACGGCGAGTCTCGTACTTTCGACTGTCCCGCGGACCCACAGACCCGCGGATACGGACCCGCGAGCGCGTGGCCGGCTGCGCCGCGACGGCACCCAAGTTACCCACGGGTAACCCCTGCGGACTCCTCTCGGTTGCCCCGAACTAGACTGAGGCGGCTATGACACCATCCCCGAACCCCAGCCCGAGCATGCCCCCCGACGGTGCCTCGGCCTGGGTCGAGATCGATCTCGACGCCATCAGCCACAACGTCGCCACCCTCCGCGACCGGGTCGGACCCGCCGAGGTCATGGCCGTCGTCAAGGCCGACGGGTACGGGCACGGCCTGATCCCCTCGGCCCGCGCGGCCCTCGCCGGCGGCGCCACCTGGCTCGCCGTCGCCCAACTCGCCGAGGCCATCGAGGTCCGCGAGGCCGGCATCGACGCCCCCCTGCTCGCCTGGATCTACCCCCCGGGCGCCGACCTCGCCACCGCCATTGGCCACGACATCGACCTCGGCATCGGCAGCATCGCGCACCTACGCCTGGTCACCGACGCCGCCCGCGCCACCGGGCGCACCGCCCGCGTCCAGCTCAAGGTCGACACCGGCCTAGGCCGCGGCGGCACCCTCGAGGACTTCCCCGAGGTCGTCGAGGCCCTCGGGGCCGCCATCGCCGAGGGCGCAGTCACTCTCACCGGCACCTTCTCGCACTTCGCCTGGGCCGACGCCCCCGAACACCCCACCGTCCGCGCCCAACAGGAACGATTCGCGCACGCGCTCGCCCACCTCGAGCGACGCGGCATACACCCGGGGCTGCGGCACCTCGCCAACTCCGCCGCCACCCTCACCAACCCCAGCGCGCACTTCGACCTGGTCCGCCCGGGCCTGGCCTGCTACGGCCTCTCGCCCGTGCCCGACCTCGCCGGACCCGCCGACTTCGGCCTGCGCCCCGCGATGTCCGTGCGCGCCCGCCTCACCCTCGTCAAGGCCGCGCGCGCCGGTCAGGGTGTGAGTTACGGCCACGAATACACGACCGACCGCGACACGATCCTTGGCGTCGTCCCCATCGGGTATGCCGATGGCGTGCCCCGCGCGGCGAGCAGCCGCGGGCCGCTCACGGTCGGTGGCGCGCGGCATACGGTCGCCGGGCGCGTCTGCATGGATCAGGTCGTCGTCGACCTCGGCCCGACGTATGCCGGGGGCGCCGGTGACGTCGTCACCCTCCTTGGTCGGGCCGACCGGGGCGAACCCACCGCCCAGGACTGGGCAGGGGCTGCGGAGACCATCAGCTACGAGATCGTCACGAGAATGGGCCCGCGGTTGCCGCGGGTGCTGATCGGAGGCACGTCATGAGCGAGCGTTTGCAGGGCGCCGGCACCAGCGGTGTCGGTGGCGCGGTGGCGGCGGCCACCCTGGCCGCGGCCGGGGCGGCGGCGGCAGCGGGCGTCGTCGCCGTCGAACGCGCCGCGCACCAGCGGCGCCAGTTGAGCGGCCTGGACCGCCAGGAGGGCTTCGAGCGGTCCGGATTCGAGCAAACCCCCGACGAGGTCTACTCGGTCGTGGCCACCGACGGCATCCGGTTGCACGTCGAGGTCGACCACCCGCGAGGGGGCGGGGTGCGTATGCCGTTGGGCTCGGTCCCCGCGGCCGGCGCGGCATCCGCTGTCGGCGCGGCAACGGGCACGGGGGCGGGCGCGGTCGGCGGCGCGGCACCTGCGGCGCTCGCGGCCAACGGTGACCAGGCAAGCTCGGCCGGCGGCGCGGCATACGGGATCGGGACGGGAGCGCCGAACGAGCCGTTGCCGACCGTCGTCTTCTCCCACGGGTTCACGCTCTCGCGCAAGTCGTGGGTTTTCGAGCGGCGGGCGCTCGCGCAGGCCGGCTACCGGGTCGTCGTGTGGGATCAGCGCGGGCACGGCAAGTCCGACCCGAGTGACGACGCCCACGCGACCATCGAACAGCTCGGCCACGACCTCAACTCCGTTATTGCGGCCGTCGCACCGCAGGGCGACCTCGTCCTCGTTGGGCATTCGATGGGCGGGATGACCATCATGTCGCTCGCCCATCACCACCCCGAGGTGGTGCGTGAGCGGGCCGTGGCTGTCGGGTTCGTCGCGACCAGCCCCGGTGGCAAGGGCCTGACCGACCTCGACTTCGGTCCGCTCGTCGGGCAGATCCTCGGGCGGGTGGGGCCCAAACTGCTCCACCGGTTGGGCCGCTACAACGTCTCGCTGCTGCGGCTGCGACGCTTCGGGCGCAACGTCGAGGATGTGCTGGTGCAGCACTACAGCTACGACTCGCCGGTGAGCCAGGAGTTGGTGCGGTTCACGGGCGACATGATCTTCGAGACGACCTTCACGACGATGAGCCAGTTCCTCACGGCCATCGAGGCGCTCAATGAGGCGGCCGCGCTGGAGGTGTTCCGCGGCATCGAGACGCTCGTCATCAACGGGCGCGGCGACCTGCTCACCCCGCCGCCGCACAGTGAGGAAATCCTGCGCCGCATCCCCGGGGCCGAACATGTCCTCGTCGAGGAGGCCGGGCACCTCATCATGCTCGAGCACCCCGAACTGGTCAGCCAGCAACTCCTCATGCTCATCGAGCGGGCGCTGCGGGCCCGCACCGACCGGGTGGCCGTCGACCGCAAGCCCCGGGTGCGCCGGGTCGTCACCGACCTCGCCAAGCGGCGGCGGATCGCGCGGGTGCGCAACCGTTCGGCGCGCCGGCCCCAGCGCAGCAGTGCGTGAGCGCGGCGCGATGAGGTCGGCATGAGTGCGAGCGCGCCACCGCGGGTGCTCGCCACCCCGGAGGACACGCGGGCGTTCGGCGAGGAGTTGGCGGCGTTGTTGCGCGCTGGCGATGTCGTCATCCTCACCGGCGACCTCGGGGCGGGTAAGACCACCCTGACGCAGGGGCTCGCCGAGGGGCTGGGGGTGCGTGGGCCGATCACGTCGCCGACGTTCGTCATCGCTCGCGTCCACCCGTCTCTGGTCGGCGGCCCGGCGCTGGTCCATGTCGATGCCTACCGGCTCGGCGGGTTCGACGAACTCGACGATCTCGACCTCGATGCCGACCTCGACGCGTCGATCACCGTCGTCGAATGGGGTCACGGCATGGCCGAGTCCCTGAGCCAGGACATCCTCGAGGTCGTCCTCACCGCCGACCCGGCGACCGAGGTGCGCACGGTGCGCGTCCACGGTCGCGGCCCGCGATGGGAGGGCGCCGCATGATCCTCGCCATCGACACCTCGACATCGGCCCTGTCGGTCGCCCTCGCCCCCGCCCCCGTTCACAATCGACCAATAGGTGGATTGTTGACAGAAGCGACCGGGGACGCCGGCACCGCCCCCGTTCACAATCGACCAATAGGTGGATTGTTGACAGAGGCGACCGGGGACGCCGGCACCGCCCCCGTTCACAATCGACCAATTGGTGGGTTGTGGACAGATTCCTGGTCTGGCGAGGTCGACCCGGCGGGGTTGCGTGGGCGCTCCCGGATCGACCCGCGCGGCCACTCCGAACACCTCGCCCCGCTCATCGCCGCCCTGCTCGCCGACGCCGGCGCCGCCCCGCGCGACCTCTCCGCGGTCATCGTCGGCACTGGCCCGGGCCCCTTCACCGGGCTGCGCGTCGGCATTGTCACCGGACTGACCATGGCGTATGCCGTGGATGTCCCGGTGTTCGGCCTGTGTTCTCTCGACGCGCTCGCCGCCGCATCGGGTATGCCGCCGGGCACCGAGGTGCTTGTCGCCTCCGACGCCCGCCGCAAGGAGGTCTACTGGGCCCGCTATCGCGTGGGTGAACCGGTTCACGGCGACGGCGAGCCGCCAGCACTAGCCCTGTCCCACGTCGAGCGCCTCGACGGGCCGCACGTGGACCGCCCGGCCGACCTGCCCGAGGAGGTGCGCGCCCTCCCCACCGTGGGTCGGGGGCCGCTGCTCTACCCGGACCTGTTCCCACACCCGGTGCCCGGCATCCTCGACGTCGACGCCCGGGCGCTGCTCATCACGGCACTCGCCCGGCACGCCGCCGGTACCGACCTCCCGGTCGAGCCGCTCTACCTGCGCCGTCCCGATGCCCTGACCAGCGCCGAACGGGCCGCCCGATGACCACAGCCCTCACCTTCCGCGAACCGGTCTGGACCGACATCGACACCCTCGTCGCCCTCGACCGCGAGTCGTTCGCGGACGACGCCTGGCCGGCCACCACCTGGTGGGAGGAGTTCGCGCTGCGACCCCGGCGCGACTACGTCGTGGCGGAAACAGCGGACGGTGAGCTCGCGGCATACGGGGGAATCGACCACGGCGGGGACACCGCTGACATCATGACGATCGCGGTGGCGCCGGCGGCACAGGGGCACGGGCTGGGCGCGCGAATCCTGGCCGAGTTGGAGCGGCGGGCCGCAGCGCGCGGCGCGACCGGAGCCCTGCTCGAAGTTCGCGCCGACAACACCGCGGCCCTCGCGCTCTATCGACGGGCCGGCTGGCGGCAGGTGCATGTGCGACGCCGCTACTACCAACCCGGCGACGTCGACGCGCTCATTCTCGCAAAAAGCCTGGGGGAGAAGGGATTGAGCGATGACTGAACCCCTCGTCCTCGGCATCGAAACCTCCTGCGACGAGACCGGCGTCGGCATCGTCCGCGGCACGACCCTGCTCGTCGACGCGATCGCGAGCAGCGTCGACGAACACGCGCGGTTCGGCGGAGTCGTGCCCGAGGTCGCCAGCCGGGCGCACCTGGAGGCGATGATTCCGACGATCCGGCGGGCCTGCGAGCAGGCCGGGGTGGCCCTGACCGACCTCGACGGGATCGCCGTCACCGCCGGGCCCGGGCTGGCCGGCGCGCTCATGGTGGGGGTGGCCTCGGCGAAGGCGCTCGCGCTCTCGCTCGGCCTGCCGATCTACGGGGTCAACCATCTCGCCTCGCACGTCGCCGTCGACATCGTCGAACACGGCCCGCTGCCCGAGCCGACGATGGCGCTGCTCGTCTCCGGGGGGCACTCGTCCCTGCTGCTCGTGCCCGACATCACCCAGGACGTGCGGCCGCTCGGGGCGACCATCGACGACGCGGCGGGGGAGGCCTTCGACAAGGTCGCGCGGGTGTTGGGGTTGCCGTTCCCCGGCGGGCCGCACATCGACCGGGCCGCCCGGGAGGGCTCGATCGTCATCGACTTCCCGCGCGGGCTCACCGGGGGGCGCGACCTGGAGCGGCATCGTTTCGACTTCTCGTTCTCGGGGCTCAAAACGGCGGTGTCGCGCTGGGTCCAGGCCCGCGAGGCGTCCGGGGAACCGGTGCCGGTGGCCGACGTGGCGGCGAGTTTCCAGGAGGCGGTCGTCGACGTGCTGACCCGCAAGGCCATCGACGCCTGCCGCACCCACGGTGCCGAGCACCTCCAGATCGGGGGCGGGGTGGCGGCCAACTCCCGGCTGCGCGCGATGGCCGCGGCCCGCTGCGAGGCCGCCGGCATCGAGTTGCGGGTGCCGCGTCCGGGCCTGTGCACGGACAACGGGGCGATGGTCGCCGCCCTCGGTGCCCAACTGATGGCCAAGGGGCGGTCGGCCTCGCGCCTGGACCTGCCCGCCGACTCCTCGATGCCGGTCACGGCCGTCACCGCTTGACGGGGCCGGTGCTCGGCGTCGCCGGTGCTCGGCGTCGTCGGCGGTCGGCCTCGCCGGTGCTCGGCGGCCCCGTCGAAAGTACGCGACTTGCCGTGTCGACTCGCGCCAGACGGCAAGTTGCGTACTTTCGACTCGTGGACCGGGCCGAGAGCCCTTGCCACAGATCGGGAACGGCGGTTTGACGACCCCCACAAGCGTCCGGTGACGTCACCACCGGTGTCAGCCTGACGGCATACCCTCTTGTGACGACGTCAGAATTGTGTCACCATGGCGTCATGGATCTCACTCCGTATGTCGACGCCGTCCGTACCGATCTCACCTCGCTCGCCGAGGCCGCACCCGAGCCGGCCCGCGACACCGTCGCGCGCCTCGTCACCGCCCTCGACCCCTCCGTGCGCCTGGCCCTGCTCAGCGCGCTCACCGAGGCCGCCGCCGAGATCACGACCCAGGTCCCCAGCGGGTCGGTCGAGGTGCGGTTGCGCGGCCGGGACGCCGAGTTCGTCGTCGACGTGCCGCCGCCGGCTCCCGAGGCGGAGTCCGAGCCGTATGCCGCGGGCTCGCCCGGGGCGTATGCCGCGCCCGCCGCAGTTGGTGCCGACGGTACCGGCCGTGCCGGGGAGGGCGGCGACGATCCGGACGTCGACGAGGGCGACGTCGTGCGGATTACCGTGCGGATCCCCGCCAGTGTGAAGGCGCGGGCCGAGGAGATGGCCGCCGGTACCGGGCGTTCGCTCAACGCATGGATCGTCACCGCCTTGCGCACCGCCACCCGCGATGAGGGCTGGACCGTCGACCTGGCTCAGTTCGCCGGCGACCTGGCTCGGGCTGCGGCCTCGGCCAAGCAGGGCCGCCACATGTCCGGCTGGCTCTAGCCGCCCGACAAGTCCCTGGCCGGCCCACCCCAACGGAACCCACCCGAACCCACCGGAACCCACCCGTCGTGGCCGTCAACAATCGACCAATTGGTCGATTGTTGACACGGGGCCAAGGGCACACCCCCCCACGGGCGTGCACGACCCCCACGGGCACCACCCCCACGGGCACACGCCCCCACTGGAACCCACCAGTCGTGGCCGTCAACAATCGACCAATTGGTCGATTGTTTACACGGGTGGGCCACGGGGGCGCACCACCCCCACGGGCACACATTCCACCAACGGCATACGCACCTCAACGGTGCCAACCACGAAAGACCCGACCATGCGGCATACCTTTCCCACCAGCGAACCCGTCCACCTCGACGTCACCCTCCGGGCCGGCCACCTCACCGTCACCGCGAGCGCGGCCCTGACCGAGGCTGTCGTCGACATCGAGCCCACCTCCGCCGGCGACGACGCGGCCCTGGCCGTGACGTTCGATGGCCACGCCCTCGCCATCCGAGACACCCGGCAACACCGCGGGCTGCGTCGGTGCCGGGCCGACCGTGCCGTGACCGTCACCGTCCCTGACGGCTCGCGGGCCCGGCTGCGCACCGGGAGCGCCGACATCGACATCCGGGGCACCTTCGGTGCGCTCGCCATGGCGACCGGCTCCGGCGACATCCAGGTCCAGCGCGTCGATGGTCCCTCGGAGGGGCGCAGCGGCTCGGGCGACATTCGCGTGGGCCGGGCCGTCGCCCCGCTCGCGTTGGGTGCCGGGTCGGGCGATCTCGTCGTCGACGCCGCCGCCGCGCCGCTCCACCTCAAGGTGGGTTCCGGGGATGCGACGGTACACACGGCGTCCGGGGACCTCCACGTGACCACGGGCTCGGGCGACGTCCGGCTGGCCAGCGTGAGCGGCGGCACGGTTCGGGTGCGAGCCGGTTCGGGAGATGTGAGCATCGGTGTGCCGCTGGGGATTCCGGTGTATGCCGAGGTCGACGCGGGCGGCGGCGTCACCAACCGGCTCACCCCCCGCGGGCGCCCAGAGCCCGGGCAGGACCATGTCCGGCTGCGCGTCCACACCGGCGCGGGATCGCTGCGCCTGAGCGACGCCTGAGCGGGCGGCATACCGGAGGCGACGATGCGCGCGTTGTTTGGGCTGCCGGGGTTCGGGCGGTTGTATGCCGGGCTGACGGTCAGTGCCCTCGGCGACTGGATGCTCCTGCTCGTCCTCGGCATCTGGGTCAAGGACCTCACCGGGTCCAACGGGCTCGCCGGGTTGACCATGTTCTGCGTCGTTGCGCCCTCGCTGCTGGCGCCGGTGTTCGGGATGTGGATCGACCGGGTGCGCCGCAAGCCGTTGCTTGTCTGGGGCAACGCGCTGTCGACGCTCGCGGTGCTGCCGCTGCTCGCGGTCCACGGGCGGGGGCAGGTGTGGCTCATCTATGTCGTTTCCGTGCTCTACGGGGTGTCCGCGGCGGTCCTCGAGGCGGGGGTCAATGGGCTCGTCAAGGAGTTGGTGCCGGCCGAGCAACTCGTCGACGCGAATGGGATGATCCAGAGTTCCCGCGAAGCGCTGCGGCTCGTCGGGCCGCTCGCCGGGGCGGCGCTCTATGGCGCGCTCGGGGGTGGGGCGGTGGCGGTGGTCGACGCGGTGACGTTCGTCGTCGCGGCGCTGGCCATCGCCGGGGTCGGGGTCGTCCAGGCGGCGCCCGAACGGGGGTCGGGCAGTGTGTGGCAGGAGATTTCGGCGGGCGTACGGCATGTAGCGACCGACCCGGTGTTGCGGCACGTGTTCGTCGGGTTCGGGGTCATGCTGCTCCTGCTCGGGATGGCGGAGTCGACGGTGTATGCCGTGGTCGAGGCGTTCGCGCGCCCGCCGTCGTTCGTTTCGGTGGTCGTCACGATCCAGGGGGTGGGGGCGCTCGTCGGGGCGGTGACCTCGGCGCGGGTGTTGCGCCGGCTCGGGGAGGTGCGGGGCCTGGTTGTGGCGATGGTGCTCATGGGGGTGGGGTTGGCGGTCGTGGCGTCGACGTCGTCGCTCGCGGTGATGCTCGTGGCGGCCGGGGCGATCGGGGCGACGATCCCGGTGATGATGGTCGCGGTCAACACCCTGGTCCAGCGGCGCACCCCGCAGGTCATCATGGGCCGGGTGTCCACGGTCATCGGGGTGCTGTTCAGCGGGCCGCAGGCGTTGTCGATGGCCGCGGGGGCGCTGTTGGTGTCGTTGTTGAGTTTCCGCACGATCTTCGCCGTGATGGCTGCCGCGAGTGTGGCGGGCGCAGCGCATATCACCTGGTGGCTGCGGGGTGAGCGCGGCTGAGCGGCGGCGGGGTGGGGGCGGGGGCGGTACAAAACGCCCATTTGGGTCACTTTGTCCCGGGGGCGAGTCGGGCGGGGTGGGTCAGGGGGCCGGGCAGCTGGGCAGGAGGCCCATCGCCTGCTTGAGCGTCAGGACCCGCTTGACCGACGTTTCGACGCGCTTGGCGAACCCCGCGTCCCCAGCGCTGGCGGTGCGTAACGCGTCCACCAACGCGGGCGCGGAGGGGGTGTCGCCGGTGAGCAGGATGTCACCACCGGCGCCCACGAACCGGGTGGCGCGGTCCGCCACCGGCACTGCCTTGACCGACGCCGCGTCGATGTCGTCGGTGATGGCCACCCCGGTGAAGCCCAACTTGGAGCGCAGGAGCCCATCGACGATGGCCGGCGAGAACATCGCCGGGTTGTCCGGGTCCACCTTGGGGTACGTCGCCGAACTCACCATGACCATCACCATCGGCCCCCCGGCGTGCCAACCGTCGACGAATGGTTGGAGGTAGGGGTCATCGACCGTCATCACGGTGTCGTCAAGTCCCGAAGTGACATAGTCGGTGTTGCCCCGGATGCGTCCGATGCCCGGGAAGTGCTTGACCGTGGCCACCACCTTGGCCCCGGTGGTGCCGCGCACGAAGGCGGTCACGGATGTCGACACGGCTGCGGGGGTGGCGCCGAATTGCCGCTGCCACCGACCGATCGGGCCGTTGCCGGTGCCGAGTTCCTCGGGCACGGTGTCGGCGACCGGGGCGAAGTTGACGTTGACGCCGGCTCCCTTGAGTTGCGTCGACCATTCACCGGCCCGCTTCTGCAACGTTTCCGCCGACCAGGTCCCCTGGGTCACGGCGCTGGGCATGGTGGTGAAGTCGCCCTTGAGTTGTTGGACCTTGCCCCCTTCCTGATCAGCGGCGATGAGCATCCCCACGCCGCCGGTGGCCGCGGGCGTGGCCTGTTTCTGGAGCAGGGCAGAGGTCGCCGTCACGTCCTGTATGCCGGAACTCCAGCCACCCAAGTAGACGACGTTGCCGACATGGCTGCCCTCGGTCGTGGGGCGCAACGAGGCGGCGGGTGCGCCCTTGCCGAGCGCCACCATGACGAGTTGCCCGAGGCGCTGGTCGGGGGTGAGCGCAGCATACGTCTGCTCAACGCACGTCGGCGAGGGTGACGGTGAGGGTGAGGCGCTCGCGGACGCGACCGGTGTCGCAACGGCGACCCTGGACGGGGTGGCGCTCCCCAGCGGCGGGGCCGGCGTGGGGTTCGGTTTGGCGGTCGGGGTGGCGGAGCAGGCCGCCAGGGCGAGGGCGCCCGCCAGGGTGGTCAGCCAACGGGCGCGGGGCGCGGGGGTCACGAGACGACGCTACGGGGTGCCGGGATCAGTGCCAAGGGCGACACCACCCCCGTGACCATCGTCGCGACGATGCCCGACCGTGACGGGCGGCGCGCTCGGCCACCAACCGGCGGCGGTTGCGCAACCGGGCCGCTGTCGGGGTCCGCGACAATGACCGGGTGAGTGTGGACCCGCTTCCGGTCGCGTTGGATGTCGATACCGGGATCGACGACGCCTGCGCCTTGCTCCTCGCGGCGCTCCATCCCGCCCTCGACCTGCGGGCGGTCACCTGTGTCGGGGGGAATGCGCCGCTCGCCGATGTCGTCCGCAACACGTTGACCGTTGTGGAGACCGCGGCCTCCGTCACCGACGTGTATGCCGCGGTCGCCGCCGGCGCGGACCGGCCGCTACTGGAGACCCCGGTCGATGCCCGGCACGTCCACGGCGACGACGGGATGGGCGACCTCGGCTTGCCGGGACCGGTGGGCGAGCCCGCGGCATACCACGCCGTCGAACTGTTGCGGAAGACGACCGTGACGTGCGCGGCGGAGGGGCGGCCGTTGACGCTCGTGCCGTTGGCGCCGATGACCAATGTCGCGTTGTTCGCGCGCACCCATCCGGAGGCGTTTGCGCGGCTGGGGCGGGTGGTGTTCATGGGCGGCGGGGCGCAGGTGAGCAATGCGACGGCGGCGGCGGAGTTCAACGTCTTCCATGACCCGGAGGCGGCGGCGATCGTCCTCGACGCGTGCGCGACCCTCGGGGTGCCGGTGACGATGTACGGGCTCGACGTGTTCTATGCGCCGACGGTGACGCGGACGGCGGGGCGGGCGCTTGTCGCGTCGGGGACCGCGGTGGGGCGGCTCGCCGGTGGGTTGATCGAGTTCGCGTGCCGGCGGTTCGGGGCGGAGGAGGCGACGATCGGGGACGCGGGCGCGGTCGCCTCGCTGGTGGTGCCCGATGCGGTCCGCACGGAGCGGCTGCCGGTGCGAATCGAGTTGTCGGGCACCTGGACTCGCGGGCGGACGATCGTCGACACGCGCGGCGACGGGGTCGACCTCACGCATGACCCGCACGGGTTGGCGCCGGCGCTCATCGACGTGTGCTTGGGGATCGACGGGGCAGCGGTCGCGGCGTTGTGGCTGTCGACGATCGCGGGAGAGTGGTCGTGATGGGCCGGGTCGTCGTGTTCGGGTCGCTCAATGTCGATCTGGTGACGTCGGTTGAGCGGCATCCGCGTCCGGGGGAGACGGTCTTGGGGTCGGGGTTGGCGCGGTTGGCGGGCGGCAAGGGCGCGAACCAGGCGGTGGCTGCCGCGGGCGCCGGGGCCCGGGTGGTCATGATCGGGTGCGTCGGCGACGACGCGGAGGGGTCGGCGTATGTGCGGCGGCTGGCCGGGTTGGGCGTGGATGTGTCGTCGGTGCGGGTGGCGGCCGGCGCGCCGACAGGGACGGCGTTGGTCGCGGTGAGCGACAGCGGCGAGAACACGATCGTCGTCGTGCCGGGGGCGAATGCGTGCGTGGGCGCGGCGGAGGTGGCGGCGTTGGGGCGGTTGGGGTTGGGGCCGGGGGACGTGCTGCTGGTCCAGTTGGAGGTGCCGTTGGCGTCGGTATGCCGCGCGGTCCGGTTGGCCGCGGGCGCGGGTGCGCGGGTGGTGCTCAACGCGGCGCCGTATGCCGCGTTGCCCGGTGACGTTGTCGCGCTGGGTGATCCGCTGGTGGCCAACGAGCCGGAGGCCTTGCTGGTGGCCGACGCGGGAGTGGTGCCGGGCTCGCTGCTGGTGACGTTGGGGGCGCACGGCGCGGTGTGGGACGGGGTTTCGTATCCGGCGGTGCCGGTGGCGCCGGCCGAGGTGGTGGATACAACCGGGGCGGGGGATGCGTTCTGTGGCGCCCTGGCGGCGGCGCTGGCTTCTGATGTGGCGCGGGAGGCGGCCGTGGCCGCGGCGGCCCAGGCGGGGGCGGATGCGGTGCGCCGTTCTGGGGCCCAACCGGTTCCTGAATTGGCGGTGTGAGGTGTCACGATTGCTCAGGACGCGCGCGGCTTTGCCCGCTGTCAATCGGGTCGTTCTGGCCTGCGGAAATGCGCTGGTGGTGACCACAAAGGGGGTGGGTCCGAGATCTGCGCCAAGTGGCTTAGGGTGTGTACCGCCCCTGACCAGCGAAAACACCTCTTCGAGGGGCCCTCGGGGACCCGTCGAGGCATGCCCGGAGGTGGGGGGTGTGCAAGCGGCCTGCATCGGTGCTGGTCAGAGCCCTGTCCAGAGGGGTAGGGTTCCGCTGTACTCGCTGACGAGCAGCGAATAGAAACAATCGCCGAGATATAGAACAATGTCGCTATGAGCGAAGTTCCGCTGTACTCGCTGACGAGCAGCGAATAGAAACCGCTGGGGGCGCTGGTCGCGTCCCGATGGCCGTCGGTTCCGCTGTACTCGCTGACGAGCAGCGAATAGAAACGAGGTGGCCTCGATGAGCAGGTGCCCGTAGGAGAGTTCCGCTGTACTCGCTGACGAGCAGCGAATAGAAACCGCCGCACTTGCGCGAAAGACCGGGACTTGATGAGGGCGTTCCGCTGTACTCGCTGACGAGCAGCGAATAGAAACCAGCCCATTGGTGTGTTGGCCTTAGCCTTGGGTTCCGCTGTACTCGCTGACGAGCAGCGAATAGAAACATCAGGTTGATCGCCACCCGGTGGGAGCACAGCGCCTTCCTGCAGGTCGATCGCGTGTGATCGACGGGTCGGACAGTCGGGGTGTCCGCGGGAATCTCGTTGGTCTTTGCCGTGATCGCGTCATGGGCGCTGGCGGCCCCGCTGGTATAGTCCAGCGCCACAATCAGACGGAGCCTCATGCCGTTCGCATAGTTCTGGTTTCAAGAACTCCCTTCGGCCTGCCTTCCACCACGGCAGGGTCTACTGAACCAGACGCCTGAGCTTTGCAAGATGCTGGGGTCGCCTCGCCTCGGCATCTGTGAAGTGGCATGACAGCGACTCGCCGCAGTACAGATGCCCTTGTGGAAGGTACCTTCGCTCCGGCATGATATGCGGGTGACGGGAAATCGCCTCAGCAGGTCAGTCAGTGGGACATATCGGGGACCGGAGGGCGTGAAAGACGCACTCCTGAAGCGCCCGGGGAGTACCGTCTTGCTGGTTGGATTTCTGACGCTTGCGGTAGTGGTCTGCGTCCTTGGAGGACTGATCCTATTAGCCAATCAGAAGGACTGGGTAGTTGGACTGCACGCATTTGCTGGAGACAACCCGCTGCTTATTGTGGGTTCTATTGTTGGCGCCATGTCACTTCTTGTCTTCGAAATTGCAAAGGCGAGAGCGGAAGACGCCCATCGCAGCCTAGAGGACCGGTTGGCGGCTGAGCAGCGTTTCGACAAACTGGTCGAGGGCATCAGCGATCCCGATGCGAGTTCTTCCGCGTGGCGCGGAATTGTAAAGTGCGTGAGGGAAGAATCAGAACTCCTCGATCAGGCGGTCGCGGTGGCGCAAAGCGTGTTAATGGGAACCTCGACTTCAGTGTCAGTCGAAAAGGCGAAGGTCGAGCGCAATCGAGAAAGCAGTGACGTAGCCCGCCCATCAAGATTTACCACGGCGGCACCGGTCGACTCGGCAGGCGTGGCCAGCACGCGCTCTCCCCAAGAAGCCGACAGCGAACCAAGATCTGAGCCAGGTCGTTCGGACGCTGGCATTCAGGGGCCGCTTGCCTTTGACGCAAGAAAGCATGATGGCGAGACAAATGATGAACCAAAAGAAGCGAACCAGGACGACTGGCGTTCAATGTGGATGAGAACAGACGCTTGGAGGGCACAATTTGACCTGCTGTCGCAGGCGGCGAATGAAAACGATCCAATCACCCACAAGGTCGGTATTGATGGTCGCACCTACGCTGCACTGGGAGTGCCGCTTTCAAAACTTTCTCTATGCGAGGGTTCCACACTCGATCTTACTGAGCTTCGCTTTGAGGAAGGTTCAGGACATCATTTCATCATCACTGTCATCGAAGGGTCTAGAACCGTACGCAAAGCCAGGCCCTGGCGCGGGCGGCGCAATCAAGAAAGGGAGACGCCCCGAGCGAGTGTCCTCCTTCCCAAACAGGCTGATTCTCACTGGGCAGTAACCGCGCAAGGCAGCACGAACGTCATCTGGAGCGACTGCCAAATTGCCAAGTCTGGATGTGGGGCGCTATCCCTAGGGAAAGGCGACCACAAGTTGGTAATGGATAACGTCGAGATTGTCGGAACGTTGATCATCGAGATCCGCGGTCAGTCGGAGGTTCTGTTCAAGGACGTCCAAGTTGTTGGCCAACTGATTCTACTTTCTGCATCAACCTCAAGCGCTTCCAAAGCGCTAACCGACAGCGTCTCGATCGATGGGGATATTACGTTGCTGGGGAGCGGTTCTCTGAGTTTCGATAGAAATAGTCTGGCTGACTCAGCACGGAAACAAATCAGGGGTTTGTTGGGTCGCGAGCTTGATGGAGATTGGGAGGCGTCCCCCAGGGGCTTCGCCGCGTCCGCGGCGACTATGGAACTGCAACTCGCCTCACACCAGACTGAAACGGCTGAAACGAGTACGGAACTGACACAATTGCGCATTGATGGCGGGTCCTCTTTGCACATTGGCTGGGACAGTCCTGCACCGCTGAAAGTCGTCGGCGGGGAGTTCGGGGGAAGGTCGCATGTAACTCTGGCGACCAGCGCTCAAGAGACGGTTATTGAATCAATATCATTCCGGGCTGACGAGGATAGTACCGCATTTCCTGAGCTAAGGGTCTTGTTCGGCGAGCCCAGGGGGGTCCTGGCCACAGGTAGCCCACCATTCTTGGCAGTCGAGGGAGAGTTTTGCCAAGCGAACGTCGACCTCGCATTTCCTGAAACAACTGCTGCGGCCGGCGGTCTCAAGTTCACTCCCGGCTCGACAAGGGGTGTTACAATCACTGCACGAGGAAAAGGGATTCTGAATATCGGCAAGGGCGACGCCACCGATCGCAGGGCAGGGGAGTATGTTGAAGTGAAGAGCCAAGGAACTGTGCAATGGGACTCCGACCTACCGTGGATCGATGCGCCCCAGAGTCGAAGAGTGCCGCGGGCCGAGAGTGCGGAAGTTTAGGATGTCGATGTCGTCGTTCGTCAACCCGTATACCTTCGTCGGCATTGGGGAGTCGCCCAATCGCCAGCCCGCGCCGGGGCATGACGGCTCATCCTGCGCAATCGATCACGGCGATGTACGTGTGAGCGGCGCAATCGATGTGCAGTGGACGCTACGCACTCCCATGCTGCTGCCCGCAACGGCGCGCGAAGAAGGCTGGGTCGGCGTGGACGCAAGGCTCCGCGTACCGGGATCAAGCCTCAAGGGGTCCGTGAGGAGCCTCCATGAGGCCATGTTTAACGGGTGCCTACGCGCCATTGACGAGGGGTTCGTCCCCGGCTATCGGGCACCGGCCACGGCCGATTCCGGATGGCGCCTGGCCATACTGCTCGGCACAGATTCGAAGGGCATCTATCGGTTCCAGCTATGCACCGAAGAGGATCTGACGTTTATCGAGGCTACTTCTCTGGCTAGAAAATGGCCCCACGGTCGGAGTCCAAGAACTGGAGAGATCGTGCAGATTGGCGCGGAGATCGAATGGACGAACCTCAACAGATGGGAAATATCCAAGGTTGAGGAACTCAACGTTGTGACTCCGACAAATGGCAGCAAGACGATGACCGACCTTTTTAGTTTGGGGGACTGGATATTCCTGGTAACCGACCTTGGCGCCCGCCATCCCATTAAGCGTAATGGATCGCCTGGTCGTTGTTTTTGGGCTGGGTCTCGGCTCTCCAGCGACACGGTCTCGTTGGATCCACAGGTGAGGCCGGGAGCGGAAGCCATGGCGGAGTTCGAACACGCCGTGGCGGGGTCGGAGGACCGTCGCATCCTCGAGCGGGAGGACCGTCGCCGACACGGGTCCAACAAACCGCACATTCACGCCAAATGGCGAGAAGAGCGAAGTTTTGCCGACGTGGAATGGCAAGGTCGCAAGATCGGAGTGAGGGCGAGACATACGGGGTTCCTCTTCCGTGGGGATGTGGTATGGGTCAAGGCCGACGGAGGCCAGGTCACGAAACTCAAGTTGTCGCAAATCTGGCGTACAACTGGGACCGGAGCCGTCGGGGCCCGACTCAACGGAGCCGAGCCCTGCCTCACGCGCACTGAGCACCATGAGAAACTCTGTCTCTCGTGCGCGACTTTTGGCGCCGCGGATACCGGAGGAAGCAGGAGAGGCAAAGGAGAACAAATCGCCTACGCCGGCCATGTGCGATTCGGAACCGCCACGTCCATCGAACCGGTGAGACTCCAGTCGATAGAACTCGCACCCTTGAGCGCACCTCACCCTGGCAATGGGATGTTCTATCTCGAGCTCCCCCAGCGGATTCCCCATAACCGGAATGTCAATGACATTCCGACGCGCTGGGGGTCCTCGACTGACGCGCGTGGCAGTGTGCCCTTGAGAGGTCGCAAGTTCTATTGGCATAGCGACCCCTCCGAGCAGGTGAGGTACTGGGAAAACGTGAATGGTCGCCGGGCCCTACCGCGTTATGAAGCGACGGCAAAACAGCGCGTTGGCGATATGTCGCGGGCAGCCGAACTGGTTCCCGCTGGCACCGTTTTGCGGGCGACCGTGACCGTTGACGGACTTCCACGCCGATATGCGCTTGCTCTCCTTCTCGCCCTCGAGCCCGGTCGCCTGGCTGCGGTATACGGACGTCAACCGAACGACATTGCCGTCCACCTCGGGGGCGGCAAGCCCTTCGGCCTCGGAACGGCCTTGGTGACCGCTACCGCCCACCTGCATCCGGCGCGGCTCCGGTATACAGAGTCTCAACCTGACCTGCAGTGGCCGAGCGAGGTCACCCCCGAGGACCTTGACGACCTCGAGACTCTTGCCGGTGGGGGCATGCGCGCTGGGCTGCCCAGCGTGATGCGATTGCTCGATGTCACTGGGCTTGAAGGCTGGGACCACCTCGTGGCCTATCCTCCTGGGGCCGAGTGGTCCGAGTTCGGGACGCAAGAGTTCCGGACGAGTTACAAGTTCTTCACTGTAGCCAACGGTGAGAGGCTCAGGCAGCGCACCAACCCGTGGCATCCGCTTCCGCACGTCCACGAACGCAATGATCAATTATTGCCCTTGATCTGGAGGAAGCCACGATGACGGCCTATCTCTCGATCGGAGCTAATCGCATCCAGACTTGGCTTCTACGTACCCCAGAACTCGCACTAATCCGAGGAGCCTCACGCGCACTTGCCGAGGTCACTTCCCGGACAGAGATCGAGGCGATCCTAACGTCGGATCAAGGGCTGTTTGATGGGGTCACCAGTATCGCAGCGACTCCCGGTGGGGATGGGGAAACCGGCGATGTCGACGGGGTTGTACCCCTGAAGTTGCCCTCAACGGAGGTTGCGCGCACTATTGCGTATGGGGTGCTCACCCGGCTTGGTAAACAGTTGCCCGGCGTCGAGTGGGAGGCATGGTGGTGCGAAGCGAATTCCTACGTGGCGGCCCTGCACCGTAACACCCAAGGGCAGGTCGAAGGCCGGTTGATGTGGGTCCCAACCATTCAAGACTGCGGACTTGTTGAAGCCTGCGAGCAGTGCCGACGCGAGCCAGCCCGTGCAGTCACCTTGACCGCTGAGGGAAGGAGCGATCCTGGTCGCGATTGTGCCGCGCGAATGGCGCGCTCAGGACAGGGCAAAGATTGGGACCGCGGTGCCCGACCACAACTGGAGGACATTAGGGGCCAATGGGCCCAGGACTTCGACACCCTTGCTCGCAGGGGTGGACTCCGCAAAGGAGGCAAGAAGCCACTGGCCCTAGGGCGCAAGGAAAGCCGTAACCACCTGGCCACCATCGTCGCGGATGGGAACTCGCTGGGGGCCCTTTTTGGACTCATTTCAAATCCTCCTGGGGGCATTGACACGAGCGCCCTAGCCCAAAGCACGTCGATCGCCATCGACGCCGCTTGCGCGGGCGCAGTTGTTGCGGCGGCGAATATGGTGACGGACCCCGAACCCGAGATTGCGGCCGTCGAACCGCACTTTCTCGGTGGGGACGACATCTTTGCTAGTGTGCCGGCTGGTGCCGCGTGGCGCTTCGCAGCCACTCTATCTGCGAGTTTCGCGCATATGGTTTCCGGCTTGAAGGCTTGGATCCCATCGGGGGCATCCACCCAAGATGGGCTCAGGGAACTTGCCAACTACAAGAGCGACCTCGAGGCAGCCATTGATGGCATAAGTTTGGGTATTGGAATCTGTTTTGCCCATGTTTCCCATCCTGTCTACGAGACTCACGCCGAGGCCGAGAGGGCTATGGTTGCGGCAAAGAGGAAGGGCAAGGGGTCGGCCTCGTGGATCGGCTGGGTTGACTTGACTGCTGACACGTCAGCCCCCCCTTTCACCGTGTCCGCCAAGCAGGTCATCGCCGAATTGGATGGTACCGAACCCGCGAATTGCCTTCCGGATGTTTTCGCACTGTCAGCCTCAGCGCGAGCGCAATTGGGATCCATTCTTCGGGATAGTGATCCTGGTGAGGCCGTGATTCAAAGCTGGGCTTCGCGGGTGGGCTGGGAACGTCCGGGGCAACGGACGCCACTAGTTGAGATGCCCGCAGCACTCTCTCGCGCCCGATGGTTCCCCGGAGTCAAGGAGGATGAGTGACCGTCATGATGTGTCGTCAAAGCGGGGTTGGGGTTGCCGAACCCCTCGCTTTTCAGATTGCCTTTCACGGCCCGTTTCATGTTGGTGGCTTGGGCGCGGTTGGGGGAATGGACCGCGTGCTTGATCGAGACTTCCTGCTTCCGGGGAGCAGCCTAAAGGGCCTCCTACGCGCTGAAGCTAGGGAGCGGCTTGGCATACCGAAGCCATGGCTCGAGGCGACCTTTGGGCGCGAGGGTGATCATCCGAGCCCCTGGTGGTGGAGTGACGGTGTCGTGGACAGCCCGACGTTTGGCCGAGCCGTGCGGATCAAGATCAACCCAGACACAAGCGCCTCTGAACGGGGGTTCCTTGCTCTGGGTGAAGAGGTCTGGGCTCGCACTGGGCACTTCACCGTCGCGCCGATGATCAACCTACCCGAGGAGCGGCTGCCGACGGCCGAGCAGCGACTCCTCATCAGAGCATGCGCGCGCTCGGTCAGTACCCTCGGCGGAGGGCGTAACCGCGGCTCCGGATGGGTCACGTTGACGGACGGTGAGCCATGGACGATCACCGAAAGTACTGCGTTCTTGGCCATGAGGGAGTCTGCGGTGCAACGTCAGGATCTGGCGCTCGGTGACCCATTTGAGAAGGTGCGCAATGACTAATGTCATCCATCTCAATTACGAGTTGCATCCAAGAGCGCGAGTGTCGGCCGGGCGGTTTGCGCAGGTCGGCAATGGACGTGAAATCCACGAGATCATCCCCGGCACTGTTGTGCGTGGAGCGCTCGGAGCTGCGTGGTGGTCGGCCTCGGCCGGTGGATTCAGACCGCTTGACGATAGGCAACTGTTTTTCGAATCACTGTTCCGCCGCGCGATGCGAGTTAACGCCGCACTCCCTGCCGTGCATGGCGATACCGAGGAGGTGACGGCCGAACTTAATCCGGTCTCTGCCGTCCGATGCAAGTATGCGGGAACTCCCGAGTGCTGCGATCCGAGGTGGCACGATCGCGCCGGTACAGAATTCGTGGGTGACAAATGCACATGCGGTGGCGCCCGACAATCTGGCAAAGGCTGGAGCACCGAGAAGTTGCGAGGAGTCCTCGCCAATGGCACCCTGAAACGGTCGACTACCCGTACCGCTCTGCAGCGGGGTGCCCCTGAAAAGGACAAACTCTTCACTCGCTCTGCCCTCGTCACCGACATCACCCTTCGCGGGACCCTGGTTCTCTCGGGAGACCGCGCCGATCTAAGCCGGGCGATCGATTGGCTCATGACGGATCGGGAACTCAGCATCGGCGGGCAACGATCGACACTTGGACGCTGTAGATGGACATGTTCGGAGACGTCGCCGCCCAAGTTGCCGACCGGCGAGGTAGTGCTGCGGCTCAGGTCGCCAGCAATTCTCGTTGACGAGTTCGGCGCGGCAACAACCGATCTCGCAGGTGCCGTGAGCGACGAGGTAGCCCGTTCCAAGGGCAGGGGGAGAGCCGAAAGACATTGGGTGCGTCCGGTCACGGTTGCTGGCTGGAATGGCATGGCAGGGCTCCCCAAATCCGAAGAGTACGCCGTGGACGCTGGTTCCACTGTGATCATCACGGACCTGGACGAGGTCGGCGCAATGGCCCTGAGCCGCGGTTTAGGGCTACGGCAAGTAGAGGGCTACGGCAGTGTCGAACTACTGAGCCGAGACGGGGTCACTACGCGTGAACAACTGCCGGCCGCAACCGCGCCCATGTCGAAGGGCGAGGGCACGCGCACGTCCAGCGGGCGGCATGTCGAATCCATCACCGCAGCAACCCAGAGGGCCGCGGAAGTTGATGAGCAAACGGACTCCGTGGCACCGATCGCTCCCGACCCTATACCGGTACCGGTCGACGAGTCCGGAGATGAGCCGAAGATGTCGGAGGTAGAGGCTCTGCTCAACGAGATTGGGCCGGCCCGCACCCCCGCCACCCTCAAAGGACTGCTGGCCCAAGCCCGACTCGTACGGCGTTGGCGCGAGAACGGATTTGCTGAAGCCCTGGTGCGAGCGCAGGTTGTGGAGCCAATGAACAATCTGCCGTGGATGCGTAACCTCTCCCAGGCGCACCAAACTCGCGTGCAAGCAGTTGTTTCGGCACCCGCGGAGATGCTCGCCGAGCATTTGCGAATGATTGAGCGACTTATTGCGGAGCAGCAGTGAATATCGTCACGCTACTGGCCATCGTCCTCGAGATTGACGACCGCTGGGGGGTGGGAACCATGCCAAACGCCGATCAGGAGATTAGCCTCCCGCTGATTGCGGATCTAACTGCCCCATGTTCTGATCGCGGCCGGCCACCTCATGTGCCAGGAACGAGCCTGGCGGGCTCCCTCCGGAGCCATCTTCGGGAAGGGCTGAGGGTTGCCTGGCTGGGCTCGGAGCCGCCTGCTTGGGAAGAGTCCACTGGGGACGTGAAGTACGTACCGAGTCGACTGCGCCTTTTGGGTTGCCTCATGGTTGACGGGCACCAAATTGCGTCGAGGGGAGTGACCGCTGTGAACGCGCGGCGAAGGGCGGCGGCCGGGCGCACCCTGCGGATTGAGCAATGGGCACACCCTGGCACGATTGTGGTCTGTGCTGAGCACAGTGGCGAGCCATCGCCCGATCTCATCGGCGAGTTGCGAAGTTGGGAGCCAGTCATCGGTCGCTCCGCCAGCACCGGCATGGGGCGTGCGTGGGTTTCTTCGGTGCGCTCGCTGCGTCTCGACCTAGACAAGGCCGAGCATCTCAACTGGTGGTTGACCGACTGCCGGGTCGGGTGGTTTAGCGGCGGTGCGGCGCCCGACGGCGCGACCGAAAGTGCTTACTCGGGCCGGGTGCCTCATGCGGATCGAGACGTGGTTTTATCCATTCAGTGGCGGGTGCGCGAGCCCATCCATCTGGGGACGGGCGACGCTGACACTGTCACCGACGTCAAGGGCGACAACCATGAGCGTCGACACACGGTGGCCCATGTCTTCACCGTGGATGACCTATGCGTGGTGCCGGGTTCTTCGTGGAAAGGGATCTTCCGCCACCGGACGGCGTACATCTTGCGCTCGTGTGGTGCGTCGGAAACCGAGGTGAACACGGTGCAGGACTACCTCTTCGGCGCAACCGGCCATCGCGGAGTTCTAATATTCGACGACGCTCGCACCGGGGTCGGGGCAAATGTGCGCCGCACGCATGCACCGATCGATCGCTTCACCGGGGGCGCTCTCGAGGGCGGGCTACATACGTTGTATGCCGTGGAGCGTGGTGTCGAGTTCACTCAGCGGATCCGGGTCAGAGTCATACCCACTAGACTGCCGGACGAGGCTGCGATGAAGGATGTTGTCGCGAAGGCGGTGCCTAAGGAGTTGGCTAATCTGCTATGCCACGTGGTGCGCGACTGCTCGGACGGCCTCGTCGGGATTGGCCGGGGGTCGTCGCGGGGCTACGGCTGGATTGAGGCTGTGGGGGGTGCTTCAGCGACCCCCATCCTCCTGCGTGATGTTCTGGCCGCTGTACCCGCAAAGGAGGAAGACCCGGCCACAGAGGAGATCCAATGAAAGCCTACGTGAAAGGGCTAGGTGCGCCGACCTGGCCGAGTATTTGCGATCGTCAGATGAGCGGCTGGTTGTGGATCGATTCCACGCCTGGTGCGATCCATGTCGCTTCCGTGTTGAAAAACCGGCCGATGGAAGCGACGCATATGTGGGGCTGGTCACGGACAGAGCACGTCCGCCTACGGCTAGATCGCGATCTGCCTGGGGACGGCATCGTCGGTGCCAGGCTCAGATTCGGACGGGACTGTCCGGGCACAGGATGGGAGGAGGCCGACGTCACCGATTCGCGCGTGCGCGCGTGGACTCAAACCGATGGCCGGATTAGCGCGACCTACCCCCCGAGTCTCGTTAACCATCAAGAGATGCGGCTTTGGGAAGTTCGTCGCGTCCCCAGTGGTGCGTCGGTCGTCTCGGCGCCGCTTACATTCATTCATATGGGTGACATGGATTTCATTGATGGTTTGGTCAGCAGTATTGGAGAAAGCCAATCACGGATGACAGTGTCAAGCGAGAAAGGATGTGCGTGAGAAGATATCGACTCCCGGGCGGGCCTCTCAAGTTCTATCGGAATTCAGCACTTGCGCTAATTCTCGGCATTCCCCTGGCATTTGCCTCAAAATACCCGGGGTCCTTCTATGTAATCGTCGCGGCTGTCATCCTGCTCGCGCTGATCATCGCTTTGATTGGAAATTTCTCAATAGTCCAGTACTACGTCCGTATCGGTGAAGACGGGCGAGAAGATTGGCATGACCCTGAGGCTGGGGCTCCCCCCAAGGGCACCAAACCAGACGAGAAATGGGCGAAAACCATCACCCGGCCTCCTGTATTGGACGGGTTGACTGTAGAAGATCAATCCCCGGTCGTTCGTGAGTTGTCTGCCCATATCAAGACTCAGGTGGGGCGGGATAAAACTCAATGGCAGTTGACACCCAATCTCTTGATGCCGTTCGGGGTCGCTCTCGGCTACGAGTTGACAGATGCTCGTTATGTCCGCTCATTGACCCTCTGCGAGCGGATGGGCACCCCTCTCGGCGCGGCGCTGGCGCGAGATCACTCATGTGAGGGCGAGAATAATTCGAAGCTGGAGATTGTGCGCCCCAAGAAGCAGTACTACAAGTGGTGCATTAATGTTATAGCTGATCAGCCTCAAAAATGTCCTGCGCTAGAGTTGCGAGTTGATCTGAGGAATGGCCCCGGGGCTTTGGTCATCGCTGATTTGACTATTAATGATGCGGCAACGGTTCCCACGGACATCCTCTATGCTCGGCGATACCGTTTAGCTGCATTCCGTGAGCCTGGCGGCAACATTGATGCGCTGCGTCAAACGGTCAAGGTGGGCGATGTTGGCGATGATTCCGAGGGACATGTGCTGTGCCAGCCGGGTCCCATGGTCCACCAACTGGGGAGCATGATCCGCCGCGCTATCCACGAAACCGAGGAGGGGGTCGTCTATCTTGCCATCCGAGTTCCCAAGACGGTTTCTGTTGCGGTGGGCTACTACTTGAGAAACAGCCGCTGTTCGGTGTCTGGCTGTAGCCAGGAGCGCTGCATGAGTCCTTGGCAGGTGTTAGTCCCCCTCCACTACAACCGGGACCAGCGGACCTACTCGCCGTGGCGCGCATCTGAACGGCAGCCAGAGGTGCCTCAAATAGTGACGCTGATGGGCACCGGTATTCATCATGCCTAGTCGGTGGTGGGTGCCGTTGCGCGGGCTCGATTCGCCGGCCGTGTCACTCACCCACGTGCATGCCGCCTTTTCGCGGTGGTTCGACCGGAGCGACCCCGAGCATCACTTCGGGGACAAGCCATATGCCATCTCGCCGATGTCCGAACACTCGGGGCGCCCCGGCCTGGAAATCTCCACTCTCACCGACGAGGCGGAGGAACGGTTTCACGTCCACGCCCGACGGGGCGAGCGGGTCGCGCTCGGGCGCGCCACGGCGTACATCGAACGACCCAGCCTCATTCAGCGGCACTCCTGGCACGACCTCGCGGCCCACGACGGCGCGACCCAGTGGCGGCTGGACTTCGTCACGCCGGTGACCTTCCGCAGCGGCGACCGGTCGAGCCCGGCGCCGCAGGCGGCCACGATCCTCGACGGGCTGCGCCGGCTGTGGCGGTTGTGGAGCGATGTCGCGTTGCCGGAGCCACCGGCCCATCAGGCGCAGGGATGGATCAGCGACCTCGACCTGACCAGTGAGGTCCTCACGTTTCCGGTGAACTCGCGCGCCCGCCAGACCCGAACGACGGTGACCGTCTCGGCCGCCACCGGCTCCATCGTCATCCGGCCGACCCAACCGGACGGAGCACCCGCGGTCGGCGCGCTCCTGCGGCTCGCGGCATACACCGGGGTCGGCAGCATGACACGCAAGGGTTTGGGCGTGACTCGGGTGAGCACGCTGGTGCCCGCCGTCCAACGCCACCGGCCCAGTCCCGACGCCCGCTCCGCTCCCGACCTGGCGGAGGCAGCCGATGGGACGGCTCGCTAGCGCCGCGTTCGCCGAACCCGCGCTCCGCAGAGCGTGGGCGGACGTGCTCGCGCGCGATGCCGACGACGGGCAACTCAGCGCGGGCGTGCGACGGTTCGAGGAGGACCTCGACGATCACCTGACTCGGTTGGCCACCGACCTCGCGTGGGGAACATACGTACCCTCCGACCTGACCGAGGTGGTCCTCGACGACGAGGATCATCGGGCTCTCCAGGTGCCGGCGGTGCGTGACCGAATCGTCGCCCGCGCCGTGCTGTCCGCGGTGACACCGATCGTAGATCCTCTCCTCGGGCCGGCGTCCTACGCCTACCGGCCGGGTTTGGGTGTCGTGGACGCGGTGCAGGCCTTGGCACGGTTGCGGGAGGAGGGGTTTGGGTGGGTGCTGCGCACGGATGTCGACGATTGCTTCCCGAGCATGCCCGTCGGGTTGGCACGCCGGCGGCTGGGGGAGGCCATCGACGACGGGGACCTTCTCGGCGTGGTCGACCTGCTCCTGGCGCGCCGGGTGAACCGCCGGGCGGGCGGCAGCGCGCCGGTGCGGGGTCTGCCGCAGGGGTGCCCGTTGTCGCCGCTGCTGGCGAATTTGGTGTTGGTGCTGGCCGACGCCGAGGTCTTGGCCGCGGGCTTTCCCGTGATTCGGTATGCCGACGACCTGGCCATCGCCGTCGCGTCGCCCGAGGAAGGGCGGCGGGCGCTGCTGTGCGTGTCCGATGCGATCAGGAGGGTCGAGATGTCGCTGGGTCCGGAAGACACCGGGGTCATGTCGTTCGAGGACGGGTTCGCCTTCCTCGGGGAGGACTTCGGGTCGCGCTATCCGGTGGTCTTGCAAGAGTCTCGGGTCGAGGAGCCGGAGCGCAAGGTCGTGTACGTCGCCACCCAGGGCGGGCGGGTGCGCACGGATTCGGGACGGCTCATTGTCGAACGGGCCGATGAGCTCGAGGTCCTTAACGTGCCCACCGGGCATGTGGCACGCCTGGTCTGTTTCGGCTCGGTCGGGGTCAGTGCCGGGGTGCGGTCGTGGGCGATGTCGAATGACATTTCGGTCGTGTTCGGGTCGCGCCGGGGGACCTATCTGGGATCGTTCGTCGGTGGAGCCGGCAGCTCTCGCCCCGAACGGGTGCGGGCGCAGTTGGACGTGGCGGGCTCGCCGCGGCAGATGCCGATCGCTCGAGCGATCGTGGAGGCCAAGGTCCGCAAACAGATCGTTGTCCTGCAGCGTTTCGGTCGGCGCGAGCACGCCGACGCCGTGCGCGATGCCGTCGCCGGGATGGAGCATGCCCTGCTCATGCTTGCGGACGCGACGTCCCCTGACGAGGCCATGGGGCTGGAGGGTGCGGCTGCGGCCGCCTACTTCCCGGCGCTCGGTGCCCTAATGCCCGCGGACCTGGCGTTCACGGTGCGGTCGCGGCAGCCGCCGCTCGACGTGGCCAACAGCGCCTTGTCGTTCCTCTACACGGTGTTGTTGGGGGAGTGCGTGACGGCTCTGTATGCCGCGGGGCTCGATCCGGCGTTCGGTGTCCTTCATAGCGATCACGAGAACCGGCCGAGCCTGGCCTTGGACCTCCTTGAGGAATTGAGACCCCTGATCGTTGACCAGGTGGTGATATCTGCGGCGCGGGCTGGGAGTTGCGAGCCGAGCACGGCCGGGTCGAGGAGGGGCGGACCGGGGTCATGCTGACCAAGGCGGGCCGGGAGGCGGTCCTGGCCGGCTATGAGCGTCGCATGCTGACCAGGACGGCGGGGGCTTTGCCGGACTTCGCCGGCACCCTTCGACGGCATGTCTACCGCCAGGCCCAACGGTTGTGCGCGGCCATCCTCGGTCCAGAGCCGGGTATGTGGACGGGGCTGTCATGGCGGTAGGTGCGGTGGATGCTCGTGATGGCGAGGAGGTGATTCGGCGATGATGGTTGTCGCTGCCTACGACATTCGCGAGGACGGGCGTCGCAGCCGGGTCGCGGCTATTCTTCAGTCGTGGGGCGATCGGGTGCAGAAATCGGTCTTTCTCATCGACGTCTCGAAAGAGGAACTCATTGAAGTGCGTGACCGATTGGCCGCTATCATGGATCTCGATGTCGACTCGTTGCATTTCTTCATTCAATGCGGCACCTGCGCCGGGTCGATGGTGTGCGTGGGGCAATCCAGGCGCCCCGAGCGGGTCCTCTACTGGTCGGCACTGTAGGGCACTATCGATGGGTGAGGCGATGATTGTGCTTGTGCACGAGGGTGTTTCCGGTGTTGATGGCCAGCCGCCTGGGGGCAGAGGGGCGCCGTATGCCGTGAGAGTGAGCAACCTCGCGGGGGTGGGTCCGGGATTGGCTCCGAGTGGCTTAGGGTGTGCACCGCCTGTGACCTGCGAAAACGGGCGCTGGAGGCGCCTCTTGGGCCGCAGGTCCGTGCCTCCGAAGCGGGGGGTGTGCAAACGGGTCGCATCGGTGCTGGTCAGAGCCCTGTCCGAGGGGGTAGGGTTCCGCTGTACTCGCTGACGAGCAGCGAATAGAAACGTCCTTCGCCGGCCCAGGCCGAATGCTCGGCATGTGGTTCCGCTGTACTCGCTGACGAGCAGCGAATAGAAACGACCATCGAGTCGTAGATGCCGGCGACCGGCGGGAGTTCCGCTGTACTCGCTGACGAGCAGCGAATAGAAACTCTCGCCCAGGTCCTCAGGGTCCGCCTGCCCCAGTTCCGCTGTACTCGCTGACGAGCAGCGAATAGAAACTGGCCACTGCCTCGGCATCATCCGCACCGTCATCGGCGCGTTCCGCTGTACTCGCTGACGAGCAGCGAATAGAAACCCGTCCCGACAGATTACCGCCTCGACGTTCACGTTCCGCTGTACTCGCTGACGAGCAGCGAATAGAAACGAGAAAAATACTACTATCGCGCCGAACAGGGGTAACCGTTCCGCTGTACTCGCTGACGAGCAGCGAATAGAAACTGCAGGCAGTTCGGGTAGGTACCCGTCCAGCCCTGGGAGTTCCGCTGTACTCGCTGACGAGCAGCGAATAGAAACGCGCTGATACCTTGTGGCCCTCAAAGATGACGGTTCCGCTGTACTCGCTGACGAGCAGCGAATAGAAACCCTTGGGGTTGATGGTGACCTTGCCGCGCTTGCCGCTGGTTCCGCTGTACTCGCTGACGAGCAGCGAATAGAAACGGCATCGCAGTAGGAAATGTCGACGTATGAGCCGGTTCCGCTGTACTCGCTGACGAGCAGCGAATAGAAACCCTGTCGGTACAGCCACATCCCCCCGAGGTGTCGTTCCGCTGTACTCGCTGACGAGCAGCGAATAGAAACAAGACGGCCCAGCCCGGAGTACTCCACTGGAAGCCGGGTTCGCTGTACTCGCTGACGAGCAGCGAATAGAAACCGGACGGTCTCCGCCAGGTGGCAGAGCCGCCCCCCGTTCCGCTGTACTCGCTGACGAGCAGCGAATAGAAACCGGACGGTCTCCGCCAGGTGGC
>ERZ795062.216-NODE-216-length-53449-cov-6.564726_pt1 | contig 53449 bp, 54 predicted proteins | sample MGYA00375146_ERZ795062 | MGnify/ENA primary metagenome ERZ795062 (study PRJEB30191, sample SAMN05720281) | activated sludge metagenome | isolation source: Anaerobic digester | place: USA | collected 2015-07-16 ...
AATCATTAGCAAAAAAATTACTGCTCATATTAAACCTTTTTAAACAATTCTATTCTTACTATTAGAAACCAAAAAAATAATAGAAATATGAATTCAAAGAAAATTATCCTAGGAACTATTTTATCTTTAGCTATTTTTACTGGCTGTAGCAAAGACGATAGTGAAAGTTCTTTTGTTTCTGAAGCAAAAGTAAATGCAACCATAGATGGTGTAAACGAAGACGTTTTTAAAATTATTGACGATCAGTTTAACGAACAAGCAAACCCAATAGGTTCTGGAAAATCTACCGAAGTTGTAAATCCTTATTTGCCTTCATGCGCAACGGTAACAACAACTGTAACTGGAAGCACATGGACACGTACTGTAGTTTTTGATAATTGCACGCTACAAAACGGAAATGTCCTTGATGGAACAATAATTGTCAGCGGAAGTACAAACTTTGATACTCCTTCGCAAACCATTAACTATTCATTTGTAAATTTCCATCATAACAATATTTTGATTGAAGGAAACAGAACAGTAGTTAGAACAATACAAAGTACAGAAGCACTTTCTACTCCACATCCTGTTGCAAATATGGATATCGATATGACAGCAACTTTCCCAAATGGAAATGTTTACCACAGAGTAGGAAATAGAATTAGAGAAATGATTGAAGGTTTTCAAACGATACATGTTTGGGCAGACAATGTATTCTTGGTTACAGGAAACTGGACAACGACTTTCCCACAAGGAACAAGAAACACAACTGTAACAACTCCACTAAGAGTAGAAATGACTTGCCCGCACATAGTGAGTGGAGTTTTAACAATTGTTAGAAATGGCGTAACCGCTACATTAGATTTTGGAAATGGAGAATGTGATAATGAAGCTACATTTACAGCAAATGGTAATACTGTAACAATTATTTTAGGGAATTAATATAATTTTTGGGGTTAGTTATTAAACACTTCCGAAGTTCAGGAGAATTTCGGAAGTGTTTTTTTTATGATTTGTTTGCTAATTGTCCACAAGCCGCATCAATATCTTTTCCTCTACTTCTACGCACTTTGGCAACTATATTATTCTTTTCAAGAGTTGAAATATATTTTTCCAGCGCTTCGTTTGATGCTTGTTGAAACATGCCATCATCAATTGGGTTATATTCAATTAAGTTTACTTTGCAAGGCACATATTTACAAAATTTCACCAAAGCATCAATAGATTTTTGGTCGTCATTAATACCTTTCCAAACTACATATTCATAGGTAATTTTACTCTTTGTTTTTTTATACCAATATTCTAATGCTTCTTTAAGTTCAGTTAATGGAAAGTTTTTTGTAAACGGCATGATTTGGTTTCTTGTTTCCTCAATTGCAGAATGTAACGAAACTGCCAACTTGAATTTCACCTCGTCATCAGCCATTTTTTTTATCATTTTTGAAATCCCAGAAGTTGAAACTGTAATACGTTTTGGCGACATTCCCAATCCTTCTTCAGATGTTATTTTGTCTATGGCTTTCATCACATTTGGGTAATTCATCAAAGGTTCACCCATTCCCATAAAAACAATGTTTGATAATGGACGATTGTAATACAAACGACTTTCTCTATCTATAGCAACTACTTGATCATAAATTTCATCAGGATTGAGATTGCGCATTCTTTTAAGTTGCGCCGTTGCGCAAAAATTACAATCTAAACTGCAACCTACTTGGCTCGAAACGCAAGCTGTTGTTCTTGTTTCTGTAGGAATAAGAACACTTTCCACAATCAAATCATCATGAAGGCGAACAGCATTTTTTACTGTTCCATCTTCGCTGCGTTGCATGGTATCGACTTTGATATGATTGATGACAAAATTTTCTTCGAGCATCGTTCTAGTTTCTTTTGAAACATTGGTCATATCATCAAAACTATGAACCGCTTTGCTCCAAAGCCATTCATAAACTTGATTGCCACGAAAAGCTTTTTCACCATTGGCTACAAAAAAATCTCGTATTTGTTCTTTTGTTAAACTACGAATGTCTTTTTTCTGGATTTCCATTCGGCAAAGGTAATTAAATTTAGAATTTGTAAATTTGAACCAGTAAATTATATTCCATGCATTTCCTTTCAGAAGAATTAGAAAATTATGTTGCACAACATTCTCAATCTGAACCAGAATTATTAGCAAAACTCAACAGAGAAACGCATCAAAAAATTCTGCAACCTAGAATGTTGAGCGGACATTTTCAAGGTAGAGTTTTGAGTATGCTTTCTAAAATCATTGCTCCTAAAAATATTTTAGAAGTTGGCACATATACTGGCTATGCAACTCTTTGTCTTGCCGAAGGACTACAAGAAAAAGGCACCATTGATACAATCGACAACAACGAAGAATTATTTGACTTTCAAAAAAAATATTTCGAGCAATCTGTTTGGAAAAATCAAATCGTGCAACATCTAGGAAATGCTCTTGAAATTATTCCTACTTTGAACAAAAAATATGATTTAGTTTTCATTGATGCTGATAAAGAAAATTATATTAATTATTTTCAAATGATAGTTCCAATGATGAATAAAGGAGGAATTATTTTATCGGATAATGTGTTGTGGAGCGGGAAAATTCTTGGCGAGGTAAAAGCCAATGACAAATCGACCAAAACACTTTTGGAATACAACAAATTGCTAAACGAAGATGAAAGAGTAGAAACCGTTTTACTACCTATTCGTGATGGATTGACGGTAACTAGAGTTAAATAAAAAAGACTGGAACGAGTTCGGTCTTTTACTCAATCTTTTACCCCAAGTTTTGTCAAAATATCTTCCATTAAGCACCATTTGGTTATAGAAGACTGAAGCAAATTGGCTCCAACAAAAGCGGTAAACCATAGCCAATTTTGACTAACATATATTGAAAGCAACAAACTTATCAATATGAAAGTTCCTGCAATAGCTCTTATTATTCTGTTTTTCATTTGTGGAAACTATTAATTTATATTAATTAGATTTTTCTATTTTCAGTACGGCAACATGTATTTGAGAAAGTGTGTCCTGATTTTTGTTGAACACATCCACTAATTCAAATACTTTGATTTCATTTTCTTTAGGAATAAATGCAAAGAAAATTACCGATTCGTTTTCGTTCATTTCTGTTCCAAACCAGTTTGAAGAAGTAACATCCTCATCTGGGTTTTTAAAGCCTATTACTTCTTGAAATGAATATGACTTTACATTAGCTTGCTTCAAGATACTTTTTATATCCTTAGCGTATTCTGCAATAGCAGTTATTACAAGTAGTTTCATATTATTTATTTTTTGGTTCCCATTTTTTTCTTTCGGTGATATAATAAATTACTGGAACAACGAGCAATGTCAATAGTGTAGAAACTATTGCGCCAAATACTAATGATATTGCTAATCCTTGAAAAATTGGATCAAACAAGATTATTGAAGCTCCAATTACGACTGCTCCTGTTGTTAATAATATTGGTGTTGTTCTCACGGCACCAGCTTCAACAATGGCTTGTTTCAAAGGAATTCCTTCGTTGAGCCTGATTTCTATAAAGTCGATGAGTAATACTGAGTTTCGAACCATTACACCAGCAAGAGCAATCATTCCTATGAAAGAAGTAGCTGTAAAAAATGCTCCCAAAAGCCAATGTCCTAAAACTATCCCTACTAATGATAAAGGAATTGCCATCATCATAACAATTGGTGTTTTGAAATTTTGAAACCAGCCAACAATCAACATGTAAATAATTACAATAACTACCATAAAAGCTAAGCCTAAATCACGGAATACTTCGAGAGTAATTTGCCATTCACCATCCCATTTTACAGTAAAGTCACTTTCATCTGCTGGTTGTTCCATGTAGAGTTCATTCACTTTATAGCCTTTTGGAAGTTTCATTTTTTGGAGTTTTTCATTCATTCCTAAAATGGCATACACAGGACTTTCGAGCGTTCCAGCCATATCAGCAGTAACATAAACAACTCTTTTTTGGTCTTTTCTATAAATGGTTTTTTGCAAGGTATCTGTAACTACTTTTACCAAATCACTAACAGGAATAACATTGCCTCTACTTCCTTTGATTTTAATATTTTGAATATCCTTTAAAGATGTTTTGTCTTTATCATCGAGAGCCAATACAATACCTACATTGTCATTAGAATTTTCATCATAAAGATTTGATATTGGATATTCTTTCATCAAGTAAGTTAAATTGCCTACTATCTGTTGCGGAGCAACACCATTGAGCATTGCTTTTTCTTTGTCAACTTCGAGTTTGTATTCTGTTTGGTTGTCTTCGGTCATCCAATCAACATCAACAATATCAGAAGTACTATTCAAAATATCTTTTACTTGATGAGCAACTTTTATTTGGTCTTTATAATTTGGTCCATAAATTTCAGCAACCAAAGTTGATAAAACTGGTGGTCCAGGTGGAACTTCTATAATTTTTACATTGGCACCAAATTTTTTAGCAATTTTTTGAACTTCAGGACGAACAATTTTTGCAATATCATGACTTTGCAAATCTCTTTCTTCTTTGTGAAGCAAATTCACTTGAATATCTGCCATATTACTTCCACCACGTAAATCATAATGGCGAACCAATCCGTTGAAAGTTATTGGTGCCGAAGTTCCTATATAATTTTGATAATTAACGACTTCGGGAACGGTAGAAAGATATTGTGCTATTTCTTGAGTAACTGCTGCTGTTCTTTCTAGTGTTGTTCCTTCTGGCATATCGATTACCACTTGGAACTCATTTTTGTTATCAAATGGTAGCATTTTTACTAAAACAGATTTGGTAAAAAACATCACTACTGAACCCGCTAACAAGAGAACGGTAAAAAGAACTAACAATCTTCTTTTTTTACTGCTTTCTAACAATGGTCTTTCAAATCGGTTATAAACTTTGTATATCCAACTTGTTTCCATTCCTTCTTCGGCTTTATGCTCTTGACTTTCTTTTTCTCTCAAAAGATGATATCCCAAATATGGAGTAACAGTCAAGGCTACAAACAATGATAACATCATTGCTATTGATGCTCCAATTGGCATTGGGCTCATATATGGACCCATCATTCCAGATACAAAAGCCATTGGTAAAATTGCTGCAATTACAGTAAAAGTTGCAAGAATAGTTGGGTTTCCTACTTCATTTATAGCATAAATTGCCGCTTGCTTGAAAGGCAATCGCTTCATTTTGAAATGCCTGTGCATATTTTCGGCAATAATGATACTATCATCTACAACAATACCTACAACAAAAACCAAAGCAAAAAGTGTAATTCTGTTTAGAGTATAACCTAACAAGTAGTAAGCAAACAAGGTTAGAGCAAATGTTAATGGAACAGAGAAAAACACTACCAATCCACCACGCCAACCCATAGCTAAAATAACTAAAAAGGTTACTGCAATAATCGCTATTCCTAAATGCAATAGCAATTCACCTACTTTATCTGAAGCCGTTTCTCCATAGTTTCTAGTTACTTCTACATGAACATCATCCGTGATAAGTGTTTTTTTCAAATGTTCCACTTTGTCAAGAATTTTTTCAGAAATTTTCATTGCATCAGCACCTTTCACTTTTCCAATTGAAATAGTTACTGCTGGATATTCTGATTTATTTTTATAAAAACGCTCATTGGCTTTTCCATAGCCAAAGGAAACATAGCTTCTTGGCGTAGATGGACCATCTTCTATAGTTGCCACTTGTTTTAAATAAACTGGCATATTTGAATTGACACCAACAACTAAATTTTCTACATCTTCTGCAGTAGATAAAAATTGACCAGTAGTAATCAAGTATTCTTTATCATTTTCATTAAAACTACCTGACTGCGAACTACCATTATTAGCTTGTATCATTTGCATTATTCCCAGCGCATCAACGCCGTTTTCAGCCATTTTATCTTTATCGAGAACAACTCTCAATTCTCTGTTTCTTCCACCAATTTCACTAGTTGTTGCAACATCCTTTACTTTCTCAATTTCCGAAGTAAGTTCTTCGGCTATTTGACGAAGTTCAAAATCGTTTAATTTTTCGCTCCAAAGTGTTATCCCAAGCATTGGAACATCATCAATAGAACGTGTTTTTACCATAGGTTTATAAACGCCTTGCGGGAACATATTTTCATGTTTGGCAAGTTCGTCGTATAATTTTACATAAGAACGTTCTACATCTTGACCTACATAGAACTGTACTATCAACATGGCTTGACCATTCATTGCCATGCTGTGAACATGCTCAACACCTTTGATATTAGAAATTATTTTTTCTAATGGTTTTACCACTCTACTTTCTACCTCAGCTGGGCTTGCTCCAGGATAACCTACCATTACATCGGCCATTGGAACATTTATTTGTGGTTCTTCTTCACGAGGAATAAGAAACGAACTGTACACTCCAATAATCATCAAAGCTACCATTAACAAAATGGTCAATTTAGAATTGATGAAAAAATGAGCTATTTTACCTGATATACCTTCTTGCATGATTTTTTGTTTAAAGTTTAAGGTTTAAAAGTTTAAAGTTGTTTTCTAACTAAACCTGAAAACTGCGACTGTTTACTGAATACTAACCTTTGCTCCGTTATACAATTTGCCTTCAGCTGAAACAATATATCTTTCGTTAGCTGATAATCCTGATAGCACTTCTATTTCGTTGCCAAAAGTTTTTCCAAGCCTTAACCATCTCAATATTGCTCTATTATCGTTACCTATGGTATAAATTCCGGTAAGCTGTCCTTGTTTTACAATAGCGCTTGTTGGAACCAATACTTTCTCCGTGGGTTTTTCTTCAGCTATTTTATTTTCTACAGGAAATTGAACATTGACAAACATTCCAGATAAAATACTTTTATCAACGTTTCCTAAATTTATTTTTACCAAATATTGTCCGCCAGTATTTTTTGATGACAAACTAACTTCAGAAACTTTTCCAGAAACTTCTTTGTTGATAGATTTTACCATTACCTTCACATCCATTCCATTGTGAATATTAGCTATATCGGTTTCAGAAACCATAGCAGTAACCTGCAATCTCGATGCTCCTTCAATGCTTACTAATGGCATCCCAGGATTAGCAATATCGCCTTCTTTTATAAACGTATTAGTTATTTCACCCGAAAAAGGTGCTTTAATATTAGAATAACTAAACTGTGCTAAGACCTCGTTTCGCATTTGTTTTGCTGCTTCAAGACCTGCTTTTGCCATTTCATAACGCGAGGTCATGTCATCAAGTTCTTTCTGAGATGCGCTTTGCTGGTTGAACAATGCTGTAAATCTTTCATAGTCTTTTTTCGCATTGTTGAATGCTGCTGTCGCTTGCATAACCGATGCGTCAACTTGTGCTTTCTTGGCGACCAAATCTGTATTATTGATGCTAACCAACAATTGACCTGCTGATACTTTTTGACCAACTTTTACATGCAATTTTGTTACATAACCCATCATTCTTGTGCTAACATTGGCGCTATTTTCTGCTTCTACTTTACCGCTTGCAGAAATATATCCTGAACCATTTGATGAGTCCAAACCACTAACTTTTACTTCTATTGGTTTTTCATCAGAAGAAATCTCTTTTCTTTCTTTACCACATGAAGCAAAAAGTACTGTTACTGCTAAAAGTATTATTGATGTTATTTTTTTCATGGCTTTATTTTTTTGTTAAAAATTGTAGATATTGATTAGCTAAATTGTATTCGAAAACCGACTGTATATATTCTAATTCTTTTTGATACATTTGAGTTTCAGACTGCAACAAATCGGTAGTTTTTTCGAGACCTTGTGAAAATCTATTTTGTCTAATTCTATAGGACTCTTGCGACTGCTGATAGGCTAAATTCATAAGATTAACTTTGTTTTTAGCATCACTCAATTGGCGAGATGCTCTGTTAAATTCCATATGACTTTGTGCTTTGTATTGTTCGTTTTCGCTGAGTGATTTTTCATATTCTGTTTTTGCTTTTTCATATTTTCCAATTGATTTATAACCATCAAAAACATTCCAAGAGAGTTGTGCTCCTACTAAATATCCTTTGGCACTTGTTCCAAAAACATTTCTATCATACATTTCATAACTACCAAAAGCATTCAGCCTTGGGAAAAAGCTCATTCTGGAAGAACGATACATCTTTGAATAAGCTTCGCTAACCATCTTCATCGACTCGATATCTTTTCTATTCTCGTTGAAGCTATAAACTTCCTCTCCATTAATATTGCTTTCTGCAATTTCAGTAGGTTTAAAAGTTTTTCCATTCATTTCTTCATTAAGCAAAAAAGCTAGATAATCTGAGGCATTTTGAACATTACTTTTAGCATATTGAAGCTGATTAGCTACTTCATTTACTCTTACTTGTACATTCAATAAATCTGTTTTTTGCAACAAGCCTTGTTTATAATAATTTTGAACTAAAGTCAAATTTGAATTAGCCGTATTGACTGCTTTTTCTAAAACTTTAACAGCACTATAAGTAAGTTGTAATTGCTGATATGCTTTTATAACCTCCATTTCTAGATACTCTTTTGTTCTTTCGGATTGCAGTTTCATTGCAGACATTTTTGCTTTGGCAGCTTGCCTTTCAAACATTCCATCAAGATTTATCAACGGTTGTTGAATCTCAATTTTGGTAGCAAAATTTTGAATAGCTTTTGGATCATTTAGCAATGCTGGATTGAAATCGGATTGTGTTAATATTTCCTGATTCAGTTTTGACCCAAATGCCATCAATGGGTTTGTAGTTGATATACCTGTGTGAGATATATTAATATTTGGCAAAAAGAGTGAATTTGATTGTTTGTAATCTGCTCTGGCAGATTGATAACTTTTGTCTGCTATTTTCAATTGAAGATTTTTTTCTGTCAATTTTTGTAGCAAATCATTTTTAGAGATTGTAATGGTATCTTGACCATACCCAAAAATCGATATAAAAACTAAAGCTAGGGTTAAAAAAGTTCTATTTCTCTTCATAATTTTATTACTGAATTATGAAGCAAAAATAGAATCGTAAAAAAGTGCATACAGCCACAAATGTTACACAGTAACGTTTGTTACAAAAAAAGGCTCGAAAATTCGAGCCTTTTTTCTTTAGTTAATAACCTTTATCTAATAACAACTTTTTGAGAAACATAAAACTTGTTATCAAAAATAAACGTGACGATTACTATTTTATCAGAAGGATTATCCAATTCAAAATCCATAGTATTATTGCCTACACTAGCATCTTCTATTTCACCATCAGAAATTATTTTTCCATCGAGAGAAGAAATAAAATAGTCAATAGTTGTTGCATAAGGCATATTAAAATTGATTTTGACAATATTGCTCGTAGTTGGATTTGGAGAAATTGTCATAGAAAAAGGATTTTTACCTTCAATTGCATGCACATTCAACGGTTCATTTCTAATTAGTTTTACTTCATAAATGGTTGCATTAGCACTAGTCATATTGGTTTGATTTACACTAAATGGATTTTGTGTTGGACTACTTAAACCTCCAACTATATGCCCTATCACAAATTCGTTTTCATTGATTTCATCCAATTTTATGACTTCATTTTCAAAATGAGGCAATAATTTGTTTGGTATAAATTCAGCACTAGCACCTTTTAAACTTGGCATTGTTTCTGGCATTTGATATTCTTGTAAAGAACCATCAGCAAAACGAGTTGTACGACTTATTGTGTTTACAAATGGTACATTATTATCCTGAACCAAAGTCGTTCCGTTGTAGTAGTACTGACTCATTCCTCCAAAAAACAAATTGTGCATTCGGTTATTGACCGCATCATACAAACACGATTTAGCACTGTGATAATTACTCAAATATTGATTAAAAGAAGTCTGCGGAAAATAGCCTGACTCTTTAATATCTACTGGATACAAAAAGGGCAAATCTACATTGATTTGAAATACGCCCGATGAAATTGTATATCCTTGCGAACCATCAGGAAAAACTTGAGGAAGCAAATTATAATCTCTTCGGTGCAAATGAACCGCATCTGTAATAATTTGATAATTAGTAATACTCAACTGCGAACCCGAATTATCAATTTGAAATTTTTTGATTCCATTGGTATAGGTTTGTGTAAAAGTAGGATTGTTCATAGGGTTGTATCGTCCATCAAAACGATGTCCTCCAACCAAATAAAACGTATTGCCTATTTTGCCCAATTGTCCACCATTTACAGCCAAGTTTTCGTCAGTCATTTGTTTAAAATAACTTGAAATCGGTGAATTGTTTATTATTGCATTTATCAAATTGGGTACATCTACCGAAGTCAACTTGTTGAATGTAATATGATCATTGGCAGTTGCCGAAAAAGCATAACCTCCAATAATGTATAGTGTTTCGCCATCTTGATAAAAATTGAAATTTGTAGCTTGTAGCTGTTCTTTCAAAGATGTCTGCAATGAATTTACAGATGCTGACCAAAACTGATTTGCGTTCACATCAACCACATAAATCATTGTGTTATTGCTAGAGGCAGGAAACGCGTTGAATGGTTGCCTAGCGTGAATTCCATCAATACGTCCGCCAATAATAAGCCATTTCCCATTGTGCTGTGCAAAAGCATACGAGTGAATTCCTGGAAAATTTGGAATTGTTACCGGATTTAATTGTATTTGATAATCAAAAGTAGATTGAGCAAACAAACAGCTTGTGATTAGAAAAAATACAATTTTATATAAAGTTTTCATTTTTAAAATTAGACAATAGAAGTACTGTGCCTATTATTCATAGGCACAATACAGAATATTAATAAAAAATGAGACTTCTTTTAAGCTTTTTTAGAAGAACAACATCCTGCTTTTTTTTCAGCTCCACATGATTTTTTCTCTTCGGCAGAACATGATTTTTTTTCTTCAGCAGTGCATGTTTTTTCTGTTTTTGCTTTTTGCTTTTTCTGTTTTGGGCTTTGTTGAGCGTTAGCATTTATTGAAAGGAACAAAGCCGATATTGCGAATATTGAAACTATTTTTTTCATTTTTTTATAAGTTTTTAAATAATAATATTTTTTTGTAATCAGATATTTTAAACAAACAAAAACGACTCTGGTGGTTGCCAAATAGTTGCATTATAGTTTTCAGCAAAGTTTTTATGATACTCAATATTTTCTTTTTTGTGAATATAAATTGCTTCGTTTTTAAACTCATAGGCATTAGAAAACAAAACATAAGTATAACTATTCATGCTAAAGTTGAGCAAGCATTTTTCTTTTTGACATCCGCCATCATTAGGCTCAGATGATTTGTTTTTATGACAAGAAGATTCACAATTTTCTGCAAAATGCATCTTAACTACTTTTACCGCCGGAAGAACGGTTAAAGCACTAAAATAGAAAAACATGAAAAATGCTAAATACTTCATTTTGTAAATTTACATTTATTTTCTTGTCCAATGTGTAACATAAATCACTTTTATGCTTAAAATCATTTAACTAGAATATATTTTCTAAATGCTATTGAAATAATTCCTCCATAAACTATTCCAAAAAAATAGCCCGTTACAATATCTCCTGGAAAATGTAATCCAAGATATATTCTACTAAAAGCAAATACCAAAGGGAATAAAAACAATATAAATGAATATTTGTAATATCTTCTCAAAATAGAGAACGCAAAAACTGTTGTCGCCATAGAATTCACAGCATGACCCGAAAAAAAACTATAAGCAGGACTTGTTTTTACTATTCTAATGATGTGTTTTAGTTCTTCATCATTACAAGGTCTTAATCTTTGGAAATGATTTTTGAAAAGATTGGCCGTTTGGTCGCAAATTAGAATTAAAAAAGCGGTAAAGAGCAAGTAATATCCAAAGTTTTTCCATCCAATCTTTTTTTGAATAAGATAAAAAACTAAAAAATATAAAGGTAACCATGTGAATTGATTGGTTATTACTAACCAAAATCCATCAAAGGAATTTGAACCAAGACCATTTAGAAAAACTAATGCTTTTTTATCTAATTCAATTATTTTTTCCAACATTACATTTGTCGTTTTATTGGACCAGTAATTTCTTCAATATCCTGAGCATTATTCTGAACAGTAGATGTTATATTTTGATCAATACCTGCTTTAACTTCATCAATTTCTTTGGTAAAACTATCCGTCATATCGGTTAGTGTTTTGTCTAGCCCATTTGCTTCAGCACCTTTTTGAATTTCAGATTTTATTTCATTGGTAGCATTTTTTAGCTGAGCCATACCTTTTCCCATTGCTCTTGCAATGTCTGGTATTTTGTCAGAGCCAAATAGCATAAGAGCAATAAAAATGATAAAAATTAATTCGCCACCACCAATTCCAAACATATTTATTTTATTTAAATTAAAGTCGCAAAGTTACAAAGTCTTTTTAATCAAATTTTGATTTTAACTGTTCTTTTGGCCACATATTATTAGAAGTATCAATATCAGCTGTTTCTTCTTTTGGGTCAATAGTAATTTTTTTGACAGGTTTATTCGTAGCAAAAGTTCTAGTTGCTTCTACATCGTTCATTCTCCATATTTGAGCTGGAAAATGATAATTTTCAGTAGTACCATCATCAAAAGTTAACTCAACTAGTATTGGCATAACCAAACCTCCAGGCTTATCAAAAGTTACCTGATAAAAGTATTTTGGATTATTAAGTTTTTGCTGTTCTTCTTTGGTAAAATGCGATTGAACATATTCGTCTAATGTTTTTATTTCTTTGATATCAAATGGTTTATCCATTTCTTTTTTATAATCAACACTATTCTCGGCAATCATGTAAACCATAGGTCCAGGATTTGCATTTCTTCGTCTTCTTTTAGTTAAAAAATCTTGAACTTCTTTTGAAGGTTCATTGGAAACAAAATATCTTTTGACTTCTTTTATCCCAATATCGTTGTAATCTGTAGTATAAAACCATCCACGCCAAAACCAATCTAAATCGAAAGCAGTAGCATCTTCCATCGTTCTAAAAAAGTCTTCTGGTGTTGGATGTTTGAATTTCCAACGATTGGCATAAGTCTTAAAACCATAGTCAAAAAGTTCTCTACCCATAACGGTTTCTCTCAAAATATTTAGTGCTGCGGCAGGTTTCCCATAAGCATTGTTCCCAAATTGACGAATACTTTCGGAGTTGGTCATGATTGGTTCTAAACCTTTTTGATCACCACTCATGTAGGCAACGATGTTTTTTGCTGGACCACGATCAGCAGGAAAGTTTGGATCCCATTCAATCAATGCTAAATATTCTAAAAATGAATTCAATCCTTCATCCATCCATGTCCATTGACGTTCGTCAGAATTCACAATCATTGGAAAAAAATTGTGCCCTACTTCGTGAACAATAACACTCATCATTCCGTTTTTTACTCTATCACTGTAGGTTCCGTCTTTTTCTGGTCTGCCCCAATTCCAGCAAATCATTGGATATTCCATCCCTTGATCCTGAGCATGAACTGAAACAGCTTTTGGATATGGGTAATCAAAAGTATGGCTAGAATAACTTTTTAGAGTGTGGGCAACAATTCTGGTTGAATATTCACCCCAAAGTGGGTTTCCTTCTTTTGGATAAACAGAAACTGCCATTACATTTTTTCCTCCAAGCTTGACTGCCATTGCATCATATATAAACTTTCGAGAAGTTGCTATTCCAAAATCACGAACATTTTCTGCCTTAAATTTCCATGTTTTCTTTTTATCTGAAAACCCTTTTTCGGCTGCCAATGCTTCTTGTTGTGTTACTACAACTACAGGTTTATCAAATGATTTTTCTGCTTGAGCATATCTAGACAATTGTTCGGGTGTAAAAACCTCATTTCTATTTTGCAAAACACCTGTTGCTTCGAGGACATGATCAGCAGGAACAGTAATATTTACTTCAAAGTTTCCGAATGGCAAAGCAAACTCTCCTGATCCCCAAAACTGTTGATTTTGCCAACCTTCAACATCGTTGTAAACAGCCATTCTAGGATAAAACTGTGCTAGAATATAAAGATTGTTTCCATCTTCATCAAAATGTTCATATCCCGAACGACCAGCATCGAGCAAATAGTTATTGATATTATACCACCATTTTATAGAAAATGATATTTTTTCTCCATGCTTTAAAACATTGGGCAATTCAACTCTCATCATGGTTTGATTAATGGAATAATTCATTGGTTTTCCATTAATATCGTTTACATACTCTATCTTAAATCCACCATCAAAGTCTTCCTCCAAAAACCTTCTTGAAAAAGCAGATGCTGGAATAGCGGGTTCTGTTTTGGTGTTTTGAACTAATGGTGTTTTGGAGTTTTTGGCTTGCTGATTTTGGTCAAGCTGAACCCAAATATAATCTAAAGCTTCTTTAGCATTATTTGTGTAAGTTATCGTTTCTTTTCCAAATAGTTTTTGATTTTTATCATCAAGTTCAATGTCTATTTTATAATCGGCTTGCTGCTGATAGTACTCTGGTCCTGGAGCACCAGATGCAGTTCTGTACATATTTGGAGTTGCCAACAAATCATACATTTGCTTGAATTTGTCGGGATTTCTTTCCTGATTTTTGTTTTCTTTTTGAATATCTTGAGCGTAGATGCTTGTTAGGAATAGTAAACTATATAAATGTATAAAAGTGGTTTTTTTCATCATATTCATTTTGAAGCAACTAAAATAACTTTTTTTAAATTATTGAGTAATTTATTGTTTTATTTTAACATTCCTTTGATAGTTTCTCCTGAGAGCAACAAACTGGATTTTTGTCCATTATTTTCGAATTGGATAATGTTTTGTTGGTCTGGAAATTCAGACAACAACATAGTATTTTCAACTTGTAGAGCATTTATTTTTTTCACATTTTTGATTTTGAAATAGCAAATCAAACTGTTTTCTTTTACTTCTTTTGACAGAAATACGTACTCTTGATTTTTCCCGTCGATAACTATTTTAAAATTTTTATTAAAGTATTTGATTACCAATTCTTCGTCATGGGCTGTTTCTTTTTTTTCACCTATAAAAGTTTTGGTTTTGTATTCTTTGTTTATAGACTCTGTCAAATCATCAATAAAAACCCTTGTAGTAATTTGCACTTCATTTTTTTGAGGAACAAACTTTAGTTGAAACATACCTACATAAAAACGATGTATTCCAAAAGAAACCATTGTGAAAAAAAGGAAAAGAAACACTATTTTTCTCATTATTGTTTTTCTTCTAAAAGTTTGAGATATTCTGTTGCTAATTTAGAAAGAATAAATTCGGTTTTGATTTTATTTTTCTCACTCAACGCTAATCTTAAATCGGAATTATCAGCAACATAAAACAAAAATGCTTCAACATTTTCTTTTGGTATAAATAAGCTGTTTACAAAATATTCTTCTACAAACTGATTTTTTACAGATTGAATAGTAAGCTCATTGCGCTCAATTAAAAGTTCTTTTTTGAGCATAGCTGTTCTACCCGAAATACTATTTAGTAAACCATCAAGTGGCATTCCGCCCAAAGGAATTAATAATGGATAATACCAATGAAATTCTCCTGCTGTTCTTAGTTTTCTCTCGGCTGGAGTATATTTTTTTGCTGGTTTTTCTAGGATTCCAAGCGACACTGCATTGATGTCTTTATAGATTTTTATCTCAACATTTTCAAGAGGAATAACTTTTGGGGAAAGAGTAATTGTAAATAGCTTTTTTTTCAAATCATCTTCACTAAGAGTAATTTGCTTTGTTTTAATGGTCATTCCATCAAATAGCAATTCGTCTCCAATTTTTACAAACATCGAAAAATTTCCGTTTGCCTCAGGATTTACAATTGATTGTGACCTTTTATTAGTAATGGAAATGCTTTTCAAATCTTCAATATCACAAACAACCTTACCTTTTAGATATTGTAATTCTTCGGTTTGTGAAAAACCAAAAAAAGAGATGAACCACAATATGTAAAAGTATTTTTTGTTCATTTTTTGTTGATGGTTTCTATATATTTTGTTGCTAATTCGCCAATTCTAAACATTAACAAAGTATTATTTTTTGTCTCTAATAAAGCTTTTATCGTTTGGTTTTCAGCTAAATAATACATAAACCCTTTTACGTAATCTGTTGGAATATTTAATTTATTTATAAAATATTCTGCTTCAAACGTTTCTTCTAGCAGTTTCAAAACTAATTCTTTTTTCTCAGTTTCTAACTCTTTTTTGAGCATTGCGGTTCTTCCTGAAAAGGCATTAATTATTCCATCCAAAGAAAGACGCGTATCAAGTCCTATCTGATTTGTGCCCTTAGCAGCAAATAATTTTCTTTCGGCTGGTGTATATTTTTTTGGTGCTTTGGAAACAATTCCTAGCTTCAAAGCATTCAAATCATCATATTTTACTATCACAACCTCATCCAGTTTATTCATCATTGGTTCAAGATTTACAAGCAATAAATCTTTACTAAAATCCTCTTCCTTTATCTGGATTTTTTTTCCAATGATTTGAACACCCGAAAACATTATTGTATCACCTACAGCCGCTTTGATAGAAAAATAACCATTATTATCAGCCACAAAATCTGATTCTGTTCTGAGATTTATGATATAAATACTCTCTAAATCATGAGCATTGGATACAATTTTTGCTTTAATGATTTTTGAAATATCATTTTGTGACCAAACAAAAATTGGCATCAAAAAAAGAAGCTGAATAATGATTTTCCTCATAAAAACTATTTTGGATAAATGTATTTCAATTGTTTCCCAATAAATTCCTAATGGTTTTCTAAACTTTTGTTAAAAGTTCTTAAACTTTTAAATATCAATTCATTTAAAAACTCATTACTTTTGAAAAAAAATATAATGAAAAAGCTAATTATTGCAAGTACTTCAACACTTCATGGAGGAAATTATCTTGAATATTTACTTCCTACTTTGAAATCACATTTTGAAAATTGCGAAGAGGTAATTTTTATACCTTATGCTAGACCTGGAGGAATAACTCATGAAGAATATACTCAAAAAGTTGCCGAAACCTTTAAGAATATAAACATCGATATCAGAGGTTTGCATGAATTTAGCAACCCTGTTGAAGCATTAGAAAAAGCAAAAGGGATTTTTACTGGTGGAGGAAACACTTTTTTGTTAGTCACACAGTTGTATCAAAATAATGTAATGGAAGTTTTGAAAAAAGTCATTGAAAACGGAACTCCTTATCTTGGTTCAAGTGCTGGAAGCAATATTACGGGTGTTTCAATGCAAACAACAAATGATATGCCTATAATATATCCGCCAAGTTTCGAAACTCTTAGTGTCATTCCGTTCAACTTAAATCCTCATTATCTCGATCCAGATTTACAGAGTAAACACATGGGAGAAACTCGCGAAACTAGAATAAAAGAGTTTCATGCATTCAATAATGTTCCAGTTTTAGGCTTACGCGAAGGAAGTTGGCTCGAAGTAAATGGCGAAACGATTATTTTGAAAGGAAACTTAACAGCGCGATGGTTTACAGCCAATAATGCTCCCGTAGAACTAGAACCAGAAACAGATTTAGGAAGGTTATAAAATAAAAAAACCTCAAGAAATTCTTGAGGTTTTTTTTGAGCGGAAGACGAGGCTCGAACTCGCGACAACCAGCTTGGAAGGCTGGAGCTCTACCAACTGAGCTACTTCCGCATTAGGTTTACAAAAGCATTATTATCATTGAATTTCAGTGAAACTGCGTTTTGTGAGTGCAAATATATAGAATAACTTTCTTTTGATGCAAATTTTTATTTAACTTTTTTAATCAATAAATTTAAAAATATACTAAACTATTTATTCCTAAAAAGTTATACTTTTATAAATATTTTTTTCAAATGCTTGAGATTAAAAAAATTCAACCTACAGACACTTATATTGTGCGACATCCTGTTCTTCGAAAAGGAAAAGCAATAGAAACTTGCCGATTTGAAAATGATGAACTTCCATCAACTACGCATTTTGGTTGTTTTTTTGAAGGCAAATTAGTTGGTGTTGTAAGTCTATTCGAAAAATCAAACAACTTATTTGAAGAAAAGAACCAGTTTCAACTAAGGGGAATGGCTGTTTTGGAAGAATATCAAAAAAAAGGATTGGGTGAAAAAATAATAATCTTTCTCGAAAATTATATAAAAAACAACCACAATAATGCTCTAATTTGGTTCAATGCTAGAGAAAGTGCATTAAAGTTCTATGAAAAACTCAATTATGTAGTCATTGGCAATGTTTTTGATATAAAAGACATCGGGAAACATTATATGATGTTTAAACATTTAGATTCATGAGAATATTATTTTTATCAATAGTCGGTTTGTTTTTTTTGGGATGCAAAAAAGAAATTCCCGTAAAAGATTTTGCTCAAGAAAAGCCTAAAACTATACTCAGAAAAATGCCAAAAACTGGCAAAATACTTTCAATAGACACCACGCTTTACAGCAAATTTGAAAGTCCTGTTCTAGTAGATTTTTATGCAAAATTCAACAACGAAACCGTTTGGCAATCAGAAGATGATAGAAAAATAATCTTGAATGAGTTTTCAAACGCAGAAAATGAAGGCTTAAATCCTGATGATTATAGAATAAAAAAACTGCTCACATTTGAGAAAAGATTTCAAGAACTAAGTGATAAAGAACTCATAGATTACGATTTATTATTGACCTATAACCTTCAAAAATATATTTGGCACATTAGTCAGGGAAAAATAAATCCAAAATCATTGTATTCTGATTGGGATTTACCAGAAAAAAACACCGATGTAAATCAAATACTTGCTCATGCATTTGAAAAAGATGTTTTACAAACTACAATAGATAGCTGCAAACCTCAGCACATAGTTTATAAAAAACTAAAAAATGCTTTGCAGATAATTAATACTTTTCCAAAAGACACTTTAAAAAAGATTGTTTTTGATGGAAAAATTATTCCAAACGATACCTCTAAAGCGCTTATAAACATCAAAAAACGATTGATATACTGGAAAGATTTAGAACCACAAGATTCATTGACAAGGATATATGACACAAAGACTATAAATGCTATAAAAAGATTTCAAGAAAGACATGGTCTTGCTGATGATGGTGTTATAGGTCAAGGAACATTGAAAGCTTTGAACTATACAAAACAAGATAGAAAACATCAAATTATTGCAAATCTTGAACGATGGAAATGGTTTCCAAAGAACCTTGGAGATGAATATATCATTGTGAATATCCCAGAATATAAACTTCGCTTGGTAGAAAATAATGATACCATCAGAAAACACAAAGTAATTGTAGGCACATCCAAAAGAAAAACACCAATTTTAACTTCAAAATTGAGCTACACAGTTTTTAACCCAACATGGACAGTTCCGCCAACAATTTTAAAGGAAGATGTTATTCCCGCTACAAAAAAGAATTGGAATTATCTTGAAAGCAAAAACATAACTGTGTATGATAATAGCGGAAATAAAATTTCTTCTTCTCAGTGGAATGCTGCCAAAGCAATGGGTTATCGATATGTACAATCGCCTGGAAGTTATAACTCATTGGGTATGGTAAAAATTATGTTCCCCAACAGGTTTTCTGTTTATCTTCACGATACCAATCATAGAGATTATTTTGTTAAATCGAATCGCTCTTTGAGTTCAGGTTGTGTTCGCGTTGACGAGCCATTAGAACTTACTGCTACTTTGCTAAACGACAGTATAAACTATAATCTAGAAAAGATTGGCGAAATCCTAAAAACTGGGGAAACAAAAAACGTAAAATTCAACAAAGAAATACTTCTCCATCAATGGTATTGGACTGCTTGGAGCAGAGACAACCTGCTAATTTTTAGAGATGATATTTACAACTTGGATCAAGAGTTGTATAACAAACTGAAATAAAACTAAATCAGACTATTTTTCTTTGAAGAATGATAGATAAATAAACAAGATTTACCTTTTATAGCATTGATTATTTTTTCGTTCATTTCCACAGGAACTGCAGGACAACCTTGACTTCTTCCTAACCTATGGTGATTTTTGATAAAAGAATCCGAAACATAATCTGCTCCATGAACAACAACCGCTCTATTTCTTGCATTATCATTAAATCCTCTTTCTATTCCATCAAGTTTTAGTGACATTCCATGTTTTCCATTATATACTTCACCAGTTATATAAAATCCCAGACTGCTTTGAAAAGACTCTGATTTATTAGAGAAAGAATTTGCAAATTCTTCACCAGAATTTTTCCCATGAGCAACCAATGTGTTGTAAAGAACAACATTGTTTTCTAGGTCAATTACCCAAAGGCGTTTTTGATTTGATGATTTAGTAAAATCTATCAAAGTAATAACATCTCTTTGTACTAATCCTTTTTCTTTTAGTTTATAAAAACCTTCCAATGCTTGATTGAAACTTTCAAAACTAGGCATAGAAAACTCTCTTGAATCCAAAGTTTGATAAACAGTTTCAACCATAGAAAGTGGCTTTTCTGTTTTTACAGCAGAAACTTTAAGTAACGTATTATTTGAGCTGGGAATGTTGCTAAACGAAGTAAACAACACAAAGGCAAAAAGCGAAAAAAATCTGTAATTCATTGAAATTTATAGGTTTAATCATTAGACTTGGGAAGGCAAAACTATTAAAAAAAAAATCTTTTCCAAATTTTACCGAAAACTTTTTAAATTTTTTATAACAATGTTTAATAACGGAAAAGAAATATAAATATTGTATTTAGTGTTGTGAAAATCAATTAAATATTTATTTTTGTTGGACAAAACGCCAGTATTTATGCCCAAAAAAGCCATATTCTATATTCTAACATTTTCCCTGTATATGAATAATTTTTTTGGTCAGAAAAAAAATTTACATACAACTATTACTACTGAAAAAATTTCGATTGACGGGAAATTGTCTGAAAAATCTTGGGAAGAGGCAGAGGTTGCAACCGATTTTGTAATGATTTTTCCTGATAATGGAAAAGAAATATCCAAAGACTTAAAAACTGATGTAAAAGTCATTTACGATCAAGAAGCCGTTTATGTTGGAGCAATACTTTACGACAGTAATCCAAATAATATCAAAAGAGAAATCACAAAAAGAGATGATTTTGCCACTGCTGATCACTTTGGCGTTTTCTTTAATGGGTATAATGATGGACAACAAGAATTTCGTTTTTTTGTTAGTGCAGCAGGAGTTCAACAAGATGGTATTTACACCACAGCAAACGGTGAAGACTTCAGTTGGGATGCCATTTGGCAAAGCAAAGTTACCATAACAGATATTGGTTGGGTTGTTGAGATGAAAATTCCTTATGCTGCTTTGCGATTCCCAAAATCTGAAAAACAAACTTGGGGTTTAAACTTTTATAGAGAAGTTAGAAAAACTCGTGAACAATATACTTGGAGTCTCATTAATAATAAAATTACTAATGAAAGTACACAAGCAGGAATTCTTGAAGGAATAGAAAACATAGAAACTCCTACCCGATTATTTTTTATTCCCTACACTTCATCCTATTTATATGTAAAAAAAGGTGAAAAATCGACTGGCGAATTCAAAGGAGGTTTAGATATTAAATATGGGATTAATGATGCTTTCACATTGGATGCTATCTTAATTCCCGACTTTGGACAAACAAAATTTGACAACGTAGAACTAAACTTAAGCGCTTTTGAACAACAGTTTTCAGAAAACAGACCTTTTTTCACAGAAGGAACCGATTTGTTCAACAAAGGTGGATTGCTCTATTCTAGAAGAATTGGAGGTTCACCAAGTTTTTATCCAGAATTGGCCAGCGATGAAGAGTTGCTCAATTATCCAAGTAACACAAACTTACTCAATGCCTTGAAGGTTTCAGGAAGAACAAAAAACGGTCTAGGTGTTGGTATTCTAAATGCGGTTACTGAAAAAACCAAAACCACCATTAGAAAAACCATTGATAATCCTGATGGTTCACAAACCATTCAGGACAGAGATGTAGTTGTAGATCCTTTATCAAATTACAATGTTTTAGTATTAGACCAACGTTTTAATCAAAACTCTTCTGTTAGTTTAATCAATACAAATGTTACAAGAAATGGCGAGTTTAGAGATGCAAATGTTTCTGCATTGGTTTGGGATTTAAACACAAAAGAGAATACTTTTAACTTAAACGGAAGTTTCAAATATAGCTACGTGAATGAAATTCCTAATATTGATGACAGAAAAGGTTATGACACTTCGTTAGACTTTGGAAAAACAAAAGGAAAATATAGGTTCAATGTTGGCGCACAGTATGTTTCAAATCAATATGACAACAATGATTTAGGGATTAACTTTCAAAATCATTACCATGCCGTTTTTTCAAATTTGAGTTATAGAATATTAAATCCAAATATGAATTTCAACACTTTTCAGTCCTTTTTGAATTTGTATTCTGAATTTGATAACAGAACTGGAATGATACAAACAGCATCGTTTAATTTGAATTTTGACACAACCAGCAAGAAAAACAATTATACCGGATTTGGCGCAAGCACATCGCCAATAGTAACCTATGATTTCTACGAACCACGATCTGCTGGAGAAACAAAATTTGTTAAAATACCTGAATATTTGAACTTCTATTATTTCTTTTCTTCAAATTACAATAACAGATTTGCTATTGACTTAAACCCTTCTTTTAATTTTATTAATGAAAGAGAACGTGTGAACTATGGATTTTATATCTCACCAAGATATAGATTCAGCGACAGGCTTTTGTTGATATATAAGTTTAATTTTTATCGACAAAATAACAATACTGGCTGGGTTGCATTTGATGATGCAGATAACACAATTTTCGCCAGAAGAAACAGAATTACTTATACAAACACTATCGTTGGAAAATACTCAATCAACAATGTTATGACTATAAATCTTCAAGCAAGGTATTATTGGTCTTATGTAGTTAATAAACGCTTTTTAACGTTACAAGATGATGGCTCATTAATTGATAATTTCGATTATTCTACAAACAAAAATCAAAACCTCAACATTTGGAATTTTGATTTAAGCTACAGCTGGTGGTTTGCTCCAGGAAGCCAAGTTTCGCTACTTTATCGCAACAGTTCATCGTTGTTTAGTCGCGAATTTGAACATAGCATTTCCAAAAATTTCAACGAAGCAATTAGCCCTGATAATCTAAGTCATGTTCTTTCTTTGAGTGTTAGATATTACATTGATTACAATTCACTTAAAAAGAAAAAGCACTCGGTTAATTTAAACTAATTAATAGTAGTTTCAGGTGCTTAAAATGATTTATCTTTGCAAAAATTTTAAGCCATGAACAAAAAAGTAATCCTAATGATACTAGATGGTTGGGGAAAATCTCCAGACCCAAAAGTTTCTGCAATTGATAATGCCAATACACCTTTTATAGATAGTTTATATCATAAATACCCAAATGCTCAATTGAGAACCGATGGTTTAAACGTAGGTTTACCTGAAGGACAAATGGGAAATTCTGAAGTTGGGCATATGAACCTTGGCGCAGGAAGAATTGTTTACCAAGATTTAGTAAAAATTAATTTGGCAGTTGAAAATAAAACTATCAACAACGAAAAAACTTTGGTTGATGCTTTTCAATATGCAAAAGATAAAAATGTAAATGTTCATTTTCTGGGGTTATTATCGGATGGCGGTGTGCATTCACACACTTCACATTTAAGAGGTTTGATTGATGCAGCAACTAGTTTTGGCCTTCAAAAACTTTTTATTCATGCTTTTACCGATGGTCGTGATGTTGATCCAAAATCTGGAATTACATATATTGAAGATTTACAAAATTATATTTATGATACACCAGCAAAACTAGCATCAGTTGTAGGTCGCTATTATGCAATGGATAGAGACAAACGCTGGGAAAGAGTAAAAAAAGCTTATGATTTGGTCGCAAATGGAACTGGAGAAAAAACAAATGACTCAGCCTTATCAGTTTTAGAAAGTTACAAAAAAGAAATCACTGATGAATTCATTGAACCTATTGTAGTTGTTGATGAAACAGGAAACCCATTAGCTACAATTCAAAATAATGACGTAGTTATCTTCTTCAATTTCAGAACCGACAGAGGAAGAGAACTCACTGAAGTGCTTTCTCAAAAAGATTTTCCAGAATTTGACATGGAAAAACTAGACTTGTATTATGTTACCATGACAAATTATGATGATACTTTTCAGAATGTTCATGTAATTTATGACAAAGACAATCTAAATGAAACACTTGGAGAAGTTTTGGAAAAAGCTGGCAAAAAGCAAATCCGTATTGCTGAAACCGAAAAATACCCTCATGTAACATTTTTCTTTTCTGGCGGAAGAGAAATTCCATTTGAAGGAGAAACAAGAATATTAAGAAACTCACCAAAAGTTGCTACTTATGATTTACAACCCGAAATGAGTGCTTATGAACTAAAAGATGCTTTAGTTCCCGAACTCAAAAAAGGTGAAGTAGATTTTGTATGTCTCAATTTTGCCAATGGAGACATGGTTGGTCATACTGGCATAATGGAAGCTGCAATAAAAGCATGTGAAGCAGTAGATATTTGTGTGAAAGAAGTGGTTGAAACTGCTCTAGATAATAATTACACTACAATAATCATAGCTGACCACGGAAATTGCGAAACCATGATTAATCCTGATGGTTCTCCAAACACTGCTCACACAACCAATCCTGTTCCGATGATTCTTGTTGACAAAGAACATTTGCCGGTTAGAGATGGCGTTCTTGGTGATATTTCACCAACAATTCTTGAACTCATGGGAATTAAAAAACCCGAAGTCATGACGGGTAGATCCTTGCTAGCAAGACTTTAGAAATAAATTAATTAAAGAGATTCAAAATTGAATCTCTTTTTTTTTGGACAAAGCATAAATAAAAGTTAAAATCTCATAATTAATAGTATTACTATTATATTTGCATAAAATTATATTAAAAATGCAAACTATATTGTCTAATATTATTATTTCGGTTAACGACAAACTGTATGTGAAAAACCCTGAAACTTCTGAGTTGGGTAAAAAAATCATACAACACAGCATCATTTTAATAGATGAAATTGGATTTGAGAATTTTACTTTCAAAAAGTTAGGAGAAAAAATAAACTCCAATGAAAGTTCCATATACCGCTATTTTGAAAGCAAACACAATTTGATGCTTTATCTTTCTTCATGGTATTGGGGTTGGATTGAATATAGATTGGCATTTGCAACAACTAATATCAGCGATTCTATGGAACGCCTAAAAAAAGGAATAACCATAGTTACTGAAAAAATAGAAGACGATAGTGCCACTCAACATATAAATGAATCAATTCTTAATAAAATAATCATTCAAGAGTTCACCAAAACCTTACTAACCAAGGAAGTTGACGAAGAGAATAAAAAAGATTTTTTTATAGTGTACAAGAGAGTAATTAACAGGATTGTTGAACTAATAGCAGATGTAAACCCTAATTATGCTTTTGCAAAAAGTTTAGCATCGTCAATAGTAGAAGGTGCTTTGCATCAACATTTTTTGAAAAACCATCTAAAAACTATAACAAACTGTAGTGAAACCATTTCACCTACTGACTTTTATATCGACTTAATTGAAAAAACATTAAAGTAAAACATCATGAATAATACGCCTTTGCAACGTTTGTTTAATCTTTTAAAACTGGACAGAAAAGACATTTCGCAGATTATTTTCTATGCTATTTTTTCTGGGTTAATAAGTTTGTCGTTACCCTTGGGAATACAAGCTATCATAAACCTAATACAATCAGGAAGAGTAAGTGTTTCTTGGATAGTTCTCGTAATAGTGGTTGTCATTGGTGTCGCTTTGGTTGGCATTTTATCATTAATGCAGTTAAGAATTACCGAAAATTTACAACAAAAAATCTTTGTTCGTTCCTCATTTGAATTTAGTTATAGAATTCCAAAAATAAAATTTGAAGATTTTTACAACCAATATCCACCAGAGTTAGCAAACCGTTTTTTTGATACTTTGACTATTCAAAAAGGTACATCAAAATTATTAATTGACTTTTCTACGGCTATTTTACAAATAATATTTGGTATCATTTTATTATCTTTTTATCATCCATTTTTTATAGTATTTGGTATTCTGCTTCTAGCATTATTGTATATCATTTTTAAGTTTTCTTATAATTCTGGACTTTCAACTAGCTTGAAGGAGTCAAAATACAAATACAAAGTTGCCAGTTGGTTACAAGAAATTGCACGAAATAATTTCAGTTTCAAAAGACAAGAACATTTTGATTTTGCGCTTAACAAAAACAACGTTTTGGTTGAGGAATATTTGAATTATCGAGAAAAACATTTTAAAATAATCAAAAGACAATTCAGTCAACTAATTGGTTTCAAAATAATTATTACCGCAAGTTTATTGTTGATTGGAGGTTATTTGGTTTTAAACCAAAAAATGAATATTGGTCAGTTTGTTGCAGCTGAAATCATTATTTTATTAGTTATCAACTCTGTAGAAAAAATAATTCTTGGATTAGAGAGTTTTTATGATGTATTGACTTCTGTAGAAAAAATAGGTCAAATAGTAGATTTATCAATAGAAGAAACTCCTTCAAAAAATTTAGATTATTGTTTTACAAATATTGCTTTGGAAACAGAAAACCTAAGATTTAAGTTTCCTGACTCACCAGATTATGTTTTAGACAAAATAAATTTAAAAATAAATCCATCAGATAAATTATATCTCGAAGGAGATAATGGTTCAGGAAAAACTACACTTATTAAAATTCTTTCTGGTGCAATAAAACCTACTTCGGGTTCATTCTTCATAAACGATGATACCTACAAAAAAATTGATTTAATTCAATATCGTTCGCAAATAGGAACCATCACACAAGGTGAAACACCATTTGAAGGAACAATTTTAGAAAACATCACTTTCAATAATCCGCTAATTACAGATGAAGACGTAAAATGGGCAATTGATAGTGTAAAACTAGGAAGTTTTATTAAGTCTTTACCAAATGGTTTAGAAACAAAAATTTTCCCAGACGGAAGACAACTTTCTTCATCCAATGCACAGAAAATTCTTTTAGCGAGAAGCATAGTAAATAAACCGAAAATTCTTTTCTATGAAGAACCTTTAGACAAAATGGATAAAGAAGCTATGAAGGAAATCATTGATTTTATTACTGATGAAAAAAATAAATGGACTGTTATTGTTTCTTCAAAAAATGATTATTGGAAACAAAAATGTAATCGAAAAATAACCATGCAAAACGGAAAAATAATTGCTGACATTAAAGAATAATTGCCATGCTAAACATTTCTAAAAAAAATCCAATTACAGAAAACATCGATAGATATAGTAGCGTGAAAAACTTGTCTAACAGGCCGCATTACAAGATATTGAACAAAATAATTCTTTACACCTCAATCGTTGGGTTGTTGATTTTATTTCTTCCTTGGACACAAAACATTTCTGGTTCTGGCTCAGTAACCACTTTAAAACCTGACCAAAGACCACAAACCATTCAATCAGCAATTGCTGGTAGAATAGAAAAATGGTACGTGCAAGAAGGCGATTTTGTTAGAAAAGGTGATACCATTCTATTTATTTCGGAAATAAAGGAAGATTATTTTGATCCAAATCTGGTTGAGAATACAAAAAGTCAAGTTGAAGCAAAAAAATTAGCCGTTCAATCATATGGTGGAAAAGTAACATCGCTTGCTGCACAAATCAATGCTATTGAAAACGAAAAAAGATTGAAACTTCAGCAAGCGCAAAACAAAATTCGCCAATCTTTATTAAAAGTAAAGAGCGACAGCATGGATTTAGAAGCTGTAAAAACACAAATAAAAATTGCTCAAACACAATTTAATCGTTCGGTAACTTTAAACAAAGAAGGTTTAAAACCATTGACAGATGTTGAAGAAAAAAGATTGAAACTTCAGGATGTAGAAGCAAAAATCATTACACAAGAAAACAAACTTTTGGCCAGCAAAAACGAGTTGATAAATGCTCAAGTAGAAATCAACAGAATTAATGCAGAATATACCGAAAAAGCATCAAAAGCAAGAGGCGATCAATACACCGCATTGAGCAGTCAATATGATACCGAAGCGCAAGTAAACAAATTGCAAAATCAATATGTAAATTATCAAATTCGCAACGGAATGTATTACATCAAAGCGCCACAAGATGGTTATGTAAATCGTGCAATTCAATCGGGAATTGGTGAAACTATCAAAGAAGGAACACAGATTGTGAGCATTATGCCTGCTAAATATGATATTGCTGTTGAAACTTTTGTTTCTCCTACAGATTTACCTTTAGTTCACAAAGGCGAAAAAGTACGTGTATGGTTTGATGGTTGGCCTACAGTGGTATTTTCAGGTTGGCCCAATATGAGTTATGGTACTTTTGGAGGAAGAATTGTAGCGGTTGAAAATTTTATTTCAGCCAACGGAAAATTCAGAGTGCTTATTGCTCCTGACAAAGACGAAGAACCTTGGCCAAAGCAAGTGAGCATTGGTTCTGGTGCGCAAACGCTAGCTTTGTTGGACAATGTTCCAATTTGGTTTGAAATTTGGCGAAAACTTAATGGTTTTCCTCCTAATTATTATCAACCAAAATCTGAAACAACAAAAGATAAGAAATAATGAAGAAGATAATACTGTTTTTGTTTTTTACATTTTCTCTGTTTGCTCAAGAAAGAGATAGTAAAGAACTGACATTCAATGAGTATTTGGGTTATGTAAAAAAATACCATCCTTTGGTAAAACAGGCTGATTTAAAACTCAATGAAGCTCAAGCCAACTTGATGCAAGCTCGTGGTGCTTTTGACCCAAAAATTGAAGTGGATTTTGACAAAAAACAATTCAAAGACAAAGAATATTATTCCATCTTAAACAGCAGTTTCAAAGTGCCAACTTGGTATGGAATTGAGCTCAAAGCAGGTTTTGATAATGCTGAAGGGATTTATATAAATCCAGAAAACACGTTACCAAATTCAGGTTTAACATCTTTAGGAATTTCAGTCCCAATTGGACAGGGTTTGTTCATCAACCAACGCATGGCCGATTTACGAAAGGCTAAAATTGCTCGTAATTTGAATATTGCTGAAAGAAACTTGCAAGCGATAGAAGTGATTTATGAAGCTTCTGTAAGTTATATGAATTGGAAAAGAAGCTATGATGAAGTAAAATTGTATGAAACGTATTTAGAAAATGCTTTGATAAGATACAATGGTGTTTCAAAATTAATCGAACAAGGCGATAAACCAGCTATTGATAGTGTTGAGGCAGGAATTGCTGTAAAAACAAGACGTTTAAATTTAGAAGATGCAAAGTTAAAATTAACCAAAGCAAAGTTGGATTTGTCAAATTATTTATGGTTAGAAAACAACATTCCATTGGAGTTGAATGATAATTTACAGCCCGAAAATCTGCTATCAAAAACCATAAAAGAAACTCTTCAAATCAATGAATTGGGAACAGTAGATATTGCTAATCATCCTAAAATTCAAGCATTAGATGCAAAAATTAATATGCTGAAAGTGGACAGAAAATTAAAAGCAAATGCGCTCTTACCAAAGTTAGACTTGAGTTACAATTATCTATCGGAACCAAGTTACATTGATAATTATCGATTTGAAGATTATAAGGTTGGCGTAAACTTTTCTTTCCCTTTATTCTTAAGAAAAGAACGCGGAAGTCTAAAACTAGCCGATTTAAAAATTCAAGATTCTGAATTCGGGTTGCAATTTGAACGAAGAAATTTGGAAAACAAAATCGAAGCCCAGCAGCAAGAAATCACTTCTCTGCAAACCCAAAGAGAATACAACAGCAAATTAGTAAAAGATTTCACAATGCTATTGAACGCTGAAGATAGACTGTTTGAAATGGGAGAAAGCTCTTTGTTTATTATTAATTCGAGAGAGAATTCCTTGGTAAGTTCACAAATTAATGAAATTGCACTAGAAAATCGCTATTTGAATGCTATAATTGGATTGTACAAAACATTGGCAAATCCACAATAAAAAAAACCTTCGCAATGCGAAGGTTTTTGATTTTTATATCCAAAAAATATTAGTAACGACCTCTGTTGTTATCTCTATTGTTCGAATAACCACCTCTACCTCCTGAATTGCGATCGAAACTTCTTCTTTCTCCTTCTGGTTTTGGTTCAGATTTGTTTACCACGATTTTTCTACCTTCGATAGTTCCACCGTTCAATTCGTCAATTGCTCTTTGAGCCTCAGCATCATTAGTCATTTCAACAAATCCAAATCCTTTACTTCTTCCGGTAAATTTATCAGAGATAATCTTAACTGATTCTACAGCTCCATACTCTTCAAAATAACCTCTTAAATCTGCTTCCTCTACACTGAAAGGAAGACTTCCTACAAAAATATTCATCTATGAAAAATTTAATTCCCTACAAAGGTAGTCTATTTAATGTTGGCAAAAGGTTAAATTTTGATTTATTTTCAAAAACTACACTTTTTAACTGAAAAAAGCAATATAAAAATGTCATTATCCTAAAAACTTTTTATTTTTTTATAAAAAATTTACAACAAAACTTAATAACCATTCTGCTTCAATTGCATAAATTAGGCTTATTTACTAACTATCAATTCATAATACTCTCTTTCAATATTTTCTTGATGATTTGGATGCGCAATTTTCACTAATGCTTCTGCCCGTTGTTTTAATGTTTTGCCATATAAATCGGCTATTCCATTCTCTGTTATTACATAATGAATGTGTGCTCTTGTAGTCACAACGCCAGCACCTTGTTTAAGAAAAGGTACAATTCTACTTTGTCCTTTTTTAGTAGTTGAAGGTAATGCAATTATGGCTTTTCCTCCTGGACTAAGTGATGCTCCTCGAATGAAATCCATTTGTCCTCCTACACCAGAGTACATTTGTGGCCCAATAGAATCTGCACAAACTTGGCCAGTCAAATCAACCTCTATTGCTGAATTTATTGCTACCATATTTGGATTTTTTCTTATTCGTGCAGTATCATTCACCATCGAAGATTCTTTCATTTCAATAAATGGATTGTCGTGCACAAAATCATACAATCGTTGTGAACCTATTAAAAAAGTAGCCAAAGCTCTTCCGCGTAAAGTTCCTTTATAGTTACAGTTAATGACATCACTTTCTATTAAATCAATTACTCCATCACTAAACATTTCTGTGTGCAATCCTAAATCTTTATGATTTTTTAGTTTACTCAATGCCGCATTAGGAATAGAACCAATACCCATTTGAAGTGTGCTTCTATCTTCAATTAAGGAAGCAATATAGCTTCCAATTTTTTCTTCTTCAGCAGTGAAGGGTTCAACTTCATGTGAAAAAATTGGCATATTGACTTCTACCAAATAATCAATTTCTGAAACATGAAGAATTCCATCTCCAAAAGTTCTCGGCATTTGTGGATTGACCTGTGCAATAACAATTTTTGCGTTTTCAATAGCAGCTACAGTAGCTTCAACCGAAACACCAAGCGAACAATAACCATGCCTATCTGGTGGAGAAACGTGAATAAATGCTACATCAATTTGCAAAACATTTTTTCTAAAAAGATGTGGTAATTCACTCAAAAAAACTGGAGTGTAGGAACCATTTCCTGCTTTTAGCGTGTGACGAACATTGGCGCCAATAAAAAATGAATTTACATGAAAACTCGCTGCTAGTTCAGGATTTGCGTAGCGTGCTTCGCCTTCCACATGCAGGTGACAGATTTCTACATCTCTCAATTCTGATGCTCTATCTGTTAATGCATTGGCTAATACTGTCGGTGCTGCCGCTGCCGCTTGTAGATAAACTCTATCGCCACTTTTTACAACTTTTACAGCTTCTGCTGCTGTTACATATTTGCTCATAACTTAAAATTTTAAGACAAAATTATTCTTGAAATTACAAAAAAAACATGACATTTCTCATTTGGAAATCTATTGTTTCAATTCTATTGAAATATTGTACTTTTGCAAACTCAATTTATCATTATGATTATTCCAAAAACTTCTGAAGAAATAGAATTAATGCGTCAAAGTGCTTTGATGGTTTCAAAAACACTTGGTATGATTGCATCCGAAATTAAAGAAGGTGTAACTACTTTAGAATTAGATAGAAAAGCTGAAGAATTTATTAGAGATAATGGCGCAATTCCAGGTTTTAAAGGATTGTATGGTTGTCCTTCAACGCTTTTAACTAGTGTGAACGAACAAGTAGTTCATGGTTTACCCACAAATAGACCAATTGAAGACGGCGATATAGTTTCGGTAGATTGTGGTGTTTTGATGAATGAGTTTTATGGTGATCATGCTTATACTTTTGAAATTGGAAATGTTGCTCCAGAAACTAAAAAATTACTTCAAGTTACCAAAGAAAGTTTATACATAGGAATTAGAGAGTTTAAAGCTGGAAATCGTGTAGAAGATGTTGGTAATGCTATTCAAAAATATACTGAAAGTTTTGGTTATGGCGTTGTTCGTGAGTTGGTTGGTCATGGTTTAGGGAAAAAAATGCACGAAGCACCAGAAATGCCAAATTATGGTAAAAGAGGAAGAGGAAAAATGTTTGTTGAAGGCATGGTTGTTGCTATTGAACCTATGATAAACATGGGAACAAAGAATATTAAAACATTAAAAGACGGTTGGACAATTGTAACTAGAGACAATAAGCCAAGTGCTCATTTTGAACACAATGTCGCACTTGTAAACGGCAAACCAGAATTACTTTCTACGTTTCAATACATCTATAATGTTTTAGGAATTTCTAGTAATGAGGAAGATGAATTTCGTCAAAAACCATTAGTAATCTGATGAAAAAAGCATTCAAATTTATATTAAACACCATACCAAGACCAATACTAATTCGTCTAAGTATTGTGGTAAGACCAATTCTAGCTTTTTTATTAAAAGGAAGTCGTTTTACTGATCCAATTGATGGTAAAAGCTTTAGAATGTTCTTGCCTTACGGATATGGAAACCAAAGAAATAATGTTCTTTCTCCAAGTACATTGTCATTAGAAAGACATCGTTTATTGTGGTTATATTTACAGAATGAAACTGATTTTTTCACTTCAAAAGAAAAAAAGAAAGTGCTTCATTTTGCTCCTGAACAAGAGTTTTACAAGCGTTTCAAAAAGCAACCTAATATCAATTACACCACAACCGATTTACTTTCGCCTTTGGCAGATGTAAAAGCAGATATTTGTAACTTACCGTTTGAAGATAATCAATACGACATTATTTTTTGCAACCACGTTTTAGAACATATTCCAGATGATACTAAAGCCATGCAAGAATTGTACAGGGTTTTAAAACCAGGCGGAATGGGAATATTTCAAATCCCACAAGATTTATCTCGTGCTACTACATTTTTTGATGACACCATAGTTGACCAAAAAGAAAGAGCCAAAATCTTTGGGCAATATGATCACGTTCGTGTGTATGGAAGAGATTATTTTGATAAATTAAGAAGCATTGGTTTCAAAGTTGTTGAAGAAGATTATACTTCAAAACTTTCGCCAGAATTGGTTGAAAAATATTGTTTGGCAAAAGGTGAAATTATTCCGATTTGTTTTAAATAAATCATAATCTTTTAAAATTTTCTTTCATTAAAAAAATCATATATTTACACATCAGATTTTTTTAATTATGAACAAAAGAGCCTTCTTATTCGTATTTGTTTTAGTTTTTACTAAACTTTTTTCTCAAGTAGAAAAAGAAATTAATCCACCATACAACATCAAAACAATTTCTTTTGTTCAGAACAATCAAAATGCTATTCCAATTTTTAAACTAGGAGATTCATTTGAGCTTCAATTTGATGATTTATATGGAAATGAAGCCAACTATTATTATACCATTACACATTGCAACTATGATTGGACTCCATCACAACTTTCTATCAACGAATATTTGAATGGATTCGATAACCAACGTATTCAGACTTATACAAACTCATTAAACGCACTTCAAATTTACTCACATTATTCTCTAGCTTTTCCTAATAGGAATACAAGTTTTAGAGTAAGCGGAAATTATATTATTAAAATCCTAAATGAAGATAGAGAAGTTGTTTTTTTAAGAAAACTTGCTCTTTACGAAGAACTAGTAAATGTTCCTGTTCAGGTTAAAAGAGCCAGAAATATGGCTGTTATTAATCAAAAACAAAATTTAGAGTTCTCTATAAAATCGGCCACGATTAATTTTCAAAGCCCACTTCAGAACGTAAAAGTCTTGTTGCTACAAAACGGAAAATTTGACAATGCCATAAAAAACATTAAGCCCCAATACACTATTGGCAATGATTTAATCTACAGATATGATGCTGAAACACAATTTTGGGCTGGAAATGAGTTTCGTTTTTTTGAAAATAAAGACATTAGAGCTGCCAATAACAGTATCGCATTTATAGACTCCAAAGGTGGAATTTATAATGCACATCTATACACCGATCAAGCAAGAGCAAACAATCCATATACTTTTTTCCCAGACATCAACGGAAATTATATTGTCAAAAACATCAATGCAGATAACAATGCTATTGAAGCCGATTATGCTTGGGTATTTTTCACCTTATCTGCGCCAAGCTATTTTGGAAAAAACAACATTTATGTCAACGGCATGTTCAACAACTATGCTCTAGGGGAAGAAAACAAAATGGAATACAACGCAAAAAAAGGTGTTTATGAAAAAGCTTTGTTAATCAAACAAGGCTTTACAAACTATCAATATGTGATTGCAGATAGCAACGGAAAAATTGACGATGAAAATGCCATTGACGGAAATTTTTATCAAACAGAAAATAATTATTTCGTTTTGGTTTACTACAAAGAAAACAATCAAAGATACGATCGAATAATTGGTCAAGGAGTCGCTAGTTCGGTTGATATAACTAACTAAAAATTAACACTAAATAGGCAAATCGAAACCATTTTTTTGTAAATTTGGTTCGAATTTAGAATTTGTTCTATGGTAACACAAATCACGCGAGGAATAAAAATTTCGGTTTCTACTAGTTTTGAAGGCACTTATTTCAAAAACTACAAGATACATTTTGCCTTTAGTTATGAAGTTACGATAGAAAATTACAGCAAAGATTCTGTTCAACTTACTTCACGTCATTGGGAAATTTTTGACTCCTTGAACGACAAAGAAATTGTTGACGGCGAAGGAGTTATTGGCAAAAAACCTGTTTTGAAACCAGGCGAAAAACACACTTACAGTTCTGGATGTTTGCTTTCGTCTCCTTTTGGTGCCATGCATGGACATTTCAATATGGTAAATTTTACCACAACCAAAACTTTCAAAGTCATTGTTCCAACATTCAGATTAAGCGCACCATTTGCACTTAACTAATCTATTTTCAAAAGAAATAATCTTTAATTTTCTTTGACAAAAATTCAAAAAAACCTTTGTACTTTTGTTTCAAATTAAATAATTCGCATCATTTGAATTATCTAATTATCATATTTACTAATAAACAAATTGAAAAAATATGCCTAAAGGTTTTTTTAATGTACCAAAAGCGGTAAACGAACCCGTAAAATCATACGCACCAAATTCTCCTGAAAAAGCTGCGGTTTTAGCAGCTTACAAAAAAATGTGGAATGAAACTATCGATGTGCCAATGTATATCGGTAAAGAAGAAATCCGAACAGGAAATACAAGAAACATGTCTGCTCCACATGATCATCAACACATTGTTGGAACCTATCACTTAGCTGAAAAAACTCATGTTGAAAAAGCAATTTCTTCTGCTCTTGAAGCAAGAACAGCTTGGGCAAACTTAGCTTGGGAACAACGTGCGGCAATTTTCTTGAAAGCAGCCGAACTAATCGCTGGACCATACAGAGCTAGAATTAATGCCGCTACGATGATAGCACAATCAAAAACAATTTTTCAAGCTGAAATCGATGCCGCTTGTGAATTGATTGATTTTTTGCGTTACAACGTAGAGTTTATGACGCAAATTTATCATGACCAACCAAAGTCGGTTTCCGATGTTTGGAATCGTGTTGAATATCGCCCGTTAGAAGGATTTGTTTATGCTATTACTCCTTTCAATTTTACTGCTATTGCTGCAAATCTTCCCGCAAGTGCTGCACTAATGGGCAACACAGTTGTTTGGAAACCAAGTGACAGTCAAGTATTTTCTGCAAAAGTTATTATTGATGTCTTCAAAGAAGCAGGAGTTCCAGATGGTGTAATCAATGTGGTTTTTGGTGACCCAGTAATGATAACAGATACTGTTTTGGCTTCACCAGATTTTGCTGGTATTCATTACACTGGTTCAACATTTGTTTTCAAAGAAATTTGGAAAAAAATTGGAAACAACATTCATACGTATAAAACCTATCCAAGAATAGTTGGTGAAACTGGCGGAAAAGATTTCGTCATGGTTCATCCAAGTGCTAACGTAAAACAAGTTGTTGCTAATACTATACGTGGTGCATTTGAATTCCAAGGACAAAAGTGTTCCGCTGCTTCGAGAGCTTATTTCCCAAAATCACTTTGGAATGACATCAAAGAAGAAATGGGCAAGGAATTAGCTTCAATCAAAATGGGTTCGCCAGAAGATTTTAGCAATTTTGTAACGGCAGTTATTCACGAAGGTTCATTCAACAAATTGACTTCGTATATCGACCAAGCCAAAAAAGATGCTGATGCCGAAGTTATTTTTGGTGGGAATTATGATAAATCAAAAGGTTATTTCATTGAACCTACGGTTATTTTAACAACCAATCCAAAATATACAACAATGGAAACTGAACTTTTTGGTCCGGTTTTAACGGTGTATGTTTATGAAGATGCAAAATGGTCAGAAACATTGAAATTGGTTGATCAAACATCAGAATATGCTTTAACTGGAGCAATTTTCAGTCAAGACAGATATGCTATTGAAGAAGCAACCATCGCTTTACAGAACAGCGCCGGAAACTTCTATATCAACGACAAACCAACTGGAGCTGTTGTTGGAATGCAACCCTTTGGTGGCGCAAGAGCTTCGGGAACAAATGACAAAGCAGGTTCAATGCAAAACTTATTGCGTTGGGTTTCGCCAAGAACAATCAAGGAAACATTTGTTACACCTGTTGATTACAGATATCCGTTTTTGGGAGAATAATTTTTTCCAAAAAACAAACACTAAAAAGTTCAAGTTTCGGCTTGGACTTTTTTTATTGCTTTGAAAATGAAATTTTTGTACCTTAGATTAAAATTTAAGACTATGAAAACAAAACTACTTTTACCGCTATTTATTATTTCATTTTTAAGTTTTGCGCAGAACCCGATTAACTCGTTTTATGGCGCTGACAACTCTACGTTTGATATCGTATCGAGTACAAATCCTCTAGATCATGCTGCAACTGGCGCTAATCAAACATGGAATTTTACTAATTTAACTTCAATTGGTAATTCCATACGAAATTATGAATCTCCAACTTCTAGCGAACTCACAACTTATCCAGGAACCACTTTGGTAATAGTAAACAATAGTTCCGTTGGAAGCACAAACAACATTGGTTACATGTATACCAAAAATACAGCTAACACTATTTCTATCACTGGGATTTCTGCCGATGATTTAATTGTTAATTTTGCTACAAACAACGCTACTTTAGGTTTATTTCCAATGAATTTTGGCTATTCTAACAGCGATACTGTTGCTGGAAATTATACCTATACAACCTATTCGGGAACTTTTACTGGAACATTAGTAACAACCGTTGATGCTCATGGAACTTTGAATTTAAACAACACAAGTGGCGGATTTTACACTGGAAACATTACTCGATTAAAAACCGTTTTAAATCTTTCTTTAAACTACAGTTTTTTCAATAATGCTGGAACTGTTACACAGACAACCTACAGCTATTATGCCGATAATCTAGGAAATAACAATCCGATTTTTAGAAGTATAAAAACCGACGCAGTAGTTTCGCTTTTAAATATAAATGAGAGCAATACTACATTAGAACTTTTTGCAGGTTCACTTCTAGAAAGTAACAAAAACAAATTAGAAAACATTTCAATTCAAAACCCTGTAGCAGATTACATTACAATTTATTCTCCGCAAAATATTGATAATGCAACCGTTCAAATAATCGATATGCTTGGAAAAGAAATTATCACAAAAACAAATCAAACTATTGATGAAAATTATCAAATACAAACCAATTTAAACAAAGGAATTTACTTAATAAGAATTTTTGACCAGGAAAAAAGCATCACAAAAAAAGTTATCAAACAATAAAAAAACGCTCGGTTGAGCGTTTTTTTATGCTTTAAACTTTAGCGGCAAATGAACCACTTTTTTAGTTTCAAAAAATTCATCTGAGAAAAAGTTGGAAATGTTGTATTCAGTTGCTTTAGGGAAAGCAGCCAATTCTTCGGTTAAATCGCCGCCTTTTAGATATAGGATTCCGTTTTTTAATTCGTGTTTATTTTGCTTTTTGATTTTGTCTTTAACCCAAGAATAAAAATCGGGCATATTCGTCACAGCACGACTTACAATAAAATCAAAATCGCCTTTTACATTTTCAGCACGCAGCTGTTCTGCTTTTACATTTTTTAGTTCCAATGCATCGGCAACTGCTTGAACCACTTTTATTTTTTTGGCAATAACATCAATCAGAAAAAATCGGGTTTCCGGAAATAAAATCGCTAACGGAATTCCAGGAAAACCACCACCAGTTCCAACGTCAAGAACAAATGTTCCGGGTTCAAAGGGTTGAACTTTTGCAATAGCCAACGAATGTAAAACGTGTTTGGTATATAATTCGTCTATATCTTTTCTAGAAATCACATTGATTTTAGCATTCCAATCGTGATATAATGCTTCTAGTTTTTGAAATTGTTGTACTTGATTATCAGTAAGGTTAGGAAATTGTTTGATAATTTCTTCCATGAATTCTATTTTTCAACAAAAATACTGTTTTAGTTGATAAAAAATGACTAATATCAGTTTTAAAAAAATTATAATAATTACATTTGGGAAAAATTTTGAATACACAATATGAATAACACATCACCTACATTTTCAACTAAAGACAGCTTAAAATTCTTTAGAACGTTGAATTCTCGTGTAAACGCATACTTTAAAGAAAACAATTTAAAAAAGACTGGAAACTGGAAACTGCATTTAAAAACCATAGTGATGTTTAGCATTTTCCTAACGCCATATTTCTTTTTATTGGCAATGGATATGCCTTTTTGGGTTTACTTGTTATTAAACATTGTTATTGGAATTGGAATGGCTGGCGTTGGAATGAACGTAATGCACGACGGAAATCACGGTTCCTACTCTAGTAAATCTTGGTTAAATAAAATCATGGGCGGAAGCATTTACATTCTTGCAGGAAATGTTTACAATTGGCAAGTACAACACAATGTTTTACATCACACTTACACCAATATTCTTGGTCACGATGAAGACCTAGAAGCAGGAAGAATACTTCGTTTTTCTAGAACAGCAAAATGGCACAAATTCCATAAATTCCAACAATATTATTCCATTTTTTTATATGGATTATTAACTTTCAACTGGGCAATTACAACCGATTTTCTTCAAATGAAAAGATATTTGAAAAGAAATCTTTCGTATGGTGAATTCAAAAAACCAGTAATCCGTTGGACCACATTGATTATTACAAAAATCATTTATTTTTCAATTTGGTTAGTGTTGCCAATGGTTATGGGAATTACGTGGTGGAAAGTGGTTTTAGGGTTTTTAGTAATGCATTACACTGCTGGAGTTATACTAAGTGTAGTTTTCCAATTAGCTCACGTTGTAGAAGACACACACAATCCAATTCCCGATGAAAATGGTGAAATTGAAAATACTTGGGCAATTCATCAACTGTTTACAACAGCAAACTTTGCACCAAAAAACTGGTTGGTAAACTATTATACTGGTGGATTAAATCATCAAATAGAACATCACATTTTTCCAAACATTAGTCATATCCACTATGACAAAATTGGTGAAATAGTGAAACAAACTGCTAAAGAATGTGAACTACCCTATTTTGAATTTAAAACAACTAGGCAAGCTATTTTGTCACATTTTAGGCATTTGAAAGAACTTGGAAAACAACCCCAATTAGCATAAAAATATTAAAGACGCGATTTATCGCGTCTCTTTGTTTAACATACCCATACCAACACAATGAATATTTTATCAGACAGAATTAATAATTTGGCCGTTTCACAAACGCTTGCCATGGCAGCATTAGCGAGAGAATTAAAAGCTCAAGGAAAAGATATTATTAGTTTGAGTTTAGGCGAACCCGATTTCAACACACCTGATTTTATCAAAGAAGCTGCAAAAAAAGCAATCGACGAAAATTATAGCACTTATACTCCTGTTGATGGTTATGTAGAGCTGAAGGAAGCTATTTGTAGAAAATTTAAAAGAGACAATAATCTTGAATATAAACCTTCAAATATTGTTGTATCTACAGGTGCAAAACAATCATTATATAATGTTGCACAAGTAATGTTAAATGATGGCGATGAAGTAATTCTTCCAGCACCATATTGGGTTTCTTATTATGAAATAATAAAACTTTCTGGTGGTGTTCCTGTTGAAGTGCCAACTTCGGTAGAAAGTGATTTCAAAATAACTCCAGAGCAATTAGAGAAAGCCATCACGCCAAAAACAAAAATGATGTGGTTCAGTTCTCCTTGCAATCCAAGTGGTTCTGTTTACAATAGAGAAGAGTTGACTGCTATTGGCAAAATATTAGAAAAACATCCAAATATTTATATCGTTTCGGATGAGATATATGAACATATTAATTTTTCAGGAACATTTTGTAGCATCGCTTCTATTCCTGGAATGTTTGACAGAACTATTACAGTAAATGGTGTTGCAAAAGCATTTGCCATGACTGGTTGGCGAATTGGCTATATTGGCGCACCAGAGTTTATCGCAAAAGCCTGTACAAAAATGCAAGGACAAGTAACATCTGGAGCGAATTCTATTGCACAAAGAGCTACGATTACCGCTGTTGAAGCAAATCCAAGTGTTTTGAATGACATGGTAAAAGCATTCAAAAACCGAAGAGATTTAGTGGTTGAATTAGCCAAAGAAATTCCAAATTTTAAAATAAATATTCCCGAAGGTGCTTTCTATTTATTTCCAGATGTATCCTTTTATTTTGGTAAAACATTGAGAGGAAAAGAAATCAAAGATGCTACCGATTTTTCTATGTATTTACTATCCGAAGCAAACGTAGCAACTGTTACTGGAGATGCTTTTGGCAACCCAAATTGCATTAGATTATCCTATGCTACCAGCGAAGATTTACTAAAAGAAGCTTTAAAAAGAATTAAAGAAGCATTAATTTAAAAAAAAACGACAATGAGAAGAATAGTATCAATTTTCATTTTCTTGATTAGTGTTGCAACTTATGCTCAAGAAAAACCGAAACCACAAATTGTTGAAGTTTCTTGTGGTCAATGTCAGTTCGGTATGCAAAGTAAAAAAGGTTGTGATTTAGCGGTTCGAATTGATGGTAAAACCTATTTTGTTGATGGCACAAAACTTGACGATCACGGTGATGCACATGCAGAAGATGGCTTTTGCAATGCCGTTAGAAAAGCTGAAGTTGTAGGTGAAATAAAAGAAGATAAATTTGTTGTTTCCTATTTTAAGTTATTACCTCAAAAAGAATAATTTTTGGCTCAAATATTAGAAAACATATCAAAAATAGTAACGCTTACTCCACATGAGCAAGCGTTATTTTTATCAAAAACCGAGACAAAAAATTACAAAGCCAAAACCATAATTCTAAATGCTGGCGAAGTTTGTAAACATTCCTATTTTGTCAATTCTGGGCTTTTGAGAAGTTTCACAATTAATGATAATATAGTAGAACACGTGTTGAGTTTTGCTTGCGAAGGTTGGTGGATTGGTGATATGTATAGTTTGCTCTCTCAAAAACCTGGAAATCTTTTCGTTGAAGTAATGGAAGATAGTGAAGTGGTGCTTCTTTCAAAAGAAAACCAAGAAAAACTATATACTGAAATCCCCAAACTGGAACGCTTTTTTCGCATATTGACTGAAAAATCTCTTGTAGCCAATCAGGAAAGATTAATGGATAGCTTGAGCCTAACAGCCGAAGAACGTTTCGAAAAATTCTGCAAAAAATATCCAACACTTATTCAAAAAATTCCTCAAAAACAAATCGCATCCTATATAGGTGTTACGCCAGAGTTTTTTAGTAAGATGAAAAGCAAGTTGTTGAGGAAATAATTTCTTAATCTACATTAAGTGCATTTGCCTCATTGCGGCTGTAAATTTGTATCATAATAATTAGTAAATTTAAACATTATGAAAAATACAGTTTTACATAAAGCAAATACACGTGGTCATGCAAATCATGGTTGGCTCGATGCGCATCATACATTCAGTTTTGCCAACTATTATAATCCCGATAGAGTTCAATTTGGCGTTTTGCGCGTGTTGAATGATGATATCATTGATGGCGGAATGGGTTTTGGAACACATCCACATGATAATATGGAGATTATTACCATTCCTCTCGAAGGCGATTTGGCTCACAAAGACAGCATGGGAAATACCGAAGTTATCAAATTTGGCGATGTGCAAGTAATGAGTGCTGGAACAGGAATTCAACACAGCGAATTCAATCCAAACCATGATAAAAGAACCAATTTATTACAGATTTGGGTTTTCCCAAAATATAGAAATGTTGAACCTCGCTATCAACAAATCACATTAAATGTTGCTGATAGAGAAAATAAATTTCAACAAATTCTTTCGCCAAATGCTGACGATGAAGGCGTTTGGATACATCAAGATGCATGGTTTCACATGACGAATCTCGAAGCAGGAAAATCGTTAACCTATCAAAGAAAAAAAGAAGGCAACGGATTGTATGTTTTTGTCATCAAAGGAAAAGTTACTGTGGACAATCAGGAATTGGAATTGCGTGACGGAATGGGAATTACTGATTTTGAAACCGTTGATTTTAAAGCTATTGAAAACACAGAACTCCTTTTGATGGAAGTTCCAATGATGCAATAAAAGGATTGTCAGACTGAGCGCAGACGAAGTCAAAAAATCCCTCGACTGCGCTCGGGAAGACAACTAAAAATAAAACTATGAACAACGAAGTACAGTTAAAAATTGAAGGAAGCAAAGGCTATTTCTATATTGAAGTAGATGGAAAAAGAGAGGCAATGATGACGTTTGTTTTTGCAGGCGAAGACAAAATTATCATCGACCATACCGAAGTAAATCCGGGCAATAACGGAAAAGGTTTTGGCAAGATGATGGTGTTAAAAGCAGTTGAATTTGCCAGAGACAAGAATATTAAAATTCTTCCGCTTTGTCCGTTTGCAAAAAGTGTTTTTGACAAAACACCAGAAATTAGAGATGTTTTATAATTTAAAAAATCAATCATGGATGCAAAAGATGTAACAAAAGAATATACCAATGGCGAAGTGACCATTGTATGGAAAAACGGCTTATGCAAGCATGCGGTCGAATGCGTAAAAAACAATCCTGATGTTTTTAAACCAAAAGAAAAACCTTGGATACATCCAGAAAATTCATCCACTGAAAAAATTATCGAAACTGTAAAAAAATGTCCTTCTGGTGCATTAACCTATTATTTGAATAAAAATGACTAAAAAAATCATCGCTTTTGGCGCATCATCAAGCAGAAATTCCATCAATAAACAACTAGCAACCTTTGCAGCAAATCAATTCAAAAATGCTGAAGTAGAGATTTTGGATTTAAACGATTATGAAATGCCTCTTTTTTCGGTTGATAAAGAAAAGGAAAACGGAATACACAATCTTGCGCAACAGTTTTATGACAAAATTGGTTCAGCTGATTTTATAATTATTTCATTTGCAGAACACAATGGTGCTTATTCGTCTGCATTCAAGAATTTATTGGATTGGACTTCAAGAATTAATGCAAAAACATTCCAAGAAAAACCAATGTTGCTTATGGCGACTTCACCTGGAGCAAGAGGCGGAAGTTCAGTTTTGGATATTGCCACAAAAAGATTTCCTTTTCAAGGTGGAATAGTAAAAGGCACTTTTTCATTACCTACTTTTTATGAAAATTTTGATGCAGTGCATGGCATTATCAATCCTGAATTTAAAAATCAATTAGAAGAAATAATCAATTCTATTGAGTTATAATATAATTAGTATTTTTGTGTGGGTTTTGAGTAACTTTTAAACTCATAAACCTTAAACTTTTAAACTAAAAAAATGAAAGCATACGTTTTTCCTGGTCAAGGAGCACAATTTACCGGAATGGGTAAAGATTTATATGAAAACTCAGCTGAAGCAAGAGCATTATTTGAAAAAGCAAATGATATTCTTGGTTTCCGTATTACAGATATAATGTTTGAAGGCACAGCCGAAGAATTAAAAGAAACCAAAGTAACGCAACCTTCGGTTTTCTTGCATTCGGTAATTTTAGCAAAAACACTAAACATAAAACCTGACATGGTTGCTGGACATTCATTAGGTGAATTTTCGGCTTTGGTAGCCAATGGCGCTTTGAGTTTTGAAGATGGGTTACAATTGGTTTCACAACGTGCAATGGCAATGCAAAAAGCTTGCGAAATTACACCTTCAACTATGGCAGCGGTTTTAAATCTTGATGATAAAGTCGTTGAAGATATTTGCGCTTCTATCGATGGTGTTGTGGTTGCAGCAAATTATAATTGCCCAGGACAATTAGTGATTTCTGGTGAATACAAAGCAGTAGAATTAGCCTGCGAAAAAATGAAAGAAGCTGGTGCAAAACGTGCTTTAATCTTACCTGTTGGTGGAGCATTTCACTCACCAATGATGGAACCAGCAAGAGAAGAACTTGCAGCAGCTATTGAAGCCACAACGTTTTCAACACCTTCTTGTCCAGTATATCAAAACGTGACTGCAAGTGCAGTTTCAAATCCTGATGAGATTAAGAAAAATCTAATTGCTCAATTAACTGGAGCTGTAAAATGGACACAATCTGTGCAACAAATGATAAAAGATGGCGCAACTAGTTTTACCGAAGTTGGCCCAGGAAAAGTATTGGTTGGATTAGTAAATAAAATTGACAAAGAAGTCGAAACTATTTCGGCTACATTATAATAATATGAAGAGAGTTATTTTATCGTTGGTATTAATTTCCCTTTTAACAGCTTGCAAAGAAGAAACTAGAGAAAAAGTAAAAGAAGCTTCAAAAGCTGTTGGTACAGAAGTAAAAGAGAATTATAAAAAAGCCAAGATCAAAGCATCAAAAGTTATCGATACCACAAAAGTGAAAGAGAACGTAAAAAACGCTATAAAAAAAGGTGCAGAAAAAGTTGAAGAAGGTGCTCGAAAAGTAAAAGACAACGTTTCAAAATAATTTTTCAATTGTTAATAAACTCATTGAAAAATAAACACTTAGCAAGTTTTTGTTGTTTCTTAAAAAATTATTTTTGAGTAACTAGTATTAACTCAAAACTTTTAATTATGAAAAAAATCTTTTTATCGTTTGCAGTATTAGCTGCACTTACGTTTACGTCATGTAAAGAAAAAACTCAAGAAGAAGTTGGCGAAGCTACCGAAGCTGTTGCTGAAGAAGCTGGAGCAGAAATGGACTCTGCTGCAGCCGAAGTAGATTCTGCTGCTACAACAGCAGGAGAAGCTATGGAAAACGCCGCTGATAAAGCAACAGATGCTGCAAAAGATGCAACTGCTAAAGCTGCCGATGCTGTAGAAAAAGGCGCAAAAGAAGTTAAAGATGCTGTAAAAAAATAATTTTAATCTCTTTAGCTTTTATAAACGTTTGGAAAACCTCCAAACGTTTATTTTTTTCTATAATTTGTTATAAAAACGCCAAGAATAATTAACCCTGTTGCTATTATAAAATCTATAGTAATTACTTCATCAAGCAATAACCATCCCAAAAAAACTGCAATAATTGTATTGACATAATTCAGTACAGAAACTTCTATTGCTGAAACTCTTTTGATAGCATAATAATAGCAAAAGAATGCTAAAACAGAGCCAAAAACCGCCAAATAACCTACAGCTAACATGCTTCTAAAACTCCATAAACTCATGTCAACATTTGGATGAAAAATTTTGGCTAAAAAAAATTGAACAATGGCGGCAATAGAAAACTGATAGAAAAGATTTAAGGAAATGTTACTTACTTTGCTACTATGGTACTTTGTGTAAACAGTTCCCAATGACCAAGACAAAATAGCTATGCTAAGAAACAGAATTCCGGTCTTATAATTTGGATCCAAAATATCACCAAGACCATCTTTAAAAATAAACACTACACCAACAAATCCTACCAAAACGCCTATTAAACCTTTTAGAGTGAATTTTTGAATACCTATTCCCGAACTTGAAAGATAAACAACCAATGGTGATAGAGCACTTAATATAGACGTTAAACCACTTGGAAGTGTTTGTTCAGCAATGGTTGTAAATCCATTTGCAATTACAATCATCATCAATGCAGGAATCATTTGCAAAACAAAATTCGCCCAACCTATCCACTGAAATTGCTTTTGATACAATAAATAAACAAAAATTAGTAATGCTGCAATTCCTTGCCTTATGGAAGTTACATACCACGGCTGAATAGTCTCTACAGCTACTCTTATTCCAAGGTAAGTTGTTCCCCAAACTACAGCAACAGTTAAGAGTGAAAGCAATAATCTTACATCAGCTTTTTTGGTCATTAAATAATACTGTTAACTGAAAACTGTGGCTGAATACTGAAAACTAACTTCTAATCTTTTGTTCCCATTTCCAAGCCGAAGCCAAACTTTCTTCTAGTGTTAAGTTTGCTTTCCAACCAAGAACTGTATTGGCTTTATCCGTATTTGCGTATGCTTCTGTGATATCTCCTTCTCTTCTACCAACTATTTTATAAGGTAATTTTTTTCCTGAAACTTTTTCGAAAGCATTTATAACTTCGAGTACAGAACTTCCTTTCCCTGTTCCAAGATTGAAGGTTTCTACTTTTGCTAAATTTTTCTTGTTCAAAAGTCTTTGCAACGCCACAACGTGCGCTTTTGCTAAATCGACAACATGAATATAATCGCGGATTGCAGTTCCGTCAGGTGTTGGATAATCATCTCCATAAACAGAAAGCTGCTCACGTAATCCAATTCCAGTTTGAGTAATAAACGGCACTAAATTTTGAGGAACACCTATTGGCAGTTCACCTATTTCAGCACTTGGATGAGCACCAACTGGGTTGAAATAGCGTAATAAAATAGAATTGATATTAGTAACTTTTGCAGTATCAGTAATTATCTCCTCGCCTATTTGTTTTGTATTTCCATATGGCGACATTGCTGGTTGAACTGATGCATCTTCGGTAATTGGCATTTTTTCTGCCTGACCATAAACAGTACAAGAAGAACTAAAAATAAAATTAGCTTCTGGCATTTTGGTCAACTCTTGAAGTATGTAAACCAATGCGTTGATATTATTTTCGTAGTATAGTAATGGATTTTCAACACTTTCGCCAACTGCTTTTGATGCTGCAAAATGTATCACTCCAACAACATCATTATGCTTTGCAAAAAAACGTTGAACAGATTGCTTATCTCTCAAATCGAGGTTTTCAAATTCTGGTTTTTTTCCCAAAATTTTTTCTAAACCATCTAATACATTGATTGACGAGTTTGATAAATTATCAATAATTACAGCTTCAAATCCTGCGTTGTAAAGTTCGACAACTGTGTGCGAACCAATAAAACCTAATCCACCGGTTACTAATACTTTCATTTTTTTATTTTTTTGGTTTTATAGTAAATTCAAAAAGTCTTTTCCCTTTTTTATTGCTGTATGAATACTTCAAGTTTATATTATTTTCTCGATACAATTTCATTGTAGAAGTAGTATCTAAATTGAATTGGGCATTTTTCATCAGATACATTTTGGCGTCATTCATATTTTCTGTTGAATCAATATTGACCAACGTATAAAAATAACTAAACTTTCTTTCTTCAGCTTTCACACTATCCAATCTGGTTTCAGTGTCAACCATCACTGGACATTTTTTATTTAATTGTTGGGCTGTTTCTACAAGTTCATCATCAAATGAGTTCATTTTATTTAAAACAACTTTTGTAACAAAAAATGCTACACTAAAAGTTGCAACAAAAATAAGTACTTGAACTGCTATTTTCTTATTCCCAAAATTCATTACTCCAAAAACTCTAGAACTGTAGAAGTGATATAGTTTATCTGTTCATCATCTAGTTCAGTATGCATTGGTAATGAAATTACTTCTTTTACCAACTGATTAGTTACTGGAAAATCTTCTTCTTTGTATCTTTCATCCAAATATGCTTTTTGGCTGTGTAATGGTATTGGATAATAGATGGCACAAGGAATTTGATTGGCTAGTAAATGTTCCATTAATGCATCTCTTTTACCATTGGTTATTCGTAAAGTATATTGATGAAAAACATGACAATCACAATTATCACATATCATTGGCGCAATAATATGAGGATGATTTTCAAATGCTTTGCTATACTTTCTTGCAGCATCTTGTCGAGCTTTTCCATATTGGTCTAAAAATGGCAGTTTAGCATCTAAAACCGCAGCTTGTACACTATCCAACCTTGAATTTACCCCAACAACATCATGATGATAACGAACATACATTCCATGATTTACAATGCCTCTAATCTTGTGAGCCAATTCATCATCATTAGTAAAAATTGCACCGCCATCACCATAACAACCTAAATTTTTGCTCGGAAAAAAAGAGGTTGAAGCAACATGTCCTATTGTTCCCGCTTTTTTCTTTGTACCATCAGAAAATTTGCAATTGGCTCCAATGGCTTGCGCATTATCCTCAATCACGTACAAGTTATGCTCTTTGGCAATTGCCATTATTGCTTCCATGTTAGCAGCTCTTCCAAAAAGATGAACAGGCACAATTGCTTTAGTTTTTGGTGTTATTGCTTTTTTGATAGCATTGATATCGATGTTCATGTTAACCATATCTACATCTACCAATACAGGAGTAAGTTGTAATAAAGCAATCACTTCAACTGTCGCTGCAAAAGTAAAATCGGCAGTTATTACTTCATCACCAGGTTTTAATCCCAATCCCATCATGGAAATTTGCAAAGCATCGGTTCCATTAGCACATGGAATTACATGTTTTACGCCTAAATAATTTTCGAGATTTTTTTGAAATTCATGAACTTTTGGTCCATTGATATAAGTTGTAGTATCCAACACTTCTTGAATAGAAGCATCTACTGTGTTTTTAATTTTTTCGTATTGACTTTTTAGGTCAACCATTTGTATTTTTTTCATTCTGAAAAATAATTAATTTAGGCAAAACTACTAATAATATCATGTTTGACAATGAAATTTCTACAAACTGATGTATTTTAGCGACACAATTCATTAGTTATGTTTTTTCTGTACAATCTGTTTGTTCAAATTGCAAGTTTTGGAATAAAAATTGTCGCTTTTTTCAGCCCAAAAATCAAACTATTTGTTGATGGTAGAAAAAATGTTTTCAATATTTTATCTTCAAAAATCAATTCAAATGATAAATCCATTTGGTTTCATGCAGCTTCACTTGGCGAGTACGAACAAGGTTTGCCAGTGATAGAAAAAATCAAAGAAAAATTCCCAAATCATAAAATTGTAATTAGCTTTTTTTCGCCATCAGGTTACGAAGTAAGAAAAAACAATACCGTTGCTGATGTTACGGTTTATTTGCCATTGGACACAAAATCGAATGCCAAAAAATTTATAAAAGCTGTAAATCCTGAAATGGTTTTCTTTATCAAATATGAATATTGGCCAAATTACTTGAATGAACTGAAAAACGCCAACATAAAAACCTTCTTAATATCAGGAATTTTCAGAGAAAACCAAGCCTTTTTCAAATGGTATGGCGGATTTTACAGAAATGCATTAAAAACCTTTGAATACTTTTTTGTGCAAAATGAAAATTCCAAAAAGCTGTTAAACAGTTTAGGCTTTCAAAATGTAAAAATCTCAGGCGATACACGTTTTGATAGAGTGGTTTCTATTTTAGAAAGAGACAATTCTCTAGATTTTATTGAACAATTCTTGTCAGTTCGAGCGCAGTCGAGAACCAATCAAACCACCATCGTCATTGGAAGTTCGTGGCCAAAAGATGAAGAATTGCTTGTTCAATTCATCAATCAATCTAGTGATGATGTCAAATTTATCATTGCGCCACATAATATTAAACAAGAGCAAATCTCAAATCTCAAATCTCAAATTCAAAAAGAAACGGTTTTATTTTCTGAAAAAGAAGAAAAGAATTTATGCGATTTTCAAGTCTTTATCATCGACACTATTGGGATTTTAACTAAAATTTATTCCTACGCTGATATTGCCTACGTTGGTGGAGGTTTTGGAAATCCAGGTGTTCACAACATTTTGGAACCTGCAACATTTGGTGTTCCTATTGTTATTGGACCAAACTATTCGCATTTTGCTGAAGCAACTGCATTAGTAAAAATGGAAGGCTGTATTTCAATTGAAAACCCAAGAGATTTATACGAAGTATTTACCGAGCTAATTTATAAAATAGATATACGCCACGAAAAAGGCCATATTTGTGAAACATTTGTACAAATGAATAAAGGAGCAACTCAAACTATAATGAAACATATTCTTAATGAAACCTTAAATTGATTTTCAAAAAAAGAGCAAAAACATATCTTGCAACACTTAAAATTCATCAAAAATGAAATATTTCAAACTACTCTTCTTATTTATTTTCCTTCAAACACAAGCGCAACAAGGCGGAATGTGGTTGCCAAACATGCTAAAAGGTGATCGCGAAACCGAAATGAAAAACCTTGGCATGAAACTCACTGCAGAGCAAATTTATTCTGTAAACAAATCAAGTCTAAAAGATGCTGTTCCGCAATTTGATGGTGGTTGTACTGCCGAAGTTATTTCGGATAAAGGGTTGATTTTAACCAATCATCATTGTGGTTACGACAATATTCAAAGTCATTCTACCGTTGAACACGATTATTTAACTAATGGTTTTTGGGCTTATAAAATGGATGAAGAATTACCTAATCCTGGCGTTGTAGTAACTTTTGTGGTTAAAATTGAAGATATTACAAATAAAGTTTTAGAAGGCGTTTCTGCTTTATCTAATGAAGCAGATAAACAAAAGAAAATCCAACAAAACATTTCAGATTTAACAAAATCATTGCCAAAAGAAACTTGGCAAGAAAATCTAATCAAAACATTTTATGATGGCAATCAGTATATACTTTTTGTAACCGAAACATTTAAAGATATTCGTTTAGTTGGTGCGCCACCAAGTTCGATTGGTAAATTTGGTTCTGATACAGATAACTGGGTTTGGCCAAGACATACAGGCGATTTTTCTTTATTTAGAATTTATGCAGATAAAAACAATCGTCCAGCAGAATATTCTACAGAAAATGTTCCATATAAGCCCAAACATTTCTTCCCAATTTCTATAAAAGGTATTCGTGAAAACGATTTTACAATGGTAATGGGTTATCCCGGAAGAACACAAGAATATTTACCAAGTTATGCTGTTGAACAAATTGTAAACAACTTAAACCCTGCAAAAATTGAAGTTCGAGATGCGGCTTTGAAAGTCCAAGATCGTTTCATGCGAAAAGATAATGCTATCAAAATTCAATATGCATCAAAATATGCTGGAGTTGCCAATTATTGGAAAAAATGGATTGGCGAAACCAAAGGTTTAAAAAAATCGAATGCAATTGCAGTGAAACAAAAATTTGAAAAAGAATTAACAGAAAAAATTATTAAAGCAGGAAAACAAGCAGAATACGGAAGTTTACTTTCTGATTTTGAAAAAAATTATGCTGAAATAAAAGATTATGCGCTAGCTCGTGATTTGTTTAGCGAAGTAGTTTTAAGAAATACTGAATTACTACAAACAGGTTATAAATTATATCAACTAGAACAATTACTTTCTACAAAAGGTGAACAAGCTTTTACGGATAGAAAAAATAATTTAATAAAAGGTATTGATGCTTTCTACAAAGATTATAACAATGAAGTTGACAAAAATGTTTTTGAACAATTGATAGCCATTTATGCAAATAAGATGCCGAAACAGTTCTTGCCTTCAACATTAAATAATCTAAAGGCATCAGAATTAGCAAATGATATTTATACTAATTCAGCATTGATTTCTTTGGAAAAATTTAGAGCATTACTCGATGGTGATACAAATACTGTTATCTTAAAACTTAACAGTGATAAAGGCTATCAATTAGTAAAATCATTAGCAGATGGTTATGTAAAAAATGTAGCTCCAAAATATGACGAAATCAATTTAAGAAATATTGCTACACAAAGAACTTATATGAAAGCTATTATGGAATTGAGTCCTAAATCGGCAAGAATTTTTCCAGATGCTAACAGTACACTTCGTGTAACCTATGGTAAAGTAAAAGGATATAAGCCAAATGATGCTGTTTATTATGAACCTTTTTCAACTCTTGATGGAGTAATGGAAAAATATATTCCTGGCGATTATGAATTTGATGTTCCACAAAAGCTAATAGATTTGTATAACACAAAAGATTTTGGCATTTATGCAAATTCAAAAGGCAAAATGCCAGTAGCATTTATTGCAACTAACCACACAACAGGAGGAAATTCAGGAAGTCCAGCTCTTGATGCAAGTGGAAATTTAATTGGCTTGAATTTTGATAGAGTTTGGGAAGGAACAATGAGTGATATTTATTATTCACCCGAAATTTGCCGAAACATAATGGTTGATACTAGATATATATTGTTCATTATCGACAAGTTTGCTGGGGCAAAAAACCTAATTAATGAACTCAAAATCATTAAGAAAGAGAAAAAATAATTTTTTCAACAAAAAAAACGTGTTTTGGCACGATATTTGTGAAGTAAATAAACGGAATTCAAGGATAGAATTTAAAAAAAGTAAAATAAATATTTTTCCGATTAAAAAAATTTATATCTTTGCTCCGAATTAATAATTAACCTTTTATAATTAAGTAAGATGAAAAAAGTATTTTTAAGTTTAGCTGTTGTTGCTGCATTAACTGTAGTATCTTGTAAACAAGCTGAGGCTAACACTGAAGCTGCTGCTGACTCAACTGCTGTTGAGGCTGTTGATACTGCTGCTGCTGTTGTTGACTCTGCTGCTGCAACTGTAGATTCTGCTGCTGCAAAAGTAGAAGACGCTGCTAAAGCAACTGAAGAAGCTGCTAAAGAAGTTAAAGAAGAAGTAAAAAAATAATTAGAAACTAATTGTTTTTAAACTAAGCCGTTCAATAGAACGGCTTTCTTTTTTTATAGAATTTAAGAAAATTACATATTTTATAAAATAAAAAAGCTCCAAACAAAATTGTTTGGAGCTTTTTGTACTCAAGGCGGGACTTGAACCCGCACGAACATTACTGTTCACTGGATTTTAAGTCCAGCGTGTCTACCAATTCCACCACTCGAGCATTATTTGGTAATTGAGCGAAAAACGGGGTTCGAACCCGCGACCTCAA
>ERZ795062.219-NODE-219-length-53221-cov-50.645130_pt1 | contig 53221 bp, 29 predicted proteins | sample MGYA00375146_ERZ795062 | MGnify/ENA primary metagenome ERZ795062 (study PRJEB30191, sample SAMN05720281) | activated sludge metagenome | isolation source: Anaerobic digester | place: USA | collected 2015-07-16 ...
ATGCCGCCACGATACCTTGATATAGCCACGCCTGAGCTACGATGTTGCCATGATCTGAATCCTGGTACAGCCATGCCCGGGCTTCGATGCCGCCATGAGACAGTCTTTTCCGTTACCGCTACAAAACTGCCGTGCCTGCGATGTCCCGCAATGCCCTTGCGACGTCGTGATATCGTACCTTCGCTGTCCCGGTAAAAGATAGATATATTATAAATTTAACATACAATCATTGTCAAGGAATTATCAAAAATTTAACGCTGTACCATTTTGTTGTTTAATTTTTTCATTTTTGGGCGGCGATACGCTCGGTTTCAGTTATGTCCATATAATGGTGTAAATTGAAGAGGCGCTCAAAAAAGCCAGACCAAAGCTTCTTGAAATAGCCCAGGAGCAGATAAAGCTGATAAAAGCAGCATAGTTCAGCCTGCCCCTATCTGCGGGAAAGTGTACTAAAGCCCTCAGCCTGCCTTCATCTGCACGAAAGTATGCATAAGCTGCCAGCCTGCCTCTGTTTGAAGGAAAGTATGCTAAAGCTGCCAGCCTGCTTTTATCTGCAGGAAAGCTCGCGTATTACCGCTTCCGGGCTGAGTTCGTCGAGCTCCAGCATGCTCTCCCTTTCCAGGATATCGCCAAGGTAATGGGCATCCGAAGATTTTAACAGGCGGTAATGTTCAAGCTCAGGGTGCATTGACCTAAACCGGGCGGCGTCACAATCCCTTGAGATCTCAAGATAACTAATGCCGAGTTCCTCCGGTATAAAGCCCAGATTCGAAATGATGCTGTATGATGACCTGTCGACGTGTGCGGGGATGGCAACACCGTTCAGTTTCCTTGCAAGGCCGACCACATCATCGACAGTCAGCCGGGAAGCAGTAAGCAGCATCATCGGCTCTTCGCCGACTATGTTGTCGTTTTCGTCCATAATAAGCTGCCTGCCGAATATGTCCGGCCGGTTTTCCAACCGGGGCATCGACTGCCGGACCGCATCATGGAAACTGGACATGCTTTCCAAGTCAGGCATGAGGCATACTATATGGATCTCTTCCGTGGTTTCCAGTTCCATGCCGGGGATGAATACGATCCCTTTCTTTTGCGCACAGGCGCTTATCGCCTGTAGGTTCGCGGCAGAATTGTGGTCTGTTACAGCTATAGCGTCAAGACCTTTGAGAATCGCCATATTGACGATGTTGTTCGGCGTCATGTCCTTGTCGGCACATGGCGAAAGCGCCGAATGGATATGCAGGTCTACGGCATACTTCATTTGTCTTCTCCCGGCTGATGTATAATAATGCCGCAATGGCACGCTTTATCCGGTCCCGGGACCAGAGACTTTGTTCAGTCCCGGTGCCTGAGGCTACTCATTGTTCAATCCCGGTACCTGAGACTTCTTATTGTTCAGTCACAGCACCTGAGGTTACCCATTGTTCAGTCCCGACATCCGTGACTGCTCATTGTCCAGTCCTGAAACACAACCACCTGTCATCAGATCCCCGAACCAGGACCACCCTTTGTCCGGACCGGACCGGCCCGGAACTGCATGTCAGATACCGCAGTCATGGGCGATGCAGCATATTTCGTAAGCAGTATGCCCGGTACTCAGTATCGGGATGTTTTCTTCGGCAGCTTTTCTGATCGTCGCTTCCTCTGCATCTATGCCTTCGGGCAGTATGATGCATGATAATTCTGCCAGCACGGCTACTGCAACTATATTCATATGGGTATGTACCGTGATCCATGCCGAACCTTTGTCCGCGTGTGACATTACCCAACTGAGCAGGTCACAGCAGTACACACCCTTTATTTCCCTGTCTGTCCCGTTTTCCCCGGTAAGTATCCTGGCGCCAAGCCTGGCAGCCAGTTCTGCCACTTTCATGCCGTCCCTCCGCAGTAATTTTCTCGGTTCTGTTCCGCAGCGTTATTTCCATTGGCTTCTGATCATAACCTGTCCTGATGTTTCTGCCGGTCACATTCCCGGATTCCATTGGGTCTCCCGGCATCTCCTGGTCTATTTCCGGATTCCACCGGATCCCTTCTGATTATCCCGGATTTCCAGGATCCTCCGGAACCTCACAGACTCCACCGATCAGCCGCGGGCGTCAGCCCATCGCAGGAGGTGCTTCCTTTCGGGTACCCGCATCCGGTGTTCCCGGATCCCCCCGGACTCCAACGGTTCAGCCGCGGGTGTCAGCTCATCGCAGGCGGTGCTTCCTTTCGGGTCCCTGCATCCGGTGTCCCTGGATCCCCCAGACTCCAACGGTTCAGCCGCGGGTGTCAGCTCATCGTGGGCGGTGTCTTTTCCTCTAGCTCCTTCATCTGGGCTGCAAGGTCCCGCACTTTTTCACGGAGCTTGAATATGCAGTCAGTTTCATAGGCAATACCCCTTACGATATCCTCTGCAAGAGCCCTGCAGCTTGGTGCGCCGCACGCGCCGCAGTCGAGGCCAGGTAGCCCGCTATATATCTTTTCGAGCGCCTCAAGCTTTTTCATTGCTTTCTCTATATCCGTATCCAGCTTCAGCACCGGTTTGTATACGATCTCGCCTGTCCAGACTATACTTTCGTCATATGGCTCCAACTTCCGCCTCCTGCCCTTCTGTACAGCCTTGGCTTCTTCGACATGCTGCTTCAGCCTGGACTTGGCCACGTAGACGTTTTCAACGGTGAGCGGGCCTCCAAGGCACCCTCCCGTACACGCCAGCGCTTCTATGAAATCGATCCCCTCGAGCTTGTCGTTTTCGACCGCCTCAAAAATCGAAATGACATTGTGTATACCGTCCACAGCAAGGAAATTGTCTGTACCGACGGCCAGACCTTCGCCTCCGGAGTTGGCCCACCGCAATCCTTCGAAGCCGGCCTTTGCCAGCTGCTTTGATTCATCCGCCTTCTCCAGGTTGGCCAGGAGCTTCAGGTATATGCTCTTTATCGAAATGACCCCGTCGACGGAGGATGTCTTGTTTTCATAGGGAGCTTTCACGCTGGTGGCTTTTGCAGCACACGGAGTGATGAAGAAGACTCCTATATCCGAAGGATCGATCCCCTTCTTTTCCACCGCCTTCTTCTTAGCCATTTTTGCTGCAACTTCCATGGGAGATTCCAGCCTGACCAGGTTGTCTATCAGGTTGGGGAACCTGACCTGGATAAGCCGCACGATTGCAGGGCAGGCCGATGAAATGAGCGGTTTTCTGATCCCTTCCTCGGAAAGCAGTTTTCTCGTTGCATCTGATACATATTCCGCCGCCCTCGCAACCTCATACACGTCGTCGAAGCCGATCCTGAAGAATGCGTTCAGGATCCTGTTCCTGCCGTATACCGGCTTGAACTGGCTGTATAAGCTCGGGGCAGGTAACGCTATCCTGTATTTGTACCCGTTGATTACCGACAAATCGTCAGTGATAGCTTTTTTTGCATGGTAAGGGCAGATCCTGATGCATTCGCCGCAGTCTATGCATCGCTCATTTATGATGCGGGCTTTGCCATGCCTTACTCTGATTGCTTCCGTGGGGCATCTCTTAATACAGTTGGTGCAGCCTTTACACTTTGCTTCGTCTAGTGTTACGGAATGAAAGTATTCTCCCAATTATCCCACCTCTTCAGTATAGCAATCCCTTCAGGCAACCGACCGTATGCCGGTCTGAACAGACCACTTTTATTGTCGTTGATTTTATCCCTGCTGGTGGAAATACACCACAATCGTTACGACTGTACCCTTTCCTTTTTCCGTCTGTATGTCGAGCTCGTCAGCATATCGTTTCATGTTCGGCAGTCCCATGCCTGCGCCGAAGCCCATTTCCCTGATCTCGTCCGTTGCTGTCGTATAGCCCTCCTGCATGGCCAGTTCCAGGTCTTCGATGCCGGGACCGCTGTCGATGATGCGGATGACGATTTTATCGGCATCTATGGTAACTTCGGCATTTCCTCCGCCGCCATGTATCACTGCGTTTATCTCGGCTTCATACATCGATATGGCAGCCTTTTTTATCCTGACAGGATCGATGCCGAGCTGGACCAGTATCTTCTTCACGCTGCTGGAGGCTTCTCCCGCACGCGCAAAGTCATCCGCCGGTATTTCGTAATGCAGATCCATCCTGCTTTTTGCCAACCGTCAGACACCCTTTCCAGTCAGTCCGGCGCTGTACAGCTTGCCGCATGCGATAAACATAGGCTCGCAGGTGGTCAGCACTGCAATACCTTTTTCTTCAGCCATCCTGACTATGTCGTTCCCGGGCACTTTCCCCCTCACGAACACGACTGCCCTGATATCCATCATTTCAGCAGTCCTTATGACCTGCGGTGAAACCAGGCCGGTCAGGAGCAGTACGTTTTCCTTCACGAAAGCCATGACATCGCTCATCAGGTCCGAACCGCAGGCGGACATTATCTCGATATCGCTGTCACTGCAGGTCAGTATCTCTGCATCAAGGATTTTAGCAATCTCATGTAGTTTCATACGATTGTCCCTTCATACAAGATTTTATATATGCATTATATCATTATAGCAGTCATGGTTGAATACCGCCAGTGTGTATTGAAATATGTCCATAAACGAGGCTGCTGTAAAACGCGATCCGGAAATTGGACCCGAAGGTGTAAGGTGACAGACAAGACTGAAAAGCATGGGCAGCAAATATGTCCTGTAAGTATGGGTGACAGACAAAGACTGAAAATCTGGCCTGAAAGGTATGGTGCGGCAGATATGGTACGACAGGTATGATTAGAATTGTATAGGGTCATAGGTATGGTGTAGCTGGTACAGTTCGTTAGGTATAAAGTTATAGGCATGATGTGACAGGCATGGTTCGTTAGGTACATGGTGATAAATATGGCCCGAAAGGTATAGCCTGTGTGTCATGCCCTATGATATGCAACAAGCAAAAACACATCCGCCGGGCTTCGTGTAAACGCGTTCAGCCTCCATGCGGATGTGTCGTTATGGATCACCGTATATCATAAGCGGGTGTCTTATCATGGATCACAGTGTATCAGAAGTCATATATGCTCCCGGTATCCAGAAGATCGATCCCAGGGTCTTCGACGGCTTTCCTTACCGCCTCTTCCGGTACCGTGATCTCGAAGTCGCCGTTGATATCGCTGAACCCGATGACAACCCTGAGACTGAGTGTTGAAGTCACGCCGTTTTCCACGCTTTTGCTGCTTGTGTCCATGGTTAAGCTTTTCAGCAGGTATGTATTCCTGTCGAACACCAGCTTCACTGAATACCATTCAGGGTCGGGCATCTCCTCCGTGAAGGCTTCCAGTTGACCGGCCTGCTGCATGTAATTCCCCCCGGCAATGTCCAGGAAATTGCTGTTGCCAACGAGCACCAGCTCATCTTCATCCGCACTTTCCGCGAACGTCAGGCATGCCAGGAACTTCTCATCATTTTCCATCTTAACTGTGTCCGAACTCGACCTGAAAATCAGGTCATATTCCTCCGGGGTGTAGGTTTTCTTTTTCCACTCACCTGTCAGTTCGTCAGTTGCATAGTACATGTTGTCCTTGAAGTATGCCTCGGATTTCATACTGATACCGAGTATTTCGAATGCCGACCCCATATACAGGGCTTTTGCTTCATTATCGACAAGGGTATCTATTCCCATGTGCATGTAAGTCTTTATCTCTCCAATGCTGATATCCGCATCAGCATCGATCACCATCCGGTATTTTATCACATTCTCCCATGCTTCCTGGTACTTTGCGATGATTTCGCTTATGGCATCATAATTATTCTGATCGACGATGAGTACCGTATTTGTCTCTCCGACCCATACTACCTTTTTCCCCAGGGCTTCCGCCACGAACCTGAGCGGTATATATGTCCTGCTTTTGTAAATCACCGGCGCTACGTCGAGTGCAAGTTTCTCGCCGTTGACGTACGCTTCCGGCTTCCCGATGGTCAGTTCTATGTTCGTGTCTCCGTATGTCACAGTAACGTACTGCTCTTCACTGGAAACGCGCCTGTACTTGATGTGATCGTCGTCGTTCGGCACTCCAAGGGCTGTGACAAGTTCCCTGAGGGGCAGCAAAGTCCTCCCGCCGGTGGTGATCGGGACATCTTTGAAAGCGACCGGCGTCCCCTCGAGAATGATCTTCCTGTCCGGCACTTCGATCAATGCCGAAGCTTCAGCACCTGCGGCGAATACCGAGCACGACAGCAACATGGATGCCGTCAGTACGGCAACCAGCATAACGAAAAGTTTCTTCCGGATTTCCCTTCCCACATGTAAGCCTTTCATGATACTCTCCTTCTTATCCACTTATACAAGCTGATATATGCCATCAAATTGTACCATAAATGTTATATACAGTCAATGATGTTTGTTTCCATCTATTTTCAGTCGTACGTTTCATCTATATCCGCATCTTTCACGGTTATCATCCAGGCAACACTTGGGAAACTCTTAATTCTCATTGAGTAATATGGTTTTATCCTGATCCAATCAGCAAATTAAGATGTTAGCATATCAGGAAAATGGAAGGCCCAAGTAGTCCGGTCATATAATGATATCCGCCATTTCTGGCGGATATCAACTTTTCAAAGTATAGACATCTGATATTATGTATATCGATAAAGCTCATATACAACGAATAACAGCCGGGGTCACTTCTCAACAAACTGGTTGAACACACCCCTCCTCACGTAGTGTGTATGCAGCAGTTCATGTGATCTATGGCCCAGCGGCGATCCGAGGAATTCGGCGTAAAGCCTCTTGATGTCCGGGTTCTCGTGGGATTTCCTGAGCTTCTTCCCTTCGTCTTCCCTGTATATCGCCTCGAGCCTCTTTTTCCTGACCGCGTCATCCACGGGCCTTGGCTGGCCGCCGCCGCTTATGCATCCGCCGGGGCAGCCCATCACTTCTATGAAGTGAAACGGCGATTTGCCGGCTGCCACCTCCTCCATGAGCTTCCTGGCGCCGCTGAGTCCGCTCGTCACTGCGATCCTCAGTGTGACGCCTTCAAAATGCCTGTACTGCGGAAGTGTGTCGGTGATCTGTATTTCCGCCGTCTTTATCTTCTCGAGACCAACGATGGGCTTCACATGCAGTCCGTCAAAAGGAAGTTCCCTGCCGGTAACGAGTTCGTACACAGTCCTCAGCGCCGCTTCCATGACACCGCCCGTCGTGCCGAATATGTCAGCCGCTCCCGTGGACAGGCCCATGGGACTGTCGAAATCGGATTCCTCAAGGCTTTCGAAATCGATGCCTGCCTCTTTTATCATCCGGGCCAGTTCCCTGGTCGTGAGCACTGCATCCACATTGGGCAGCCCGTCATTGGACAGTTCTGGCCTCGTTATTTCAAACTTCTTGGCCGTACATGGCATCACCGAGACCACAAAGATGTCTTTCGGGTCGATGCCGAGCTTCCGGGCGTAAAAAGACTTTGCAAGGGCGCCGAGCATCATGTGCGGCGACTTGCAGGTGGACAGATGGTCCAGTTCATCCGGCCATGCATGTTCGACATATTTTATCCATCCCGGGCTGCAGCTTGTTATCATCGGCAGTACGGCCTGCTTCCCGCTGAGCGCCGCCGTGAGCCTTTCGAGCAGTTCGCTCCCTTCCTCGATTATCGTAAGGTCGGCAGCAAAGTTTGTGTCAAATACGTCATCAAATCCCAGTTCCCTCAGTGCCGTCGCCATTTTGCCGGTAACCAGCGTCCCCGGCTCGTCTCCGAATTCCTCACCGAGGGCGGCCCTCACTGCAGGAGCAGTCTGGACAATCACTCTTTTTTTGCTGTCAAAGAGAGCGTTCCAGACCGCTTCCGTCGAATCCTTTTCCTGTAGTGCGCCGACAGGGCAGACAGTGGTGCACTGGCCGCAATACGTACAGTTGACTGTGTTGAGCGCAAGCCCTTCAGCAGGACCGACAATAGAGTCAAAGCCCCTGTTTTGAACATTGAGCACGCCTACTTCCTGTATCTCGCTGCAAACGGTCACGCATCTCCTGCAGAGGATACATTTCGACATGTCCCTCACGATGGAAGGCGAACTGTCGTCAACTGCCGATTTCGAACGCTCTCCCTCGAACCTGCCTTCACCGGCGCTGATCATCTCCCCCAGCTTCTGCAGTTCGCAGTTCTGGTTCCTGGCGCAGCCCAGGCATTCCTTCGGATGGTCGGACATGATGAGCTCATACAGCAGCTTCCTCGTCTTCCTTACCTTTTCCGTGTTCGTCCTTATGACCATACCTTCCTGCACGGGAACGATGCATGAGGCCTGCAGTGTCTTTGCGCCTTCCACCTCCACGACGCAGATCCTGCAGGAACCGACCCTGTGGACGCCTTCGAGCCAGCAGAGACTCGGGATGTTTATGTTGTTCCTCCGGGCTGCCTCCATTATGGTTTCGCCCTCATAGGCGGATATCTTCCTGTTGTTTATCGTGATGTTGACCATATCAGCACCTCCTGTCGCACCTGAGGCATCTCATGGCCTCAGCTATGGCGTTGAGCTTGTGGAAGCCGAGCGCGACCTCGCTGAAGTTGCGGCAGCGCTCCTTCGGCGGCAGGTACTTCATCGGGAACCTCTCGTGCTCGACGATCTCCTTTTCATCGGCCGCCTGCGGGATCTCTATGTCTTCGCCGGTATTGAGTTCTCCCGTGCCTCCCAGGTAGATGTCGATGGCCTTCGCCGCTTTCTTGCCATCCGCGATCGCCCGGATGACGGTATCGGATCCGCGCACGACATCTCCTCCGGCAAAGACGCCCTTCATCTTCGTCATGAGCGTATCAGGGTCGGTGACGAAGGTGCCCCACTGGGTCACTTCCACCTCGTCCCTGTTGATGAACGGGAGATCCGAATACTGGCTGACCGCAGGTATGACGTAGTCCACCTTTATCGTGAATTCCGTTCCCGGTACGGGCCTTGGCTTTCTCCTGCCGCTTGAGTCGAAGCCGCTGGTTTCCATCCTTATGCACTCTACCCCGCTCACTTTCCCTTTGCCGGTGAACCTGACCGGAGCCACCAGCGGCATTATCTTTATGCCTTCTTCCATGGCGTCCCTGATCTCCCTCTTGTCAGCCGGCATATCTTCGATCAGCCGCCTGTAAAGGATGATGACTTCCTGCGCTCCAAGCCTCAACGCCGTCCTTGCGGCGTCTATCGCAGTGTTGCCGCCTCCGATCACCGCCACCGTGCCGCCTATCTTCACTTCCTTGCCCAGGTTCACATCCCTCAGGAAATTCAGGCCGTGATAGACGCCTTTCAGGTCTTCGCCAGGGATGTCGATCCTGTTTGGAAGCTGTGTGCCCGTCGCGATGTATATGGCGTCATGCTTGTTCCTGAGCTGGTAGAACGTCACATCGGAGCCCACCTCTGTATTGAGGTGTATCTTCACGCCGACCTGCTCTATCAGCCTGATCTCGTGCTGCAGTACATCCGACGGCAGCCTGTATTCCGGTATGCCGAACGCGAGGATGCCGCCGGCCACTGGCTGCGCCTCGTACACTTCGACATCGTAGCCCAGCCTTGCCAGGTAGTATCCGCAGGTAAGGCCTGACGGTCCCGCGCCTATGATCCCGACGCTCCTGCCCTTCTTCGGGAACACCAGGTCCATGTACGGCTCCTCGTGTTTGAGCACGTAATCGGCCACGTATCTCTTGAGGTCCGCAATGGCAACGGGTTCATCCAGCGTGCCTCTCCTGCACTTGCTTTCGCATTCGTGGGTGCATACCCTTCCGCAGACCGCGGGGAACGGGTTTTCCTTGCGTATGAGATTGTATGCGTCCCTCAGCCTGCCTGTGGCTATCAGGGCAATGTATCCCGGCACGTTTATGCCGGCGGGGCATGCGTTCTGGCAGGGCGATATGAACATCTCCGCGCACACTCCTGCCCTGCAGTACTTGTATTTTATGTGCTCCTCGAACTCTTCCCTGAAGTTGTTTATCATGCTCAGCACGGGATTCGGAGCTGTCTGGCCCAGGCCGCATATGGCTGCCTCTTTTATCATCGCTCCGAGTTCTTCCAGCTTTTCTATGTCGCCTTCTTCTCCCCTGCCCTGGGTTATCCTGTCGAGGATCTCCAGCATGCGTTTTGTCCCGAGCCTGCACGGTACACACTTGCCGCAGGATTCCTCCTGTATGAATTCCATGAAGTACTTGGCCATATCTACCATGCAGGTGTCTTCATCCATCGTGATGAGGCCGCCGGAGCCCATTATCGCCCCGAGCCTGGTCAGCGATTCGTAGTCCATCGGCGTGTTAAGGTGAGCGCTGGTGATGCATCCGCCCGATGGGCCTCCGGTCTGGGCAGCTTTGAAGGTCCGGTTCTTCCTGATGCCGCCTCCGATGTCGAAAACGACCTCTCCGAGAGTCGTCCCCATCGGGACTTCAACGATACCGGTGTTGTTGATGGATCCCGCGAGGGCGAACACCTTGGTACCCTTGCTTTTATCGGTGCCGATGCCCGCGAACCAGTCTGCTCCTTTAAGGATTATCGGAGCGACATTGGCGTACGTCTCCACGTTGCATATGATGGTCGGTTTGCCGAACAGGCCTCTCTGGAACGGGAACGGCGGCTTCTGCCTCGGTTCTCCCCTCTCTCCCTCGATGGAGGCCATCAGCGCCGTTTCCTCTCCGCACACAAAGGCGCCGGCACCGATCCTGATCTCGATATCGAAGTCGAAGCCCGACCCAAGTATGTCACGCCCAAGCAGGCCGGCTTCCCTGGCATCCGTGATGGCCTTGCCGAGCCTTTCCACGGCCAGCGGGTATTCGGCCCTGACATAGATATAGCCCTGGTTCGCACCGATGGCATAGCCGCATATGATCATGCCCTCGATCACGCTGTGCGGGTCGCCTTCAAGTATGCTCCTGTCCATGAACGCGCCCGGGTCTCCCTCGTCAGCATTGCAGACCAGGTGCCTGGCACCGGACTGCGCCTTCATCCCTGCCTCCAGCTTGATCCCCGTCGGGAATCCTGCGCCGCCTCTTCCCCTGAGCCCGGACTTTTTGATCTCTTCGACGACCGTCCCCGGCGTGCAGCTTTCCAGCACTTTCGCCGCCGCCATGTACCCGTCGTTCGCGATATACTGCTCAAGCGAACCGTGGTCGATGCTTCCGCAGTTCCGCAGCGCTATTTTGGTCTGCTTCCTGAAAAACTCTATATCTTCCATGAACGGGATGTGTTTATCCAGCTTGCGGTCATAGTATGTCTTTTCCATGTACACGCAGTTGTCCAAAAGATGGGATCCCACGATTTCCGGGATGTCCCGCGGCGTAAGTTTCGTGTAGAAAACGGATCTGCCCGTGTCCGCATATGCACCATCTGCATAAGCTGCACCTGCATCTGTGTCACCCGGAACTGGTTGCGGCCTCTGTCCCGGCACATCGCCCTGCCTCCACTGTCCCGGTATGTCGACTTTGTTCTGCTTCAGCGCCGTCACAACCATGACAGGGCCAAGGTCACATGTTCCGATGCAACCTGTCTCGACCACCTCGACGCTGTCTGAAAGCCCGTTGGCGTCAAGGCAGCTTATCAATGCATCCCTGACCAAATGACAGTCGGAAGATATGCAGCCCGCGCCGGAACAGACCAGTATCCTGAATCTTTTGCCTTCAAGGCTTTTGTGGTATCTCTCCTTTATGGCCATAAGATCGGCCTTGTTTCTGACAGTGATTTCACTGGCTTTTTTGAGGACCTGCATGTTCTCCCTCCTTGTCAATACTGCTCAAGTATGCTGCTGAGCTTGTCAGGGTTGACCTGTTTGTATACCTTGTCGTTTATGGTCATCGCGGGCGCAAGCCCGCAGGCTCCGATGCACCTCATGACTTCAAGCGTGAATTTACCGTCCTTCGAAGTCCCTCCGACTTCGACGCCCAGCAGTTCCCGCAGCTTTTCGATTATTTTCTTGCCGCCGCGCACGTAGCAGGCGGTCCCGAGGCACACCCTGATGGTGTTTTCCCCCCTGGGTTCGGTGGTGAAAAATGAATAGAAGGAGACGACTCCACTGACCTTAGAAAGCGGTATCCCGAGCCTTTCAGCAATGAACTGCTGCACTTTCAGCGGAAGGCTGCCGTAGATGCCCTGTGCCAGGTGCAGTATCTGTATCAGGCTGCCTTCCCTGTCCCTGTACTCTTCGATAACCTCTTCGATCCTCCGGAGCTTTTCTTCCTCCGATTCATTTTTGCACGCACAGGTTTTGGTTTTGACCTGACTGTCCATAGATACCTCCTTTACGCATCACAGTAATGTTTTGCGGTTTCGGTCCTGATGAAGCTGTGTTGTTTTAGCCCTGATGATGTTTTGCAGTCTGAGTCACGGCGATGTTTTGCGACTTAGCCAATATAACGGTTTGCGGGTTCAGACCAACTTTGTTTTTCTCTTAACAATCTTCCGTAAAAAATTTTAATATTGGGTCGTTCGAAGTGAGCAGCGTTGCTGTCGGCCGGTTGTCGCTTTACACTGTCCATGTGATCTGTATGTTCGGTGTGATCCTTACAGCATAATGTGCTTCAAAGCATAGCGCAACTCGGTGTTAAACAGAGCGCGATTCGCTGCAGTGCAGAGTGAGTAGCAAATGATGTGCTTCGAGTGATAGTTCTGCTCTTCGGATTGTATTTCATCAGAAGTGTGTTTGTTAATTAATTAACTGTATCGATCCAGATACATTGTATCACTCCGTGCCCCATTTTTCAACCTCGAAAAGATACATATCCGGCGATTTTATGTATTTTTTTCCGTACATTATCGGCAACTTGTTGCTGGGTCGACTGCTTGCTGCTGGGTCGACTGCTTGCTGCTGGGTTGACGGCTTGCTGCTGGAGCGACGGCTTGCTGCTGGGGCGGCAGCTTGCCGCTGGAACGACGGCTTGCCGCTAGAACGACGGCTTGCCGCTAGAGCGACGGTTTGCCGCCGGGGCGGCAGATTGCTGCTGGAGCGACGGCTTGCTGCTGGGTTGACGGCTTGCTGCTGGAGCGACGGCTTGCTGCAGGTCTTCCGCCAGCGCGGCCAAATTATTTCCCGGGAAAATATGAGCTGGGTGTTCAAAAATCAAACTACTGCGCAATAAAATGTTTGGGTATTGCATTTTATCAATAATCCGGTGTACATAAATAGGCAAAACATTAGATTATGTAGTCCGAAGTAGGAAATGGTTGCCTCGCAAATACACAATACTGTAAATTTTGAACACCCGCCTTCTCATTCTCATAGGTCGAAGTCACGTTTGGATGTCGGAGGACGCAATCATCAGGCAGAAAAGTGAAAAAGCACAGGAGCTTGTAAGCCCCTGTGCATCTGTATCCAAGCGATGTGCAATTGTTCTCATGTGGTGCGATGCATCATGCCGGCGCCCTAAGCGCCCGGTACTGCAAGCCGCCCGAGGCACCGCCCTGCCCAACCTAGACAGCCACCACGGCCCAGCCTATCACAGCCCGGCCCAGTCCAACTCGAACAGGCTGATACCCTGTTCGGCTCAAACCGGCTTAAACCAGCAAATTAGTCCAGCCCAAGCCGGCCGGTACACTGCATGGCTCAGGCAACCGCAGCACCGCAGACCCAGTACGGCTCAAACAGGCGTGCATCGCCCGACTCAAACCGGCCAACCACTCCGCCCCCAGACCGCCGCGGTCCAGCCTATCACCGCCCGTGCCAGTCCAGACCGGCGCAGTCAAGCCCATCATGGCCCGGTCCAGCTCAGTCCAACCCAGCTAAGCCCAGCCCAGCCTGGCTCGCCGCGGTCCAGTCCATCACAGTCCAGCCCAACTTAGGACCGGCCACGGTTCAAACCAGCCGATACGACGCTCGCCCCAGTTCAGCAAATCAGCCCGGCCCAGTCCACTACGGCCCAGCCCGGCTCAGCCCATCACGACTTCCACCTTGTGGACCTTGCCGTCGCCGAATATGGGCAGCACGTTGCCGATGAACTCGTTGCCGTCGACCTTGAGCGACCTTATGCCCTTGCTCACGTGGTTCGGGTTGGAGATGGTGATGTCATATGTGGCTCCCCTGAAATATCTCCTCACCCTGTAGCCGCCCCAGGACTTAGGTATGCACGGATCGATGACGAGCCCGTGGTAATCAGGCCTGATGCCCAGGATGAACTGGGATATGGCCACGAAGTTCCACGCGGCGGTACCGGTCAGCCACGAGTTCTTCGCCTCCCCGTGCCTCCTGGCGTCCTTGCCGGCTATCATCTGCGAGTACACGTAAGGCTCCATCCTGTGCACGTCGCTTATTTCTTCCCTGTAAGCCGGGCATATCTTCTTATAGAGTTCAAAGGCCTTGTCGCCCCTGCCGAGCACAGTTTCAGCACACATTATCCACGGGTTGTTGTGGCAGAATATGCCCGCGTTTTCCTTGTAGCCCGGCGGATATGAAGTTATCTCGCCAAGCTCGACATGGTACCTCGTATATGCAGGGTTCACCAGCACCATGCCATGCTCGGTGTCGAGATATTTCCACGCGGAATCCAGCGCCTTCTGCGCTTCTCCGGTCTCGACGCCTATGCCGGCCATCACGCAGAAGCCCTGGGTCTCGATGAATATTTTGCCTTCCTCGTTTTCCCTGCTTCCGACTTTTTCGCCGAAATCATCGTATGCGCGCAGGAACCATTCCCCGTCGTAGCCGTATTTCAGGATGCTTTCCCTCATCTTCCTGATGTGTTCCTTCGCGGCCTTTGCTTCTTCGTACTCGCCGATGTTCTCGCAGATCCTGACGTATTCGTTGCCGATATATACGAACATCCCCGCGATCAGGACTGATTCAGCGACCTTGCCGTCCTTGCTCTCGGTGGTCTGGAAGGACTCGTCCGGTTCCGTCGAGAAGCAGTTGAGGTTGAGGCAGTCGTTCCAGTCGGCGCGCCCGATCAGCGGCAGCCCATGGGGCCCGAGATTGTTCACGACATGATAGAAGGACCTGCGCAGGTGGTCGAACATGTTGGCCGCTTTCGAGGGATCGTTGTCATAGGGCACCATTTCCTCAAGTATGTTGAAATCGCCGGTCTCCTTGATGTATGCCGCGGTGGAAAGTATCAGCCACAGCGGGTCGTCGTTGAAATTGCCGCCGATCTCGTTGTTGCCCTTCTTGGTGAGCGGCTGGTACTGGTGGTACGCACCACCGTCTTCAAGCTGCGTTGCCGCCAGGTCCAGTATCCTCTCCCTTGCCCTGTGCGGTATCTGGTGGACGAACCCAAGGATGTCCTGGTTGGAGTCCCTGAAGCCCATGCCCCTGCCGATGCCGGACTCGAAGTACGACGCGCTCCTGGACATGTTGAACGTGACCATGCACTGGTACTGGTTCCATATATTCACCATGCGGTCCAGCTTATCGTCGCCGCTTTCGAGCACGAACCTGGACAGGAGGCCGTCCCAGTACTTTTTCAGTTCGTCGAGGGCCTCGTCTACTTTTGCCGGGTCAGCGAACCTTGCTATCATTTTCTTTGCCTTTTTCTTGTTTATCACGTTGTAGGCTTCCCACTTGTCGTCTGGATCGTTCTCGACATAGCCGAGCACGAATACTATTACTTTCTGTTCGCCGGGCTGCAGCGTTATGTCGAAGCTGTGGGATGCCACCGGCGACCACCCGTCTGCCACGGAATTGCGGGACTTGCCCTCCACAACGGCCTGCGGTGCGTCGAATCCGTTGTACTGGCCGATGAACTCGTACCTGTCCGAATCGAATCCGGCCACGTCCGTATTTGCCGAGTAGAAAGCGTAATGGTTGCGCCTTTCCCTGTATTCAGTCTTATGGTAGATGGTGTTGTCCTCGATCTCCACTTCGCCGGTGCTGAAATTCCTCTGGAAGTTCGTCATGTCGTCATATGCGTTCCAGAGGCACCATTCGATGAATGAGAAGAGCTTGATGTTCCTCGTCCTGTTTCCTTTGTTCGATATCGTAACTTTATGTACTTCGCCGTTGAAATCCTGCGGCACGAAAATCAGCACTTCGCCGCCTATATCGCCTCTTTCCCCGTAAATACGGGTATAGCCGAGGCCATGCCTGCACTCATACCTGTCGAGCTTCTTCCTTACGGGCGCCCAGGTAGGCGACCAGAATCCACCGTCCTCCTCGCGGATATAGAAATACCTGCCGCCGGTGTCAACAGGCACATTGTTGTACCTGTACCTGGTGATGCGCCTCAGCCTGGCGTCTTTATAGAAACAGTATCCCCCTGCCGTATTGGAAATAAGCGAAAAGAATTCCTGGTTACCCGAATAGTTTATCCACGGGCTTGGTGTTTCAGGCGTCGTGATCACGTATTCCCTGTTTGCATCATCAAAGTAACCGTATCTCATAAAACCCTCCGCTCCATATCATTATAGTTGCCGCCTGTGGCCTTTTACGATACCTGGGATCGATCTGCCGGCCCAATCACTGTAAAAGCCCGCCGGCAGGCAGTTGATATTTTATATCTTTTTGCTGCTAAAATCAACACGCCGCCTGTTGAGGCGTTCCTGCACGCCGGGCCTTGCTCCGGGATCGGTAAGGCTTGAAAAGACAGCATCTGGCAAGGATGTGCATTTTTTTGTTGCACGATTTTGCGCACAGATGCACGAAAGTCAGCAAAGTTTCAACCTATTAAGCAAACTAATCCATTTCAATAAGGACCTGATAATTTTAATATTGATTATGGTGAGATAGTGTGCCGTCCTGTTTTATCGGTCATTCGGTCCATAATTGTCCGCAGAGGGCAGTTATCGATAAAAATCAATTAAAGGAGGAAACAGCATGAAAAAGGCACTGTCAATTCTGCTGGCCGTGGTTATGATGGTTGGTCTGCTTGCAGGATGCGGCGATAAATCATCAAAAACGGCTGAAGAAGGAAAAGTCTTCAACATCTACGCATGGAACGAAGAGTTCAAGGGCTTCTTCGAGAAGTACTACACGGTTCCGGAGGGAATTACCGTCAACTGGATAATCAACCCCAGTGACGGCGGCGTTTACCAGGAAAAGCTGGACCAGGCGCTGATGGCCCAGGATAGCGCTCCGGCGGATGAGAAAGTCGACATGTTCCTGGCAGAGGCTGACTACATAATCAAGTATGTAGAATCCGACTTCACGCTGGACGTTTCCACCATAGGAGTCAAACCTGCCGACACTATGTACAAGTACACGGTCCAGGCAGCTACCGATTCCAAGGGCCGCATGAAGGGCGTTTCCTTCCAGTGCTGTCCTGCAGCCCTGATCTATCGTCGTTCGATCGCGAAGGACGTCCTGGGCACCGATGATCCCGCGAAAGTCCAGGAAGCGCTGTCCGACTGGGACAAGTTCAACGAAGTGGCTGCAAAGGCAAAAGAAAAAGGATACTATATGACTGCTTCCTATGTTGAGACCTACCGTACGTTCTCGAACAACGTCTCGATGCCGTGGGTAGACAAGGACAACAAGCTGCAGTTCGACCCGCTGATCGAAGCCTGGATAGACCAGGCCAAGGAATTCCTCGACAAGGGTTACACGCTGCCGGCAGGTATCTGGGACGACGAAAAGAACCAGCAGATGTTTGCGGACGGAAAGACCATGTGCTTCTTCGGACCTGCATGGTACTACAACTTCTGCATGGGCAACGCCATGGATCCTGAAAAGGGCTGCTTCGGCGACTGGGCTATCATCCAGGGACCCCAGCCTTACTTCTGGGGCGGCACATGGCTGCTGGCTGCGAAAGGCACCGACAACCCGACGATGGTCAAGGATATAATGGATACCTTCACCATCAACGAAGAAGTCTGCTCCAAGCTGGTCGAGAACGAGATGCAGTTCTCCAACAACACCAAGGTCAACGAGAAGTATGCCAACGATCCGAACTATGGCAATGACTTCCTTGGCGGCCAGAACGACACGGCCGTATTCGTCGAGCTGGCAAAGAACATCAGGTTCGAGCACAAGACCCAGTATGACCAGCTGCTGAACGAACAGCTTCCGGGTGTGTTCCTGGATTACTTCCTCGGCAACATCACCAGGGAACAGGCTTATGCAAACTTCTACCAGTACGTGAACGAGAAGTACCCCGCTATCGTGACACCTGACGAAGCATAAACTGCTGATGAATAACCAGTGCTGCCGGCTGCAGACGGGGCTGATCCCCTGCCGCAGCCGGCAGTGCAAATAATGCATCCGCAAGGAGGATACAGCATGTCCAGGCAAAGGGAACAGAATAACTATCTCCGCCGCTACAGGTCAATCAGCTATGCCAAGTGGGGCTATCTGTTCATAGCGCCATTTTTTATTGTATATATCCTGTGCAGTCTTATTCCGCAGTTTTTGACGATCTACAACAGTTTCTTTGAAAGCTACCTGGATGGCCTCACGCAGGTAGGTCCTAATTTTGTCGGCTTCAAAAACTACGTGACACTTTTTACTCCTGACAATAACGGCGTCATCGGGATATTCAAGTATACCTCGAACACGCTGGTCATATGGCTCCTGGGCGCGATACCGCAGTTTGTGATCGCCATGATCCTGGCGTTGTTTTTCACCAGTTATCGCCTTAATATAAGGGGCCAGACCTTTTTCAAATCCGTGATCTATATGCCCAACCTGATCATGGCATCAGCATTCGCAATGTTGTTTTTCACGCTCTTTTCGAATGTTGGCCCGGTGAACCAGATGCTGATCCAGTTGGGGATCCTTGAAAAGCCGTTTGACTTTTTCCGCACCAGGGAATCAGTCCGTCTTTTGATAGCGCTGATGAATTTCCTCATGTGGTTCGGCAATACCACCATCCTTTTCATGTCGGGTATAATGGGTATTGACCATGAGTTGTTTGAATCTGCAACAATAGACGGTGCAAATTCGACCCAGGTGTTTTTCAGGATCACTTTGCCGCTTTTGATGCCCATCGTGGTCTACGTCGTGATCACAGCCATGATAGGTGGACTGCAGATGTTCGATGTTCCCCAGGTTCTGACCAACCGGCTCGGTACACCTGACCGTACTGCAATGACTCTTGTCATGTACCTTAACAGCTATCTGACGCCAAGCAAGAATTACGGCATGTCCGGTGCGATTTCAGTATACCTGTTCGCCATAACGGCACTGCTAAGCATAATCGTTTACCGGAGCATGATCAGACAGCGCAGCAGCCGTTGAAAGGAGGACATAAATGAGAAGCTATCCTTATACAAGAAGTGATTATGAAAGCCAGAGAGCGCGGACAAGGCTTTACATATGCCGGGCGGTCGTTTATGCAGTGTTGGTTTTCCTGACGGTCTTATGTTTGTTCTCGTTCTACCTGCTGTTCGTCAATTCAACTCGCTCCAATGCACAACTGCAGGCAGGATTCCGCCTGACGCCGCAGGAAAATTTCTGGACCAACCTGCGCAATGCATGGAATGACGTTTCCATAAGCATCCCCATAGGGCTGAGGAACAGCTTTGTCATCGCCATCCTAACGGGCATCCTGACGACCTATTTCTCGGCCCTGACGGCTTTCGGCATACATGCATATGATTTCAAGGGCAGGAAGTTCGCATATATATTCATCCTGGCTGTTATGATGATCCCGCCGCAGGTCGGCGCCGTAGGCTTTGTCCAGATCGTTTACAAACTCAAGCTGACCAATAACTACCTTCCGCTGATATTGCCAAGCATCGCCGCGCCTGTAGTGTTTTTCTACATGAAGCAATACATGGAGGCGATACTGCCGCTGGAGATCGTGGAAGCTGCAAGGTGTGACGGATCCAATGAATTCAGTACTTTCAACAGGATCGTGCTGCCAATCATGAGACCTGCCCTGGCCGTGCAACTGATATTCGCGTTCGTCGGTTCATGGAACAACTACTTCATACCGGCGCTGCTCCTTGACAAGCTCGAGAGAAAAACGGTCCCGATAATGATCGCGCAGCTTCGAAGCGCCGATTACTCAAAATTCGACATGGGCAAGGTATACATGTTCATACTGCTGGCGATCCTGCCTGTAGTCATAGTCTATGTATTCCTTTCCAAGTTCATTGTCAGAGGCGTACAGGCCGGAGCCATAAAGGGATGACGAAGGATCGGCCGGGAGCACGGAGTGCCGTTTGGCACGAGGTATCATATTGAACAGGCAAGGGGGGAAACTGATCCCCCCTTGTTGTTTTCTGCAAAGCCCGGTATTTTTTATCTTGCGTATCCCATTACTTCATGGCCGCATATGCCCGCTGTTTATACCCGGTCCGCGGCAGTCTGCCCGTCAAAACTCACACTGCTATTGTTCGCGGAATTCCGTAGGAGTCATGCCGACGTACTTCTTGAATAGCCTCGAGAAATAATGGGCATCGGGGATACCTACTTTTTCGGCGACTTCATAGGTTTTTAATCGGACGTCTTTAAGCAGTTCCTTTGCCTTCTCTATCCTGAGTTCATTCAGGTAGTCCACGAAGTTCTTCCCCATCTCTTTTTTGAACATACGGCTTATGTAATACGTGCTGACGAGCGTGTGCTCCGCGACTTCGTTGAGCGTTATCGGTTCGTGATAATGCTCATGCAGGTATTCGACCGCTTTCCTCAGTATGAGCTTTATGCTCTTGTTGTTGTAATTGTTTACCTTTGTCACGACGCTCCTTGCTGATTCTTCGAGGAGCATGTTCAGTTCATCGGCATTGTTGCATTTTTCGATCAGTCCGTATAAGCCGCTCAATTCTGAATATTCTACCTTCCTGTTACCCTCTCCGGCCTTCAGCGACAGCCTGATGTTGTTTATTGCGGTGATGGTGTTCCAGTAGAAATTCTTGATGAATTCCTTTTTTGACGGGTCGATCCCCCTGATGTAGCTGAATATGTCTTTCAGCCTTTCATCGACCGCTGCCTCGTTCCCGGATTTTATACCTTCGACCAGTGCTTTCTGCAGCTTCTCAAGCATGGAGTGGTCGTCATACCTGAAAAATGTGTTGACATCGCTGTGATAAATGATCGAATTGCTGCCGAGGTAGAACTTGTGCTCGAGCGCTTCCCTGCACTCCCTGAATTTTTGCGGGAGCTCGGTGAAGTCGCTTCCGTCGGAACTGATGGCTATCGTTACGGTGAACCCGAAGCAGTTGTTTATTATCTCCTGGAGATAAGTACATTTCCTGTTTATCATCTCATCCAGGTCGTCTGCCGTTTCCTTCAGGGGTATGACTATGAATGCGATCCCGATGGTGTTTAGCGTTACAGGCATCATTTCGAATTTATCTGAAAAAATCTCGATAAAAGTATTTATGATCCCAAACTGGTAGAGATGCCTGTCGTACTGGCTGATCTCGCCGTCGTCGCTTTCCTCGGCATCGTTCTGGACCAGGAGCATGCGGAACCTCCCCTGTTTCATTTTGAACAGTTCCAGCTTTTCCTTTATATCTTCCGGGTTCGTGTTGATTTCGTAAATGATATCGTAGAGGAGTTTTTCCCGCAGGACGGATATGTTCTGGTTGAACAAATGGCTGAGCTTGTTCAGTTCCTCGTTCCTCTGCTTCTGGAAGTTGAGTTCCTTTACCGCGCGCGATATGGCGGCAGTGAGTTCCTCGATCCTCGACGGTTTCAGCAGGAAGTCTGTGACCCCGAGCTTTACTGCTTCATGGGCGTAATCGAAGTTCCTGTGGCCTGTCAGTATGATTATCTTGCTTTCAGGCACATCTTCCTTTATCTGTTTTATCATCGAAAGACCATCTGCTTCAGGCATCTTGATATCGGTGATTATGATGTCGGGCTTGTGCTTCCTGACGAGTTCAAGGCCGTCAAGACCGTCCGAAGCCTCCGCGATGACCTCGCAGTCGAAGTTCTTCCAGTTGATTATGTTCCTGAGACCTTTACGTATTATCGGTTCGTCATCTACTATCAGAACCCTGTACATAGAAGCCCTCCCTATTGTCCATGTTTACCTCGCATGGTATCCTGATGGTCACTTTTGTGAATTCACCGACCATGCTCTCCATCTTAAGGCCGTACTGCTCCCCGTAAAACAGCTTGATCCTCCTGTTTACGTTTTCTATGCCGATACTCTTGCGTCTATTGCCGCCAAGGCCCCTGAAGTAGGCGTTATTGTCCAGCGTGAGCCTTGCATTCAGTTCCTCGAGTTCTTCGGGCTCCATGCCGGCGCCGTTGTCTATGACTTCGACGCACAGGCACCCTTTTTTGTCCCTGTACGCGTTGAGGGTGATGGTGCCCCTTCCCCTGTTCCTTTCGATGCCGTGGTACACGGCATTTTCTATGAGCGGCTGTATTAGCAGCCTTGGGATCTCTATACCCAGGACGTCAGGCTGCACGTTTTTAATTAATTCTATTTTATCGCCGAATCTCCTTTTTTGAAGAGAAATATATTTGTCTGCATACTGGAATTCCTCTTCGAGCGTGATCAGGCGGTCGTCCCTCCCGATACTCGCTTCCATCAGGTCGGAAAGGTCCGACACGGTTTCGCTTATTTCCGGGACATTGTTCAACTGGGCCATCCAGTTGATAGCCTCCAGCGTGTTGAACAGGAAGTGCGGGTTTATCTGTGACTGCAGCGCTTTCAGCTCGGCTTCTTTCCTCGTCAGCTGTTCCCTGTAGACCCAGTTGACGAGATGGTGGATCTCGCCGGACATCTCGTTGAACGTCTTCTGCAGGAAGCCGAGTTCATCCTCCCTGTCCACTTCTATCTGCACGTTGCCTTCGCCTTCCTGTACTTTTTTCATTCCATTCACGAGCTTGTTTATCGGTTTGACTATGTTGACTGCTATGACCAGCGTCACGGCCGAAAGCACGATGACCGCGGCTATGCAGAGCATGATTATGTTGTTCCTGAGGGTCCTGGCGTCCTTGTAGAGCACGTCCAGCCGCACGTACGAAACTATCTTCCAGCCCGTCATTTCCTGGGTTATATAGGATATGAACATCCCTGCCTTTTCGTCTATCTTCTCGCCCATGTAGCCGCTTATTCCCTCGTTCAGCATGCTTTCCATTATATTCGGATTCACGATGTTACGGCTGGCTACCAGTTCCATGTCCGGTGAAAGTATCATTATATTTTCGAGATTGCCTGTGAGGCCCTGGTATACCTCGTCGAACAATTCCTTCCTGACGTGCATGATCAGGAGCCCGAGTTCGTCAAAATCGTCCCTGTCATTGATCTGCCTGATCATGTAGACATCCTTTGCCCTTTTGTTCTCATCCGCCACGACATACAGGCTCGGTTTTCCATTTTCCTTCCTTGCCTGCGCGAACATCTTTTCATACGGGAGATCTGAACGCGAACCTGCTTCCCTTGTGTTGTCATCCTGGTAAAACATCCTCCCGTCATTGGAGTAGATGCAGATCGACCTTATTTCAGGCCTGGAGATCACCATCATCTTGAGGTGGCTGTTGACAGAGTTTTGTATTTCATAGATTCTGAGCGGATCCTGGATATTGCCGCTGCTCTTGAGTACCTCGTATATCTTCTCTTCGTAAAGGAGGTCCTGCGAGATCTGTATCAGGTTGTCGAGGTAATCGTCCAGTCGGAGGCGGATCATGTGCAGGATGTCCCTTGAATAATCTGTGGAGTTCTCCTTTATGATGCCCTCGGAATTCTTGTAGCTCAGGAAGCCGACCAGCACCAGCGGTATGAGTATCTGCGTGGTCAGCAGCAATACGAGTTTCGTCTTTATCGATATTTTCCTGAAGGATTTCAGTAAATCACTGAGGATTTTCTTCATACCGACCCCCGACAAGCAAGACCTCTTATTCAGTAATCGAGGATGATCCCGTTCTTTATGGCGGTTTCCCACATTTCTTCCGCCGATATTTTACCTGACAGGAAATACGGGAATTGTCCGGCTATGTATTTTTCCCAGGCCGTCCTCTCAACGTAGGAGTCCAGAGGACCTACGAGAGTATTCGCCTCCTCCAGCATCTGCAGGCCTTTTATGGTCATGTCTATATAGTCTATCTCATAGCCGCCAAGACTTACAGTGCTGATCATGCCTGTCTTTGCGGCAAATTCAGAGGCGGACAGGGGTGACGTCAGAAAGCGCAGCAGCCTTACCGAGGCTTCCCGCTTCCTCGGATCGTTCCATGCGGCTGTGCTCATGTGGAACACGCCGCCGCCAAGGCCATACACCATCGTATTCCTGTAGCTTTCATAACCTTTTACGCTTGGGAACGGTATTATGTCGACCGTATCGTCGTCCGGCTCGAACTCCCCGATATACCAGGAACCCTGCACTATCATCGCCGCCTTTTTCTCTTTGAAAAGTACATTCCTTTCGTTGTTGGTCATGGTGAAGCATTCCTTCGGGAATGCACCCATGTCGTAGAGTTCCTTGATAAGGTTCAGGGCGACTATATGGCTTTGCTTTATCTTCCCGTCCCTGGTGAAAGGATTTTCCGTGTCGGCTTTTCCGCCGACCACGGGAAGGAGGTTCTGGTAAAAGTAGGTGCCCTCGGCTTCGGTATTGTAAGCGATGGGCACGATACCGTTCCTGTTGAATATCCTGACGGCTTCCTTCAGTTCGTCGAAGTTTTCGGGTATCTTGACGTTATATTGCTCGAAGAGGTCCTTGTTGACGAACATGCACTCGAATATTATCTCGAAGGGCAGGCCGTAGATCCTGCCGTTGTACGTGGTGTAACTCCACATTTCCGGGTCGAACTGTTCCTTCCATTCCGGGTTTTCTTCCAGGAGGCCTGTCAGGTCGGCAACCTTGCCGACCTGTATGAGTTTTTTTATGTCTGAGCCAGGCCATAGTCCGAATACGTCAGGGTCATTCCCCGATGCGAAGTCGGTCTTGATCTTGGGCAGGAAGTCTTCGCCGAACACTGACTCGTTTATTACAGTTACGTCGGGGTTCCTGTTTTCAAACTGACTGAGTACCAGCTTCAGCGTTTCCGCCTTGCTGTCGACGCCGCCCCAGCTGCCGATGAACCTCAGAGTTATTTTGGAATCCCCCGACTTCACTATCTTCCAGTCGGATTCTGAGGATTCGGAAGACGTTCCTGTACAGGCGCCTAGAAAGACAGCCATGGACAGCGCCAGCAGTATAGCAGTCAGTGTCCTCGATATCTTCATAGCAGCAACCCCTTAAAATGCCGGTTTGTCAGTTTTGCAGGTTTCGTCCGGTCCGTCAGTGTATGATCCGTTCAATTGCCTGATCCGCCCGTATGTGACGAGTCCGGTTGCCTCGATCGACCGCATGCGGTCAGCTCAGTTGTCCGATCCCTCTTCATGTGACCCGTCTGTCAGAAGCATGCCCGATCCGTCAGCATGAGACCCGTCGCCCAGGAGTGCGCCGGATGTGTTGACAAAGCGTATGCCGTTTTCATCAGCATCGACCGTGATGGTGTCCCCTGGCTTTATGCTGCCGACGAAGAACTGCTCGGTCAGTTCGTCTTCGATATATCTCTGTATCGTTCTCCTGAGCGGCCTTGCCCCGTATTTCGGGTCGTAGCCCTTTTCAAGCACGAATTCGCGGGCCCTGTCTGTGTAGCTTATCCTGATACCCTTATGCTCTGCTTCCGCAGTCACTTCGGCGAGCATCAGGTCTGTTATCTGCATCAGCTCGTCCCTGCTGAGCTCGGTGAACACGATTACCTCGTCGAGCCTGTTCAGGAACTCAGGTCTGAAGGTCTTTTTGATCACATCCATGATCTTTTTCTTCATGTCGACGTACCCGTCCCTGTTGAAGCCGACACCTGCGGATTTGAACGACGTTCCGGCGTTCGATGTCATGATTATGATCGTGTTTTCGAAATTCACGACACGTCCGTGGCTGTCCGTGAGCCGCCCGTCCTCCAGTATCTGCAGCAGCATGTTGAAAACGTCCGGGTGCGCTTTTTCGATCTCATCGAGCAGTATGACCGAAAACGGTTTTCTCCTGACCTTTTCGGTAAGCTGTCCGGCGTCGTCGTAGCCGACGTAGCCCGGAGGCGACCCGATAAGCTTGGAGACCGAGTGCTTTTCCATGTATTCCGACATATCGAGCCTGATGAGGGCGTCTTCGGTTTCGAACAGTTCGGCGGCCAGTGCCCTGACAAGCTCTGTCTTGCCGACGCCGGTCGGCCCGACGAATATGAAGGATGCAGGCTTCTTTTTCTTCCTGAACCCGGCCCTGTGCCTCCTGATTGCCTTTGCCACGCTGCCGACGGCTTCGTGCTGGCCAATGACCCTCCTGTGGAGCCTCTCTTCGAGGTTCAGGAGCTTTTCTGCCTCGACCTCCGTCAGCCTTTGCACGGGTATCCTGGTCCATGATTCTATGACATGGGCCACATCGTCCACGGTCAGCACGGGCTCCCTGTTTTTCCGCTCAAGCTCCTCTATCTGCTGGATCAGCTTGCATTCGCGCACTTTCAGGTCCGCGGCCTTCTGGTAATCTTCTATGGAGTCAGCGGAAATCGCGTTTTCCTTCTCCTCCTGCACCTTTTTCAGCTCGCTCCTGAGTTCTTCCAGTTCGACCAGCGTGACATTCCTGAGATTGGCCCTTGAACCGGCTTCATCTATGATGTCGATGGCCTTGTCGGGCAGGAACCTGTCGGTTATATACCTTTCCGACATCCTGACAGCAGCCTCTATGACTTCGTCGGGTATCCTGACCTTGTGGAATTCCTCGTAATACCCGCGGACCCCCTTGAGTATTTCTATAGTCTCACTCACGGAGGGCTCTTCCACCAGTACCGGCTGGAACCTTCTCTCGAGAGCAGAGTCCTTTTCTATATGTTTGCGGTATTCGCTCAGCGTCGTGGCCCCGATTATCTGGATCTCTCCCCTGGAAAGCGCGGGTTTGAGTATGTTGGCGGCGTTCATCGCCCCTTCGGCCTCACCCGCTCCTATTATGTTGTGGAGTTCGTCGATGACCAGTATGACATTGCCAAGCGCCTTCGCTTCCTCGATGATGCCCTTCATCCTGCTTTCGAACTGCCCCCTGAACTGGGTGCCGGCAACGATGGCCGTCATGTCCAGCAGGTACATTTCGGTATTGAAAAGTTTGGCGGGCACCTGGTGCTTCGCTATCCTTACGGCAAGCCCTTCAGCGATCGCCGTCTTCCCGACCCCGGGCTCGCCGATGAGTACGGGGTTGTTTTTCGTCCGCCTGTTGAGTATCTGCAGTACCCTGTCTATCTCCCTGTCCCTGCCTATGACACGGTCGATCTTGTCGTTCCGCGCCAGTTCGGTCAGGTTGGTGCCGTACATGTCCAGGTATTTCTTCCTCTTGAGGCCTTTCTTCTCCTGCGTCCTGGTGCGCATGCCGCCTTTGCCGTCCTTCCCGTCGCCGAGTTCCTTCGGCTCCGGACCGTCGCTGTTCTCATCGCTGCGCGGGAATGCACGGTTGAAGAAGTTCAGCAGCGGGTTGCCCCTGTTGTATTCCTGCTGTCCTTCCGCTCCGCTGTTTTCAGTGTCTGTCTCCAGGCTTTCGAAAAAGCTGTGCATCTGTTTGTTGATGTTGTCGATATCGTCATCCGTTATCCCGGTCTGCTCGATCAACTGGTTGATGGGCTGGATGCCCTGCTTCTTTGCGCAGGAAAGGCAAAGGCCCTCCTGGATCTGCCTGCCGTTTATTATTTTTGTTATAAAAACTACTGCGTAGTTTTCCTTGCATATCGAACACATGGTCATATGCGATCAACTCCTTTCACGCCGCCAAACCACGGTGCATGCCTTGTCGTCCTGTCCCGGGGCAGTGGCTGTTGACCCTGGACGGGTAGTGCTGTTTCAGGGCCGTGACCGCGGACCCTGTACGGGCTGTCCAGTCCCATGACCGTGACCGCGGCCCTCGTCCGGCTCGCCCCGGTCGTAACGATGGATCTTGTCAGACCCTGTCCGGGCCGTCCAGTTCCGCAACAATGGATCCCGTAGCATCATAATAACTTCGGCCATAACCATGGTCCCTGCCCATTCTGCCCGGATCACGGCTTTGCGGTCCGGTCCCGGCATATCCTATCCCGCCCTGCGCGCCTTTCCTTTGTCGCAGATCCCGGTATTCAGTCAGGCCGGGCGGCTTGGTATATCCTGCTATTGTTCTTCCCTTTTTTCGCATGTTATTAACATGACCCGTGTTTTTCACCAGGGGTCCCATCGATTCTTTCGGTTCCCATCTATTCTTTATAGTATAGCACAATACGCGACCCACGGTCCACTTTGCCGAAACCTTTTCGCGCTGTTTTTGTAACCCATTGAAGTGCCCGGGAATATATTTATATTAGCGACAGGCTCAAATCCATCATAATTGCGCAGGTACATGAGGAGGTGTTTTTATGTCCGACAGAGGAGGTATACTGGGCGACTTCTTTAATGATGATTGCGCCGTTCTGTTCTTCATTCTCGTATTCCTGTATTTATTCGTAGGTCCGCGCAGGTTCGGGTTTGCAAATCCCAAATAGGCCGGCCGGAGAACCCATGGATGAAGCGGTTGCCCGAAAGTACCGAGAAAGTCCCCATGCTATATACCCGGAATAAAAGCTCGATAAATCGAGCTTTTATTCGGTTTGGCCAAAACAGTGTCCGGCGCGGAACTACATCTTCCGGCCAGTACAGGCCGATGCATCATGTCCATGCAGACCTGTAACTGCAAGTCCATGCAGATCCGTAGCCGAAAGCCTCGCCTTCCGCCAGGTCAGCATCTGCCTTCGCGCCCCAGGTCAGCATCTGCCTTCACGCGCCAGGTCAGCATCTGCCTTCACGCCGGAACAGTTCTTTCAGGTACTGCCCCGTATACGAACCTTCGTTTTCGGCCACTTCCTCCGGTGTCCCCCTGGCTATCACATAGCCGCCCCCGTTCCCGCCTTCGGGACCCAGATCGATTATATAATCAGCCGTCTTGATCACATCGAGGTTGTGCTCTATCACGACGACCGTGTTGCCGGCGTCCACCAGGCGCTGCAGGACATCGATCAGCCTGTGTACGTCGGCGATATGGAGGCCGGTCGTAGGCTCGTCCAGTATATACAGCGTTTTCCCGGTAGCTTTCCGCGACAGCTCAGTGGCGAGCTTTACCCTCTGCGCTTCGCCGCCGGACAGGGTCGTTGACGGCTGTCCAAGCTTCAGATAGCCAAGGCCGACATCGTACAGCGTTTTGATCTTGCTGTGTATCCTCGGTATGTTCTTGAAAAATTCCATTGCGTCTTCCACAGTCATATCGAGCACGTCGGCGATGTTCTTCCCCTTGTACCTGACCTCCAGCGTTTCCCTGTTGTACCGCTTTCCCTTGCAGACCTCGCAGGGGACGTATATGTCAGGCAGGAAGTGCATCTCTATCTTGACGATGCCGTCTCCCGAACATGCCTCACAGCGGCCGCCCTTTACGTTGAAGCTGAAACGCCCTGCCTTGTATCCTCTCATTTTCGCTTCCGGCACCCCGGCGAAGACTTCCCTGATCAGGTCGAAAACGCCCGTATACGTGGCCGGGTTGGACCTCGGCGTCCTCCCTATCGGTGACTGGTCGATATTGATGACCTTGTCAAGATATTCGACGCCCGCGATGTGATCATGGTCGCCGGCCCTGGTCCTTGCCTTGTTCAGGTCTGCTGCAAGTTTCTTGTAGAGTATCTCGTTTATCAGGGAACTCTTTCCGGAACCTGAAACTCCTGTCACCGCCGTGAATACCCCGAGAGGTATCTCAACGTCTATATTTTTCAGATTGTTCTCGCGCGCCCCGATTATTTTGAGCCATTTGCCGTTCGGGGTCCTTCTCTTATCGGGTATCCCGATCTTCTTTTTACCGCTCAGGTAGAGGCCTGTCTGCGAGTTTTCGCATTTCTTGATATCTTCGACCGTCCCCTGGGCTATCACGTATCCGCCGTGGATGCCGGGCCCCGGCCCCATGTCGATGATGTGGTCTGCAGCGTACATCGTCTCTTCGTCGTGTTCCACCACTATCAGCGTGTTGCCGAGGTCCCTGAGCTTTTCGAGCGTCCTGAGCAGCCTGCCGTTATCGCGCTGGTGGAGCCCGATGCTCGGTTCATCCAGGATGTACATAACGCCCATCAGGCCCGAGCCTATCTGCGTCGCGAGCCTGATCCTCTGGGCTTCTCCTCCTGACAGCGTGTACGATGACCGGGCCAGCGTAAGGTAATCCAACCCCACGTCCACAAGGAACCCGATCCTTGCCCTGATCTCCTTCAGTATCTGGTGCGCGATGAGGCGCTCCTTTTCCGTAAGGGTCAGGTTGTCGAAGAATTCCCTGATTTCGCTGACAGGCCTGCACGTCAGTTCATATATGTTCAGCCCGCCCACGGTGACTGCCAGGCTTTCTTTCTTGAGCCTTGCACCGTTGCACCCGGGACAGGGGTTGTTGCTCATGAATTCCTCGTAATACCGCTTCATGCCCTCGGACTGCGTTTCCCTGTAACGGCGCTCCATGCTCGTGATGACGCCTTCGAAGGGGGCCGTGAACGTTCCGCTTCCGTATTCCCTGTCGTATTCGACTTTTATCTTTTCTCCTTTTGTCCCATAGAGGATGATGTCCAGTATATGGTCCGGCAGCTGGCATATGGGTGTCGATGTCCTGAACCCGTAGTGTTTCGCCAGCGCTTTTATATACATCCTCGCGTAGCTGTCGCCGTTTTCGAAGTTCCATCCACCTACCCTTATGGCGCCTTCATCGATGGATTTCGTCCTGTCGGGGATGACAAGGTCCGGGTCGATCTTCATGAGCGTCCCGAGGCCGTCGCACTTCGGGCATGCGCCATAGGGATTGTTGAACGAGAACATCCTCGGCGTCAGTTCCTCGATGCTGATGCCGCAGTCGGTGCAGGCGAAGTTCTGGCTGAATATCAGTTCCTGCCCGCCTATCACATCCACCACCAGGAGGCCGCCGCTCAGGTTGAGCACCGTTTCTATGGAATCGGTGAGCCTTTTGACTATATCCGGCCTGACTACGAGCCTGTCCACCACGATTTCTATAGTGTGCTTCACGTTCTTTTCAAGGACTATATCTTCGTTTATATCGCGCACTTCGCCATCGACGCGCAGCCTGACAAAGCCGTTTTTCCGCGCATTTTCGATGAGCTTCTGGTATTCGCCCTTCCTGCCGCGCACGACAGGCGCCAGCAACTGGATCCTGGTGCCTTCCGGCAAAGCCATGACCGCGTCCGCCATCTGGTCGACGGTCTGCTGCGATATCTCCTTGCCGCAGGCGGGGCAGTGCGGGATGCCTATGCGGGCATACAGCAGCCTGAGGTAATCGTAGATCTCCGTAACCGTACCGACCGTGGACCTCGGGTTCCGGCTGGTGGTTTTCTGGTCTATGGAAATGGCAGGCGAAAGGCCATCGATGTAGTCGACATCCGGCTTTTCCATCTGCCCGAGGAACTGCCTCGCGTAGGCCGAAAGCGATTCCACGTAGCGTCTCTGCCCTTCGGCATATATGGTGTCGAAGGCCAGCGATGACTTGCCCGATCCGCTAAGGCCCGTGATCACGACGAGCTTGTCCCTCGGTATCGTCACGTCGATGTTTTTCAGGTTGTGCTCTCTCGCACCCTTGATGAAAATGCTGTTTCTCTCCATGCTCTGCACCTTTTCTGTGTTTATTCGCACCTTTTACAGGCCTGTCAGGACTTTTCCAGGTCTGTCCGGACCTTTTCCGTGATTGTTCGCTCCATTTCTTGTTCTTTGCTTGTCCGTTCATTTTCTGTGCTTGCCCGGTCGCTGCCCCGTTTCGGGCATCTTTTGATCCGGGCTTCAGACGTCGGTCTTGGGCGCCTTTGGCTCCGGTCCCGGCACCCTCTGCTCTGGCGAACATCCTGCTTTCTTAACGGCATCCACGCCGGTTTCCATTATCATTCCGGCTTCCGTTTTATATACCTACCTCATCCTGGCGGAATTAAACCCAAAACCAGTTTCGTCCTGTATGACGTCAGACAACCATATTATAACAAGATGCCACATCTATCAGTGGCTTGATTTTTTCTATGATATTATATACGATACAGATTAATATTGCAAACATTTGTTCGGTGTTTTATCGATATTACCAGTAAAAAAATCAAGTGAGTGGTAATTGGGGTCAAGTCCTAATTTGTGTATAAATTACTCGTTCGGCCATAATGAAAACGAACCAGAAACTGCACTTATCTCGTGCGCTGCTCTGTATTACTGGATGCTTTTTGAGCAGAAATAAGCCCTACCGATTCGGCAGCACTTCTGCCGAACAGCCTCCCATTAGAAGCGCACTCCTATGTAGGCATACGCTGAACAAGTTATTCTATCACCTCCTCTGAACTATGCTGCTTTTATCAGCTTTATCTGCTCCTGGGCTATTTCAAGAAGCTTTGGTCTGGCTTTTTTGAGCGTTTCTTCAATTTACACCATTATACGGACATAACTATTATGTGAACCATAGGTTGACATAAGTGATATTTTCCATGGAAAGCCTGTCACAAAAATGAAAAAACTGCACAGTTCACTTTTAGAAGCGTTATGTCTACCTGTTCGGATATATGCGCGGCAGCTACAACTGGCAGCGGAAAGCAGAAAAAAGCCAGGGTCCCGGATCCCCTGGCTTTCGTTCTGGCATTCGGGCACCCTGGCCCTCGTTCTGGCATCTGACTGCCTGGCCTCGTCCCGGCTTCCGCCCTGGCTTTCGTTCCGGCTTCTGACTGCCTGGTCTGCGTTACGGTATCGGGCTGCCTGGCTTTTGGTCCAGTATTCAGGCTACTCATCCTTCGTTCCGGTGTTCAGACCTCTTGGCCTTCGTTCCGTCATTCTGGCTGCCTGTAGGCCAGGTTCAGCCCAGCTTCCTCGGGTCGATGTTCAGGCGTATCCTGTCGCCCACCAATCCCGCAAACGGGCCGGGTATCCTCTTTTCACCCGCCACGTTGCCGAAGTAATCCGTATCGACCTTTTTGTCCGACGCCACTTCAGGCAGCGGGGATTTGAACACTATTTCCATGGTCAGGTCATCGCTGTTGACGTCGATCTCGACATCACATTCGGATCCCGTGGTGTCAAATCCGCAGAATTCCTGCCAGGTTGGAAGGTCCAGGCACATTTCAGGCTCGGGGTACATCACGCGCAGATACCCGGGAGGCATCTTGACATATGCGTTCCCTTCCGCTTCGTTGTGCTCGTTCGGCAGTATGATGGCAGCTTCGCCGCATTCGTAGAACAGGTTGTTGTAGAACTTGTTCTCCCGCGACGTTCCCCCGCGTTTCGGCATGAGCCGGAACGCCACCACCTTTGCGAAGAACCCGGCTTTATTGCACCTGCCTATCAGGTTGTTGACTATGCGGAGCCTGTCCGTTCCTTCAAGGTAAATGCCATAGCCGTTGGTGTATTCCGTCTCGGTCGTCTTGTACCAGCCTGAAGAACCGGGCTCTACAGGCACCTTGGACCTGTCGTACCTTCCCTCGACGTTCCAGATTATGTTGTTGTCTATGAGGTTCTCCTTGTCGCGCGTACATTCGATGAAAATGTGCTCCCTTGAATCGATCCCGTTCAGGAACAGGTTGGACGTGACCCTGTTATTCTCGTTTCCGACATCCATCCAGAGAGCATCACATCCATAGCAGTCCTTTATCACGTTGCGGCGGATCAGTGAATCGACGCAGTTGTGGACCTTGATGCCTCCTGCTTCCCAGGAGAGTTCCATCCGCTGCCAGCCTGTGCCGATTATCAGGTTGTCTTCTATGAGCATGTTTTTAACGAACATGCCGGCGATCCCGCACACGCCCGCATCCTTTATAACGTTGCGCCTGATTATGCTGTGTCCTATGATCTGTCCTTCCTCGACGGGATGGTGCCAGCACTCGTTGCCGCAGTCTATGCCGGTGGCGTTGGACCAGTCTATCGTGCAGTCCTCGATGATCCAGTGGTGTCCCCTGTAACATGACAGTGCACCGCGCTGTGGTACTGGAGCGCCGGTGGCCGCATGGGCCAGTGTCAGCCCTTTTACCTTGATATAGGCGAGGAACGGGACCTTGGGCGCAAAGCACTGCTCCCTGTTGGTGACTTCGATGACATGGTCCCTGGGATCGTCGTCATTGGCAAGGCGGATGTGGACTTTTTGCCCGTTGGCCTCGACCCAGTACGCATTCTCGTTTTCGCTGAGCATGTAATACAGCGGGACCTGCTTCATCGGCTTACCGTCTACGAACACCATCCCCCTCCTGTTCAGGTATGGCGTCATGTCGGTCTTGTCGTACTCGATGAACAGCCTGTCGTGCAGGATGTTGACTGCACAGAACGGGTTGTAGCCCTTGAAATCTTCCGGATCAAGTTCTATCTCCCATACCCTGATGCCATCGGTGTCCACTTGCTTCCTGCCGAAGCGGGTCAGCCTCCAGCCGACGCTCGGCTTGAAATCCCTGACTTCCACCGAGGCCTTGATGATGACTTCTTCTCCTTCGACCGCTTCGTAACTTATCATTTTTTCCGGGCTCACCCCGCCCATGGCCGGCTGTACCGTTTCACGGTAAGTGCCGCCGTGGATGAGTACCCTGGTTCCCGGCACCGCAATGCGTGCTGCAGCGTTGATGGTTTTCAGCGGCCTCGACGGTGTACCGGGGTTGTCGTCGGAGGCATTCGGGTGGTTGACGTCCACATGGATCTCCCGGTCGTATTTCTGCGGGACTTCCCAGAATTCAAACATTCGGCCGTCCGGCAGTATTGCAGTCGGATCATAACTGGTCATGGCACATGTTCCTTTCAGTGTGTTTTTATTTTAGATCGATCATCTCATTCACCAGGTGGATTGCAGTTTCCTGCAAAAATGTGAGAACTGTCCCCTCCAAAACCCGGGGCTTTGCTCTGGAATGATCAAAAGGTGAGAACCGTCCCCGCTGAAATCTGGGATCTCCCCTTGAAAATGTCAAAAACGTGAGAACTGTCCCCGCCTGGAGCGAGGACAGCCCTCCCGAAAAAGTCAGAAAGGTTAGAACTATCCCCAGGGACTGTCCTCAAAATCTGCGCTTGAAGTACTGGTCCACGAGGAATTTCATGAGGTCGCCGGGCTGCTCCCTCACGAATTTCGGCGTGTCGCCGAATACCATGCAGTACGGCGCATCGGTGGTGTAAGGCTCCCAGCGTTCCATTTCCTCGCCGGTGGAATCCTTCCCGTTCGGGTCACCGGACCTGATGAAGTTGCACCAGTAGTTGCATATCTGGCGTGCCAGGTCATAATGCTTGCCGGTGAACGGCCTCCAGCACTTGGCAAGCGTTTCGAACGTGAACCACAGGTCTACTGAATGGAACGTTCCCGGATTGTCCCAGCCGGGGATCTCAGCGTCGAAGTTGTAATAGTAGATCGGGACGCCGGTCTTGCTCTGGTCGTTCGCCTGGGCGGCTATGCGGATCGAATATTCAAGGCCGCTCACAGACGCCTTTTTGCGAACTTCCTCGATGTTTCCTGACTGCGCATCGCAAAGCGCGAGGAACTCATCGGCATCTTCGGCGAACATCTCAGTTGCCATTTTCCTGAACTCGTCCATCGTTTCGACCTGCGGGACGCTGAAGAACTCCGATGAAGTGTGCCCGGTCAGCAGCGGCACTATCTGGCGCTTGTTCTTTATGAAAAGTTCGTACGGATTGCCCACGCAGAATTTATCATCCTGGACCGTGCTCCAGATCATGCTCCAGAAGTTCTTGTACTGGAGCGCTTTTTCCATTATGTATTTCGCATCGAGTTTCCTGGCTTCGGCCAGTGTCTTTACGCCAAGGAACTCGAAGAACTCAACGCCTTCCTTTTCTGCGTCCGCCAGCGTCCGTCCGTGTCTCGGGACACGGTTCCCCGGGTAGACCGGTGCTATCATGCCGCTCTGGATGATGGCACGGTCGAACAGCCCTTCGCTCTGCGGTGAAGTGAGATGGCACAGCACGCTACCGCCGCCGGCCGACTGGCCGCCTATCGTGATGTTGTCCGGGTCGCCGCCGAATGCCGCGATGTTTCGCTTGACCCACTTAATGCCCGCCTGCTGGTCCAGGTGCCCGAAATTCGCAGGCGCTTCCGGCGCTTCTGCGGTTATTTCAGGATGGCACAGGAATCCGAAGACATTAAGGCGGTAATTTACCGTGACGACGACGATGCCCCTGCGCGCGATGCGCTCACCATCGAATTCCATTTCAGAAGTGTATCCGCACTGGAGTCCGCCGCCGAAGAACCACACGAACACCGGCAGCTTTTCGTCAGGCTTTTTGGCCGGAGTCCACACGTTGAGGTACAGGCAGTCCTCATCCATCGGCGTGTCCGGGTCCACATGCCACTCCCTGACATAGATGTCATTCGGGTCTACACCCATCTGGGGCTGCATGGATACAGGCGCGAACTCGTAAGCTTTGAGTACGCCGTCCCAGTTTTTCGCAGGCTGCGGTGCACGCCACCTGTTTTCCCCGACCGGCGGCGCCGCGAACGGGATGCCCTTGAAGCTCGTGATACGGGGATCTGCCGCAGGAAGTCCCTTTACGATTCCGTTTTCCGTTTTGACAACTCTCAGCATGACCATCACTCCGTTAATTTTTATATTTTACTGAATGTATGTTAACTGTTTTACCGGCTGCCTGTTGGTACTATTCAACATTATCTGTTTTACCATATAAACCGAACCATCCGGGCAAAAAATCGCTTTACCGGATCTTTCGGGCGGCTGTATCCACGCATGCCGCACATACGCACATGAGGGAACCGATCGGCGGGATCGATCCCCTCATGCCTTATATCAACCAGTCATTCCATGGGCTGTGTTACTGGTTTTCCATTGCCTGCTTCTTGGCATCCAGTTCTATCTGCCATTTCTGCATGTCGAACTCGACTACCAGGTCGAAGTCGTTGCCGTCCATCTTAGCGACCATTTCATCCCACAGCTGATCGAACTTCTCTTCGCTGCCGCAGAAGATCATCTTCCAGGAGTATTCCTCGAGGATCTCTTCGCAGGAGTTGCGGATGATGGCGATGTCGTTCGGGTCGGTGGGAAGCGTGACGCTGACGTTCGGGCTGACGATCAGCTTACCGTTCTTCTTCATCCACTCGGCAGGCTCGTTGGCGCCGAATTTCTCAGCCCACTGCCTCTTCATTTCTGTCTGTGTAGCTGCCTTGTATGTGCTCCAGTAAGTTCTTGAATAAGGCTCGCCGGTCTTCGGGTTTGTGCTGATCGCATCGACGATCCACTGGTTGATGGCGTTGTTGCCGTCGTTGAATCCACCGCCGCCCCACTCTTCAGGAACCGGCAGGTTATCCATCAGGGCGTTCTCGTTCTTGATTGTCAACTTGCCGTCGGCTCCCCTTGTGTAGTTGAAGCCTTCGATACCGATGTGCTGGTATTCCAGTCCATCAGGGCTTGCATACCAGTCGAGGAATTCCATGATCCTGAGGAATTTCTCGTCATCGACACCGGAACCTATGCCAAATACACGGCCGCTGCCGTAATATGTGTCAGAATCAGCATAGTAGTTCTGGTCCATTACCGGTATGAAAATGAATGCTGTTCCATCTGCAAGCCTTTCTGCAGTGTTCCAGAACCCTCCCTGCCAGCTGTACCAGAGCAGATGTACGCGGCCGGAAGCGATCTTGGGATATACAGCGTTCCAATCCTGGTCCATGGAGTCAGGATCCACAAGGCCTCTCTGCTGCGCGTCAAAGAGGAATTTCAGCATCTTGCGGTATGTCCCGTTCTTGTCTGTCAGCTTGTAGAATGTCCCGTCGGGCCTCAGCACGACAGAGCCTTTTATTTTCTCGCCGTACCATGTAGTGAGCTGAACGACGTTGGCAATACCCATCATGTTATCTCCGCCGTCCCAGTCAGGCCAGAGGGTCATGGCATAAGCAGGTTCGCCGTCCTCGTTTGTCGGATGGATCTTCTGGATCTCTGCAAGCGCATCCAACAGTCCGTCCAGGTCCTGGATTACGGGAGCCCCTATTGCCTGGTACAGATCCCAGCGGAGCTGCGGGCTTGAATAGATGACATCCTGCGAATAAGCTGTCGGTGATGTGTTGGTCATCTGGCACGGGATGCCGTATATCTTCCCCTGCTCGTTTCCGGGAATGCTCTTGTTGTAGGTCTCGATCTGATGGTAATACTCCATGAGGTTGGGCCAGTTCTTGATCTCGTCGGAAATGTCCTTGATCAGCCCGTTCTGTACGCAGTCCGCAAAATCAGGGCCTTCAAGTATGACAATATCGCCGAGGTTCCCGGAACTGATACGTGTCTGGTACAGCGCGTCACCAGCTACCTGGGGCGCCAGGATGTTTAGCTTGATGTTGAACTTGTCCTTCAGGAGTTTTCCGAACCAGCCGGTCTGCTCTCCATGATAATTGGCAGCCACGTTGTAGTTGTCGATGGTGATCTCCTTGTCATGGGAGATAACCCTGGTTCCTCCGCCTCCTGTGCTGTCCCCTCCTGTCGATGTCTGGCCGCCGGACGATGTACTGTCCGTTCCGGTGCCTTTGCCCGTGGTGTTGCCGCATCCCGCCAGGGCCATGGTCAGGACAAGGCAGACCACAAGCAGGATTGACAGTAACCTTTTCATAATTGGAACCTCCCCTTTTTTATAAATTGATATATGGCCGAACAATGAAGGATCGTCCCGCGATGATGTCCGTCACGTCATTGCTGCCGCCCGGTCCTTCACTGCCGGTGCCGGTTTTCCATTGATGCCGTTCCGCCTGTATTGCCGGCGCCTGTTTTCGTTATTGCCGGCGATCATCCCTTTACAGCGCCGATCATGATGCCTTTTACGAAGAATCTCTGGAACATCGGGTATACGAGGATAATGGGCGTTACGACGATGATCGTTACGGTCATTCTTATGGAAGTCGCCGTCTGCGCTCTTGCAAGGCTCGCAGCTATGTCAACGGTGCCCGAGGCGTTGTTTATCATGCCCCTGAGCGAGTTTGCCTGGTTGATATACTGGTACAGAACGAACTGCAGCGTATACAGTTTACTGTCCGTCATCAGGAGCAGCGTATCCTGGAACGAGTTCCACTGTGCTACTGCTGCAAAAATAGCGATCGTGGCAAGGATCGGCTTTATGACCGGGAGCATTATCCTGAAAAAGATGGTCAGCGTGCCTGCGCCGTCAATTTCAGCTGCTTCCTGCAGTTCTATCGGAGTTGACTCGACGTAGGTCTTGCACAATACAACGTAGAAGGGCTGGACTACTACAGGCCATATATATCCCCAGAAGTTGTTCGTCAGGCCAAGGTTCATCATCGTTATGAACCACGGGATTATACCGGCGTTGAAGTACATGGTGACCACTACGAACCTGTACCAGAATTTCCTGCCCCACATCGTTTCCCTTGTGAACATGTATCCGAGGAATGCCGAGAACAGGACCGTCAGGACCGTTCCGACGATAGTTCTTGCGAGTGAGACTTTAAGGGCATCGAACAGGGTCGGGATCTTAAGCACGTTTATATAGTTGGTGAGGTGCACCTGCTTCGGCCAGAACAGGACCTTGCCCTTCTCGCTGAGGTTATTGGCGCTGATCGAATTGATGAAGATATAGTAGAACGGGTAAACACAGACGAAGGCGAAGAATGAATAAACCATGTAAGTGATGAAGTTGATTATCCTGTCGACTATGCCCACCTTCATTTTGTTCTTCCGCTTTTTTTGCCCTGATCCGATCATTTTCAATCCTCCATTCCAATGACCGGGAACCTTCCGTTTCGGTCAGCCGGCCGTCACGTTCCTGCAGTTGGACTCCCTTGATGGATGCTTTCCGGATTATGTCCGGATCTCATCCGGATGTCGTCTGAATGAATGTCTGAATGTAATCTGACGGATCCCAATGGGATCCCATGCGTCTTCCAACACCAGGAAAACCACTTGAGCCTTCCAGTCAGATGAATCCATGGCCTCTTACAAGTTTCGAAATGCCGTTTGTAACACACAACAGTACGACACTTACGAGGCTCTTGAACATGCTTACCGCGACAGACAGCGAATACCCGCCGCTGCCCATTGCAAGGTTGTAAACGTAAAGGTCGAGGACCTGGATGTATTCTTTGTTGAATGCGTTCTGGAATACGTAAAACTGCTCGAATCCATTGGAAAGGAAGTTTGCCAGGTTCAGCATCACTATCACGAAATAGGTCGGAAGCAGGCTTGGTATGGTTATGTGCCAGATGATCTTCATCCTTGAAGCACCATCCACTTTTGCCGCAGTGATCAGTTCCTCGTCGATACCGGCAATGGCTGCTATATACATGATCGCTGCCCAGCCGGCGTTTTTCCATGTCAGCCATAGCCACATCTTGAACCATATGTGATCTGATGATGCAAGGAAAATCTTCGGCTCATCGTACAGCCCGAGGCTCATTGCAACAGTATTGACGGCACCTGTGCTGCTGAAGATCGCGAATGCTATCGAATATACAAGGACCCAGCTTATGAAGTTCGGCAGCGTCGTGACTGTCTGCACGAATTTTTTGAACCCGGTGCTTTTGATTTCATTGAGGAATACTGCGAACATCATAGGGAACCATGAGAATGCCAGGCTTAACCCGCTTACGGCAAATGTGTTCCTCAGGACCGAGAGAAGCTGCTGCACCCTGACCTTGTTTGAAACCATCGTCTGGAACCACTTGAGACCGACAAACCTGTCCCACGTCAGCGGGAACGGCGGCTTGTAGTCGAAGAACGCGTAGAACCAGCCATACAGCGGATAATATGAGAAGATCGCCACTAATGCCAGGAAAGGTAAGATGTAAAGGAATTCGCGCAGAGATCTGAGCTTTCTCTTATTCTCCAACAGTTTCATCCGGACAGCCCCCCTGTAACTTCATCTGCACAGTTCTGGCGGAACTTCTTCCGTATGGTCCTCCCGGATATACGGTCCTCCTGGTATACGATCCTTCCGGGACCTTTCCGAACTGTTTCCCAGGACTTTGTAACCGCGGCTTTCCCGAAAATCATTTGTACAGCTTCTCCGGACTTCGTCCGCAAAGTCTCCGGAACTTTTGAGTACAGCTGCGGATTTTGGCTGTTCGTCTTTCCGGATGCTCTATCAGCACAGCTTCTTCGGACCTCGGCCGTTCAACTTTTCGGAACCTCTTCTGCATAGTTTCTTCGGGCCTTGACCGTTCAACTGCCGGAGATTTTTTTGCAGAACCTCTGCAGGTTTCGTCCGTACAACTTTCCGGGGTTCATCCAAAAAGGTGTTTATCCGCAAAGCTTCCTGGACTCCATCTGTATATCCGACCGGCGCCTCTTTGCCGAGGAGCGCCATGAACCTCATTCGCAAAGCCCGCCAGGCGGCGGTTCGTCTGTTTGATATGGTTGATCAGAATTTCTTACGCATTATTTATAGAACTTCTTCTGTATTACATCTTAAGAAACTGCTTCAGTATTATTTGTTTATGGAACTTCTTCGTTGTTGCTTATGAAATCGCTTATTTATTACTAATGAAAATGCTTCTGTGTTGCTTATGAAAATCATTTATGCATTGCTTATGAAAACTGCCTGTGAAACTTCCTGCGCACTGCTGCCGGAGCTTTTTCCCATTGCTTGAGTGTTTTTCACCGACTGTCTGCATATCTCTGCTGCGCATCGTTTATCACTAATCGAGGTAAATCGTTTTACCGTATATTATTATACTAGCATATATGCATGGGTGTCAATGCTTTTGTTCCTCATTATGAAAAAAACATACGTATCAGGCACACAGCCATAGAACATATATTCTATGCGGCTTTCAGGGAATCCGGCGTGTATTCATATGAAAGGCGTCATAGCGGCGGTCCATCGGAATTGGGACAGAGATGTAAAATGTATTACCACGCAAGACGTCCGCCGCCGGACAGGACCGGTCATACCGCGACGGCGGCATATTCGGCGGTAAATGCCCCGGTATATCGGCAGCATGGCTGCAGCTCAGTTGCAACGTCAGGTGTTGGCCGCGGCATTGGCTTCGGCGCTGGCTGCAGCGTCAGCTTCAGCACTGGCAGCAGTGTCGGCTGTATCATCGTCTTCGGTGTTGGCAGCAGTGTCGGCCGCACCATTGCCTTCGGTGCCGGCAGCACAACCAGTTGCAGTGTTGGCTGCCGCATCGGCTTTAGTTTGAAGCGCTGCCAGAATGCTGGCTGCGGCCACTTGTCCTGAGCACCAGCAACCTGTCTGGCGACAGGTGTAACAGGCTGGATATATGCTTTTTTGCTCGACGGGGATCATTCTTTTTTGACCGGATAGAAGTCCTTTTTCGCCGCAGAACCGCGAATATGGTTAATCGTTAAACTTTTATTGAACTTTTTCGACAGTATACACTGCCCTTTCTTTCCCCGGCAAACTTATGCCTTTGTGACGATTTTACCCGATACTGCCGATACTGTCAGCTTTTCCGGCTTTTATCCGTTCGATTTTCTTCCGGACATCGAAATTGTCATTTCTGTCTTTTAGTGAAACGTTTTTTTGTAACATATGTTCACATTTTCAGATTTTTTCGGCTGTCACTATAGCTTCTCTCGGAGTTCTTTCAGCCTGTCCCTCAGGAAGGCAGCCTTTTCAAACTGGAGCTCCCTTGCCGCTTCCCTCATCTCCTTCTCCAGCTTGCTGATCAGCGCCTCGATATCGGATCTCTGCATGTGCTCAGTATCCTGCCCAAACGTGTATTTTGCATCGTCCTCCGCAGCCTTGATCGTTTCAAGCGTATCGCGCACGCCCTTCTGGACGGTCGTCGGCGTGATCCCGTGCTTCTGGTTGTATTCCATCTGTATCTTCCTTCGCCTGTTGGTCTCGCTGATGGCCCTCTGCATGGAATCCGTGATCGTGTCGGCATACATGATGACTTTGCCCTCGACGTTCCTTGCGGCACGTCCGATGGTCTGTATCAGCGATGTCTCGGAACGAAGGAACCCTTCCTTGTCGGCGTCGAGGATGGCAACAAGGGTCACCTCGGGAAGATCGAGCCCTTCCCTCAGCAGGTTTATGCCCACAAGAACGTCAAACACGCCAAGCCTGAGGTCCCGCAGAAGCTCGACTCTTTCGAGGGTTTCCACGTCGGAATGCAGGTACTCGACTTTGAAGCCCAGTTCCTTCAGGTAGGCCGTGAGATCCTCGGCCATTTTCTTGGTCAGCGTGGTAACGAGGACCCTCTGCTTCTTCTCGACGCGCATCCTGATCTCGCCGATCAGGTCATCTATCTGGCCTTTCACCGGACGCACCTCGACTTCCGGATCCACCAGACCCGTCGGCCTGATTATCTGCTCGACGATCTGCTGAGAATGTTCCCTTTCATACTTACCGGGCGTGGCACTTACGTATATGGCCTGCTTTACTTTGCTTTCGAACTCTTCGAACGTCAGAGGCCTGTTGTCGAACGCCGACGGGAGCCTGAAGCCGTATTCCACCAGCGATTCCTTCCTTGAGCGGTCCCCGTTGTACATGCTGCCGATCTGCGGGATGGTCACATGGGACTCGTCTATGAAGACCAGCATGTCATCCGGGAAGTAATCCAGCAGCGTATAGGGCGGACTGCCGGGCGCCCTGCCGCTTATGTGCCTCGAATAGTTCTCTATACCCTGGCAGAAGCCGACTTCCTGCAGCATTTCAAGGTCGTACCTGGTCCTTTGTTCAAGCCTCTGTGCCTCCAGCAGCTTGTCCTGGGACCTGAGTTCACTGAGCCTTTCCTCCAGTTCCTGCTCTATCGACGCAACGGCCTTCAGCATTTTCTCCCTTGTCGTCGCGTAATGGTTCGCAGGGAAGATGGCAGCGTGGGTGCGCATCCCTATGATCTCGCCGGTCAGGTAATCGACTTCCGTTATCCTTTCGATCTCGTCCCCGAAGAACTCCACCCTCAGGACATGGTCCGTCGAACCTGGCGGGAATATCTCGATCACATCTCCCCTGACCCTGAACCTGCCGCGCCTGAAATCTATTTCGTTCCTTTCGTACTGGATGTCCACCAGCTTCCTGATCACTTCGTCCCTGTCCCTTATCATTCCGGGGCGCAGTGATATCATCAGGTCCGTATAGTCTTCGGGGTCGCCGAGGCCGTAGATGCAGGATACGCTCGCTACGATGATCACGTCCCGCCTCTCGAAAAGCGCTGCTGTGGCGGAGTGCCTCAGCTTGTCTATCTCGTCGTTGATAGACGAATCCTTTTCGATATATGTGTCAGTGGACGGTATATATGCCTCCGGCTGATAATAGTCATAGTAGCTGACGAAGTATTCGACGGCGTTGTTGGGGAAAAACTCCCTGAACTCGCTGCACAACTGGGCAGCCAGCGTCTTGTTGTGCGCTATGACCAGTGTCGGTCTCTGGACCTTTTCAATAACGTTCGCCATCGTGAAGGTCTTCCCGGAGCCAGTCACCCCCAGCAGCGTCTGGTGCCTGTAGCCCCTGTTCAGACCCTTTACCAGCTTATCCACTGCTTCCGGCTGATCGCCGCACATCCTGTATTCCGAAACTATTTTAAACTCAGGCATATATCCTCCTTTCCCTCGGGTTCCCCCGGGGACACTTCTCACGTTTTTGACTTTTTGAATAGTCCTGCCTTTATATCTGCCGCAACTTCCTGGATAGCTATCATTCTCTTCCGGGGACGGTTCTCACCTTTTCAGCCTGCAGTACTCCAGGGACAGTTCTCACCTTTTTAGCCTGTAGTGCGTCGAGGGACAATCCTTACTTTTATCATTCGGCCCCTGTCATCTTTGCCCATGCATTTTATCGTTGTCATTGATCCTGGCTATTAATCCCGGTCTATTTGTGTTCGTCATTTATCAGTTTATACCCGTTTATCTCTTTATACCCGTTCCTGTTATCCGTTATCCTTGCGTTTCTCACGGAAACTCCGGACCGAGAGTTATTTGCCGCCCAACCAGTTCATACCGGTCTTTTGATTTTATACAGCCAATAACCGTTCTGTGCCTGTTATTTTTTATCAAAGTGTTGAAAAGGTGAGAACTGTCCCCACCATTATAGCTTTAAATTTTTCAATTTTCTATGCATATTATATTGAATTTTTATTGACATAACCTTTTGTCTGGTGTGATAATATGATGAAAACAGATATAGTAGGAGTTGGTTTGATGATCGTTGCAAAGTTTGGCGGTACTTCCCTGGCATCTGCCAGTCAGATAAAAAAAGTCTGCGATATCATCACATCTGACCCGGAGCGCAGGATCATCGTCGTTTCCGCGCCTGGCAAGCGCCACAGGGACGATATCAAGGTTACGGATATGCTGATAGCTTGTGCGCAGGCAGGTCTCGATAAGGGAAATGCCGATACCGAGGTGGAGGCGGTCGTGACAAGGTATGCGCAGATCGCTTCCGAGCTCGGCTTGCCGGGCAGCTTTGCAGAGACTGTCGCTGCTGATATATGGGCGCGCCTTGACAGTGACAAGTCGGACAGAGGCAAGTATATCGACAACCTGAAGGCTGCAGGCGAGGACAACTGCGCGAAGCTTGTGGCCACGTACCTGCAAAGCCTCGGGCACGATGCCCGGTATGTTAGCCCAAAAGATGCCGGTCTCATTCTGAGCGACGAATATGGGAATGCCCAGGTGCTTCCGCAGTCATACGAGAATCTGAGATCACTTTCCGAATACCCGGGCATCACGATATTTCCCGGTTTCTTCGGATACTCACTGAGCGGCGAGGTCGTTACATTCCCCAGGGGCGGCTCAGACATCACAGGTTCGATCCTTGCCGCTGCTGTTGACGCGGATCTTTATGAGAATTTTACCGATGTTGACAACGTATACAGTGCCAACCCTAACCTGATAGATAACCCGAAACCGATAGTCGAGCTTACATACCGTGAAATGCGTGAGCTTTCCTACGCAGGATTCACGGTGCTGCAGGAAGAAGCGCTTGTCCCGGTTTTCAAAAAGGGCATCCCCGTAAGGATCAAGAACACGAACAACCCGTCGGCCCCCGGGACTACCATCGTGAAGGAACGCCACAACATCACGGAGCCTGTCGTGGGCATCGCCGGCGACGCCGGGTTCTGCTTCATTTACGTGGGAAAATACCTGATGAACCGCGAGATAGGCTTCGGCCGCAAGCTGCTCCAGATCCTGGAAGAGGAGCATATCCCCTTCGAGCACATGCCGTCAGGTATCGATAACGTTACGATCATACTGAAACAGGTCCACCTGACCGAGGAAAAGGAAAAACGGATAGTCGAACGTATCATCAAGGAACTGGAAGTCGACGACATCTCGGTACAGCGGAACCTCGCCCTCGTCATGATCGTGGGTGAAGGCATGCGAAGCACGGTCGGCATTACTGCACGTGCCTCCGGGGCACTGGCGAGGGAGAACATCAACCTGGACATGATAACCCAGGGTCCGTCTGAGGTCAGTATGATCTTCGGCATTAAGGATTACGAGAAAGACAGGGCGATAAAGGCGCTGTACAATGAGTTCTTCAGAAAGAAGGAAGTTACTGCAGGGTAAGCGGTTCCTCAGAAAACAGTAAGCGGCAGGCAGACGCCGTGCATGCGCCGGATCAAGGGAAGCAGGATATGCAAAGGCGGGCATGGCAGCAAGAAGCTAAATGGAAATCCGCTAAAAGCAGGGCAATGCGCCGAGCAGCGAGTAATATGCACAACCATACCGATTCAAGGCAGAACACGGCCGGTGTAGCGATACGCCGGCCATTTCAGTTTTTCAGCCGGCTTTTGGTTGCCGGGCAGTTCGCTGCAGGCATTCGGTTGCAGTCAGTTTACTGTCGAACTTCAGTTGCCAGGCAATATAATGTCGACTTTTGGTTGCCGGACAGTTTATCGTTGACCTTCGTTGCCGGGCAGCCAAGTTTGCCTACCCTTAGCGATCCTGCATGGCTTTCCTCGATCCTCTGCAATCTTTCGTAAACCTCCGAAACCGCAATAACCATCTGCCGTCTATTGAAGGACATTGAAATTTTCTGATCCAGGTTTCGAAATTTCCAATTCCCAGGCATCTAACATATCTTTCGGGAATCTATCATGAAAACCTTTCATGAAAGCCCTTTATGAGTCTTTTATGAAAGTCTTTTGTGAAAGTCCTTTATGGAAGTCCTTTATGGACACCTCCCAGTAACAGCTTTAAGAAATCTTGCGCGATCCTCCGTAATCCGGATCATGACCGGGTATTTCCGCCGCTGTCAGGTTCCCCGTCCTTCTTTATCAACCTGTGTGCCCAGTCGATTATCCGGTCCCTGAATAAAGCGCCTGCGAAGAACAGGATACAGGCAGCAACCGATACGGCAATCACAATGCCGTAGTTGCCCAGTTGTGTGTTGTGTCCGATAAATGAAGAGCCCAGTAAAGCCGGGAGCCTTCCGATGGTTATTATCACGAAGAACCTGAACGGCCTTACGGGGGTCAGCCCGGCGATATATGTGAGTATGTCCTTGGGGATGCCGGGTATCAGGAACAATATGAACATGGCCGCTTCAGATTTGCTGCTGTTGAGCATGAAACTGAACTTCTCAAGCTGTTTTGGCGAAACAAGCAGCTTCACCAGCGGATAGCCGAGCAGGCGCGCCGCATAGAACACGATCACGGAACCGATCACGATGCCGGCCAGAGAGTATACGGTGCCGAAAAACGTTCCGTACAAATAGCCTCCGGCCAACTGTGTAAATTCACCGGGAATCGCAGCGATAACGACCTGCAGCACCTGTATCCCGATGAATATGATAACTCCTTTCCAGCCGAATGAATTGAGCCATTCCCTCAGTTCATCAGGTTTCCTGGCGAGTTCGGTCAGCCTCGGACCCAGCCTGATCCCGGCATAGGTTACCGCGGCTATAAACACTGCTGTCAGGACGATGTAAACTGCTGCTTTCCGTTTGTTTTCGCCTGTTCCGATGTTTTCTTTTCTGCCAGGCCTGACATTTCCATCCCCGTCAGACCTGATATTTCGTTTCCATCCAGGCCTGGCATTCTCTTTCCTGTCAGCCCTGGTATTGCCCGTGCCGTCAAACCTGGTATTCCCCGTTCCGTCAGACTTGGTATTTCTTACTCTGCCGGATCGGGTAGTCCCCGTTCCGCCAGGCCGGGTATTTCTCCTTTCTCCAGGCCTGATATTTCCTGTTGAACTTTCGTTTCCCATCACCAAATCCCAAACCAGTCACTTTATTTACATTCGACTTATTGCATCTGCTGCCGGGAAGCCCCGTTTGATGCGCTGTCCGTAAGGTTCATTTTCCTGCAGCGTTGTGCTGTGCCAATATATTAGACCGCGAATATCCTCCTGTCAATATTATGCCCCTGTCCTCAGATCCCAGTCCTTTGACGTTTATCCGCAAATGCCGGGCTCCTGCCGTTTTTCCGCAATCGACGGACGCATGTTACAAATCAGCTGCTGTCGGCGTCATACCAGGCTTCCGCCGGTCTTTTGCCACTGTTTAGCTGCCGCCGTAATACCGTTTATCTGCCGGCCTTTTTCTACGGGTCAACTGCTGACGCCCTTATACCGGATAGCCGCAGCCGGCGGCACTGTGCCGATTATGCGACCAAGATCATGTGCAGTCTATCCTGATCTGCCTGTCTTCAAAGTCTTCTGCCCTTAAATAACATCCGATAGCAGGGATGCTCTTCGTGCGGTAGTAATCGGGATTCTTGATCCCTGATTCCTCGAGTGTCTTCACCGCGCACATCCTGCTCCCTTTCTTCGATTTCAGGACCTGGACCCCCTGGGAATCCCGCGTGGTCTTGGGGTTGATGGACGCAGTGCTGAATACCAGCACCTTGTTTATGCTGCTGTAAGCGACAAGGTCGGTGTCCTCTGCCAGGTACCTTATGTCAATAAGCGGCGAAAGGTCCGAATAGGCATTGGCAAGCTTTCTCCTGTTGGTCTTTGTAGCATAGCTCTCCAGCGTTATCTTGGCGCATTTGCCGTTTTCAAACGAAAACAGCATCCAGCCGGAGTAATCGTCCGTCGCCGTCATATAGATTATTCTTTCATCCTCTTCGAGCTGAAGCAGGTTTGTAAGGTATTCGCCCAGCGAACTCGCCTTGCAGTCCGGTATATCGTATATGCGCATCTTGTACACCGTGCGTCTGTTCGAAAACAGGAGCAGTTCTGCCTTGTTGTGGGTCTCGAGTTCCTGTATGATGACGTCGTCTTCCTTGAGCTTTTGCTCGGGATTGGACCGCAGCGAAACAAGCGGGATCTTCTTGATGTAGTTCTGCTCCGTCAGGAACAGCTTGAGGTTGTAATCCTCTACCATGTGCTCCTGTGTTATTTCCTCGATGCTCGTCTCACAGATGATTTCCGTCCGCCTTGGCTGCGCGTATTTCTTCGCCACTTCGCCGAGTTGCTTTATTATGATCTGCCTGATCCTCTTCTCGCTGGCATAGATATCCTTGAGGTCGGCGATCTCCTTTTGCAGCGTTTCCACTTCGCCGACCCTGTCCAGGATATATTCGCGGTTCAGGTTCCTTAGCTTGATCTCAGCTATGAATTCAGCCTGCAGCTTGTCAATGCCGAAACCTTCCATGAGGTTGGGGATGACCTGCTCGTCGTTTTCAGTGTTTCTTATGATCGCGATCGCCTTGTCTATGTCCAGCAGGATCTTGCGCAGGCCGAGCAACAGGTGCAGCTTGGCTTCCTTCTTTTCTATATCGAACTGCGTCTGCCTCTTAATGCAGTTGATCCTGAATGTGACCCACTCCTTAAGGATCGATCTGATGCCCATTACACGGGGGGTGCCATTGATTAGGATGTTGAAATTACAGCTGAAGGAATCCTCAAGCGGGGTCAGCTTGTAAAGCCTGTTCATGATGGCGTCCGCGTCGGCGCTCTTCCTGATATCCAGCGTGATCTTCAGCCCGTCCAAATCGGTTTCGTCGCGGACGTCCGTGATGTCCTTTATCCTGCCGTTTTTGACAAGCCCTGCTATGGCGTCGATTATCGCTTCCGTTGTCGTCGTGTAAGGTATTTCATATATTTCGATGCAACTGTTTTTCTTGTCGTAATTGTATTTTGCCCTGACCCTGAAACTGCCCCGGCCCGTTTCATAGATTTCTCTCATGGTCTTCTCATTGTATATGAGGGCTCCGCCGGTCGAAAAGTCCGGGGCCTTGATATACTCGAGCAGATCCACGTTCTCATCCTTTATGTAGGCGATCGTTGCCTCGCACACCTCTTTGAGGTTGAAGCTGCATAGGTTACTGGCCATACCGACGGCAATGCCCTGGTTCGCATTCACGAGGACGGTGGGGAAAGTCGCCGGCAGCAGCGTCGGCTCCTTCATCGTACTGTCGTAATTATCGACGAAGTCGACAGCATTCTTGTCCATGTCCCGGAACAACTCTTCGCAGATCTTCTCCAGCCTGACCTCCGTATAACGCGGGGCAGCGAACTGCATGTCCCTGGAATACTGGCGACCCATATTGCCTTTCGAGTCGATATACGGGTGCAGCAGCGCACCGTTGCCCCTGGTCAGCCTGACCAGTGTCTCGTAAATGGCCATGTCGCCGTGCGGATTCAGCTTCATCGTCTGGCCTACGACGTTTGCCGATTTGGTGCGGTTGCCCGTCAGGAGCCCCATTTTGTACATGGTATACAGCAGCTTCCTGTGGGAAGGCTTAAAGCCGTCGATCTCCGGGATCGCGCGCGAGACGATGACGCTCATCGCATACGGCATATAGTTTTTTTCCAGTGTTTCCGGTATCTTTTGGATAATCAGGTTCTTGTCCGACATAACAGCACCTTTCCTGCAATAATATAGCGGGGACGGTTCTCACCTTTTTATCATTTGTTTGATTATTTTATTGAACATTTAGTTGATAATCCAGCTCATCAGCTAATTCTTCTGTTGATTGCTCAAACGGGTACCCGGCCCACTTCCGTTGGCCGCTCATACGACCGGGAAGTTCACCTCGGTTTTTCCATCGCCTAGCATGTAAATACCTGGGGAAGGTAAAATTCAGGGGGACAGTTCTCAACTTTTTGACACATTTACCGGCAAACTGTTAACTGGTGCCGACAGGTACCGTGCAACGCAGGCTAAACGAACCAGTGATCCGTCTGTCTGCCAGGATGACCCGGTTGGCCGCCGGTTACTTCGGTCGGTGCAAATCCGGCTTTCATCCCGCATCAGCGCTTTCCCTAATCAGTGCATCCCATCACGGTCAACAACTCGCTCCACAACCTGTCGATGCCTGCCGGCAATTGTTGTTCTGCAATCCACGCAGAGCCGTAAGAGGGTATTGACGAATTATTACATCTAGCCTCAAAATGATAAAAAAGTGAGAACTGTCCCCGCATCAGCTCACATCTATCATATCCAGGTAGCGGCTGCCGTGTTCCTCTATGAAGTTTTTCCTGCCCTGCAGGTTGTCGCCAAGCAATATGTCAAACATGGTTTCCGTTTTTTCTATATCATCAGGCACTATCTTGATGAGCCTCCTGGTTTCCGGATTCATCGTTGTGTGCCACATCATTTCGGGCTCATTTTCCCCAAGGCCTTTTGAGCGCTGCACCGTGTACTTTTTCCCTTCGAGTTTGGCCAGTATCTCCATTTTCTCCTTCTCAGAGTAAGCAAAATAGGTCTTGTCCCTGCAAGTAATTTCATACAGCGGAGATTCCGCTATGTACACCTTACCCTCCTGGATAAGCGTCGGGACCAGCCGGTAAAGCATGGCAAGGATAAGGGTCCGGATCTGGAAACCATCAACATCCGCGTCGGTGCAGATTATTATTTTGCTCCACCTGAGGTTGTTCAGGTCGAATGTGTTAAGGTCTCTGTTGTGCTTAGATTTTATCTCAACGCCGCACCCAAGCACCTTCAGCAGGTCCACGATGATCTCATTCTTGAATATACTGTCGTACTCTGCCTTTAGGCAGTTGAGTATTTTCCCCCTGACAGGCATTATGGCCTGGAACTCTGCGTCCCTGCCCATTTTGCAGGAACCCAGCGCCGAATCGCCTTCGACGATGTAGAGTTCACGCTTGCTCACATCCTTGGTCCGGCAGTCAACGAACTTCTTCACCCTGTTCGAAATATCGACCGAGCCGCCCAGTTTCTTTTTTATATTTATCCTGGTCCTTTCCGCGGTCTCGCGGCTGCGCTTGTTCAGGAGGACCTGCTCGATTATTTTATCGCAGTCGGCTTTGTTCTCGATCAGGTATATTTCCAACTGCTGTTTCAGGAAGTCCGTCATCGCTTCCTGGATGAACCTGTTCGTGATCGCCTTCTTGGTCTGGTTCTCGTAACTGGTAATGGTGGAGAAAGAATTCGTCACCAGGATGAGGCTGTCCTGGATATCGGCAAAAGTGATCTTTGCTTCATCCTTGTTGTACTTGCCCCTGTTCCTGATACATTTATCTATCTCGTTGACAAACGCCGCTTTCACCGCACGGTCGGGCGAACCGCCGTATTCCAGGAAACTGGAGTTGTGATAGTATTCAAGCAGATTGACCTCATTGCAGAAGCAGAAAGCAATCTGCATCTTGAGCCGGTATTCGGGTTTGTCTTCCCTGTCGCGGCCTTTCGTACTTGTCTCGAAATACTGTATCTCGGTGAAATTCTTGCCGTCGCTTACTTCCCTGATGTAGTCGACGATACCGTTCGGATAGACGAACTCATAGGAATTGCCTGAAAACTCGTCAGTCAGGATGAATTTCAACCCGGCATTGACGACGGCCTGCTTTTTGAGAGTGTTGATATAGTAATCCAGCGGAATGTCGATATCCGTGAACACTTCCAGGTCGGGTCTCCACTTCTGGATCGTTCCGGTGCTTTCATAATCGCACTTTGTTTTCTTCAGCCCGCCGATGTTTTCGCCTTTTTCGAAGTGGAGGTCGTATCTGTAGCCGTCCCGGAACACGGTCACATCCATATACTCAGAACTGTACTGGGTAGCACACGCGCCAAGGCCGTTCAGACCAAGGCTGAACTCATAGTTCTCGCCCTCATTGGTGTTGTACTTGCCTCCTGCGTATAGTTCACAGAAGACAAGTTCCCAATTGTAACGGTTTTCCTTTGGGTTGAATTCGACCGGGATGCCCCTTCCGTAATCTTTGACCGTAATCGAACGGTCACTGTGACGGATAACCTCGATCCTGTCGCCATAACCTTCACGCGCTTCGTCAATTGAATTTGAGAGGATTTCGAAGAATGCCTGCTGACAACCCTCTATTCCGTCAGAACCGAATATGACACTTGGCCTCAGCCGTACCCGATCTGCCCCTTTGAGGGATGAAATGCTCTCATTGCCGTAGACTCCAGGCTTTTTACCCCTTATCATTTGTATCGCCCCTCCAGATCTGCAGAGCTTTTCTATTGTTATTATCAATTAAAGGCATTTCAAAGTCAAGTGCGGGGACGCTTCTCACCTTTTTGACTGTTGCCTTGGAATCACTCGAATCACCCGGGGACAGTTCTCACGTTTTCAACAAATCATGGGAATTATTCCCGGAAATGAAAACCAACCGGAACATGAGCTGTGAAACGATAAAAACGTGAGAACTGTCCCCAACAATCCCCAACAAATTACCATTCAAGATTTATATTGCCAGCATTTT
>ERZ795062.220-NODE-220-length-52991-cov-16.945085_pt1 | contig 52991 bp, 51 predicted proteins | sample MGYA00375146_ERZ795062 | MGnify/ENA primary metagenome ERZ795062 (study PRJEB30191, sample SAMN05720281) | activated sludge metagenome | isolation source: Anaerobic digester | place: USA | collected 2015-07-16 ...
TCCCCGTCTCGAAGTCGGAAAAACATGCTCAATGAGTTGTGTGTAAAGGTATGGGTCAGAGCTTCGTCGGCGTTGACCGGCACGCGGTCGACCAAGCCTTTCTCGTCCTTCTGGAGCAGGTGCTGGTTCGACCAGGGATCAACACACAGCAGGTTGCCAACGCCGTAACACGTCGCCAGCCGGGCCAGCACGAAGGCCGATTTTCCCCACCAACTACCGATCTCGACCACGTCGCCGGTCGGCGCATGGCGGAATAGTTCGCACAGGGCGCGGATCTTCTCATGGTCGCACATGCCGGGAATCGACTCGGCGTGGCGGAAAAGCGAGGCGATTTCCAGTGCGGAAAGCGAGGATTTGACGGGACCGTCCGTCGCCACCGGCAACGGATCGGCCAGCACTGTCGCCCCGAATTGAAGAGCCTTGTGGTAAGGCGCGACTTCGCTCACCACCGGTGAGGTATTTACCAGCGCCACGCCGGGAAAAGCCTGCGCGATGCAGCGATTCAAATAATCCCACACCACCGGGTTGGGCGTGAAGATGCCGCCGATATCGAACTCAGAGATCACCCGGCGCAACGCCTCGTCGAAATCGTCGGCGGTGATGTAAGGCAAGTGAGCCCACTCGGGGTAACGCACGCGCGCCGGGTCGTGCCCCAGCGAGGAAGATCCGATTACCCGCTGGCCGTCAGCCAGAGCGCGTTCGAGGTAAGCCAGCGAGCGTGGCATCCCGGCCGGGAAGATGAGTACAGGCCTAACCACGACACAAACCCTTTTCGCACAGCAGAAAAATGCTGGAGCACAGATCCGGGTATTGCTGGCCCAAGGCGTAGCAGCCTTCCAGGTATTCCGGCGAAATGATGTCGGTCGTGAGTAATCTGTCCCACTGGAAATTGGCTAGCGCTTTGAAGAAGATGCCCGAGCGGTGTACCACCTTCAATCCTGCGGTGACCGCCTCGCGCTCAAGCGTGTCGAGCGAATAGGTGATGCGATGCCCATGCTCGGCCTCGGCGGGCGTTACCGCAGCATTGTGCGAGATCAGCCCCATCTTCACCGCGATCTGCCGTGACGGGGCGTTGGCGTTCGGGCACACCAGGAACAAACGCCCGCCCTCGGCCAGCCATTCGTCGTTGACACGCTTCAGGACCTGCACCGGGTCGTCAAGGTGTTCCAGCACGTGGGTCAGCACGATGTTGTTATATCGGCGCGGCAGAGCCACCACCTCGAACAGCGCATTGATGTACTGCACCTGGTCGCCCAGCTTGCGCCGCGCCTCGGCCATCGCCTCGCTGGACGCCTCGACGCAGGTGACATCTTCGAAATGCTGGAGGAAACGGCGGGTAAACTGCCCCTGGTAACTTCCCAGTTCCAGCAGGCTGCCCGGCCGGAAGAACGGTTCGAAGGAGCGGATGATGAAGGGGTGCATCACGTCGAAGTCGAAACCGTAAGCATATTTCTCATTGGCGGCGTTGTACTTGTCGTCCAACTCGCTGTTGTAATCCCTGGGCTCGACCATGTTCCCCTCTCAGTTTTCCAGCAACGCTATGCCAAAGCCGTGGCGACCAAATTCGTTGCCGTTGTAAAGCAGGTAAATCCCGCCGTCACACTCGAACACGTGCGGATAGCACTGCATCTGGGCATCCCAGCCTTCGGCAGAAATATCGATGCCGACCTGGCTGTCGTCGCGCTCCCAATTTTCCATGTCGCTGGAGTGGGCATAACCGATGCGATAGCCCCGGCTGCTGTCGGTGCGGAAGCCATTGGCCTGCCGGTAGCAAAAATACATGTGGTAAACGCCGTCCAGGAAAATCACCGTGGGCAAAGCCTGGCATTCATCGGCGTTCAGCCGGTCGCTGATGATCTGTCGCCCGTCGCGCTGCCATTTCACACCATCCGGCGAGCGGGCGTGGGCGATCTTGTACACCCGGTCGGGCAGGGCGGTTTCCGAGAACTTCTGCCACTTCGTGCCGTAGATGTACCACATGTGGTAAGTCTCGCCGTAGCGCCGCACGAAGGCATCCGCCACCAGAAAGGGTTCGTTGAGGGACGCCGTCAGCAGCGGTCCCGTACCGTAGCGCTCAAAAGTTTGGCCGTCGTCGTGGCTGATCGTCAGTCCGATGGAGGCGTCCGCCGACACCGACACCCTGCGGTTCCAACCGGTGGTATAGGCCAGCACCCGGTCTCCGTCGCGCAATACGTTGATCGGAAAAATGCCGTGTTCGTCGAAACAGCCCAGCCCACCTAGTGGCAGCACCGTATGGGCGGAAACGCCGAGCGGGCGGGTCATATCGCGTGAAAAATCGGCATAGGCGACATGGCTCAAGTATTTTCCGACGCTATCGCGCTCGCGGGTGGAAAAAAATACGCGTACCCGGTCGGCCAGCAACAGGGTTTGCGGTGCTTGAGCGAACTCCAAGCAGCCGTTAGGCAAGGCGTGCTCGGTCGGGTCGAAAATCTTCCCCAGCTTCTTCCACTTCATGCTGGTCCCCATGCGTTTTCCGATTCCAGTACTGCGAGGCCGAAACCGCTGCGACCCATGCCATTGCCCTGGTAGAGCATGTAGGTCGTGCCGTCCAGTGCGAACACGTGTGGATAGTTGACCATCTCTGAATCCCAGCCGGTTTCCGACAGGCCGATGTCTACCAGATCGTCGTTGCGCCGCCAGTTGACCATATCCGGCGAGAAGGCGTAGCCGATACGGTAGCCGCCCTCGCGCCCCTTGTAGTTGCGGATGTCGCGGTAGGAAAAAAACATGTGATAGCGGCGATTGCGATAGCTCACGTCCGGGCAGGCCTGACACTCGTGCTCGCCCAGCTTGTCGGCGATCAGGTCGCGCTCCAGCTTGACCCAGTCGATGCCGTTGTCCGCGGTAGCCATGCGGATCTTGTACAGCGGCTCCGGTTTGCCGTCGGTCATCCGCCACTCCCTGCCCGCCACGTACCAGAGCTGCCAGCACCCGTTGAATTTACGAATGCGCGGGCTGCCGAGCAGGAAAGGCTCGTCCGGCGTGTAGGACAGCACCGGCCCGTCGCCCAGCCGCTGGAAGGTTTCCCCGCCATCGCGGCTGATCGCCAGACCAATGGCGGCGTTGAACGGCACCGATTCGCAGCGCGTCCAACCGGCGTAGTAGGCGCGAATCTCGTCGCTGTCGCGGATCACCGACACCGGATAGGTGCCAAACTCATCGAAAGTGCCGTACTTGCCGAGTTCCAGCACAGGCCGTTCGCATACCCGCAAAATGTTGAGCAGGTTGCGGCGATCAAGGTCGATGTAGGAAATGTAGCTGAGATATTGGCCGTCCGGGCCGGGGGCCGGACGCGAGCAGAAATACACTCGCACGCAATCGCCCGCGATCAGCACCGAGGGCGACTGCGCGAACTCGTGCATCCAGCCGGTGCTGGTCAGGTCCCTGGGATCGAACACCTTGCCGAGTTTTTTCCATCTGAACAAGTGATTTTCCTAACCTGGGTCAGTCTGCCAACCGTCGCAAATTGAGCGCGCCGGTCTTCAGTCCGCCATAGTAGTAATCGTTGAAACCGGCGGCGTCCATCAGGTCGAACACCTTCTGAATGTCGTACTCCACTCGGTGCAGGGTGAATTCGCCTGCCTCGTACACTGCAAACGCCGCACGCGGGTCCCCGTCCCTCGGCTGCCCTACCGAGCCGGGGTTGCAATAAATCTTGTCGCCGAAGTGTTCCACGGTTTGCAGATGCGTGTGGCCGGAGACGAACACCCGCCCCAGCACCCGCGCGAAATACTCGGCGGTTGGCTTCAGGTATTCATCAATCGGATCGGCCCAGCCGCCATGCACCAGCCGCACCTCGCCGACCTCGCGCTGTACCGGAAAGGTCCGCAGCCAGGCCAGATGCTCGCGATCGATGATGGTGCGCTGGTAGGCCAGACAATCGTTCACGCTGCGCGAGCGAGGACAAAAGCCGCCGCCCGCGATGTACCAGTCGTGGTTGCCCATCACGCAGGGAATCTCGCGCTCGCGCAGTTCTCGGCAGCACTCGTTGATCTGCGAGTAATAGCCCACCACGTCGCCCGCGCAATAGATTTGTGTCACGCCCAGCCGGTCGATTTCGGCCAGCACAGCCTTGAGCGCCTCGTAGTTGCCGTGGATGTCAGAGATGAACGCCGTCTTCATAAAAAATTTGCTCGTCGGTATAGCGCACGGCTCGGCCACGGCGGATGGCGGACTGCACCGGATCGCGCTGATCCAGAAAATAAGCCAGCGCCATCGCACTTTCGTTGTAGCCAAAGGCGGTGCGGATAGAGGTAGAGGAAGAAATCCGGGGGTTGATCTCCAGTAGCTTGATCCCTTCCGTGCAGCGGCGGAACTGGAAATTGGTCGGCCCCAGCGGATGGAATAGACGGCACAACTTGTCCATCGCCGGGACGAATTCCGCCGAATCGGCCACCTCGGCCTTTTCGGTGAAGCCGTCGCGCGACAGTTTGCGCCGCAATGTCATGCTGGCGAAATAGCCGCCGCGCCCGTCGCAAAACGCCGAAGTGGTGAATTCCTCGTCGTCGTTGCCGACGATGGGCTGTGCCATCAGCACCGGGCCGATGTCGGCGCGATGTCTCTGGAACATCTCTTCCGACGCCACCCGCACGATACCCTTTGAACCGAAGCCCCGGCGCGGCTTGAGCAGGAACGGCAGGCCGAACTGCGCCGCCAACGCGGCAAAATCCTGCTCCAGCGAACTCTCGATGGCGCAACTCACCCCCTCAGCCGCTGCCAGACGCTGGTAAAAGGCCCACTTGTCCTTGCACAGGGCGATCAGCTCCGGTACGTTGAGCAGGGGCACCGCGCCGGTCGCGCGGATTTCGGGCACATGCTCGACCCAGTGGTACATGTCGATCTCGATGCTGGGAATCAGCAGGTCGATACGATACCGCCGCAGCGTGGCGAGGAGCCAGTCGAGATATTCCGGCTTACCAGTGAGCGGCGCCTGTTCGAAGACGTCGCAAAAGGCGGGCGCCACCGAGTCGTCGTAGATTGAAGTCCCGACCAGAAAACACGGCTGCCCGGCTTGCCGCAGTGAGCGCAAAACGCCATAGCCGACGATGCCGCTGGAGCCGGAAACCAGCACCTGCTTCATGGCAAAGCCTTTCTGCGGGCCGCTTCACGGGCCAGGCCCTGCGCCAGCGAAATCTGCGGAAAGTAGCCGATGCGGCGATACAGGGTGTCGTCCACCGCGAAGGCATTATCGGAAATATCTGGTTTGCCCGTGTCGAAACGGATGCTGCTGGCGCTACCGAAAGCGGCCACCGCCGCCGCCGCGATTTCAGAGAAGCGCAAGTTGGACAGGCTGGCACAGTCGTAACGGCCTTCGACGCGCTGCTGCACCACGCGGGCGATGATTTCGACCATATCAACGACATGGATGAAATTTCGCCGAGCGTCGTTGCGGCCATCGAGCACGATGTCTTCGCCGCGTTGCGCGCTATCCAGCAGCGCGTACAGGACAGGCTGGTGAATGCGGAAAGCGTCGCCTTCACCATACAGTTGCGCCGGACGCAGAATTGCCAGCGGCAAACCGGTGCTGCGGCAGTACAACTGCGTCAGCTCTTCGGCGTGGCGTTTGGACAGGGCATAGCTGTTATAGAACGGCGATTCCTCGGTCAGCACCGCAAAGATGCTGGAAACCTGCACCAGTTGGCCGACGCCAGCCTGATGACAGGCATGCGCCAGCTTGAGGGCGCCTAGTACATTCACCTCTTCTGCGGCCAGCATCGATGCAAAATCCCGACCGCCGAAATGCGCCGCCAGATGAATGACGGCATCAACCCCGTCCGGCAGTTCGAAGCGCTCGGCGGGCCAGGCCATGTCCAGCGCGACATCGCAGCCCGTGCGCCCGGCCGTCAGCACCTCGGCGAACGAGGTCAGCACCGGGTGCAGTACCTGCGCCAGCAAGGAATGTCCGCCTGCGAGCAAGATCTTCATCGGGCGGAAATCTCGGCAAGCAGTCCGCAACTGAGCTCGGGATAATCAATGCCGACGGTGCACAGCGCGTCGATCACCTTGCGATCCAGTTGCAGGGAAACGATCTGGCGGGTGGTGAAGGGCTTGAGGTAAATGCCCTCCAGACGGTCGACGCCGCAGCCCGCTTGGGCAATTTCCGCACTAAAGGTTGCCACGGTGAAAAAGCGTTTGTGTCCGAGTAAATGATCGTTTTCGGACAGGGTGGTGACATCGTCGAGCAGTCCGGCCAACTGGCCCAGTCTGCGGTTCAGCACTTCGGCATTTGGCACCGCAAGGAACATCCGGCCGCCGGGCGCTAGAAAATCGCGGAAGCGGCTCAGGACCAGCAGTGGGCTGTCCACATGCTCGAGGATGAAACCCATGACGATCAGGTCAAAGCGTTCGTCGGTGACAAAGTTCTCGAAGCAGGTTTCGACGATCTCGGCGCGGCAATCCGGATATTTATCACGGAAATTGCCAATCACGGCGGGAGAACCTTCCAGTACCACATGGCGCTCGAAACGGCGCGATAAAATGTCGGTGGTATAACCATGCCCCAGCCCGAGTTCCAGCAGGGAACTCGCTGCGCCCGCGTGATGCAGCACGCGCTGCGGATACCAGGTCAGCAGAATCTCGTTGTCAAAATCGTACAGATTGTCGCCCTGATAAGCGGCGACGTGCTTGTCCAGTGTGTTGCTCATCATTCCCTCTCAGACCAGTTCATAGTCTTCCAGCAAGATGTGCACGACCTGTTCCGGCGCGTTGAACATCAACACATCGACAATCGAAAGCCAGGGCACGAAGGGCGCGCCGAACTGGGCGTATTCAAACGGTCTTGAGCGGATAAACTTGAGCTCCACATCCTGCGCCCGGAAAACGTCACGACCATAGAGTTCCGTGCCGCCGATGGTGTTGATGTAAGTGTCCGCGCCCAGCGCTCGACAGATGGTAATCACCTTGTCTTGGCCTTTCAGGTTGTGGTCGATGTCGATTCCGGACGAGATGCCGATTTTGGTGCTAACGCCTAGGTGAGCACAAGTCTCGATGAGGGAGTGATGGATGTAGCGAAACAAGTTGCTGTCTTCGCAGCGCACGATACGCTCGAGCAGCGGTAAGGTCTGAGCGAAATACGGTGCCCGGCCATAAGCGCCCCTAAACTGATTTATCAGCTTGGTGCGATCAAAATCAACCGACAGTTCGCGCTGCACGACGTCAAGTGAATCCGAACCCTTGCGCAAGGGTAACGAGAACGTTGCATCGGTTCCGTTGACCAGCATGCGGTTGCGGTTGATCCAGCCTTTTTTGGTGTACTTGATGTTGTCGTAGACAATAAAGGTGTCTACTGAGGCGATCAACTGGTAGTAACCAATATAGGGCAGGAAGTAAGGCTGCATGACGGCTAGTCTCATGGCCTGGTCCGACGCAATCGTTCACTCCCCTAGGCGGTTGCGGGGATAAGCTTGGCCAACAACTCCGGCGTCGTCAGTGCTTCTTCGCTGACCCATCCTTTCACCAAGGCCAGATGCTCATCCGTCAGCTTCTGTGGCGGGCTGCGTGCTCGTTGGGCGGCTCAATCGATCTCATCTTGTGCAGGCACCGCGAATGCTTCGGCTGGCAAGTCAGCGCACCAGCGTTGCCACATGATGCGCAGAGCACGTTCAAGACCGCTGGCAATCAATTTCGGGCGGCTCAGAGCGGATTGACGCAAACGCTCGCGCAGCGTGAGCCGCAGTCTGCTCAGTTCGGCCGGGTCGGCAGCGCGCGCGACGCCTTCGGCGACGAACTCCGTGGGGCTTCTGGCGATGAATCCTGTCAGTCCCAGATGGCTGAGAATCGACGCACCAGGTCGCCCGGGTACGGTATTGCCGGCCATGGTCAGCGTCGGCACCCCCATCCACAAGGCGTGCAGAGTGGTTGTCCCGCCGGTGTAGGGAAAGGTATCGAGGCAAACATCCACCTCCTGGTGCAACGTTAGATAGGCCTGCATGTCGCAACGAGGATGCAGGCTCAGGCGGTCGCGGCTGATTCCGTTGCGAGCAAAGTCCTCAATCAATTGATCGGCACGTCCGTCAGGCCGCATCGCCCCGAGCAGCATCCTCGAGTTGGGCACGGATCTCAGCAACTGCGACCAGAGCGCAATGACCGAGGGGCTGATCTTGGTCGGTCGATTGAAACTACCAAAGGTGACATGGCCCCGGCTCAGCGCCGGCAGCGGGCTCACCGCTGGAGCATCGGCGAACGGCAGGAACGGCGCGCTTGCCGGCAGACGCACGATCTTCTCGGTGAACTGTTCGTCAAACTCGCCGAAAGGCAGAAAGAAGCGGTCCGCGAGGTAGTAGTCCATCGCCTGCAGGCCGGTGGTGCCTGGGTAGCCCATCCAGCTGGCCTGTAGCGGTGCCGGTTTGCGGGCAAAGGTCTGCAGTCGATGGTGGGCCGTATGGCCGCTCAGGTCAATCAGAATGTCAATTCCGTCGGCACGGATCCTTTCGGCGAGTGTGGCGTCGGCAATGCCGGCAACCGGGTGCCAGTGATGAAGGTGTGCTCGCAGACGCTGCGTCACGTGGTCCTCGACGGTGTGGGTATAGTAGGCGTGCAGTGACAATTGCCGGAAGTATTTTAGTTCGGCGAGGACCGGTTCGATGAAATTGGCCACCGCGTGGTTGCGGAAGTCGGGCGAAAGAAAACCGATCTGCAGGCAACGTTCAGGGTCGCGCAGGTTGCTGTGCGGCGCCCAGTCAGCACGCAGAGGCGTCTCGAGCTGCTGGCCAAACCGACAATGTTCGGCAAACAGCGCCCCTGCATCGATTTTTTCGTTATGCGTGAGACAGAAAAGCAGGTTGCTGTGCGCGTGGACATTTTCAGGCTTGATCGTCAGGGCTTCCCGGAAGCCTGCCTCGGCTTCCGCGTATCGGCCGAGTGCGATGAGGGTGGTGGAGAGATTGAGAAGCGCATCAGTCAGCTCGGGCATAAGCTCCAGCGCGCGGCGGTAGCTGGCTTCGGCTTCGCTCAGTCGTTCCTGGTCACTCAGGATGTTGCCAAGGTTGAAATGTGCTTTGGCAACCTCTGGCCAGTACTTCAGCGCCTGCCGCAAGCTGTCTTCGGCTTCTTTGAGGCGCCCCTGTTTTCTGAGCGCGGAACCCAAGGCGACGAGCGGGAAAAGAAAGTCCGGTTTGCAGCGCACCGCGTGGCGCCACGCGCTTTCGGCTTCCGCGAGGCGTCCCTGGTCACTGAGGGTGTTGCCAAGGTTGAAATACGCCTCGGCAAAGTCTGGCTGCAGTTCCAGGGCACGGCGCAGGACGCTTTCCGCCTCGGTCAGCTTGCCGAGATCTCTAAGCGTTTCTCCCAGATGGTCATGTGCTTCGGCATCGTCCGGCCTGAGAGCCAGTGCCCGTCGGTAGCTGGCTTCGGCGTCGTTGGGGCGATCCTGCGCCTGGAGACTTCTGCCTAGCGCGTGATGCGCTTCGGCGAGGTCCGGTTGCAGTGCCAGAGCTCGCTGGTAGCTGACTTCGGCCTCGGCAGGGCAACCCTGGTCCATGAGCGTGTTGCCCAGATTGCAGTAGGCCAGGGAATACGATGGCTTCAAGGACACTGCTTTTCGGTAACAGTTCTCGGCTTCCTTGTACCGACCCTGCGCACAGAGGCAATTGCCAAGGTTGTAGTGCGCTTCGGCCAGGCTTGGCTTGATTCTCAGCGCCCGGCGGTGGCAAGCTTCCGATTCCTCCGGTTTGCCGAGGTCTGCAAGTGCCAGGCCCATGGTGCTCTGCACCTGCTCGTCTCGTGGCAGCAAGTCTGCCGCCTGGCGCAGAGCGACCAGCGACTCGGTGTTGCGTCCCTGCAATTTGAGCAACGCCCCGAGCGCTTTCCACCCAAAACCATGCTCCGGAAAACGCTCGGTCAGTTGTCGGGCGAAAGTTTCTCCCTCGCTGTAGTGCCCGGCGTTGAAATATGCCAAAAGCTTGCTCTCATCCTGAGCGGAAGGCTTGCCGTCGCGGCCTGCAGCACCCTTAGCGGAGTGCCTGCGGGTTGGCCTGACGGGCCGCACGGGCTTGGCGTCGGGCGCCGCCTGCTCCTGTGGCGTGCCATCGAGCAGGCGCAGAGCCAGAGCATCCACTTCGGCACCGGCCAGGCCATGCTGTTGGCCGAGTGCGAGCACCTGTCTTGCCGTGCCCGCCTGGTCGGCCTGCATCAAGGCTTCAAGGTAGCTCAACCAATAGCGGCGAGACTCCGGGCTCGCTTCGATGGCGGCAAGGAAATAGGGCAGGCTTGTGGACGATCGCAGCCGCCGGATCTCCAGCAGACCGAGTTGGTAGTTTGCTTCCGGGTGATCAGGCCGTGCCTGCAGGATGGCTTGACAGAGTTGTTCGGCTTCGCTGAACTGTCCGGCATCGTGGCATGCCAGTGCCTTGGCCAAGGCCTGTGCAAGCACCTCGTCGAGGGCGGCGGCAGCGCTGTGCCCAGCATCTACCGGCACGGAGTCATTCTGAAAACTGGACATCGGTCTGAATTTCCGGTGGTGAAGCGACCCCCAGTGACGCGAGATTCAGCCCGGCCTGTTCAAGCTGACTGCGCAAGGTCGCCGTTCCGCCGCGCAGCAACGCACGCGTTTCGGCGCTGGTGGCGTGCATGGCCAAGGTAAGCTGCTGTCCCTGGACATGAAGTCGGGCTTCCACTTCTCCGAGCCGGGGCAGCGTCAGCCGCAGCCGTGTCTGCCACTTCTGGCTATCGTCGTCACCATTGCTCTGCTGGCGCTCGTTGTCGGTTTCGATTTCCCACTGCATCTGCTGGCCGGGCCAGACCTGCCCTTGCCAGGAAAAATTCTGGGTCGCGAAGGCCTCAAGTTGTTGTTGAACAAGCGACTGGGCCTGTGCGGCCACCGTTTGTGACGGCTGCGCCGCGCCGATGTTCGCTTCTGGCGTTTTGGCGACCACCGGCGCGGTGTCGGCGGGCGAGCCGCTGATGACTATGGTGTCGCCGATGGTGGACGGTTGCTGCAACTGCGGCAGCGGCGTCTGTGGTGCCAGTTTTCCTTGCGGCTCCTGCAAGAGCTGCTCCTTGCTGTAGCGGCCCTCAACCCATTCGGCCTGGTGCGACTCGTAGAACATGCCGCTGGCCGTGATCGCCTGTTTGAGCAGCGGCAGCAGTTCCTGGGCGTCAGTGGGTGGGCTGGTGGCGATTGGTTGATTGCCATTCAGTGGCAGCGCCACGGGGCCACCTTTGCCGTCACGCGGACCGCCCAGGAGATTGCTGATCAACTGCCCGGTACGGCTCAGGCTGGTCGCGGCGGATCCACCCTCGTCCCTGCCGTTCTCCGATCCGGCCGTTGCAACGACGGCCAGGGTCAGCTTGCCGTCACTTTCAGTGACTTCGAGTTCGATCGTGTCGCCGCTCTTGGCCGCAAAGGGCAGGGCAAGCGTCACGTTGCGCTGGTTGATCAGCGCGCGGTAGCTGCCGTTGGGCATCAATGACTGGATTTCTGCCAGCAGCCGTTGTCCGGCGACCAGGCCGGACAGCTTGTCGGTGATCTCCTGTGCCGGCGGCGCCGGCCGCAACGCGATGTCGGCCGCCGGCTGCAAGCGATTGGCTACGTCGGCGCGGATCATTGGTTCAGATCACCGGCTGAGCCGCGCGTAGAACGACCTGCAACTCGTTCATGCGGGTATCCAGCAGTGGCCGCAGGCTCTCGTCGCAGCGCAGGCAATCCTCAATCAGAACGCGCGCTCGCGCCTGCAACCCGGCAGGAAGGTCGGCGGTCAGCCCGGCGGGCAGGCTTTCGGTGAGCACGCGGCGTGCCGCTTCGAGACTGGCCAGTGTCTCCCAGTCCTCGGCACCTGCGGCGCTGAGCATACTCTCGGAGAGCGCCAGCAGTTCCTCCAGTGCCTGCAGCACGGAAATCATGCGACTGCTTGCTGTACCGCGTTTGGCGAAATTTCGCGCCACGCGCTGTGAATCTCTTCAAGCAGGCCCGCGACCTCTTCCAGCGCATGCAGATCGTTGTTCAGGTTGGCGCGGAGCAGGCGCAAGACCAGATAGTCGTAGAGGGCATCCAGGCGTTCTGCGATTTCGCCCCCCTTCTCCAGATCGAGGCTCACCTTGAGTCCGTTGCCGATGATGTCGATGGCTTTTGAAATCGCCTCACCCTTGGCGGCGATCTGTTGTTGTTGCATCGCGGCGCGCGCATTCCCGATCGCAGCCTGGGCGCCTGAAAAGAGCAGCAAGATCAGCCGGTGCGGGTCGGCGACCTCGATGGCTGCATCAACGCCTACCTTCTGATAGGCTGAAATCGCTTTTCGTGCATTGCCGAACATGGGGGACTCCTAGCTGTAACTGGGCAGATTGGCGAGCTGTTGCGTAAGAAAATTGCTGGTCTTGGTCATTCCCGAGATGAGGGTGTCGAGCGACGTAAACTGCTTGCGATAGCGCGATTCGATCTGGGTCAGGCGACTGTTGATCACTTCCGATTGCTTGCCCAGGGCCTTGATCGACGTGCTCAGGCCCTGGCTTCTGGCGGCAACCAGACCGCCGGCACCAACCAGTCCATCGGCGGCGGTCTTGAATGCGCCACCATAGGCGGCGACCAGCTTGGCGACGCCATTGAGATCACTGCTGATGGCTTTGGTCATTTTCGCCGAGTCTACAGTCAGTTTGCCGTCCTTCTGCAGAGTGATGCCGATGTCCGAGAGGTGCTGCAGCGCAGCGCCCGAGAGCTCTGTGGGAATGTTGCCGAGCACCGAGCGGATATTGTTCTGGGCCGCGCGTAGCGTGCTGTCGCCGTTCAGCGTGCCGGCTTTCTTGGTGGTTGCATCATAGCTGCCGAGACTGCTGGACGTGGCCTGGAAGTCGTTCAATGCCTTGACCAGGGCGTTGACGCCCGTGCTCAGGCTTGAATTGTCCTTGCTGATCGTCAGTGTGGTGCTGACTGAGGTGGCAGGTGCTTCCGGACCTTTCAGCAAGCTCAGCGTAACGCCGTCGATCGCTGTTGTGACCGTGTTGGTAGCGGCTGCCACGGCAATACCGTTCAACTTGAAAGTGGCGCCCTGTGCGGCCTGCGACTGGACGAAGGGATCGGTGAGTGGCTGCGGAGTGGCGTTCGGGTCGTAGGCGAGGGCGGCGACTCCCGAAAGTTTGATGAACTGGTTGCTGCCGGCGGTGTCACCGGTCAATACGAGTTGCTTGCCGGCGGTACCATTGATCACCAGTGCCGAAACTCCGGCACTGGCGTTGTTGATTGCATCGCGAATGGCTTCCGGCGTGGCGCCGTTGGCGATCGAGATATCGGTCGTCTTGCTCGGGGTGGTCGATCCGGCCTGCGTGTCGAGCCGGATGGTGAGCGTGCCGCCGGTCGTGAGCGTGCCGTTGGTTCCCGAAAAAGGGGTGGCCGTGGTAGACGTCGCGAGGCTGTGTTGTTTGGCCAGTTGGGTCACTTCGAGACTATAAGTGCCAGCCACCGCGGTCGATGCGGCCGTGGCTGAGGCGACCGTCGAGTCGGTCAGCGTCGCCTTGAAAACCGAGAACTTTTGTATGGCGGTCGTGCCGCTCGCGGGGACGAGATTGCTTGACGCCGTCTGGATTGCCGAAAGCGCACCCTGCAGCGAGCCGAGGGCCGAGATCTTTGCCTGAAAGCCTGCTTCCTTCTTCGCCAGTTCGGTCAGGGGGCGTTGTTCCAGCGCCATCAGTTGGCTGACGATGCTGTTGACATCGAGATTCGAGCCTAGGCCCGGTGACGAGATCGTCATGGTGTTCTCCTGCGCCGCTTGAGCGCAAACTGCCGGTCAGGCCGTCTGTTTGACAAACAGGCCCTTGATGCTGTCGAGTGCCTTGGCAATCGCCAGCATTTCTTCGGAAGGCATCTGGCGAATCACTTCCTTGGTGGCGCGGTCGATGATCTTGACGACCAGTTGCCCGGTATCGTTGTCGACGCTGAACTCCAGGTTGCTGTTGATCGGTTCGACAAAGTCGCGGACGCTCTGGGTGGCGGCTTCCAGCTTTTCGCGGTCGGGTTGCTGCGCGCGCAGCGGCGACGGGTCGGTAACTTTGGTCGCTGTTTCGCTGGGTGCCCTTGTTTCGCGCATTGCCACGCTGAGTACCGGGTTGACCGGGTGTGGCAGCGAAGCGCCAGTGGGTTGGATGTTCATCACACACTCCTTGGGGAAGAAACACCGGGGCGCGCCCGCGTTGCCGCGACCGCGCCCTCGATCTTACCGCTATTCAACCCTATCCGCTTATCCGCGCAACAGCGAAAGCACGTTCTGCGGCAACGAATTGGCCTGGGCGAGCATTGCCGTGCCGGCCTGCTGCAGAATCTGCGAGCGTGTCAGACTGGCGGTCTCTGAAGCAAAGTCAGCATCGAGAATGCGGCTGCGCGAGGCAGACAGGTTCTCCGACGTCGTGGCGAGATTGCTGACCACGCTACTGAACCGGTTCTGTACCGCACCGAGGTTCGCTCGATTGGAGTTGATATTGGCCAGTGCCGAGTCGATCGTGGCGATCGCGTTTTGCGCGCCGCTGGCGGTGGTCAGATCGACACTCGCAATGCCGGCGCCGAAAGTCGCGGTGGCCGCTTCATAACCCGCGCTCAGGGCGGTATTGGCGAGATCGGCACCACCGAGGGTGATCCCGGCGCTGCTGCTCGAAGACAGCTTGATGCCGCCATAGGTGTTGGTGAGCGTGTTGGCGGTGAAGCCGGTGTTGGTTGCTGCGGCCGAGCCCTTGGTTTCGACGGTGATGGTGCGGCCATCAGCGGCGGCCAGGCTGAGCTGATTGGTGCTGGTGTCGAAGGTTGCGGTGACGCCGGTCTGGTTCGAAACGGCATTGATCGCTGCCACGACATTGTTGCCCTGGGCCGCAACGTTGCCGCCAGCGGCAATCGCCGCAAGCTGGACACCGTTGATCTTCATGTAGTTGGTGGTCGTGCCGTCTACTGCTGCAGAAGCACTGATCACACCGCTGGTGACGCTGGTTTTGGTGGCCACGGCGGAAACGCCGGTCTGTCCGGTCACCGTGTTGAAAGCGGCGGCCTTGGCGATGGCGCTGTCCGAGCCAACCTTGGTGGTTCCGGCCGTCAGGCCGGAACCCAGTTTGGCACTTCCGGCAAGCTCGATCTGGATGTCTCGGCCATCCTTGGAGGCGAGGGTCAGGATGCCGGTGCTGTTCGACGCGACCACCCCGGTTTTGGCAGTCTGGGCATTGATTGCGGTGACCAGGGCGTCACCTTGCAGGGTCGCGGTCGTGCCGGCGGCAACTGCACCGAGCTGCACCCCGTTGATCTTGATCGAGCCGCCGGTGCTCGACAGACCGGTGGCCGTTGTAGCGGCGGCGTTCGCTGTCACGGCGATGTCGCTGCCATCGCTGCTGGTCAGTTGTACGACGCCACCGACGTTCGCGGCGGTGACGTTGGTGATGCCGGCCGCGGTAATTGCGGCGACGACGACATCCGCCTGATCGGAAGCGGTAGAGGCGCCAGTTACACCGGTAATCACGCCGATGTCGACACCGTTGATAAACAGATCGCCGGCGACAGTATTTGAATTGGTCGTGGCCGTAGCAGCGGTAATCGTTGAACCGCCAGCGGCAACTGCCGGGTCGATGTCGACATTGGCCGCTGCAGCACTGGAAGAGGTGAAACTCACGGAGCTGGATACACCATCGGTGACCGACGGCCCAACACCGTAACCGTTGACCGTGATGCCGCCGGTCGAGATGGCGCCGTTGGTGACCGTTGCCGATTCACTCGTGGTGTAGGTCGAGGTCGTCCCGACGCCGAGCGAATTGGCTTTGGCGCTGGCGATTGAGTTGATCGTGATCGATTCGCCGGTGTTCGCACCTACCTGGAAGGACTGCGAGTTGAAGGTGCCGTCGAGCAGCTTCACGCCGTTGAAAGCGGTCTGGCCGGCAACGGTATTGATCTGCTGCACCAGGGTGTCGACTTCCTGCTGCAATGCCGCGCGGTCGGTGGCGGTGTTGGTCGCGTTCGAGGCCTGCACCGAAAGTTCGCGCATCCGTTGCAGCGATTCGGTGATGCTCTGCAGGCCACCTTCAGCGGTCTGCGCCAGGGAGATGCCGTCGTTGGCGTTGCGTGAGGCCTGGTTGAGACCGTTGATTTGCGAGGTCATCCGGGCGGAGATGGCCAATCCGGCGGCGTCGTCTTTGGCGCTGTTGATGCGCAGACCGGAGGACAGGCGCTGCAGGGAGGTCGTCAGCGAAGCCTGCGACGTGTTGAGACTACGTTGCGAGTTGAGCGACGATACGTTGGTGTTGATAACTTGGGGCATTTTCCTTCTCCTATCACTGTCGAATTGACTATTGGTTGCCGGGGTTCTGCCTTGCGAGGCGTTTCCTGGACCATCCTGTGTGGCGATCGTTTCGCTTACATCTTTTCTTACGACCCACCGCCGGAAAACTTTAGTGATTTTCTTCTGGCCTGCCGTATGCCTGTTATATCGGCGGTCCGCCGGAGAAGTTGAGCGTGCTCCGCAAGAATGACGTGTGCATTGCTACGGCTGGTGTGGGTAATGCTCATCGTCAGGTCGTCTGTGGCAGCTTGTGACCGCTTCGGCTGCAAGTCTGTGTTCAGTGACCGTCGCAGGCGGTTATAATGGTTTCCGATTTCGGCAGTAGTGCGGCCTGGGCCCCAGGCCACCTTTCAGTACGCCTGCGTTCGACGAACGCCGGGTGACAACAGTAGAGGGTTGCGGCCGACAGGCTGGCGATAGGGTAGGCGGTAGCCTCGCGGTTGGTCAGCAGGCCGGCAGATCGCCGGTTTTTTTGTCCCTTTGCCCGTGTAAGTCGATGTTCGTGGAGTGCTATGCGGATCCTGCTCTGTAACGATGACGGTTATTTCGCACCGGGGATCGAACATCTGGCGCGTGCGCTGTCCGATATGGCGGAAATCACGGTGGTAGCTCCCGAGCGCGACCGCAGCGGCGCCAGCAATTCTTTGACGCTTGATCGTCCGCTGTCGCTCAAACGTGCTGCCAATGGCTTCTACTATGTCAACGGCACCCCCACCGATTGTGTCCACCTGGCCGTCACCGGCATGCTCGACGGGCTACCGGACATGGTGGTGTCGGGGATCAACATCGGCGCCAACATGGGCGACGACACGATTTATTCGGGGACCGTCGCGGCGGCTACCGAAGGCTTCCTGCTCGGCGTTCCGTCGGTGGCCGTTTCCCTGTGCAGCAAGAGCGGTGAACACTTCACGACGGCGGCGCGGGTGGCTCGCGAACTGGTCGAAGTATTGCAGAGACAGGCGCTACGCGAACCGGTACTGCTCAACGTCAATATTCCCGACGTGCCTTACGAGCAACTGTGTGGCACCGTGGTCACTCGTCTGGGCAAGCGGCACAAGGCTGAACCGGTGCTGCGTGCGTTGTCGCCGCGCAATGAAACCGTGTTCTGGGTCGGCGCGGCCGGTGAGGCGCAGGATGCCGGTGAGGGCACGGACTTCTACGCCGTGCTCAACCATCAGGTTTCGGTGACTCCACTACAGATCGACCTGACGCACAACGGCCAGTTATCGATGGTGCGCGAGTGGCTGGCGCGATGATGCCCGGGCGCCCGCATACCGGTTTCGGCATGACCTCGCAACGCACGCGCGCGCGCATGATCGAACGTCTGCGCGAACAGGGGATCATGGACGAAGAGGTGCTGGCAGCGATCGCCGCCGTGCCTCGGCACGTTTTCGTCGAGGAGGCACTGGCCTCGCGTGCCTACGAGGATACGGCCTTGCCGCTGGGTTTCTCGCAGACCATCTCGCAGCCCTATGTCGTCGCGCGGATGATCGAAGCGCTGCGCGCCGGGCGTGCTCTCGGCAAGACCCTGGAGATCGGGGCCGGTTGCGGCTACCAGGCCGCGGTGCTCGCGCAACTGACCGACGAGGTCTATGCGGTCGAAAGGATCGCGCCCTTGCTGGCCAAGGCCAAGCTCAACCTGCGCGCGATCAAGCAGCTCAAGGTCCGCCTGAAGCACGCCGACGGTCAGTTCGGATTGCCGGAAGCGGCGCCGTTTGACACGATCATCGTCGCGGCGGCGGCGGCGCACGTTCCGCGCGCACTCCTGCAGCAACTCGCACCCAATGGCCGGATGATTCTGCCATTGGGTACGGCGACACAACAGCTTGTGCTGATCGAGCGACGCGCCGAGGCTTACGTCGAAACCCGCCTGGATGCTGTTCGCTTCGTTCCGTTATTATCGGGAGTCGAATGAAGGATCAAGGTATTCTCTTTCGCTACGGCCTGGCTGTGGCCTGCACGGCGGTACTCGTTCTCGACGGCTGCGCCAGCAAATCGCCGGCACCTGTCGTCGAACGTGGTGGACAGGTGGGTGCGCAACAAACTCCTGGTGCCGCCCCGCTGGCCAGCAAGGACGTGTATCTCGTCAAGAGGGGCGATACGCTGTACTCGATCGCGCTCGATCATGGGCTCGACTACAAGGACCTGGTGGCGTGGAACGCCATCGAGAATCCGAACCGCATCCTGGTCGGGCAGCCGCTGCGGGTACGCGCGCCGGGTGCTGCAGCCGCTGCCGAAGGGACCGTCGTCAAGCCGGTTGCCATGACCTCGGGGGTCGAGCAGCGCTCCCTCACTGCTGGCGCCGGTGGCGAGGTTCTCAAGCGCGAACCGAAGGCCGGCAAGGAGCCTTACTCCGAGCAGGCCCTGGCACGTGCACAGGCACAGCCGAAGTTCGTCGAGCCGGTGGCGGTGGCCGTGGTCCCCATGGCAAAACCCGAAGTTCGCAGCGAGGCAAAGCCCGAACCGCGTGCCGAGACAAAGCCCGAAGGCAAACCGGCGGAGGCTGCGGCTGAAACCAGGGTGGGTGATGCGGCGCTCGGCAGCGAGGAGATTACCTGGACCTGGCCGGCCAACGGCAAGCTGATCGGCACTTTCAGCGAGGGCGGCAACAAGGGTATCGATATCAACGGCAAGGCAGGCGACGCGGTGCTTGCCGCCAGCAGCGGCAAGGTCGTGTACAGCGGTACCGGTCTGCGCGGCTACGGCAAGCTGGTGATCGTCAAGCACAACAACACCTTTCTGACGGCCTACGCGCACAATCAGAACGTACTGGTGAAGGAAGGCCAGAGCGTCAGCAAGGGGCAGAAGATCGCCGAAATGGGCAATACCGACGCCGACCAGGTCAAGCTGCATTTCGAAGTCAGGCGTCAGGGCAAGCCGGTCGATCCGCTCAAACACCTGCCGCAACGCTGAGCATGTCGGAACCTTTCGATTCGGATCCTGAGCGGAACCCCTTCGAATACGATCTCCGGCAGCCGGAGTATTCCGGCGAAGAGGCTGCACCCCCGCCCGATCCGGGCGATCCGGCGTACTCGCCCGAGGGGGAACTTCTCAATGATGTGACGCAGCACTACCTGAACGAGATCGGCGCCAAGCCGCTGTTTTCGCCGACCGAGGAGGCTGCCTGGGCGCGGCGCGCGCGCGCGGGGGAGTTCGTGGCGCGGCAAAAGATGATCGAGCATAATCTGCGGCTGGTGGTCAACATCGCCAAGCACTATCTCAACCGTGGCGTTCCCCTGCTCGACATGATCGAGGAAGGGAACCTCGGTCTGATCCACGCCATCGAAAAGTTTGATCCCGAGCGTGGATTCCGGTTCTCGACTTACGCGACCTGGTGGATCAGGCAAAGCATCGAGCGCGCCATCATGAACCAGTCGCGCACGATCCGCCTGCCGGTGCATGTGGTCAAGGAAATCAACCTCGTGCTGCGCGCCATGCGACATCTGGAGTCGGACAAAGGGCGGGAGATTCGGATCGACCAGATCGCGCATCTGATCGACCGTTCGGTCGAGGATGTGCGGCGCGTGATGACGCTCAACGAGTGTATCGCATCGCTCGACACGCCTCTACAGGTGGACCCCAGCCGAACGATGGTGGACGTCATCGCCGACGAAGGGGCGCTTGATGTCGATGAGCTGTTGCAGACCAACGAAATCGGAGACTTGCTGAAAAAATGGGTCGGGCAGCTTGCCGACAAACAGCAACAGGTTCTGCGACGTCGTTACGGTCTTGCTGACGGCGAAGCCTGCACCCTTGAGGAAATTGCCCTCGACCTGAATCTCACCCGTGAACGCGTTCGCCAGATCCAGATTGAAGCACTCGACCATCTTCGCCGCATCATCAAGCGCGGCGGCGTGACTCGCGACAATCTGTTCTAACGACTGGTCGTGATGCGGGCGTGGGCTTCCCTGAGAGATTCTGCGAGCTGGAAGACGGCCATCGCGTAGAAGCTCGAGCGGTTGTAGCGGGTAATCACGTAGAAGTTGTCGAATCCGAGCCAGTATTCGGTTGCCACCCCAGGCGTCACCAGGTCGATCAGCGCCGCTGCTCGTTCCGCGTCAGCTACTGCGTGGACACCGTAGGCGGCCATTTCCTGGACGTTGATCGCGGGTTTGATGCCAGCGGCGATAAGTGCCGCCGGATCTCCTTTGACGGTGGCCGGGACGGCTATCGGAGCGCCTTGTTGCCAGCCATGCTGCTGCAGAAAACGGGCGACGCTGCCAATGGCGTCGCTATTGCTGTTGCGCAGGTCGATACGATCGTCGCCATCGAAGTCGACGGCAAACCGGCGCTGGCTGCTGGGCATGAATTGCGGGATACCGATGGCGCCGGCATAGGAGCCCTTGATGGACAGTGGGCTGACGCCGTTCTCGCGTGCCAGGAGTAGAAACTGCTCCAGTTCGCTGCGGAAAAACTCGGCCCGCGGCGGGTACTGGAAGGCCAGCGAAGCGAGGGCTTCGAGGACCCCGAAGCTGCCCATATTCTGGCCGTACACCGTTTCGACCCCGATGATGGCCACGATGACTTCGGGCGGAACGCCATAGGTCGCAGCGGCGCGCTGCAGATCGACCGCATGTCTCTGCCAAAAGGCGCGACCGCCGTCGACGCGTGTACTGGTCAGGAAGCGCTCGCGATAGCGTTGCCATGAGCGCTGTTGTTCGGGCACCGCCGCCGGCCGGATGGCTCGCAGCACGACCATGTTTGGGCGGATGGTGGCGAATTGGCGAGTCAGGTGGGCAATATCGAAGCCGTGCTGTTCGTGCATGTCGACGATGAAGGCCTTGACCTTCGGATCCTGGCTGAATACCGCTCCCTGCTGGCTGTGTCCCGGTAGCGGCAGCAGGCCGCTGAGCATCGCGACCAGTAGCGTGGCGAATCTCTTGTTCAAACGGTTTTTCTCCTTTGGCATCAAGGTTGCATTATCGGCGTCAGCAGGCGCACGCGCGGGGTGCTCGTGTGGGCAGGATCGGTCGTGAAAAATCACCGGCCTTGCGGTGGCAGTCGGTGTACGCATTGTTGCAGTAGCCGGAGTTGTTCGCCGCCGCCTCGGCCATACCGCAACTCGGCGTAGCATTCGGCGGCTTCGTGGGTGAGTGCGGCAAGCTCGGGTCTCACGTCGGCGACACGTTGAGCGAAAGCGATCGGTCCTTCCCATTCGGCGCGTCTTACGCCGCGCCGGCCGAGTTGCGCGCAGTATCGTTGCCAGGCGCGGAGCGCGGGGTCGGCGGCGCGGCGCTTCGGCAGTGTCCACAATGTGACTGCGAGCAGCAGCACACCACAGAGCACGGCCAGCCAGGCGCTCATGCTCCGCCAGTCGGGGTCGGTCAAGCCCAGTCGTGCCAGCACCTCACGCTGGCGTTGCGGATTGTAACCGAGCACCCACTGGTTCCAGGAGTTGTTTGCCGCTTCCCAGCGATTGCGCAACTCGCGCATCCATTGTGCATCAAGGCGAACCAGGGTTGGCAGCGGGTCGCCCGCGGGCAGCGCGGCGACGATCCCTTGTTCGATGCGCGAAGGGGCGACCGCTGCGGTGGGATCGACGCGTACCCAGCCCTTCCCGGCGAGCCAGATTTCGGCCCAGGCGTGCGCGTCCGACTGGCGCACGGTGAGATAACCATCTACCGGATTGACCTCGCCGCCCTGATAGCCCGCTACCACCCGCGCCGGAACACCCGCTGCGCGCATCAGGAAGACGAAGGCTGATGCGTAATGCTCGCAGAAGCCGCGTCGCGCGACAAACAGGAACTCGTCCATCGCGTCGGGGCCAAGCAGCGGAGGGCGCAGGGTATAGTGGAACTGCTGGTTGCGGAACATCGCCAGGGCCGCTTCGGCGATCTTTTCCGGCGGGCGCGATTTCCACTCGTCGGCCAGGGCGCGTGTGCGCGGGTTGAGCTTTGGCGGCAGGGTCAGTGCCTGCTGCAGCGCTTCCGACGTTTCACTACGATTGGCGCGGTAATCGAGTGTCGACGTAAACGAAAACCGGGAACGGACGCGCAGTGGTTCACGTGCCAGGGCTTCGAGGGTGGGCGCCAGCGAACTGTCGGGCGGGAGGCGGGTGGGTACGTCGAGAGCCAGCAGCCAGCGCTGGTTGTGCGCTTCGAGGATGCTCGAGTAGGCATGTGACGAGCCGATGGCCTCGATGACCGGAGCGGGCAGGGGGGTGTTGCGCGGGCGGGCGGTCCAGGTCAGCCCGTCGTAGGCATCGAATACCGGGCCACGCCAGTAGAGTTCGGATTTCTCCGGCAACTCGCCGACGAACTGGCTGCGAAAAGCAATCGCGCCCGACTGGATCAGGTTGCTGATCGAGCCGGGTGACATCTGGTTGGACAGGCCGCTGAGCCCGGCATAGGCATCCTGTGGCAAGCCCCACAGCGGGCCAGCAACGCGCGGGAAAAGCAGATAGAGAATCAACATGAAGGGGAGCGCCTGCAGCAGCAGCAGACCCGCGTAACGGGCGATGGCAGCGAGCGGCTGGGCCCCCCCATGGAGCCTGATCAGGGTGGCGGTCAGCAGCGCCATCGCCGTCAGCAGCCACAACCCGGTGGGGATGCTCTGCGAGTAGAAGTAATGCGTCAGCAACAGGAAATAGCCGAGCATGATGATCACCAGCGCGTCGCGCGGGCTGCGCATCTCGAGCGGTTTGAGGGCCATGAAGACGACCAGCATGGCCACCCCAGCGTCCTTGCCCAGCAAGCTGTGGAACTGCCAGCCGATGCCGGCGACGGCGCCAATCACCAGCAAGGCCAGCGACCAGCGTGGCGGTAGTTGGCCGCCCTGAAGCCACAGCCCGGCTCGCCAGAGCAGGGCGCCGCCGACCAGCAGCGATAGCCACAACGGCAGGTGCCCGGCGTGCGGTCCGGCGGTCGCCAGAGCGACCGCCAGCAGCCAGGGTACGGCAGCGTGTTCGAGTAGTAGTTGCGGCGGCCTAGTACCCACCCGGTGGCCCGCTTTCACCGTACAAGGCGAGGGCCTGCAGGCAACTCGCGCGGTGTGTATTGCCCTGGGAGGGCGCGATGTGCTGTCCCGGCAGCCGCAACCCGTAGCGCGCCTGCTGCTCGTCAGCGGCGAGAATCCAGCCGGCGAGTATCGACAGGCGATCCTCTTCGCCGCGGTCTACCGGGGTCAACGACCAGTCAAGCCACAGTTCGTCACTTGCTCCCCCCGAGAACTGCTTGACCAGCAGGACCTGCTCGTCGGAACGGCGGGCGACGGCCTTCCAGGCAATATGCCGCGTCGGGTCGCTGATCTGGCGGGGGCGCAGGCCGGCGAAGTCTTCCTGCCCGCTGTCGCCATGGTGATGGTCGGCCGGTGCTCCCGGAGAAGGGGGGGGCAGTGGCGTCCGGATCGGATGCGGATAGACCACGCAGGTAAACGGCGGATAGGGGTAGCTCCAGGCCCGCAACAGGCCGAGCGGATACCGCGTCGCAAGCGTGACGCGGCCGGGGTCGACGCGGCCACGCCGCTGTGTCGCCCAGGGAATGGCAACTGTCGCGCGGCTTTCCGCGGCGAGGTCAACGGTTACCACCGGCTGATCCCGGAAGGAAAACTCGAGCGCGCGTCGCGATTGCCGGCGAGTATTTTCGAGTTCCAGCGGGAAGTGCGCCAGATCGCCGGCAAAAGTGGGCTCCGCGCGCCCTGGCGTCAGACGCAAGCCGTAAAGGTTGTGAAAGGTGTGCACCATCGCCACCAGCCCGAGTCCGGCGAGCAGAAAGATCAGCGCGTGTCCGAGGCTCAGGTTGTAGTTGATGGCGCCGATCAGCATCACCGCCAGGACGACGGCGAAAAGGATACCGCCGGGTGTCGGCACGATGAAAATTCTGCGTTGGCTGAGCACGATTGGTAGTTGCTCGTCACGGGCCACCCGGAACAGCCAGCGCTGGAAGCACTCGGTCAGACGCATCAGAGCAGCGGCACGGAGCGTATCAGTGTGGCGATATCTTCTGCGCCGGCATGGCTGCCGCTGACCAGGCGCAGGCGGTGGCGGGCGACAGCCGGCAGGACGGCCTGCACGTCTTCCGGCAGTACCATTTGACGGTCGCCGGTGAATGCCCAGGCACGTGCAGCCGAAAGCAGTGACAAGGCGGCACGCGGACTCAGCCCATGGACAAAGCGTGGCTGCTTGCGGGTGGCCTCAACCAGCAGTTGCAGGTAATCGAGCAAGGCCGGTGAAGTGTGGATGGCCGCCGCCCGTTGTTGCAGTTGGGCGAATTCGCCGGCACCGAGGCAGGCGCTCAGCGCCGGCAACTGTGCGCGGCGCCCACCGCTTTCAAGCAGCGAGCGCTCGGCATCGTGGTCCGGGTAGCCCAGTTCGATACGTAATAGAAAGCGGTCGAGTTGCGATTCCGGCAATGGGAAAGTCCCCACCTGGTTTGAAGGATTCTGTGTGGCAATCACGAAGAAAGGCTGCGGCAGCGGGCGGGTTTCGCCCTCGGTGGTGACCTGCCCCTCTTCCATGGCTTCGAGCAGGGCGCTCTGCGTTTTCGGCGTGGCGCGATTGATCTCGTCGGCGAGCAGCACCTGGGAAAACACCGGGCCGGGGAGGAACCTGAAGTTGCCTCGCTCGCGGTCGAAGACCGAGACGCCGAGGATGTCCGCCGGCAGCATGTCGCTGGTGAACTGGACGCGCGCAAACTGGAATCCGAGCAGGCGGGCGAAAGTTTGCGCCAGGGTAGTCTTGCCCACGCCGGGCAGATCTTCAATCAGCAAGTGGCCTTTTGCCAGCAGGCAGCAGAGTGCAAGGCGTGTTTGTGCGGGTTTGCCGAGAATTACGGCATTGGCGGCGGCAAGAATCTCGCTGACTGCTGGCGGGCTGGAAGTGGCAGGCATGGTTGGCATGGCTTGTCGTGGTGGCGCAATTGGGACGATAATAAACCATTAGCGAATAACTCGATTTAACGTGGATCCAGGCGCTCCGGCGACTCGCGTCTACGACAGAAAGGCTACAGTGACCAGCACTGCATTCATCAGCCACAGCGACTGCCAGTTGCACGACATGGGGTCGTATCATCCGGAAACTCCGGAGCGCTTGCATGCCATCAGCGATCACATGATTGCGCAAGGACTGGATTCGTACTTTTCCTACCACGAAGCACCGCCGGCGACCTTCCAGCAGCTCAAACGCGTGCATACCGCAGCCCATCTGGAGCGTCTGAAGCGTGCCGCGCCGGAGTTGGGTATCGTTCACCTGGACCCGGATACGGCGATGAACCGATATACCTGGCAGGCGGCTTTGCGCGCTGCCGGTGCAGGTGTCAAGGCGGTTGACCTGGTGATGGCCGGCGATGTCGAGAATGCGTTCTGCGCGGTTCGTCCCCCCGGCCATCATGCCGAGCGTGCGGCGGCGATGGGCTTCTGTTTTTTCAACAATATCGCCGTCGCCGCGGCGCATGCGCTCGAAGCGCATCACCTGTCGCGAGTGGCGGTGATCGATTTCGACGTGCACCACGGGAATGGTACCGAAGACTGCTTCAAGAAGGACCCGCGCGTCTTGATGGTCAGTACCTTCCAGCATCCGTTCTACCCCTACAGCGGTACCGTAAGTCCGGCGGCCAACATGCTCAACATACCGCTTGGGAGGGGTACCGACGGTGAGGAGTTCCGGCGGGTGGTGAGCGACCTCTGGATGCCGCGCCTGCACGAATTCCGGCCGGAAATGTTGTTCATTTCAGCGGGTTTCGACGGGCATTACGAGGACGAGATGGGCGGTCTGAAACTGCTTGAGAAAGACTATGCCTGGGTCACCGAGCAGATGAAGCAGGTTGCCGAGGAGCATGCGCAGGGGCGTATCGTGTCGATGCTCGAAGGCGGATACTCGCTGTCGGCGCTGGCGCGAAGCGTAGTGGCCCATATCCGGGTCCTGGCGGCGATCTGATCCCTCGCCGCAGCGGCAACGGGTGCTCACCATCGTCGGAGAAGCACGTTTTTTCGTCGCCAATCGGCTGGCTTTCGGTTAGAATTCAGCGTTTTAATTTCCACGGCGAATGCCCGCAGTGGAATTGATCGGGCGCCTTCCATGACCATGATTACAGGATCGATCGTAGCGATTGTCACTCCGATGCACGCAGATGGGAGTCTTGACCTGCCTGGCTTGCGCCGTCTGGTCGATTTTCACGTGCAGGAGGGTACCGACGCCATTGTCATCGTCGGTACCACCGGCGAATCGCCGACGGTTAACCTGCAGGAACATTGCGAACTGATCCGGGTCGCGGTCGATCAGGCCGCCGGCCGCATTCCGGTGATTGCCGGTACGGGCGCCAACTCGACGGCTGAAGCGATCGAGTTGACCGGGTTCGCGAGGCGAGCGGGCGCCAGCGCGGCCTTGTCGGTCGTGCCGTACTACAACAAGCCGACGCAGGAGGGTCTCTATCGCCACTTCCGCGCCATTGCGGAAGCGGTGGACATTCCCGTCATCCTCTACAACGTGCCGGGTCGGACGGTCGCCGATATGAGCAATGACACCGCCTTGCGTCTGGCGGAAATACCGAACATTGTCGGGATCAAGGACGCCACCGGTAACATGGATCGAGGGATCGAACTGATCGAGCGCGCGCCTGACGGTTTTGCCGTCTACAGCGGTGATGATGCCAGTGCCTGCGCATTGATCCTGATGGGCGCGCGTGGCGATATCTCGGTGGTGGCCAACGTCGTGCCCCGCTTGATGCACGAAATGTGCGCCGCAGCGCTGGCTGGCGAAGCGCGTCGCGCTCGAGAATTGAATGCGCGCCTGCTCGGCCTGCATCGACAGATGTTCTGTGAGGCGAATCCGATTCCGGTCAAGTGGGCGTGCCGGGAACTCGGGCTGATCGAAGGCGGGCTGCGACTGCCGCTGACACCCTTGTCGCCGGATTGTCACGCGCGTGTTCGTGCCGCCATGGTCCAGGCCGGCGCACTTGTCTAGAGTCAGGGTCGTCAAATGAGTCCTCCCGCTTCGCTCTGCCGAACTGGCATTCTGCTGGTCATGCTCACTGCCTGTAACGGATCCCTGCTCGAACCCAAGAGAATCGAGTACAAGACTGCGGGGAGCGGCAGCGCCGTGCCGACGCTGGAGGTGCCGCCTGACCTGACCTCACCCACCCGCGATGACCGTTACGCCGTTCCCGATATCGGCGGCAAGGGGACGGCCACTTTCTCGGCCTACACCGCTGAACGTTCTCCGCAGGCCAGAGCACAGCAGAACAGCGAAGTCCTCCCGGAAGTCGAGCAGGCGCGCATCGAGCGGGCGGGCAACCAGCGCTGGCTGGTGGCCAAAGGTTCGCCGGACAAGCTCTGGGGTCCGGTCAAGGAGTTCTGGCAGGAAACCGGCTTCCTGATCAAGCTCGAACTGCCTGACGCCGGGGTCATGGAAACCGATTGGGCCGAGAACCGTGCCAAGATACAACAGGACTTCATCCGCAACCTGTTGGGGAAGGTGATCGACTCGGTCTATTCAACCGCCGAGCGCGACAAGTTCCGTACTCGCCTGGAGCGGGGAAGCACGCCGGGGACCACCGACATCTTCATCAGCCACCGCGGAATGTACGAAATTTACGTTTCCGAAGGCAAGGATCAAACCAAGTGGCAACCGCGTCCAGCGGACCCAGAACTGGAAGCGGAGATGCTGCGCCGCTTGATGATTCGTCTGGGTAGCGAAGAGAAGCGGGCCAATGCGGCTCTGCAAGCGGTCCAGGAGAAGCCCGTCGAGCGGGCCAGGCTCTCGCGGGGCAGCGACGGAGCCGGTACGCTCGAGGTTGAGGAATCATTCGATCGTGCCTGGCGTCGAGTCGGTCTGGCGCTGGACCGTGTGGGTTTCACCGTCGAAGACCGGGATCGTTCCAGAGGTCTGTACTTCGTTCGTTACGTCGACCCCGAAAGCGACAATGAGAAGAAGGACGATGGCTTCCTTTCCCGTCTGAATCCCTTCAAGGGAAGCGCCGCCAAGGCGCAAACGCAATTCCGCATCTTCGTTGGCGAGGCGGGCAGCCGGTCGACCGTGCAGGTGCTCTCGCTGGAGGGTGGCGTTGATCAGTCCGAAACCTCGAAGAAGATTCTCAACCTGCTCTACGACCAGTTGAAGTGATCCGTTTCGCATCGCTAGGCAGCGGCAGTAAGGGCAATGCCCTGATTGTCGATGCCGGCGAGACGAAGGTACTGCTCGACTGCGGTTTCTCGACACGAGCGGCAACGACGAGGCTGGCAAGGTTGGGTGCTGCGCCGGCCGACTTGAACGCGATTGTGGTGACGCACGAACATGCTGATCACGTTGGCGGCGTCTTCGCTTTTGCCCGACGTCACCAACTGACGGTGTATCTGACGCATGGTACGCACGCCATGGCGGCGCGGGGCCAGACGTGCCTGCCGGAATGCCGTCTGATCGACGGCCACACGCCTTTCGCGATCGGTGCTCTCGAAGTCCAGCCTTTCCCCGTGCCGCACGATGCCCGCGAACCGGTACAGTACGCCTTCAGCGACGGCCGGCACCGTCTTGGCGTGCTCACCGACAGTGGTTGCATCACGCCGCACATCGTTGAAGTACTGCGTGCCTGCGATGCGCTGGTGCTGGAGTGCAACCACGACCAGGCGCTGCTGGCGGCGTCGCGCTATCCACCGGCGCTGAAGCAGCGGATCGCCGGGCGTTTCGGCCATCTGGAAAACGATCAGGCGGCGACACTGCTGCGGCAGGTCGATACGCAGCGCTTGCAGCATCTGGTCGCCGCACATCTGAGCCAGGAAAACAACCGGCCGGAACTGGCCGTCAGGGCGCTCGCGTCGGTTTTGGATTGCAGTGACAACTGGATTGGCGTCGCCGACCAGGAGGGAGGCTTCGGCTGGAGGCAACTGATCTGAGCGATCGCTTCCATGGGCACAAAAAAAGCCGGCTGACGCCGGCTTTCTGCTTGAAGAGAAGATTACTTCTTCATTGCATCCTTGGCAGCGTCGGCAGCGCCATGCGCAGCGGCACCAGCAACTTCCTTGGCCTTGTCCATGGCAGCGTCGGCCGGTTTGGCAGCGTCGGCGGGCTTGGCCGCATCCGCGGGCTTGGCGGCGTCGGCAGCCGGAGCAGCGGCAGGAGCAGCAGCCGGAGCTGCAGCTGCAGGAGCGGGAGCAGCGGCGGCAGGAGCGGCAGCCGGAGCGGCAGCCGGCTTGGCTTCTTCCTTCTTGCCACAAGCGGTAACAGCAAGAGCGATCAGCGCAGCAACGAGGAGGGAGTTCTTCATGTTGGGGTTCCTTATCGACAATGAAATGATTACAACGAGCCAGAAGTTTAATGGTTGACCGGCGAGCACGTCGACCAACGGAAAATTTTACCATTGATTTGCCCGGTTTCGCCGGGCTTTTTCCCGGAAGCGGTCTGGTTCTGGCTTTATCGCCGAGCGGGAGGTGCCCCAGAGCGACTGCGAGAAGCGCCATAAACGCCCGCGCAGCGCACGTTTTCTGTCTGCAAGCGAGCAACCCATGCCGGTTTCCCGGATAATGATGACTCGGAGTTCGTCCAAGAAAGAGAACGATCGGGTGAATGCAGCAGCGCCTGGACAAGCTGGAGTGCGCGTCAACAAGCCTGCGGGAAGTGTGCAGGCGACATCGTGAACCCTGTTTTTCAGGCGGCCGTCGGTTACTTCCTGCTCATCTGCGTCGCCTGGGTTCTCTCATCCCGGCGTAGCGCCATCCCTTGGCGAACCGTGGCTGGCGGAGTCGGCGTGCAACTGGCCCTGGCACTGACGATCTTTCGCCTGCCGGGCGTCAGGGAGCTGTTTGCCGCCTGCAACGACGTCCTGCTGGCCATCGCCGCGGCCACCCGCGACGGGACCCGGCTGGTGTTCGGCTTCCTCGGTGGCGCGTCACTGCCCTACGCAGAAACCGCGCCCGGCGCCAGTTTCGTGCTCGCTTTTCAGGCACTGCCCGTGGTGCTGGTGATGAGTGCCTTGTCGGCCGTGCTCTACCACTGGCGAATCCTGCCGGTCCTGGTCAGGGGTTTCTCGGTGCTGCTCGAGAAGACGCTCGGGGTCGGCGGAGCGGTCGGCATGTCGAGCGCAGCCAATGTCTTCGTCGGGATGGTCGAAGCGCCGCTGTTGATCCGCCCTTACCTGGCAAGCGTCAGCCGCGGCGAGATGTTCATCATCCTCACCGCGGGCATGGCCGGCGTGGCTGGTACAGTGATGGCCCTGTACGCCAGCATTCTCGGACCGGTCGTCCCGGATGCGTTGGGCCATATCCTGGCCGCGTCGTTCATCAGCGCCCCCGCGGCAATCGTTTTCGCGGTCATTCTGGTGCCGCCCGAAGGGGTACCGACCGGGCGGCATCTGGATTTGCCACAGACCGACAGCAGCACCATGGATGCCGTTACCCGTGGTACCGGCGAAGGCGCCAACCTGTTGATCAACATCATGGCCATGCTCATTGTGCTGGTGGCTCTGGTCAGCCTCGCGAATCAACTGCTCGCCCTGTTGCCGCGGGTCGACGGGGCGACGTTGTCGCTGCAGCGCCTGCTCGGCTGGTTGATGGCGCCGCTTGCCTGGATGGCCGGTATCCCGCTGCAGGAGTCGGCCACCGCCGGTGCCCTGCTGGGGACCAAGACCGTGCTCAACGAGCTGGTGGCCTACCTGGACATGGCCCAACTGGGCGAGGACGTGCTCAGCGCCCGCAGCCGGGTCATCATGACCTATGCCTTGTGTGGTTTTGCCAATCTCGGAAGCCTCGGGATTCTCCTCGGTGGCGTGTGTGCGATCGTCCCGGAACGCCGCTCGGAAATCGTCGAACTCGGTCCGCGAACGCTGATTTCAGGGACCCTGGCGACACTCTCCTGTGGCAGCGTGGTGGCCTTGCTGCTGTAATTTGCCGGAACGGGCGGGGCTGGTTTGCTCCTGGTGCCGGTTGTTCCTCCAGGTACTCGATCAACTCTACCGGCTGCTCATTCCTTGACCGCAGGCCTTGCTGACGCCTTGCCCCCCGCCTTCTTCTGCTCGGCGGCAGCGGCGTGATACTTCCGGGCGATCGCATCGAGATCGACGCGCGGCGGCGGCACCTTGAGATCCATGTCTTCCATGCTGTCGGCGATGATCTGCGAGATCGCGAGGTTGCGAAACCACTTGTGATTGGCGGGAATGACGTACCAGGGCGCGTCCTGGCTACTGGTCCTGCTCAGCGCCTCTTCGTAGGCCGCGACGTAGTCTGACCACAGAGTGCGCTCGGAGTAGTCGGTTTCGCTGATCTTCCAGTTGCGCGCCGGGTCGTCGAGCCGCTGCTTGAAACGCGCGAGTTGTTCCTCGGGACTGATGTGCAGGAAGAACTTGAGGAGGCGTGTGCCATTCTGGACCAGGAGCTTCTCGAAATCGTTGATCAGCGCGTAGCGCTGCGACCACACCGCCTGCGGCACCAGGTGGTGTACCCGCACAACCAGCACATCTTCGTAATGCGAGCGGTTGAAGACCACCACTTCACCTCTGGCCGGTGTTCGCTGATGGGCACGCCAGAGAAAGTCGTGCGCGGCCTCGTCGGCACTCGGCTGCTTGAAGCCGGCAACCGAGGTGCCCTGCGGGTTCATGCCGCTGAACAGGTGCCGGATGACCCCATCCTTGCCGGCAGCGTCGAGTGCCTGCAGGACGACCAGCAGCGACTGCTTGCCGTCGGCGTAGAGCAGGGCCTGCAGTTCTGCCATGCGTGCAACGTGCCGCTGGATTTCCGGCAGCGCCGCTTCGCCGGAAGCCTGATCGCCGGTTTGCGCCGGGTCGATCCCGGCCAGGCTGAGTTTCGTGCCCGGGTTTACGAAAAATTGTTTGCGGTAGTCCATGCTGCTCCCCTAGGGACTTTTCAAAAGGGCCCTGTCGACGGGCAATGAGGCTTTATCATGAGCGATCACCGGGGCAGGACGACTAATCGGGACGCGCTTTGCTCATGCCCGCCGCGATGTTTCTGGTCGGACTGCCGCGATGCGGGCAATCTGTTTTGGTGCATTCGGCATAGAGATAGAGGGCGTGTTCGCGAATCACGAAGCCGCGCTCCTTGGCAATCCGCGTTTGTCGGCGCTCGATCTCGGCATCGTAGAATTCCTCGACGCGACCGCAGTCGATACATACCAGGTGATCGTGGTGCTGGCCGGGGCTCAACTCGAACACCGCCTTGCCGGACTCGAAGTAGTGGCGCTCAAGCAAGCCGGCCTGCTCGAACTGGGTCAGCACGCGGTAGACGGTGGCCAGGCCGATGTCCAGGTTTTCGGCGAGCAGCAGCCGGTAGACATCCTCGGCCGTAAGATGGCGCACCTCGGTCCTCTCGAAGAGAGCGAGGATCTTGAGGCGCGGAATGGTGGCTTTCAGCCCCATGCTCTTGAGGTCTTCGGAGTTGCTCATCGGGCTTACCTTGTTCGGCTGCGAAGGGAGGGTTTTCAGTTATGATATACCCTTGCCGCCGCTTGTGAGGCACTGACACCAGCTTTCGAACGGCTCGACTCTTGCTTCGGCAGCGGTTGAGAAGCTATCTGGCCACTGCCCGCCGGCTATTGATCCCCCGACACCATCCGACCAGAACATGATCTTCCCGCGCTTTGCCCCTGTCGTCATCGCCTTCGGGCTGCTCTCCGCCTGCTCGTCGGTGCCGCGTATCGTGACCGAGTACCGGATCGACGTGCAGCAAGGCAACGTCCTGACGCAGGAGATGGTTTCGCAGTTGCGCCCCGGCCTGACCAGGGACCAGGTGCGCTTCATTCTCGGCACGCCGGTGTTGATGGACATGTTTCACGCCAACCGCTGGGATTACTTCTACTGGCTGAAGAAGGGGAACTCCGGAGAGGTTGACACCCGTCGCTTTGCGGTCTTCTTCGATGCCGACGGCAAGCTGATCAGCGTAGCCGGCGATGTCGCCGCCGCGCAGCCGTCAGACTCGACGGTCGTCTCGGAAACCCGCAACCGGGAAATCGATCTCGGTTCGTTGCCCACCGATGCGACGGTCACGATGCCGCCTCCCGAAGAGCAGGGTTTCTTTCGCAGCATGATCGATATCGTAGGATTCTGAAATGAATGGGATGCGGATCGCGATTACCGGCGCTGGTGGTCGCATGGGGCGAATGCTCATCGAGGCGACGCTGCACGATACCGAAGCGACACTGGTGGCTGCTCTCGACCAGCCGGGCGTACCGGCCGAGGGCAAGGACGCCGGCGAACTGGTCGGCATGCCTTGCGGCGTGCCGGTCAGCAGCGATTCTGAAGCAGGCATCGCGCTGGCCAACTGCCTGATCGATTTCACGCGTCCCGAAGCGACGCTCGAGCACCTCGCCATCTGTCGCCGGCATGGGGTGGCGATGGTCATCGGCACCACCGGTTTCGACGCCGCCGGCAAGCAGGCGATTGCGGCTGCGGCGCAGGACATCCCGGTGGTCTTCGCTCCGAACATGAGCGTCGGGGTCAACGTTGTTTTCAGGCTGCTCGACGTGGCGGCGCGGATTCTTGACCAGGGCTACGACGTCGAGATCGTCGAGGCCCATCACCGGCACAAGGTCGACGCCCCCTCGGGGACGGCGCTGCGCATGGGCGAAGTGGTGGCGCAGGCGCTCGGTCGTGACCTCAAGGCGTGCGCAATCTACGGCCGTGAAGGCGTGACCGGCGAGCGCCTGCAGTCGACCATCGGTTTCGCCACCGTTCGCGGCGGCGATATCGTTGGCGACCATACGGTCATGTTCTGTGGTCAGGGCGAGCGCGTCGAAATCGGCCACAAGGCCAGCAGCCGCATGCCCTACGCGCTGGGCAGCCTGCGCGCCGCGCGTTTCCTGGCCGACCGGGCGTGCGGACTGTTCGACATGCAGGACGTGCTCGGACTGCGCTGATCCGCACGCGAGAGACTCCTGTGCCGAACAGGGACACTGCGACCGAGCGTCCCCTGCTGTCGCTGATACTGCCGGTGCTCGACGAAGCAGCGACGCTTCCGGCCCAGTTGGCCCGCTTGCAGGACTTGCGCCGCCGGGGTGCGGAAGTACTGGTGGTCGATGGCGGCAGCGCCGACGAGACGCCGATCCTGGCACAGCCGCTGGTCGACCGGCTGATCGCCGCGCCGCGCGGCCGCGCCACGCAGATGAACGCCGGCGCCGGTGCCGCGCGTGGGCAGGTGCTGCTCTTCCTGCACGCCGACACGACGCTGCCGCCGGCCGCCGATGCGCTGATCCACGCGGCGATCGCGGCGGGAGCGGCGTGGGGCCACTTCGACGTGCGTATCGACGCCCGCCATCCCCTGTTACGCCTAGTGGAACGGATGATGAACTGGCGCTCGCGGCTGAGCGGCATTGCCACCGGCGACCAGGGGATCTTCGTTCGCCACGACATCTTTACGCGACTGGGCGGCTTTCCCGAGCTACCGCTGATGGAAGACATCGCCTTCTCCAAACTGCTGAAGCGCATTGCGCGGCCTGCCTGCCTGCGCGCGCAGGTGCTCACCTCCGGGCGGCGCTGGGAGAAGCACGGGGTGTTACGCACCATCGTGTTGATGTGGCGTCTGCGCGCGAGTTATTTTCTTGGCGCCGACCCGCGGCGGCTGGCCATCCGTTATGGCTATGCTCCCCGGCAACGCTAGACCGCCGGGCATCGCCCTGTTTGCGCGCGCACCGCAGGCTGGTGCGGCCAAGACGCGCCTGATTCCGGCGCTCGGTGCGGCCGGCGCCGCCCGCCTGCAGCGCCGCCTGACACTGCAGGCGCTGGCCACGGCACAGCGCGCGGCGCTGGGCAGGGTCACCCTGTGGGCAACGCCGGACACGGGGCAGCGCTTCTTCCGCGCCGTGCAGCGCCGCTGCGACATCGATCTGCGCAGTCAGCCGGCGGGCGACCTCGGTGCCCGCATGGCCGCCGCCTTCGCGGCGCAGGCCGGCCCATTGCTGCTGATCGGCTGCGACTGTCCGGTTCTGCGCGCCGCGGATCTGGTCATGGCAGCGCAGGCGCTGCGGCACGCGGGGCCGGATGGCCACGACGCGGTATTCATTCCCGTCGACGATGGCGGCTACATGCTGGTCGGCCTGCGCTGCCCGCAGCCGCGGTTGTTCGAGGACATCGACTGGGGCAGCGAGCGGGTGATGGCGCAGACGCGGCTGCGGCTGTCCGCGCTGGGCCTGCGCTGGCATGAATTGCCCAGCTTGTGGGATCTCGATCGTCCGGAGGATCTGGTGCGTCTGGCGACGTTGCCGGGGTTCGCCGCGTGGCAGCGATGAACAGGCAGCGCCGGCGGGCGACGCTGACCCTGCTGGCGTTGCCCGCGATCGGCGCCACGGGTGGCATGGCCGGGTTGGCCGCGGCGGCGGCGAGCGATGGCGACGACCCACGGCGCATCGATCTGCCGCGATTCTCCGCGGCGCCACCGGGCCATCGCCTGCCGCCGGGATGGACGCATCAGACGCTGCCTTCGGTTGAACGGCCGAACCGCTTTGACCTGGTGGCCGACGAGGGGGTAACGGTGCTGCGGGTGTTGTCCGATCATTCGGCGTCCAGCCTGATGGTCGTGCAGCGTGTCGATCCGGCGGCGACGCCGTTGCTACGCTGGCGTTGGCGAGTGTCGAACAGCGTCGCCGCATCGGATCTGCGGCGCAAGGCCGGCGATGACTACGCCGGCCGCGTCTATGTGTTCTTCGACCTGCCGCCCGAACGTCTGCGTGTGGCCGATCGATTGAAGATTGCCGCGGCGCGGCTGCTGCATGGCGCTGATCTGCCGGCGGCGGCGCTGTGCTACGTCTGGGGGACGGCGCAGGCGGCCGGCGAGTCGGGGTGGAATGCGTATACCGATCGCCTGCGCATGCTGGTCGTCGATTCCGGGAATGGGCATGCCGGACAGTGGCGCGAAGTCGTTCGCGATGTCGCCGCCGATTTCCGTGCCGCTTTCGGTGCGCCGGTGCCGGCCATTTCCGGTGTTGCCGTCGCGGCCGATACCGACAACAGCGGCGAGCGTGTCGAGGCGCGCTTCGGCGACCTGTGGTTCGAGGCGCGGCCCTGAAGCTGTCAGGCGGCGACGGCGACCCGGTTGCGACCGTTTCGCTTGGCCTCGAAGAGCGCCGCATCGGACGCCTGGATCAGCGCCTGGCTGTCCATTTCGGCACCGTGCAGGCTGGCCACGCCGATGCTCAAGGTGACCGGAATCGTCTGACCCTCCCAGAGAAAGCTGTATTTTTCGACTAACGAACGGATCCGCTCGGCGATCTGCACGGCGGCGCGCGCCGTGGCATTCGGCAAAACGGCGGCGAACTCTTCGCCGCCGTAGCGAAACACCAGGTCTTCGGCGCGCGAGGCGCGCTTGAGCAACTCCGCGAGCTGGCGCAGCACCGCGTCGCCGGCGGCATGGCCGTAGGTGTCATTGATGCGCTTGAAATGGTCGATGTCGAGCAGCAGGCAGGCCATCGGCAAGGCGTTGGACTGCGCGAAGGCCCACTCCGAGGCCAGGAAGTCGAGCCCGTGGCGGCGGTTGGGCAGTTGCGTCAGGGGGTCGGTCAGCGCTTCCTGCAGGAGACGTTTGTGGGCGACGGCAAACTCGTCGGTTGAGCGCATGATGCCGCGTCGTTCGCGCTGGATCTCTTCGCGCAGACGCAGCATGCGGGTAGCGGTGTTCAGCCGGACGCGCAGGGTCTGGATGTTGAGCGGTTTGACCAGCACGTCGTCGGCGCCGGCATCGATGGCCTCCAGGATGTGCTCCTCGCTTTCCGGAGAAGCCAGGAGCAGGGCGTAGGTTTCCTTGCCCGCCGGGGTCTGGCGAAGGATTCGGCAGAAAGCGGCCGGTTTCAGTCCCGGCATGGCCATGTCGGCAATCACGATCTGGGCCGGTTCGCGCAAGGCCTGTTTCAGGCCCTCGGGCGTGCTGTCCACGAGGACCGGCTGGTGGCCCAGGCTTTCGACCTGCCGGATCAGCGCCGGCAACTCCGCCAGCGGAATGCCGAGCAACTGGACCCGCAGGCGCGGCGCGGCGTCCTTGCCGTTCTGTTCCGGGTTGACGTTGCTGACGCGGCGGCTCGGCGGGCTGGCCGCCAGGATCTCGGCGAAGGGTGGGATCTCCTGGGTACGCACCTGCAGCATGGCACCCCAGTCGCGCCAGCGGCGGGCCATCCGATCGACCATGTCGTTCAGCGCATCGCCACTGATGCCCAGGCGCGCGGCGCGGGTCAGGAGACCGGGCAGCAGGCTCCAGCGCGATTCCTCGTCGGCCATGCAGACTTCGGCCAGCGAGCGCGCAAAGTTCAGCGAGTGGGTCAGCGTGAGCACGCGCGAGCCGTCGCGGAAACCGGCGAGGTCGGGTTGCTCATGATGGTAGGCGGCCTGAATCAGCATCTCCGGCAAGCCCCATTCGCCGAGCATCGTCGCCCCGAGCTGATTGTGGTCCATGTCGAAACGCTGGCGTTCGAGAGTGGCGAGGTCCTGTTGCGTTTCCCTGGCCTTGAGCAGTACCACGGCGTACTCCTCGGGGTAGAGGGAAGCCATGGCGAGTTCGCCGACACGCGCCAGCAGGCCGATGGTGAACAGCTCCTCGCTGGAGATCTGCGCAAAGTGGGCGAGTTCCTGGCAGGCAATGCCGGTGGCCAGCGAATGCCCCCAGAAAGCCCCATAGTCAAAGGCCGGGCATTGTCCGCTGGTGTGGCTGTGCATTACCGAGAGGCCGATCACCAGGTCGCGAACCCGGAACGACCCGAGGGCGACGATCGCCCGCTGCAGCGAGACGATCGGCCGCGCCCGCCCGAAAGCCGCGGCATTGGCAAACTTGAGCAGGCGACCGGCAATCGCCGGGTCTGACTGGACCAGTTGTACCAGATCGGAAACCCGGAAGTCATCCTTCTGCAGCAGCTTGATGATTGAAAAGGCGACTCCCTTCGGTGACGGCAGTTTGCCTGTCGCCTTCATCGAGTGATAGCGGCTGGGGTCGACAAATTTGATCAAGAAAGTCTCGACTTCAACATTTGCGGCCGATTATGCTACAAAACAGGCACCTCCTGTCCGGCGCCGTTGTCGCCGATCGTTCTGCGCCGGCGCGCCTGACGGTCAAAGCAGTTCGGTATCTTCATGGCGGTAGGGCGGGCTGCAGCAGCAGAGAATGTGCAGCGGCTCGTTGCCGGTGGCGGCGACGCAATGCGGCGTCCGCGGCGGAATCAGGATGGTGTCGCCGACGCCGATGCACAGCGTCTCGCCGGCAAGCGTCATGATGCCGGTGCCGCGAGTGACGTGGTACAACTCCTCGCTGCACTGGTGGCGATGCAGACGCGTCTGTTCGCCGGGGCGGATGACCGCTTCGGCGAGGCTTTGTCGTTCATTGCCATGGCACGCGGGATGCATCAACTCGCGTATCGCCGAGCCATCGCGGGTGGTGTAGACGACGATATCCCGGTAACTGGTTTTCATGGGTCTGCGCCGCTCGGCGCGTGCATCAGCCGCGGTTCATCCTCGGCGACCCGACCGATCCGGCGGTTCACCGGCGACGCCTGCCACTGCTCGGGGGAAAGGATCGCGAGGGCATCAGGTCCATACATGCGCGCAGTGTAACCCAAGCCAACCCGATGCCTTCGCTCCGCCACCCGAATCCACACCGGCCTGGCCGGCTTAGACGTGTGTCGCGCGTCGGTCTTGTCCCGGAACGCGAGCACAGGGAGAATATCGCGACGGTTGCGCGGGTACCGCCCATTGCGCAGGCTGCCAATGGGCCGGAACCCCGATGGGAAGGGATAATGACAGGATGAGCTTTCGTTTCCTCAATGCCGGCGATACGGCGCTGACCATCGAGTTCGGCGACGGTGTCGAGCGACGCCTGCTGGCCGCGGTGTCCGCCCTCGATGCGGCCCTGACGCAGGCCATCGCGAGTGGTGGCCTGCGCGGGGTCGTGGAAACGGTGCCGACTTTCCGTTCGCTGACCGTCATCTACGACCCTTTGCTGACCAGCCGTGCAGCCATCGAGGCCGGCATCCGCGCCGTGCTCGGCGCACCGGTGACGCTGGACCGGCGCCGCGGACGCCTGTGGCAACTGCCGGTCTGTTATGGCGATCAGCTCGCCGCCTGTGGTCCCGACCTCGACGAGCTGGCGGCGGCCTGCGGGCTGACGCCGGCGGCGGTGGTGCGCCTGCATGCGAGCCTCACCTGCGAGGTCTACATGCTTGGCTTCCTGCCCGGATTCCCATTCATGGGCGACCTGCCGGAAGTGCTGTCACGCCCCCGCCGCAGCGAACCACGCCTGCGCGTGCCGGCCGGCAGTGTGGCGACCGCCGGAACGCTGACCGCCATCTATCCGTATGAAAGCCCAGGCGGCTGGCATCTGATCGGTGCCTGCCCGTTGCCGCTGTTTTCGGCAGCGTGGCCGCAGGCGGCGTTGTTGCGGCCTGGCGACCGGGTGTGCTGGCGCGCCATCGAAGTCGCCGAGTATCGCCAACTGGTGGCCGGGATGGCGGAGCGGTGGGCGTCACCAGGGCCACCGCGGGAGTTTCTGCTCGACGCGGCCGTCGACGGATGAGCGCGATGCTGGAGATCGTCAGCGCCGGGGCGATGGCGTCGATCCAGGATCTGGGCCGGCCCGGTTTGCGCCGGCTCGGCGTACCGCGTGCCGGCGCGTTGCAGCCGGACTGGCTGCGCCTGGCCAATGCCCTGCTGGGCAATGCCGAAGACGCGCCGGCGATCGAGTTCTTCGCCGGTGGTTTGTCGGTGCGGGCGCTGGAGTCGCCGCTACGACTCGCTCTGGCCGGCCCCTTCGCGGCGGTGGTGGTGGCTGCCGGCAGCCGTCGTCGCCTCGAATCCTGGCGCAGCGTGACCCTGGCGCCCGGTGAGGTGTTGCGCTGCGGGATACCGGTCGCGGGTCGGGTAGGCTACGTCGCGCTGGCCGGGATACGCGTTGCGCGCCAGTTCGGGAGTGCTTCGACCTATGCCCGTGCCGGTCTCGGTGGCCTTGACGGCAAGCTGCTGGCGCCTGGTGCGCGCATTCCGGCGACCGCCTGCCGCGGCGGTGGCGAAAGCGGCCTGCGCCCGCCACCCGCTGGCGATAGGTCGCCGATTCGCGTGCTGCTCGGACCACAGGACGACTACTTCGACGAGCCGTCGATCGCAGCCTTCCTCAGCTCGCCTTACCGGATTTTGCCGGCGGCCGACCGCATGGGCATGCGGCTGCAGGGCGCCTTGCTGCGGCATCGCCCCGAACGCGGCGTCGAGATCACTTCGGACGCGACGGTGCCCGGTTCGATTCAGGTCCCGGCGCAGGGCCAGCCGCTGGTGTTGCTCGCCGACGGCCAGACCGCCGGCGGCTATCCGAAGATCGCGACGGTGATTTCGGCCGACCTGCCGCGCCTTGCGGTGATGGCGCCCGGAGAAGTCGTGCGCTTTGCGGCAGTCTCGGTGACTGCGGCCGAAGCCGCGGCGCGGGCGCGAGAGGCAGCGCTGCGCGCGCTGATTGACGGCATCGGGCCATATACGGCGCTTGCCGGGCTGGTCGATCTGCAGGCCATCTATACCGCGAATCTGGTCAGCGGCGTGGTCGATGCGGCAGGGGACGAGTGATGGCAGACCGGATCAATCTCAACGCCGATCTCGGCGAAAGCTTTGGCGCCTGGGAGATGGGCTGCGATGCCGAACTGCTGCGCATCGTCGGCGCGGCCAACATCGCCTGCGGTTTTCATGCCGGCGATCCCCTGGTGATGCGGCGTACGGTCCGGCAGGCGCTGGCCGCCGGCGTCAGCCTTGGTGCGCATCCGGCGTTTCCCGACCTGCAGGGTTTCGGCCGGCGTGTCATGCAGCTTTCGGCAGCCGAACTGGAGGCGATGCTGATCTACCAGATCGGCGCTCTCGGCGGCATCGCACAGGCGGAAGGCGGGCGGCTGACGCACGTCAAGCCACACGGCGCGCTCAACAACATGGCTTGCGAGGACGCTGCGCTGGCGGCCAGTGTGGTCTCTGCGATTCGCAGCCTCGATCGATCGCTGATTCTGCTGGCGCCGGCGTTGTCGAAGCTGGCGCTGGCCGGAATGGCCGCCGGGTTGCCGGTGGCCACCGAAATTTTTGCCGACCGGGCGTACACGGACACCGGCAGCCTGGTGCCGCGCAGCCAGCCCGGCGCGGTGCTGCACACCGCCGAGGCCTGTGTCGCGCATGTGCTGCGCATGTTCGACGCCGGGGGCATCGTCAGCGCCGGTGGGCAGCGGATCCGCACGGACTTTCACAGTATCTGCGTGCATGGCGATGGACCCCAGGCGGTGCTCGCGGCGACGGCGGTGCGGTCGGCGCTGCTGGCAGCGGGCGTCTGTCTGTTGCCGCTCCCGGAGGTGCTGCAGGGGCCGCGTGATGGGGACGTTTCGCCGGCGATGGTCTAGAATGTCGGCGTCGCCGCGGCGAGCGGCGTGGTGCGGCAAATGCCGGGTGCCGATCTGCCTGCCGCTCCGTCCCACCCCCCCGATCTCCTCCGAGTAGCGGAAAGACGCTGATGCCTCACAGAGTTCTCAAAGTCCCCGAACGTGGCATGATCGACGCCTACGAGCGCCTGCTGGCGGCGCGCCATTTCACTGCGGATGCCGCGCAACGCGCGGCAGCCGAGCGTCTGCAGCGTCTCTATTATGATTTGCTGTCGTTCAAGGTTGGGCGCCGCAGTGCCCTGCGGCGCTTCTTCACCCCTCCTGAAGTCCCGCGCGGAGTCTATTTCTGGGGCGGGGTAGGGCGTGGCAAGAGTTTCCTGATGGACTGCTTCTTCGACGCCGTGCCCTACCGTCGCAAGCGGCGGATTCATTTCCACGCCTTCATGCATGATGTCCATCGCCAGTTGAACGAACTCAAGGGCGGCAGCGATCCGCTGCTGCGGGTGGCCGAACGCATCGCCAGCGAAGTGCGCCTGCTGTGCTTCGACGAGTTTCACGTTTCGGACATCGCCGACGCGATGATCCTGGGACGGCTGCTCGAAGCGCTGTTCGCGCGTGGCGTGGTGTTCGTCATGACTTCCAATTACCCGCCCGAGAAGCTCTATCCGAACGGCCTGCAGCGCGAGAACTTCCTGCCGACGATCGCGCTGATCAAGTCACGCCTCGACGTGCTGGAAATCGACGCCGGTGTCGATTACCGCTTGCGGACGCTGGAGCAGGTCGAGATCTTCCACTACCCGGCCGATGCCGCTGCCGAGCTGAAAATGGCCGACTACTTCCTGGCCATGGCCGGCGGCGAAGGGGTGCAGGGCGGCAACATCGAGATCCTGGCACGTCCGATACCGACGCTGCGACGCGGCAACGGCGTGATCTGGTTCGATTTCAAGGCGCTGTGTGGCGGTCCGCGGTCGCAGAATGACTACCTCGAACTGGCGCGTGGCCATCACACGGTGCTGTTGTCGGGAATTCCACGCATGTCGGCGAGCATGTCGTCCGAGGCGCGGCGTTTTACCTGGCTGGTCGACATCTTCTACGACCACAAGGTCAAGCTGATCGCCACCGCCGACTGTGGGCCCGCCGGCCTGTACACGCAGGGCACGCAGGCCAGCGAGTTCTTTCGCACCGCCAGCCGCCTCACCGAGATGCGTTCGCGCGAATATCTTGGTTTGCCGCATCTGTCGTGAGCGGTGGGACGCGCCGCCCGCCGCTAGAAAATCTCCAGATCGACGCACAGCCGGTTGCCGCCGGCTTCACGCGCGTTGGCCAGCAATGAGCGGACACGCTCGATAAGCACCGCAGCGTCCTCGCCGGTGCATTCGGTGACGCCGCCGCTGATCGTCAGTGCCGGCTCGCCATCGCCAGGATGGCTGCTTTCGACCATTTCACGCAGTCGTTCCAGGCCGTGCATGGCGTCATTGACGCGTACGTTGGGCAGAATCAGCAGGAACTCCTCGTCGCCAAGTCGGCCCACCATGTCGAATTCGCGCAGGCCCCTGCCGAGCACGCGGCCGACATGAGCCAGCAGGCTTGCAGCCGCCGGCGCGCCGTGTCTCGCGCAGAAATCGGAATAATGGTCGGGGGCAACCAGGGCCAAAGCAAATGGCGTGCCGTAGCGCCGTGCCCGGCGATCTTCGTCGTCGAGCAGGAGTGAGATGTAACGCTCGCTGAAAACTCCGGTGAGCGGGTCGTGCGTCGGCAGCGGCGGGTTTTCGGTGGCCAGCCGGCGGTACTGGCTGAGGTCGGCCAGGGTCAGGAGAACGCGGCGCAGACTGCCTTTCCCGGAAAACACCGGAAAAGCGCTGGCCTTGCACCAGGTGCGCGTGTTCGAGGGATCCCGCCGGATGCCGACGGCGCGCTGGCGAACCGGCTGCCGGGTGTGCACGACCTGCTTTTCGAGGCGGTCGCCAGCGGCCAGCGGCTGGCCATTTTCATCTTCCCAGAGGCCTGGGCCGGCGCCAAGCAGGTGCTCGGCGTGCGCATTGCGCAGGCGCAGCGAGCCGTCTTCGGCGAACACCAGCAAGCCGATGTTCAGGCTGTCGAGCAGCGCGGCGTAGTTTCCGATTTCCGCATCATCGGCACGCAGGTCGACGAGCGGCAGGCGGTATGGGCTGGTGGACATCGACTGAGACGACCCGCACAGGACGATAATCGCATCCTAACCCAAAACTTGGCCGTGCGCTCGCCGCGACGCCCCGGGTGCGTTGCTGCCCTGGAAGAATCCAGGGCAGCGCCGCTCACGCGGCGGCCAGCGCCTGTTCCAGATCGGCGACCAGATCGTCGATATGCTCGATACCGACGGAGAGGCGAATCATCTCTTCGGAGACGCCTGCCTTGGCCATTTCGGCCGCTCCCAACTGGCGATGCGTGGTCGATGCCGGATGGCAGGCGAGCGACTTGGCGTCGCCGATGTTGACCAGCCGGGTGAACAACTGCAGTGCGTCCTGGAAGCGCGCGCCCGCCTCCGCGCCGCTGCAGTCGCTACCCTTGACACCAAAGGTGAGGATCCCGGAAGCCTTGCCGTCCATGTACTTCTGGACCAGTGCATGGTCCGGATGGTCGGGCAAACCGGCGTAATTGACCCATGCCACCTTGGCGTGGCTCTGCAGGAAAGCGGCGATCCTTTCGGTGTTGGCGCAGATGCGATCCATGCGCAGCGGCAGCGTCTCCAGGCCCTGCAGAATCAGGAAGCTGTTCAGCGGCGAGATGGCGGCGCCCATGTTGCGCAGCGGCACCACGCGCGCGCGCCCGATGAAGGCCGCCGGGCCCAGGGCTTCGGTATAGACGACGCCGTGGTAGGATACGTCGGGCTCGTTGAGGCGCTTGAACTTCAGCTTGTGCTCGGCCCACGGGAAGCGGCCGCTGTCGACGATCATGCCGCCGATCGAGTTGCCATGGCCGCCGATATACTTGGTCAGCGAGTGTACGACGATGTCCGCGCCATGCTCGAAGGGGCGGCACAAATACGGCGAGGGAACGGTGTTGTCGACGATCAGCGGCACGCCGTGGCGGTGCGCAATCTCGGCGAGTTGCTCGAAGTCGGTGATGTTGCCGAGCGGGTTGCCGACCGACTCACAGTACAGCGCTTTGGTCTTGCCGTTGATCAGTCTTTCGAAACTGGCCGGATCGGCGTGGTTGGCGAAGCGGACTTCGATGCCGTACTGCGGCAGGGTGTGCGCGAACAGGTTGTAGGTGCCGCCATACAGCGTCGATGCCGAGACGATGTTGTCGCCGGTTTCGGAGATGGTCATGATCGCGTAGGTGATCGCCGCCTGACCCGACGCCAGAGCGAGGCCAGCGATGCCACCTTCCATCGCCGCCACGCGCTTTTCGAGCACATCCTGGGTCGGATTCATGATCCGGGTGTAGATGTTCCCGGCCACCTTGAGGTCGAACAGGTCGGCGCCGTGTTGCGTGCTGTCGAAGGCGTACGAGGTGGTCTGGTAGATCGGTACGGCGACCGCCTTGGTCGTCGGTTCGGGGCTGTAGCCGGCGTGGACGGCAAGCGTTTCGAGTTTCATGCAGCATCTCCCTGAGTAATTGGCGCGGTGTTCGGACGAGCGCCAATCTTAGCACTTCGAAATATAGGTATTGGCGGGCCTGGATGACGGCTGCCGTAGCGGGGAGCCGCGCCGGCCCGGCCGGGCGCGCGCCTGGCGCTGCTCAGCCTTCGCGGTCGGCAGAGGGGCGTGCGCGCAGCCAGTCCGGCAGCTCACGGTCGCCGGCGTTGTCGATGACGTACTGGCGAATCAACTTGCGGACGACCTGTGACGGCGTCAGGTCATGCGCGGCGCAGATCTCCTCGAAGATTTGTTTCTTGCGAGGGTCGATTAGGATCGTGAGGCGTGCGGTGCGATTTTCCATAAGAGTGCGCTGTATGTTAATAAAAGTATCATCAGAATAGTATCAGGAACAAATGGTATTGCTCTCAAATTAAAACGGTAGCAGAATATGGTTCGGTTCGGCCGGGTTCGGCCGGGACAATCACTTGACAAGCCTCGTCTTCCTCGACTGCAAGCGGGTTTTTTCGGGAGGTCTGAACGGCATGATCCTTACCACCAGCGGGTGCCGCCGATCGTGACGGCCGGTGGCTTGCTCGCAGCGACGCGTTGGGTACATCTGGACTGGGTGCTGCTGGTCGTCGCCGCGTGGCTGCTGATCGCGGTGGTCGGCGTGTTTGCCCTGCGCCGCTTGACGCTGGTGGCGAGGGTCCTGTTTCCGGTCGGAGGCGCCGGCGGCCTGGCGCTGCTCGGCATTGCCCTGAGTGCGCTGCAGGGTTCGCCAGAAGTCGCCGTGCTGCCGATCGGATTGCCGCAGTTGCCGTTCCATTTTCGCCTCGACAGCCTGTCGGCGTTCTTTCTGATGGTCATCGGCGGCATTTCGGTGGGCGTCTCGGCGTTTGCCGCCGGGTACTTCCGCAAGGGCGAAGGCACGCCGCCCGGTTTGCTGGCCTTCGAGTATCACCTCTTTCTGGCGAGCATGGTGCTGGTGGTGCTCGCCGACGACGCCTACGCCTTCATGGTGATGTGGGAGACGATGGCCCTGTCCTCGTTCTTCCTGGTCACCGCCAATCACCGCATCGTCGAGATCCAGCGTGCCGGTTACCTCTATCTGCTGGTCGCACATATCGGCGCCATCGGCATCCTGTTGTGCTTCGGCGTGCTGCAGGCGAACAGCGGTGATTATACCTTCGCCAACATGCGCGCCCAGCAGCTTTCCCCGTTCTGGGCGTCGCTGGCTTTCCTGCTGGCGTTGTTCGGTTTCGGCGCCAAGGCCGGCATCCTGCCGCTGCACGTCTGGCTGCCCGAGGCGCATCCCGCCGCACCCTCGCCGGTGTCCGCGCTGATGAGCGGGGTGATGTTGAAGACCGCGATCTACGGAGTGCTGCGCGTTCTCTTCGACCTCCTGCAGACGCCGATCTGGTGGTGGGGCCTGCTGTTGCTGACGGTCGGACTGGCGACGGCGTTGTTCGGCGTCGTTTTCGCGGCGGTACAGGTCGATATGAAACGCCTGCTGGCCTATTCGTCGATCGAGAACATCGGTCTGCTGTTCTCCGGCATCGGTCTCGCGGTCCTGTTTTCCGCCTACGGCATGCAGCCGATGGCGGCGCTGGCACTGACCGCGGTGCTCTACCATGTCGCCGGCCACGCCTTCTTCAAGAGCCTGCTGTTTGTCGGCACGGGCGCGGTGCTGCATGCCACCGGCGAGCGCAATCTCGGCAAGCTGGGCGGACTGATCCGCTACATGCCCTGGGTTGCCTGGCTGATGCTGCTCGGCGTTCTGGCCAGTGCCGGCCTGCCGCCGTTCGCCGGCTTCGTCTCCGAGTGGCTGCTGCTGCAGAGCTTCCTGTTCTCGCCGGGCTTGCCGAGCGCCTTCCTGAACATGCTGATCCCGGTGGTGGCGGCCCTGATCGCGCTGATCGCCGCGCTCGCCGGGTATACCATGGTCAAGTTCTTCGGCGTCATCTTCCTCGGGCAGCCGCGCGAGGAGCGGCTGGCGCGGGCGCATGACGCCAGCGGCTGGGAGCGGCTCGGCATGCTCTGGCTGGCCGCGGGTTGCCTGGTGCTGGGGTTGTGTCCGGTACAGTTCATTGCCGTCATCGATCCGGTGACGCAATTGCTGGTCGGCGTCGGCATGGGCGAGGCGATCGCTGCCGGCAACTGGCTGCTGGTGCCGGTGGCCATCGAGCGCGCGAGTTACGGGCCGGCGATCTTCCTGCTCGGGGTCGCGGCGAGCTTCGCGCTGGCTTTCCTGCTGGTGCGCCTGCTGTACCACGGCCGTCTGCGCCGCGCGGCGCCCTGGGATTGCGGATATCCGTGGCAGAACGCGCGCATGCAGGATACCGCCGAGGGTTTCGGTCAACCCATACGCCAGATCTTCGAACCCTTCTTCCGCATGCAGCGGGAACTGCCGAGTCCGTTCGACGCGGCCCCGCACTATCGCGTCAGCGTCGGCGACCATTTCTGGCACTGGCTGTACCTGCCGCTGGCCGCCCTCGTCGAGCGACTGGCGCGGCTGATCGGACTGCTGCAGCAGGGGCGGATCGCGGTGTACCTGCTCTACAGCTTCGTCACCCTGATGATCGTGCTGGCGGTGGTCAAACAATGACCGGCCTCGGTGCTTTCTCGCAACTGCTGGAAATCGTCATGGCGCTGTTGCTGGCGCCCTTGCTCGGCGGCTGGATCAACCAGTGGCGCGCCTGGCTGCAGAACCGCTCGGCGCCGGGCCTGCTGCAGCCCTACCGGATGCTGCACAAGCTGTTCAATAAGGAATCGGTGGTCGCCGAGCACGCCTCGCCACTGTTTCGCGGCGCACCGTACATCGTCTTCGGTTGCATGGCGCTGGCCTGCGCGATCATTCCGACGCTGTCAACGGATCTGCCACTGTCGCCGGCAGCCGATGCGATTGCGCTGGTCGGCCTGTTCGCTCTGGCGCGGGTGTTCATTTCGCTGGCGGCGATGGATGTCGGCACCTCGTTCGGCACGCTCGGCGCCCGGCGCGAGATGCTGATCGGCTTCCTTGCCGAACCGGCGTTGCTGATGGTGCTGTTTTCGGCTTCGCTGATCTCGAAGTCGACTTCGCTGACGACCATCGTCGAAACCCTGGCGCATCGCGACCTGGCCATCTATCCGAGTCTGGCGCTCGCCGGCGTGGCGTTCACCATGGTCTCCCTGGCCGAAAACGCGCGCGTGCCGGTGGACAACCCGGCGACCCATCTCGAACTGACGATGATTCACGAGGCGCTGATCCTCGAATACTCGGGACGTCACCTGGCTCTGCTCGAATGGGCCGCGTGCCTGAAACTGTTCGCCTACTCGTGCATCGGCCTGGCGCTGTTCTTCCCCTGGGGCATTGCCGAGGCCGAGGCGCCGCTGGCGCTACTGCTGGCGATGCCGGTGCTGATCCTGAAACTGGCGATCGGTGGCGCGCTGCTCGCCCTGCTCGAAACCCTCAGTGCCAAGATGCGCATCTTCCGCGTGCCGGAGTTTCTGGCCACCGCATTTCTGCTGGCGGTGATCGGCATGCTGGTCAACATCCTGCTGGGCGGGTGAGATGACCGAACTCGTCGGACAACTGATCAACCTCCTGGCGGCGATCCTCCTGATGCTGTCGTTCGCGATGATCTCGCAGCGGCGAATCCTGTCGCTGATTCACCTGTTTACGGCACAGGGGGCGACCCTGGTGGCGGCGACGGTGCTGGTCGGCTACGCCACGCAGCAACCGCACCTCTACATTTCGGCGGGCATCACGCTGTTGCTCAAGGTGATCGCCATCCCGCTGCTGCTGCATCGCGTCATCACGCGTCTCGATGTGCGCTGGGACGTCGAGACGCTGATCAATATCCCGATGACGATGATCATCGGTATCGCGCTGGTGATCTTTGCCTTCAACCTGGCGCTGCCGATCTCCAAGCTGTCGGTCAGCCTGGCCCGCGGCACGCTCGGCATCGCACTGGCCTGCGTGCTGCTTTCGTTCATGATGATGATCACCCGCTCGAAAGCGGTGCCGCAGGTAATCGGCTTCCTGTCGATGGAGAACGGGCTGTTCTTCGCCGCCACCTCGGCCACCTACGGCATGCCGATGGTCGTCGAACTCGGCATCGCCCTCGACGTCCTGGTCGGGATCCTGATCCTCGGCGTGTTCCTGTTCCATATCCGTGAACAGTTCGACAGCCTGGACATCAGCCACCTCGAAAAGCTCAAGGAAGACTGAATTGGCGACGCTGTTTTTCGTTCTCGGCATCCCCTTGCTCGGCAGCTTCGTTCTCGCCCTGAGCGGGCACCGCGACGCCGGACGCGAGATCAATGTTGCCTTCAGCCTGGGGACCTTCGTCGCCACTTGCGTGCTCACCACCGAGGTCATCGCCGGCGGTCCGCTCTTCGCCTGGAATCGCGAGTTCTACATCGATCCGCTGAACGTCTTCCTGGTCACCCTGACCGCCTTCGTCGGCCTCACCACCGCCATCTTCTCGCGCCCCTACATGCGTGTCGAACGCGATCACGGCAAGATGACGCCGAATCGCATGCGCCTCTACCACAGCATGTATCAATTGTTCAGCTTCACCATGCTGATCGCGCTGACGACCAACAATCTGGGGATCCTGTGGGTGGCGATGGAGGCGGCGACGCTGACCACCGTCCTCCTGGTCAGCGTCTATCGCACACCGGCGAGCCTGGAGGCGGCCTGGAAATACTTCATCCTCTGCGGCGTCGGTATTGCGCAGGCGCTGTTCGGGACCGTGCTGCTGTACATGGCGGCGGAAAAGGTCATCGGCACCGAGGGGGGCGCCTTGTTATGGACCAATCTCGACGCGGTCAAGGCGCAGCTCGACCCGGCCATCATCACCCTCGCGTTTGCCTTCCTGTTCATCGGCTACGGCACCAAGGTCGGCCTGGTGCCGATGCACAACTGGTTGCCGGATGCGCACGCCGAGGGCCCGACGCCGGTTTCGGCGGTGCTCTCGGGCTTGCTGCTCAACGTCGCGGTGTATGCCCTGCTGCGCTGCAAGGTGCTCACCGACGGCGCGCTGCATAGCCAACTCGCGGGTCAACTGATGATCGCCTTCGGCCTGCTGTCGGTGCTGGTGGCGGCCTTCTTCCTGTCGCGGCAGAAAGACGTCAAGCGCATGTTCGCTTATTCGTCGATCGAACACATGGGGCTGATCACTTTCGCCTTCGGCATCGGCGGACCGATCGCCAACTACGCCGGGCTGCTGCACATGACCGTGCATTCGCTGATCAAGTCGGGCATCTTCTTTGCGGTCGGGCACGCGACGCAAAAGGCCGGGACGCAGAACATGGCCGACATCCGCGGCCTGATCAAGGTCAGCCCGACCGTCGGCTGGGGCTTGATGCTCGGCTCGCTGGCGATCCTCGGCATGCCGCCCTTCGGCGTCTTCGCCAGCGAATTCCTGATTCTCACCACCGCCATGCGCGAGCAGCCGTGGGCCACCCCCTTCCTGCTGCTGGCGCTGGGCGTCGCCTTCGCCGCCGTGTTCAGCCGCGTGCAGCCGATGGTCTTCGGCGAAACGTCGGTCAGGCCCCTGGCGCACCCCCCGGCACTGCTGCCGGTGTTTGCGCACCTTGGTCTGGGTCTCATGCTGGGCCTGTATATCCCGCCGTACCTGGACGACTGGTATCGTCAGGCGGCGCGAATGATGGGAGGTTGAGGGGTGCTGATCGCCGACCTGAGTCTGGATGTCGAACGCCTGCCGGTGGCGCTGCCGATGTGGCGTGCCACGGTCCGCGCCGAGACCTGGCGGGTGGTCGCCCAGACGCTGTCCACGGCCGGCGGACGGCTGTTGTCCCTGTGGGGCTCCGATCGCCGCCGCGGCGCCGCCGGCGGGCTGGTCGTCTCGGCGGCCTATGTTCTTGCCGACGGCCTGCTGTGGCTGGATCTGCCGCTTGGCGAACGGAACCCGGGCTATCCGGACGTGGCGCCGTTTTTTCCCTGCGCGGCGCGCATGCAGCGCGCGGCAGCGGACTTGCTGGGGGTGAGCGCCGAAGGGGCCGCCGACCGGCGCGGCTGGCTCGACCACGGCGCCTGGCCGGTGCAGGGGTTTCCGCTGCGCCGGGAAGGGGGCGCGGCCACCCCGCTGCCGGCAGAACCCTTGGGCGCACCAGAGTATGCCTTCGTGCGTGTCGAAGGCGACGGTGTGCACGAGATCCCCGTCGGACCGGTACACGCCGGCATCATCGAACCGGGGCACTTCCGCTTTGCGGTAGTTGGCGAGAAATTGCTGCGCCTGGAGCAACGCCTGGGGTACACGCACAAGGGCGTCGAAAAGCGCTTCACCGATCTGCCGCCACTGCAGGCGCATCGCCTGGCCGGACGGATTTCCGGCGATTCGACGGTGGCTTACGCCTGGGCCTGTTGCATGGCTCTGGAATCGCTCGCCGGTGGCGAGATCTCCGAGCGGGCGTGCTCGTTGCGGGCGCTGCTGCTCGAGCGCGAACGCGTGGCCAACCATCTCGGCGACCTCGGCGCACTCGGCAACGACGCCGCCTTCGCCTTCGGACTGGCGCAGTTCTCGCGACTCAGGGAAGACTGGCTGCGCCTGTCGCAGGAGGCCTTCGGACATCGCCTGATGATGGACTGCGTGGTGCCCGGCGGCGTCGCGTCGGATATTGACGCTGTGATGGCCGATCGTCTGTCACGCCAGTGCGACGTGATCGAACGCGAAGTGCTGGAATTGCGCCAGGTGTACGACGGGCATGCCGGTTTGCAGGACCGTTTCATGACCACCGGGCGGGTGACGCCGGAACTCGCCGCCCAACTCGGGCTCACCGGCCTCGCCGGCCGCGCCAGCGGCCAGGACACCGACCTGCGCCGCGACCAGCACTGGCCCCCGTATGACCGGCTGCAGGTGCGCATCGCCACGCGTCGCGATGGCGACGTCGCGGCGCGCGTCGGCGTGCGTTTTGACGAGGTGCTCGAATCCCTGCGCCTGCTGCGCTTGCTGCTCGCCGGGCCTGGCGCCGGCGCCGCGCGCAGCGCACTGTGCTGGCCGGCGCAGGCCGCGTTTGGCGCCGGCTGGGTCGAAGGCTGGCGCGGCGAAGTTTTCGTCGCCATCGAGTGGGACGGCGAGCGTGGCGCCATCCGTCGCTGCCACGTTCACGATCCCTCCTGGCAGAACTGGCCGGTGCTCGAACACGCGGTGATCGGCAACATCGTCCCCGACTTTCCGCTGATCAACAAGTCCTTCAACCTCAGCTACTCGGGACACGACCTCTGATGTGGCGCATCCTCAGACAGATCGCACGCCACGGCATTTGCAGCGAGGCTGCGCCCGCGTGCAGCGACGACCTGCGCGTGCAAGGCGACGCGATCCAGCACGAACTGCTGGCCATTCTCGGCCGGGCGCTGGCCATTCGCCAGGTCGATGCCGGTTCCTGCAACGGCTGCGAGCTCGAAATCAACGCCCTGAACAATCCCTACACCAATCTCGAAGGTCTGGGCATCAAGTTCGTCGCCAGCCCGCGCCACGCCGATCTGCTGCTGGTTACCGGACCGGTGACGCGCAACATGGCAGAGGCCTTGCGCCGGACCTATGACGCTACCCCGGCGCCGAAACTGGTCGTCGCCGTCGGCGACTGCGGCTGCGACGGCGGTATCTTCGGCGAGAGCTACGCGACTTGCGGTCGCGTGGCCAATGTCATTCCGGTCGATGTCGCGGTGCCCGGCTGCCCGCCGCCGCCGCTCGAGATCCTGCGCGGGATTCTGACGGCGGTGCGCCGCTGTCGGGCGCCGTCGGCCTGAAGGCGGGCGGCTGACGCTCCTCTCGATTGCTTCGGGATCGGAGCTTCAGACGTTGTCCTGCTCAGGCCGAGACGAACACAGCGATCTCCAGCGGAACGCGCCAGTACGGCTTCGGTTTCCGGATGCACTGCTGATACCACTCCAGGGCTCGCGAGTAATAAGCTTGGCATTTCTTCTTATTTGTC
>ERZ795062.221-NODE-221-length-52903-cov-7.169978_pt1 | contig 52903 bp, 57 predicted proteins | sample MGYA00375146_ERZ795062 | MGnify/ENA primary metagenome ERZ795062 (study PRJEB30191, sample SAMN05720281) | activated sludge metagenome | isolation source: Anaerobic digester | place: USA | collected 2015-07-16 ...
AACAAAGAACAAGAAGTTGAATGTATCTAATAATGATATTGCAATTAATATAAAAGAAAGTGAGGAGAATGCATAATGAAAAAGCAAAAAATGAGTCAATCCTCACAGAAAGCAATTATTTTAAAAGTATTAAAAAGAATTAAGAAATATTGGGGGTTTTTAGTTTTATCTATTATGATGGCAGTAGTAACGGTTGTTTCAACATTATATGTACCAATTTTAATAGGTAATGCAATTGATTATATAATAGGACCGGATCAGGTTGTATTTGCAAAGATCATAAAGATTTTAATTCAAGTCGGTGTGATTGTGGGAATCACTGCATTCTCACAATGGATCATGAATATCTGTAATAATAAAATAACCTATCATGTGACGAGAGATATCCGAGATGAGGCATTTGAGAAGATTGAGATCCTGCCGTTAAATTATATTGATTCCCATTCCTATGGAGGAATCATCAGCCGTGTTATCGCGGATGTGGACCAGTTCGCGGACGGACTGTTAATTGGATTTACACAGTTTTTCACAGGTATCCTTACTATATTTGGAACGCTGATCTTTATGCTTCGAATAGACGTTAGGATTACTCTTGTAGTTGTTTTGATCACGCCGGTTTCTCTCTTCGTAGCAAATTTTATTGCGAAAAAAACATATTTGATGTTTAAGAAACAGTCAGAAGTGCGAGGAGAGCAGACTTCTATAATAGATGAAATGATTGATGGACAGAAAGTGGTACAGGCATATGCATATGAAGATCAAGCATTGCAGAAGTTTGATGAAGTTAATGACAGGCTTGAAAAGTGTTCGTTAAAGGCAATATTTTTCTCATCTATTACGAATCCTGCGACTAGATTTGTCAACAGTCTTGTATATGCAGGCGTGGCTGTTTCCGGCGCATTTGTTGCCATTAATGGTGGGATATCAGTTGGACAGTTGTCCTGTTTTCTTAGTTATGCCAATCAGTATACCAAGCCTTTCAATGAAATATCAGGTGTCGTTACAGAATTGCAGAATGCACTTGCGTGTGCTTCACGAATATTCGAGCTGATTGAGGAAGATCCAGAAGTTCCAGAAGTAAATGATGCAGTATCATTATCCAATGTGGACGGAAGTGTATCTATTGAAAATGTCACATTTTCATATTCGGATGACATAAAACTCATCGAGGATTTTAACCTGAATGTAAGACCAGGACAAAGAGTGGCGATCGTAGGACCAACCGGATGTGGAAAGACAACAATGATCAATTTATTGATGCGGTTCTATGATGTAAAAAAAGGAAGTATATCAATCTCTGGAATTGACATCAGGGATATGACAAGAGAATCATTGAGAAATGCCTACGGAATGGTATTGCAGGACACTTGGTTAAAAGCTGGTACTATTCGTGAAAATATTATTATGGGCAAGCCGGATGCAACAAAAGAAGAGATCATAGCGGCATCCAAAGCGTCACACTCCTATGAGTTTATTAAACGTTTATCAAATGGATTTGATACAGAGATAGAGGAAGACGGTGGTGAGCTATCACAAGGTCAGAAACAGCTTTTGTGTATCACCAGAGTAATGCTTAGCCAGCCACCAATGTTAATACTCGATGAAGCAACGTCATCTATAGATACAAGAACGGAAATTAAAATTCAGAATGCCTTTGCAGAGCTGATGAAGGGAAGAACAAGTTTTATCGTTGCACATCGATTATCAACGATTCAGTCTGCAGACATAATTTTAGTTATGAAAAATGGAAAAGTAATAGAGCAGGGGAATCATGAAGAGCTACTTGCACAGAATGGTTTCTATTATAATCTGTATAATAGTCAGTTCCAACATTAAAAAGATGGAATCTGATTTTTATAAAATAGACCGGTATTCGCTTTTCTTTTACTAATCTCGAGAAATTAGCACTCAACAGTTGACAGTGCTAACAAACAATGATACAACTAATTCATACGAGAATAATTATAGACAGCATGAATAGGGAACTGCATTAACAGTGCCTTATATATAAAAATTTTCATATTATATTAGTGTTTCATGAATAATGAAGGAAGGGAGAAACATATGAATATACAGAAATTTACACAGAAATCTATGGAAGCTATGCAGAATTGTGAGGCATACGCATCGGAATATGGTAATCAGGAGATTACAGAGGAACATATGCTGCTGGCTCTGTTAGAACAGCAGGATGGACTCATCCCAAAGCTCATAGAGAAAATGGGAATCGATTTAAATTATTTTAAAAATGATGCCCAGAACATGGTGGCAGGACTTACCAAAGTAAGTGGCGGTGGTCAGGTATATGTCTCAAGAGAATTAAATGATGCCCTAAACTATGCTGAAAATGAAGCAAAGGCAATGGGAGATGATTATGTATCGGTAGAACATATCTTTTTGTCGATAATGTCTCATCCGGACAAGGAAATTAAAAATAAGCTCAAGGAATTTGGCATCACAAGAGATAGATTTTTAGAGTCCCTTTCTACAGTCAGAGGCAACCAGAGAGTAACATCAGATAATCCGGAAGCTACCTATGGTACGTTGGAGAAGTATGGCTATGACATAGTTGAGAGAGCAAGAGATGGCAAGCTTGATCCTGTGATCGGACGAGATTCGGAGATCAGAAATATAATAAGGATCTTATCCAGAAAGACAAAAAACAATCCTGTTCTGATAGGTGAGCCTGGCGTTGGTAAAACGGCAGCAGTTGAAGGACTTGCAGAGAGGATCGTCAAGGGAGATGTACCGGATACTCTAAAGGACAAGAGAATATTTGCGTTGGATATGAGCGCATTGGTAGCAGGTGCAAAATACAGAGGCGAATTCGAGGAGAGACTGAAAGCTGTTCTAAAGGATGTCAAAGAATCCAATGGCGAGATAATTCTGTTTATAGATGAGCTTCATACTATAGTCGGAGCCGGCAAAACAGATGGCGCAATGGATGCAGGCAACATGCTAAAGCCAATGCTGGCAAGAGGAGAGCTGCACTGCATCGGAGCCACAACGCTTAACGAATATAGAGAATATATCGAAAAAGATTCTGCACTGGCCAGACGTTTCCAGCCGGTTATGCTGGATGAACCATCGGTAGAAGATACAATAAGTATATTAAGAGGACTCAAGGAAAGATATGAAGTATTCCATGGTGTCAAGATATCTGATGCCGCCCTTGTTGCAGCAGCTACGCTTTCAGATAGATATATTTCAGACAGATTCCTGCCAGATAAGGCTATCGATCTAGTGGATGAAGCTTGTGCATCCATCAGAACTGAGCTTGATTCTATGCCTGAGGAAGTGGACGAACTTAACAGAAGAGTGATGCAGTTACAGATCGAAGAGACTGCTCTTAAAAAAGAAAATGACAATCTGTCCAAGGAGAGATTGTCCAATCTCAGAAAAGAGCTGGCTGAGGAAAAGGATAAGCTCAGCATAATGAAGGCTCAGTGGGAAAACGAAAAGAGCTCAGTCACTGGGGTATCGGCTATTCGAGAGGAAATAGAAAAAGTAAAAAATGAAATAGAGACAGCCAAACAGAATTATGATCTGGACAAGGCAGCTGAACTTCAGTATGGCAAGCTCCCGGAGCTTACTGGGAAGCTCGAACAGGAAGAGCAAAAACTAAAAGGAAAGGATCTGTCCCTTGTTCATGAAAATGTTACTGAAAATGAAATCGCTGAGATCGTTTCAAGATGGACAGGAATACCAGTAGCAAAACTTAATGAAACTGAGAAAAATAAGATACTTCATTTGGACGAAGTCCTAAAGCAAAGAGTAAAGGGTCAGGATGAGGCAATTAATAGAGTTACTGATGCAATTATAAGGTCAAGAGCCGGAATTAAAGATCCTTCCAAGCCAATAGGATCCTTCCTATTCCTAGGGCCTACCGGCGTAGGCAAAACAGAACTTGCTAAGACGATCGCAGGCACACTTTTTGATAATGAGGACAACATAATCAGAATAGATATGACTGAATATATGGAAAAGTATTCAGTGTCTAGACTCATCGGAGCGCCTCCGGGATATGTAGGATATGACGAAGGCGGACAGCTGACCGAAGCAGTCAGGAGAAAACCGTACTCAGTGGTTCTTTTTGACGAAGTCGAGAAAGCACATCCCGATGTATTTAATGTGCTTCTACAGGTGCTGGATGATGGACGTATCACCGATTCTCAAGGCAGAACGGTAGATTTTAAAAATACGATAATCATAATGACTTCAAACCTGGGAGCAGAGGCTCTTTTGGATGGCATTGATGAAGAGGGCAGACTGGCTGATGGAACAGAGGATCTGGTCATGGAGCAGGTGAGAGGATATTTCCGCCCTGAATTTATAAACAGATTGGATGAGATCATATTCTTTAAACCTCTGGGAAGGGATACAGTCAGAAGCATAATAGAATTGCTTCTTGATAACCTTAATAAGAGACTGTCTGATAAAGAGATCAGTGTAGAATTAACAGATGATGCTGTTTCATATCTGATCAGAACCGGCTATGATCCGCTATACGGAGCAAGACCGCTTAGGCGTCTGCTGGAAAAATCAGTAGAGACTCTAGTCGCAAGGATCATTTTAAGCGGAAATATCAAGATCGGAGATAAAATCATTATCAGAACTGAAAATGATCAGTTAGTAGGAAAGGTCCAGTAAGACAGAGGACCAACTAAAAAATTAAAAATCGTGCAAGCTATAGAAATGTCTATGACATCCTACTTGCCTCTATTGATAATAAATAGATGAAACTTTGAGATGTTTCTCGGAGTGTTGTTTATTAGAGGTTTGTAAGGGTATGTCATAGACATTTTTTATGCAAAAGCAGTATATAAATTAATTTTCTTGTTTATTTTTTGCCATATACCTCTTGAAAAAAAGTTGTACACATATATAATAGAAAATGAATTATCAAAAAGCTAGAAATTCATTTTTGCCAAATATAAGCGTAAAAATAATGCAAAAATGAAGCAAAATATTAAATGTAAATTCATTAAAGCTAAATAACAGATATATATAAATAGATATATAAATTAGAAAAAGAGATGAAAATAAATGAAAATATTTTTTTATGTTCTAATTATTTGTATCAGTGAATTAGTAATAGTTGAAGAAAGATAACTAAAAATAATATGGTTATACATTTGAAATGGATGTATGATGCATACATATTGATGATTTAGTGAAACAAATAGGCAAAAGTAAAACAGAAACTACAGGTTTGGGAGGACAAAGATGCAGTCTTACAGTGAGATGACGCACGATGAGCTTTTACGTGAAAGAGAGAGCCTCAGGGCAGCTTATAAAAAATATCAGGAGATGGATCTGACACTTAATATGGCCAGAGGCAAGCCTTCTTCTGAGCAGCTGGATCTATCAGCAGATCTTCTGACATCAGTCACGGCAGATGATATTACAGATCCTGCTACTGGAATAGATACCAGGAACTATGGCGGCGTGGATGGTCTCCCTGAGGCTAGAGCGCTTATCGCATCGATGATAGATGCCAAGCCTGAGCAGGTTATCGTGTATGGCAATTCTAGCTTAAATATCATGTTCGATACAGTGGCCAGAGGAATGTTAAAGGGATATATGGGAAGTACACCTTGGGCAAAGCTCCCTGAGGTAAAATGGATATGTCCTTGTCCAGGTTATGACAGACACTTTGGTGTGACGGAGTACTTTGGCATCCAGATGATAAATGTACCTATGTATGAGCATGGTCCTGATATGGATATGATCGAAGAACTCGTAAAAGACCCTGCTGTTAAGGGATGCTGGTGTGTTCCCCTTTATTCCAATCCACAAGGTTATATATATTCAGATGAAACAGTTAAAAGGTTTGCGGCTCTTGAACCTGCAGCAGAGGACTTTAGGATATTTTGGGATAATGCATACTGTGTTCACCATCTATATGATGAGCCTGATAAACAGGGCAAGATCCTAAATATTTTGGAAGAATGCGAAAAAGTCGGTCATCCAGATATGGTTTTTGAATTTGCATCGACCTCCAAGATAAGCTTTGCAGGTGCAGGAATTGCCGGAATGGCAACGTCCATTGCTAATAGAGAAGATACGATCAAGGCTCTTAGTGCTCAGACAATAGGCTATGATAAGGTTAACCAGCTTCGTCATGTTAAATTTTTAAAGGACAGAGAAGGCATTAGGCATCAGATGTCTAAGCATGCAGAGTCTCTTCGCCCGAAATTCGAAGCATTACTCAATATATTATATGAAGAACTTACAGGCAGAGATGCCGGTGAGTGGACCGAGCCATTGGGAGGTTATTTTGTGACCTTTACTACCAAGCCCAATCTGGCTTCAGAAGTTATAAAGATGGCAAAAGAAGTTGGAGTTACCTTAACAGGTGCTGGGGCCCCTTTCCCCTATCACTGTGATCCGGAAAATTCCATCATTCGTCTGGCTCCTTCGTACCCTAAAGAAGAGGAGCTGGAAATGGCCATCAAAATATTTGCCACATGCGTACGCCTGGCAACTGTTGAAAAACTGCTTGGATGAAAACTGCCTATAAATCCCCTTCAAATTTTGTAAGATTTGGCAGATGATTCGCGATTGACAAAAAATTATCAAAACGCTATAGTAGAAACAAATGTAATGCGAGTACTTGTTTTGATGTTAAAAACATAGAAGTACACAGAATATAAAGAATGTTTTCTAGAAGGGGGAACAACATGACAGAATTTAAAAATCTGAAGCTTGAAGTGGAAGATGAAATAGCAGTTCTTACGATTTCAAGACCTGGAGCACTTAATGCACTTAATTCAGAGACACTTGAAGAACTTAATGCTGCACTTACAGAAATCGAACCAAGGGACGATATTAAGGTTGTAATACTGACAGGTGGTCCTGATAAAAAGGGTAATGAGTTCAAGTCATTTGTTGCAGGAGCTGATATTTCAGAGATGGTCAACTTCACAGCACCTGAGGCAAGAGCTTTCGGGATACGTGCTTCAGTTCCCTTCTTTAAGCTTACAAATATGAGACAGGTCACAATTGCAGCTGTTAATGGATTTGCACTTGGTGGCGGATGCGAGATATCTATGTCATGTGATATCAGAATTGCTTCTGATAACGCTATTTTTGGTCAGCCTGAGTGCGGTCTGGGAATCATACCCGGATTCGGTGGAACTCAGAAGCTTGCTCGTCTGGTAGGAATGGGACGTGCCAAGGAGATGATATTTACATGTGATAATATTGATGCTGCAGAGGCATATAGAATCGGTCTTGTTAATAAGGTAGTTGCCAAGGAAGAACTCATGACAACAGCTAAGGATATGGCTAAAAAGATCATCAAAAAAGGAAGCTACGCTGTATCAGTTGCCAAGGCTGCTATAAACAATGGTTATGACATGGACATCAAAAATGCAGTCGAGATGGAAGCTAACCTCTTTGGCGTAGTTAATGATACACATGATAAGAAGGAAGGTATGGGCGCATTTCTCGAGAGAAGAGAAGGCACACTTACAGACTTCTAAGATACTTATATAAAATAAATATATAACCTCAAAATAACCTCAAATAACCTCAAATAACATTAAAAAAAGATGTAAGAATGATAGTCGTTCTTACATCTTTTTTATTGCTTTTGCCAAGCTATGTAACCATTACGTTATGACAAACGGAATTCAAAAACAATATGTCTATTTACTCATGTCGATCGACTTCATTATAGCAGCATGTATTCCCTCCATAACGGTGCCTCTGAAGCCCATTTCTTCCAGTGCTGCCAGACCTGCAATAGTGGTTCCACCAGGGGATGTAACGGCATCTTTTAATTCTCCGGGATGTTTGCCGGTCTCTAGAACCATTTTCGCAGAACCTAGAACTGCCTGCGCTGCAAATGTGTAGGATTTCTGGCGGGGAAGCCCGGCACGGACTCCCTCATCGGCCATGGCCTCTATCATCATATAGATATAGGCAGGAGATGAACCGCTTACCCCGGTTACAGCGTCCATGAGATTCTCGGGAATCTCTTCAGATTTGCCGAAACAGTTGAATATTTTTGATGCCAGAGCTTTATTCTCTTCTGTCACGGACTCACTGTAGGAAAGAGCTGACATAGCCTCACCTACGAGAGCGGGAGTATTGGGCATAGCTCTTACGATCTGAAGATTTTTACTTGCATCAGAATGACCAGAAAACTTGTCGCAGCCAATAAGTGAATTATTGATGACTTCAAGGCTCTTACCTGCCATAACAGAGATTATTAGCTGATCAGGGTTGAATAGTGATTTGATAGTATCTGATATTTGGCCAAATACAGCAGGTTTGACAGCTATAAAGATCACTTTGGAATTTTTGACGATTTCAGTATTATTAGATTCAATATTTATATTGTACTCTGATCTCAGACGATTGCGAGTAGCTTCAGAATTAGCGCTTGCAGCTATTTTTTCGGGGACAGACAGTGAAGAACCTATGATACCCTTTAGAATAGCACTTCCCATATTACCGCATCCTATAAAACCTATTTCATATTTATATGACATAATTACCTCCATAATTTGAATTAATATCAGATCAATGTTCACATGATCTAATTGCCTGGGAGGATCCCACTGACATCATGAGTATAGCCCATTTTTGACATTTTAAAAAGAATGAATAATATTGATTGGAAAATTCAAGAGGTGTATTATTTTTTTATAAAAAGATGATCTCTCTGCTAGAATCAATAGTATAAATTAAATATAGTCCAAACATAATATAGGTAACTGTAGCTACTGTTTATATTTTTTAGGTTTAAAACAAACTGTAAAAGAAAGCAGTGAAATAGATGAAGATTCTTGCAGTAGATTATGAAAAACCAGAGTTGGAAGTTCTTTTGGATGCTATAACGGAAGTGACTCCTGAAGCTGAGATACATGCCTTTCAAAGTGGGGAAAAGGCACTTGAATATGCAAGAACAGATATGTGCGAAGTCGCGTTTCTCGAGATAAGATTAAGAGAAATGACAGGTCTTGAAGTGGCGCTTAATCTTAAAAAAATATGGCCATACGTCAATATAATTTTTACCAGTGGATATGATGAATATGTAATGGAAGCCATGAAGGTAAGGGCTTCGGGATATATCCTAAAACCTGTTACAGCAGAACAGGTAAAGGATGAACTTGAAAATCTCAGGGTACCTTTGGCTCCGGCAAAGAGCAGAAATCATGCACAAACATTTGGGAATTTTGAACTCTTTGTGGATGGAAATGCCGTTGATTTTGATTCTACTAGAAGCAAGGAACTATTGGCTTTTCTGGTAGACAGAAGAGGAGCAATGGTTACAAATGGTGAGATCGCAGCTACCATATGGGAGAGTAATACAAATATTGCTTCCACACAGGCTCAGGTCAGAAAAGCTAGGGCTAATCTGATTTATACGCTTAATAATTGCGGCGCCGTAGATATACTGAGGATATCCCGATACGAAATTGGCGTCAATCCAAAAAAAATGAGCTGTGATTATTGGCAGTTATTAGATCATGATGAGAGAGTTTTGAATAGTTTTAGAGGAGAGTATATGTCTGGCTACAGCTGGGCAGAACCTACGCTTGGAAGCCTTATGAGTGAGTTTATGTGATATTAGATCAGTCAATTATTTTGTCAAGTTCACATTTTATAAAAATTGTATTATAATACCCTAGACTATGTATAATTAGTAATATATTAAGAAGAGAGGAAAGAATCAAAAATGAAGATTATTACATTTGCGATTCCGTGCTATAACTCACAGGATTACATGGAAAAATGCATCAATTCGTTATTACCAGGCGGAGATGATGTGGAGATTATTATTGTTGATGATGGATCTACAGACAGAACATCGGAGATCGCAGACAAATATGCAGAACAGTACCCTGGGATAATAAGAGTTATCCATCAGGAGAATGGTGGACATGGCGAGGCAGTTAATACAGGTCTTAGAAACGCTACCGGATTATATTATAAAGTAGTTGATTCTGATGATTGGGTAGATGGCGAGGCATATGCCAGGGTTGTATTTACACTTAAAGAGCTTGTAAAAGAGAATCATCATATAGATATGCTTCTTACCAATTATGTGTATGAAAAGGTATCTGAGAATCACCAGAGAAGAATGATATACTCACCTCTTTTCCCTGAGAACCAGATCATTGGATGGGGAGATATGAAGAGAGTTATCAAGGGATTTACCATTCTGATGCATTCTGTTACATATAGGACAGAGATGCTAAGAGATAGTGGAATGGTGCTTCCCAAGCATACATTTTATGTAGATAATCTGTTTGTATATGAACCGTTGCCATATGTTAAGACTATTTATTATCTGAATGTTGATTATTATAGATACTACATCGGAAGAGAAGGACAGTCAGTTGCAGAACAGACAATGATAAAACGTATCGATCAGCAGCTAGCAGTTAATTACAGATTGATAGAAGGCTGTGATGTCTGGTCCATAGAAGAACCCAATCTAAGGAATTATATGCTGTCATTTCTGGAAATGATCACTGTTGTCAGCACATGTCTTGGATATCTTTCAGGAACGGATGAGAACCTGCAGAAGGTCAAAGACCTATGGAATCATATCAAGGATGTCAACCCTAGAACTTACAGACATATTAGGTTTGGAGTATTTGGCAATGCAATGAAGATCCCTGGAAAAGTAGGAAGAAAAATGGCTCTTAAAGCTTACCATTTGAGTCAGAAATATATGGGTTTCAATTAACAGATAGAAAATGAGGATAAAACATGTGCGGAATTATAGGATATACAGGCAGAATGGCGGCCCAGAATATACTCTTAGACGGTCTACAGCGCTTAGAGTATAGAGGCTATGACAGTGCCGGAATAGCCTTTTTCAAGGAAAACACAGGGCATATTTCGGTCAGAAAAACTGCAGGTAAGGTCATGGATCTTAGGGCTATCTGCGATGATGAGAATTTGTCAGTATGCGGAATAGGTCACAGCAGATGGGCTACCCATGGTGGAGTCACCAATGCCAATGCTCATCCACACAAGGTAGGGGATGTGGTTCTGGTTCATAATGGAATAATCGAGAATTATCATCATCTTATTGAAAAGTATCACCTCATGGGGCAGCTGAAGTCAGAAACAGATACAGAGGTCGCATGCGCTGTTATCAATGCCAATTATAATGGTAATCCTGAAGAGGCTATTAAAAAGGCAGTAAGTGAGCTTAAGGGTTCTTTTGCTTTTTGCATAATGTTTAGCAATCATCCCGGTGAAGTGTATGCTATTAGAAATGTCAGTCCGCTTGTAGCCACATATGCTCCTCAAAATGGTTCCTTTTTGGCATCGGATCTGACGGCATTTATTGAATATTCCAATAAATATTTCGTGCTTCCAGAATATCATATACTTAAAATGACGAAGGATGGAATTACACTTAATGATCTGGATGGCAAGACAGTTGAACCTGAGTATATGACAGTAGACTGGGATGTATCTACAGCAGAGAAGAATGGATACAATCATTTCATGATAAAAGAGATCCATGAACAGCCGGATGCATTTGAGAGAACTGTAGGCCCTAGAATTAAGGACGGAATGCCTGATTTTTCAGATGATAATATTCCTGATTCACTTTTTGAGGGAATCAAGGACATTACGGTTATCGCCTGCGGAACAGCTATGTATGCAGGAATGGTAGGACGTACTCTGATTCAGAATAAGATAGGCCTTCCGGTAAAAGTAGAGATCGCATCAGAATTCAGATACGAACGTCCTACGATTACAAAAGATACACTTGTTATCGTGATTTCACAGTCCGGTGAGACAATTGATACACTTGAAGCACTGAGACTCGCTAAGTCCAGAACAGATAGGACTCTTGCAGTTGTTAATGTCAAGGGTTCAACAATTGCCCGTGAGAGCCATTATGTAATGTATACTCATGCAGGTCCAGAGATAGCAGTAGCCAGCACCAAGGCATATACGGTACAGGTAGCAGCACTTTATCTGATCGGAGCTAGAATAGGTGTTCTATCAGGAGAAATAGAAAACGATGCTGTAAGAGAATTTATTGCCAAGTTTAGACAGGTTCCTGAGCATATTAAGAGCGTTCTTCAGATGGAGGATACTATTCGTATGTATGCCAATAGGATGACTAATGCCAAGGATACATTTTTCATCGGAAGAGCACTTGATTATACACTTTCAATGGAGGGTGCGCTGAAGCTTAAAGAGATCTCATATATTCATGCCGAGGCATACGCAGCAGGGGAACTAAAACATGGAACGATCGCACTTATCAGTGAGGGTGTTCCGGTAATCGCTATTGCTACCCAGTCTAATGTCTATAGCAAGGTTATATCAAATATCCGTGAGGTCAAGGCAAGAGGAGCGTATGTTATTCTTGTTAGTAAGGATCAGGAGATAGAGGATAATACAGTTTGTGATATTCATATACCGCTTCCTGATATAGACGATGAACTTACAGTTTTTGAATCTGTTGTAGTTCTTCAGATTCTGGCATATTACACATCAGTTGGAAAGGATATCAATCCTGATCAGCCGAGAAATCTGGCAAAATCAGTGACTGTAGAGTAAAAAGATGGATAATAACAATCAGTTTGATACAAATGATAACAATTCTAATTCAGATGTGAGTGGAAATAATACTCAGCAGAATTACCAGGATCAGAATAATACTCAGCAGAATTATCAGGATCAGAATCAGAATAATACTCAGCAGAATTACCAGAACAAGAACAATAATCAACAGAACTATCAGAACCAGAACAATTCCCAGCAGAATGGCTATGAGAATAGCAATGCTGGAGCATATTATGGACAGAATCAGTATAACCAGCCTAATCAGAATCAGGGTCAGTTTTATGGTGGTCCATATGATATGCATAATAACGGATATAACCCTCAGCAGAATGTACCACAGAGACCATATTCTACAGGATTTGGTGTAACATCCCTTATCCTTGGTATTGCTTCGATCGTTCTGTTTTGGTCAGGCCTTAACATTGTGGCAGGAATACTTGCTATTATTTTCGGAGCGATCCAGTTGGGTAAAAACAAGCAATTTGCCAATACGACCAATGGTGTTTCAATCGGCGGTATTGTATGCGGAATTATTGGAATATTTTTAAGCGTTATATTTTATACTGTTTTGGTTCTTGGAATTTTCAGATCTGGTCTTGCAGGTATCATCAAGAATGAGATAAAAGACAATGGCGGTTATGAATATAAATATAAATTCAATAATGGCGATGATCCATTCAATTTTGATGATTATAATATAGAAATACCCAATAAGGATTGATATTTTCATAATTAATGCCGATATAGGAATTGAGAGTTGCTCGGTTGACGCTAACAATTCCAGGAGGTTTTTATGAAAATCGCTTCATCACAAGTGAGCCTCTCCTCAGACGTCCGTAAATTATTGATTCATCAGAAGAGAGTCAGCTTCAATCAGGGTTATACCCTGGCGGGAAGCATTGCGGATACATCCAAAGGAGTGCTTACGAGTCCTGACAAGGATGGACAGGATGAAACAAAAAAGGGAACCAGTTTTAGTGATATTCAACGGATGGCAGAGGAAGCATTTGATACCCTTGATAGCAATAAGGGCACCGATAAGTCTGGCACGCCCAACATCCAATCGATTAAGGGGAAATCATCTGTAGGAAGAATCTCACTTCCGGACACAGCAGTTACATCGCTTACATTACTTCTTAATCTCTTACGCTCTATTGGTGGAGGCAAGAAATCATTAAGGGAACTTGAAAAAGTAATTGGTGACAATGACAACACATTAAATAATGAGCCAAATATTTTTGACGAAATGTATGGATTTTTGGGGGGATCGTCCAATGGTTTTGGGACTAACAGTAATAACGATTCCATTTTTCCATATTTGACCGGAAGTCTTGGATCATCCGATGAGGATCAGGAAAATGGTTCATCTGGTGGAATAATGTACAATACAACTGAATTCAGTGCAGAATGTACCAGTGTAACTTTTCAAGGTAAAGGTACAGCCTGTACCGAGGACGGTAGAACGATTGATTTCAATGTAGAATTGAATATGTCCAGTACATTTATCAAGGCAACTTCTATTGATATCAAGGCACCGCGTTTGAAACTGTGTGATCCTTTGGTGGTCAATGTTGGTAGTGATGTCACGTCAGTATCAGACAAGAAATTTTCATTTGATCTGGATAATGATGGCAAAATGGATAACATTTCTATGCCACAGAACGGATCGGGATTCCTAAGCTATGACAAAAATGGTAATGGCAAAATCGATAACGGAAGTGAACTGTTTGGAACGTCAAGCGGTGATGGATTCCGAGATCTGTCTAAGCTTGATTCAGATAAAAATGGCTGGATAGATGAGAATGACGATGCCTGGAGTAAACTAAGTGTATGGTTCAAATCTGCTGACGGAAAGGATACACTTATGAGCCTAAAGGATGCCGACATTGGTGCAATATGCTTGGGATCGGTTAATACGCCAATTGAATTTCGAAGTGATTCCAATGAAAAAACGGTTAATGCTCTTTCTAGAAGTACTGGTGTATTTTTAAAAGAATCCGGGGGCTCCGGCACCATACAGCATGTAGATTTTGCAATGTGAAGAGAAGAATAAAGGCAAGAATAAAAGTAAGAGCTAAATAGAATAAATAGATTTCTAAATAGTAGTCTATACCTTATAAAAAGTCGAAAAAAGGATGTCACGTATAATGTGGCATCCCTTTTTATGTAGATAATGATAAGTATATGAAAAATAAAAAGATTTTAGTTGAGAATTTGTATAAATTTTTTGAAAATTAAATCAAATTAAACGAATTCTGTTATAATAGCACAAAACAACTCATGATGTACTACATGAAATGGGGGAATTATGATAGATACAGATCAGAATATAAGACCGTTTGCTGCACATTTAAGGAAGGCAAGTGGGGATTCTTGCTACACTATAAGGGATGAAAATTTTCAAGAAGAAAAAGTTGAAGTGCAACTAATAAAGGATCATCTGAATAATACATCTAAACTTGCATCCAAATTTGCCTCAATATTTGGAGCTGAAGAATATGCTTTACAGATAGGACTGGCACATGATATTGGAAAGTATTCTGCAAAATTTCAAAAAAGGATATGGGAAAATGGACCTAAAATTGATCATTCGACAGCAGGAGCAAAAGAAGAAATAAATATTAATAACTGGAATATATTTGGTGTTGTGGCTGCAAGCTGTATAGCAGGTCATCATGCTGGACTGTTAAATGTGGGATCTAATTATGATAATAGCAGTGTAACAAAGAGTCTTGGAGCTAGGCTCAATAAAGAAATACCAGACTATTCAAACTTCAAAAGTGAAATAAATTTAGATAAATTGCAGAAAAGGCATGCATTCAATATTGTTGGCTCATCCCAAATAGATAAAGGCTTGTTTAGTGTAATGTTTTGGACTCGTATGATTTTTTCTTGCCTGGTTGATGCAGATTATTTAGACACAGAACTGTTTATGAATTATGGACTGTCAAAAAGAGACTCGGGCGACGATATAAAGACTTTGCTAGATGATTTAAATCAATACATAGGTCAAAAAAATTGGCTTGAAGGTAAAGGCCATATTAACCAACTAAGATCCGATATACTACGAAATTGCATTGAAAAAGGCAAAAGCTCAATGGATGGAGCATATACACTTACAGTTCCAACCGGTGGAGGAAAAACTGTAGCTTCACTGGCTTTTGCACTAAATAATGCAGTTACAAAAAACAAGAATCGCATTATATATGTAGTTCCTTACTGCTCAATTATTGATCAGACAGTAGATGTGTTCTCTGACATTCTAGGTAAAAAAAATGTTCTTGCACATTACTCGAATATAGATATTTCCGAGAATGACGAAGATGACGATTTGAGATATTCAAAAAAACTTGCAACAGAAAACTGGGACAAACCGGTTATTGTTACAACTGCTGTTCAATTTTTTGAATCATTATTTGCATGTAGAACTTCTCAATGTAGAAAATTGCATAACATAGCCAATGCTGTTGTGATTTTTGATGAGGCACAGACAATACCACAACAGTATATGAAACCATGTATTTCGAGTATTCTAGAGCTTATCAACAATTATAAGTGCACTTGCGTTTTTTGTACTGCAACGCAGCCTGCACTAAATAGATTTCTTAGAAATACATATATAAATCATGTTTATGCGGATATGAAGACAACTGAAATATGCGAGGATACCGATTATTTATATAGAGAATTTAAACGTGTAACATATAAGAACAAAGGTAAGATCAGTGATGCAGAAATTGCAGATGAGCTTATGAAGCAAAGTCAAGTACTATGCATAGTCTCTACCAGGAAACATGCTTATAACCTATATCATTAATTGAATGGAGAAGGAAACTATCATTTGTCAAAATGTATGACATCAATAGATATCAAAAGTACATTAATCACAATTCGAAAGAGGCTTAATGATGGGAAAGTTTGTCGTGTCATTGCCACTAATCTTGTAGAGGCAGGAGTAGATCTTGACTTTAAAATTGTATATAGGGCAAAAACAGGACTTGACAGTATTATTCAGGCAGGAGGAAGGTGCAATAGAGAAGGCAAATATCCGACAGAAGAAAGCATGGTATACATTTTTCAGCCTGAAGACAAATATTTGATTCATTTACCAGAGATGATAAAAAGATCGGCTGCGATAACATTTGTCCACAACAATGTGTACTACCACCACAGCACGTCGCTCCCTATGCGGGAGCGTGGATTGAAATATTTATGTGCGAGAACATGTATGTGTGCATTTAAAAAATCCTGAATAATTCTAAAAATACAACTTGTAAAAACCTATAAAAAAAGTGTAAAAACGATTTTTGGATTAAATTTAGAACAATCAGAGCATGGAAACCATATTGCGAACTTTGGGTTCCCATAGTATTATAAAATACGTGGTTTGCGTGAAAAAATTAACTAGAAATATATGAAACACTTATAAATAATTCAGAAGACCAGGAGTTAAAAATGCCAAAAGTAACAAAAGATGAACGTAGAATGACCAATGTGAATGATTTCGTAATGGATCCTAATTATGTTCCGGAGGACCCTGAAAAGGCAGAAATTATTTTTCAGATTGGCTACATGATTACTGATAGAATGGACAAGAAGCTTCACAAGAGCTTGAATTATCAGGACCCTGAGTACTGGTGTCTTGATGAGATTCTCACCAAAGAGGAAGCCAAGTTAATGCTTAGCTTCAAGAAAACCAGAACACTTTATAATGTAGAAGAGCTCGCACAGATGAATAATATGTCTGTAGAGAAGGCACAGGAAATAGTAGATCATCTCTGTTGGATAGGAACTGTCGAATCAGATTATAAAGAAGAAGGCGGAGTTAAATATTACGATGTGCCTATCTTTGTTCCTGGAATTGCCGAGTTTATGTTGATGAATGCTGCACTTATGGAGAAGCATCCTAATATTGCGACATTTTTTAACCTTATGACTCAGATGCCACTGGAAGGCCTGACAGAAATGGTACCTCTTGGGGGATCTGGAGTAGGAATGCATGTAATTCCGGTTGAAAAGGCAATTGAAACAGAAAATAAATCTCTTAGCATAGAGCATATCTCTCATTGGCTAGATAAGTATGAAGGTAAGATGGCTGTAGGAGTTTGTAGTTGCCGTCGTCAGCAGAGGATCCGTGGAGAGGGCTCAGGAGAAATCGAGGGAGAGTTCTGTATCGCGCTTGATAACCTGGCAGAATACATGGTTAATAGACAGTCTGCCAGATACATCGACAAGGAAGAGGCAATTGAGATCTGTGAAAGAGCCGAGAGACACGGATTCGTTCATCAGATAACTAATATTGATGGCGAGGATAAGATCGTCGGACTATGTAACTGTGCTCCTGGAGTATGTAATGCTCTTAGAACATCACAGTTATTCAATACACCCAACCTTTCTCGTTCAGCATATAGAGCCAAGGTTGATAAGGAAAAGTGCGTAGCATGTGGTAAGTGTGTTGAGGTATGTCCTGTAGGAGCTGCGAAGCTTGGACAGAAACTCTGTCACGCTGACGGAGCTGCATTTGAATATCCCAAGACAGAACTTCCTGATGCTAAAAAGTGGGGACCTGAGAAGTGGAATCCTAATTATAGAGAAGATTCCAAGCTCAATTGCTATGAGACAGGAACATCTCCATGTAAGACAGCATGTCCTGCTCATCTTTCAGTTCAGGGTTATGTCAAGATGGCATCAGAAGGCAGGTTTATGGATGCCCTCAAGCTGATCAAGCAGGACAATCCATTCCCTGCAGTTTGCGGAGCTATTTGTAACAGACGTTGCGAGGATGCCTGTACAAGAGGAACTATCGATAAGCCTGTTGCTATCGATGAGATCAAGAAATTTATTGCTGCGCAGGAACTTGAAGCAGATAAGAGATATATCCCTCTTTGCGAAAACGACGAGGGCAAGATATGGGAAGATAAAAAGATCGCAGTCATTGGTGCAGGCCCTGCAGGAATGTCAGCTGCTTTCTATCTCAGACAGCATGGTTATCCTGTTACGATTTTTGAAAAAGAATCAAGAGCCGGTGGTATGCTTATGAATGGTATCCCTAACTATAGACTAGAAAAGAATATTGTTCAGGCCGAAATAGAGATACTTGCAGATATGGGCGTAGAATTCAAATATAATACAGAGATCGGCAAGGATATTACACTTCAGTCCCTTAGAGATCAGGGATATAAGGCATTTTATGTAGCAATCGGAGCTCAGGGCGGACGTATGACTGGAGTTCCCGGCGAGGATGCTGAGGGCGTAGTAACGGGAGTTGACTTCCTTAGAAATGTCAATCTTGGTAATATCAAAAAGATGGATGGCGATGTAGTAGTAATCGGAGGCGGTAACGTTGCAATCGATGTTGCTGGTTCTGCAGTAAGACTTACAGATGGTCATGTAACCATGCTTTGTCTCGAGGGCGAGAATGAGATGCCTGCAGCCAAGGACGAAGTAGCCGACGCTAAAGAGTGGGGCATTGATGTCAAGAACGGATGGGGTCCAAAAGAGATTCTGACCGAAAACGGAAAAGTAACAGGAATCGTATTTAAGAAGTGTACGTCCGTAAAAGATGCTGAGGGAAGATTCAATCCTCAATTCGATGAAGATAATACAATTACTATTCCTTGCTCTAATATACTTCTGTCAATCGGACAGTCTATCCAGTGGGGCAATATGCTTGATGGAACCAAGGTAGAGCTTAACAGAAATATGACAGCTAAGGCTGATCCTACTACACTTCAGACAGCAGAGCCTGACATTTTTGTAGGTGGAGATGCTTATACAGGTCCTAGATTCGCAATTGATGCTATTGGAGTAGGCAGGATCGTTGAAAACTCCATCAACAGATTTGTACATCCTGGACAGAGCATGAACATTAACAGGGATCTGCGACAGTTTGTAGAGCTTGATAAGGAAGACATCAAGGTTGAGGCATTTGATAATGCTGACAGACAGGCTCCCGGAATGAAATCAGGCAATCCTGTTGAGACCTTCAGTGATCTGAGAGCGACATTTACAGAGGAACAGGTCAAGACTGAGGCAAAGAGATGTCTTGGATGCGGAGCTACAACAGTTGATGAGAACCGTTGTATAGGATGCGGACTCTGTACCACAAAGTGTGAGTTTGACGCTATTCATTTAAACAGAGATCTACCAGATGCTTCTCATATGAGAAGAACAGAAGATAAACTTAAGGGCGTCCTCCCCTATGCGGCTAAGCGTCAGTTCAAGATTATCTTTAATGGCAATAAGTAATACAATAACAGGAGATTTTATATGCACGAACTTGGAATAGTGACTCATGTGGCAGATACCCTTGAGGACGTTGCAAAGGAGAATAATCTTACAAAGATAGGTTCGGTCACTCTTGAGGTCGGAGAAGTATCCGGAATCATGACTGAGTACTTTATAGATTGCTGGGATTATTTTAAGGCGAAGAGGCCTCTTCTCGAAGAGTGCTCACTTAAGCTGGAGACAACTCCTGCCGTTACTCATTGTGAGAACTGTAATAAGGATTATGCTACGGTAGAATATGGTAAGACCTGCCCTCACTGCGGAAGTGGGGAGACATTCCTGCTATATGGAAATGAATGTTCCATAAAAGAAATCGAGGCAGAATAAATTCTGGTATGGAAATCTACTCCAATTAATATTAGAATAACACAGAAGGCATTAGTCCTTCTGTGTTTTTTTTATATAGATTAATGAGGTGTGCGGTGTCAGATATGAATGAGAATAAAAAGCTAGAGGGAATATCTACCAGTGATATCGTAAGAGAACTTAATAATAGAGAGATGAAGTCAGACTCTGGAATGAATGGAGCCAGAGGTGAAGCGCCTAAAACCGGTTGGATTATTTTGGGCGCGTTTATATATGCATTCGGACTTAATGTGTTTATTCAGCCACTTAATTTTTACAGCGGAGGATTTACAGGAGTAGCACAGCTTATTACTTATGCATTGGCCCATAATGGGATTAAATTTTACAATATAGATTTAACTGGTATTTTGTACTACATTCTGAATATTCCTGCGTTGATCCTTGCAGTGAAGTCCATGAGAAAGAGATTTATGGTCAAGACCATACTGGCTATAACATTTATGACAATTGCCATGACGATTGTGCCTATTCCGGCCAAGGCAATTATAGATGATCATCTGGCATCTGCCATTGTAGGTGGCATTTTGTGTGGTGGCGGAATAGGAATGATACTGAGAAACGGTGCTTGCGATGGTGGACTGAATCTGGTGGGTATGGTAATGATAAATGGCAAGCTTAAGGCTTCCATAGGTCAGTTCGGATTTGTATGTAATCTGGTGTTGTTTGCAGTTTGTCTGTTTTTGTTTGATATACCGACAGTTATATATTCCATACTGTTTTCACTGGTGGTTTCTGTTACATGTGATATGATACATACCCAAAATATCAATTCTCAGGTTCTGATAATTTCTAAGCGTGAGGACACCAGTTTGATGGAAGTAGAAATAATGGGAAGACTGGGAAGAGGACTTACCCGAATAGATGCAAGCGGAGCCTTCTCAGGTCAGAAGGTTAAACTGTTTCTCATATATCTAAGCAAGCATGAGGTTATGAGATTGAAGATACTGGTTAAACAGTATGATCCGGAAGCTTTTATTGCAGTGGACAGCGGTATTGATGTAGATGGATATTTCTTGAAAAAGTTGACCTGATGGTATTGATTGATGAATTGAAAAGAACTACTATAGCAAGTGTGCGAAAGCACTGCGCGGGAAACCGTGAAACAACAAGAAACAACACAACACAATAGAATAATTCTGCTAGGGGTGCGTTTTTACGCTGAGAAATACCCTTTAACCTGATCCGGATAATGCCGGCGTAGGGAAGCTTTTGTTTTGTACTCCTTTGCAGAAAATGCTGAAAGGAGTATTTTTTATGAGTAATTTGTTATTTAGAGCAACAAAGGATGGAACATATACATTTACCACAGCAGGATTTACAGCAATGGTTGTTGTTATGCTAGTGGTTTTACTTCTTGGTGTATTTGTTTTTGGAAGAAAAAAGGGCGGATCAAACGCCAAGCAGATAGCTTTTTCAGCAATGGCAATAGCACTGGCTATGGTCACATCTCTTATCAAGATTTTTGAGATGCCAATGGGAGGATCTGTTACACTTCTCTCCATGTTGTTCATAGTTATGGTTGGATACTGGTACGGACTTGGAAATGGTCTTATGGCAGCAATTGCATACGGAATTTTACAAATGGTTATTGACCCATATATAATATCGTTCCCGCAAATGATGGTTGATTATGTTTTTGCGTTCGGAGCACTGGGGCTGGCAGGATTGTTTCATAACAAGAAAAACGGTCTTATAAAGGGCTATATTATAGGTGTCATCGGAAGGTACTTCTTTGCTACACTTTCAGGAGTTATTTTCTTTGGTATGTATGCGCCAAAGAGTTTTCCAAATCCTCTTGTATATAGCTTAGCATATAATGGTAGTTACCTCGGAGTAGAGGCTGGAATCACTATTGCGATTCTGCTCCTCCCACCTGTCAGAAGTGCAGTTTCTAATGTTAAGACAATTGCAGTAGGTCAGGAATAAAACAGTAGGCTGATGGCAAGTAAAACCCTACTAAATTGACGAAGCATAATCTCAATGCTATGATGAAAATCAGAATGAACGAGTCCATATATGAGGTTATATTAAAGTACACTTGGATGTAAATAATCTAATAATATTCATGGGCTTTCTGGTGATCAATAAGGAGACATACTTGATGAGATATGGGAAATTTCTACCTAAAGGCGGAGTCATTGGATTCATAGCACCATCGTTTGGATGTGCAACAGAACCATATATAACAGAGTTCGACAGTGCGATAGATAAGTTTATCAAAATGGGATACTCAGTTGATATTGGACCTAACTGCAGTTCTGATCAGGGAATAGGCATCAGTAATACACCGGAGAAATGTGGCGAAGAGGTCAACGAATATTTCGCTTCAGAAAATAATGATGTACTTATATCATGTGGTGGCGGTGAATTAATGTGTCAGGATCTTCCCTTTGTAGATTTCGATATGATAAAAGAAAATCCGGCCAAGTTTTTTATGGGTTATTCTGATAATTCAAATCTTACATTTTTGCTTCCAACGTTAACAGACACGGCAGCGATATACGGTCCCTGTGTCTCATCTTTTGGAGCTGAAAATTGGCATGAATCTATAAGTGATGCTATGAACGTCCTCACAGGGGAGAATCTTACGATTCATGGATATGATATGTGGGAGAGTACTTCACTGAAGGATGAGGAACACCCATTGGTTTCCTATAACCTTACGGAAAAACATAATATCATTTCGTATATTCCAGGGAAAAAAGATCTGATTAGGACTTCAGCTATTGGAGAGGGCAGTGCGAAAAATATCAAAAAAGCTGAATTTTCCGGAAGGCTTATCGGAGGATGTCTCGATTGCCTGGGGACATTGGTGGGAACCAGGTTCGATAAGGCTACAGAATTCTGTGGAAAATATGCAGATGATGGCATTATATGGTTTTTTGAATCTTGTGAATTAAATACAATGTCAATGAGAAGATATCTATGGCAGTTAGATCAGGCTGGATGGTTCAAAAACGCTAATGGTTTCCTGATCGGACGACCGTTTATGTACGATCAACCATTAATGGGACTTGATCAATATGAAGCAGTTCTTGGGATACTTAGGAACTATAATGTTCCTGTAATAATGGACCTGGATATAGGACATCTACCACCGATGATGCCTCTTATAGAGGGCGCATTAGCGGATGTTTGTTTATCAGAAAATGATTTTCAGATAAAAATGCAATTGATATAAGGGTAACTTTATCGTAAATAGGACAAATCATAGATAAGGATAACTTTATAGCAAATAGAATAATGAATCTGAGACAAGAATAAATTCGCTATATAGATAAAAAAGTAAGTAAAAAAAGAAGTGATGCATAGAGCACCACTTCTTTTTTCGGCTATAACAATTTAAAATCATTCATCTTGAATAAAAGTGTTCTTTTTCTGAATTTTTTTAAACAGAAAATGCCATACGATAATCGAATATACACCTGTAGCAATCCAGGCGGCGGGATCGCTAAATGCTGCCAGTGGATAACTCTTTATTACCATTGAAACATTCGCTGTAACAGCCCTTGCAATGAGCTCGATTATTCCACCGATCATTGGCAGCATCCCATAACCACATCCCTGCATCATATTTCTATAGATAAAAATCGCAGAAAGAGGTATGTAGAAAAGTGAACATAATTGAACGTATACCTTTGCCCATGGCATAAGGGATGGAATAATAGAAGCATCGCTAAAGAAAAGGTGCATAGCAGGTTCAGTTAGCGCGATAGAGAGAACTGCGGCAACAATAGAATATACCAACATTATGAGACAAGATATTTTGATTCCTTGCTTTATACGATGATAATTGCCGTTACCATAGTTCTGACCGCCGTAGGCAGTCATGGTCTGTCCCATAGCTGGCATTCCTTGGGTAAAAAGATTAGTGACCTTTGAAGCTGCTGTAAATGCGGCAATTGCAGCAGAACCAAAATGATTAATGGCTGTTTGCATTATCATGGTTCCTGAGGCTGTAATCCCGAATTGAAGGGCCATAGGTATTCCAACCACTAACTGACTTTTGGTATCTAATTTAGATAAGTACCAGTCTTTTCTTTTGGGCGTCAAGCCAGGCTCATTTTTAACGATGTATACAAAACACATAATTGCAGAGACACCCTGAGAAATGTTGGTGGCTATTGCAGCACCTGCAGTTCCCATATGAAATACAATGATCAGAAGTAGATCAAGTATTACATTTAAAAATGCAGAAAAGATCAAAAAATATAATGGTATCTTACTATTTCCTACAGAGCGGAGAATAGATGCACCTAGATTGTAAAAAACGCTGCAGAAAATACCAAGGGAAATATTGATTATATAATCATAGGCATAATTATAGATGTCGGCTGGCGTACTCATAAGAGTCAAAATCTTACCCATGGATAATACACTTAGTACAGTTGTTATTATAGTGACAATTACAGACAGTATTACTGCATTGGCCACACTGTGCCGAACTCTTTTGTAATTTTGAGCTCCATATGATTGCGATGTAAGTACAGTGAAACCGGAAGTAAGTCCAGTGGAAAAGGAAAATATCAGGAACATGATTGTTCCAGTAGATCCAACAGCTGCAAGAGCCTTATCGCCGACAAAACGCCCGACTATCAGTGTATCTGCCATATTATAAAGTTGTTGAAATATGTTTCCGATAAAGATCGGAAGAGCAAATTTTATCAGAATAGGGAAGACCTTACCCTGAGTCATATTTTGATCCATAAAAACCTCTTAAAAATTTTTGTACAGACTTAGATAACAGCTGAGTCAATCATTTCTACCCAGGTTCTGGCACCTAGCTCGAGAAGATCTTCAGGAAATACATAATTCTCGGTATGAAGACCTGGACATTCTTCGCCAGAACCCAGTCCAAAGAAAAATGATCTGGTGCAATCACGATAATGACCAAAATCTTCTGACCATCTCATAGGTTCAGCAAGCCATCTGCAATTAAAGCCTTTATCTTCCATAGAATTTTTAAATCTAAAAGAATCTTCTGGGATATTTTCCGTACCGGGGAAAACATCATGTCTCGAAAAGTCCACAGAAATAAGATCTGTTGCTGGGTGGCTCTTGGTTCCTATACCATGTTTTACAAAAGTGCCTCGAATTCGCTTATATTCAAGTATTGAATATCCAGGGTGTTTGATGCACGCATTTTCTGCGCATTTTAGGACATTTTTTTCCAGTGTAAGTAAATCCTCAGATTTTTCGGAACGGAGTGTTAGACATATTTCTGCCTCACCGGCAGAGATTCCAAAATTTTTTTCGCCTACATTAATCGATACAACTGTTATAAGAACAAAACCATTATAGTTCATCTTTAATATATCTGGAATCTTTTGAATGATCTCAGCAGCCGCAAAAGCAGGGTTGGCACCTTGACCAGGATATCCTGCATGACTCTGCTGACCGGTTAGCCTTATTGTAAGCCCCTCAGATGCATCTGCAAAGGTATCTTTTGAAAAAAGTAATTGTCCTTTTTTAAAACCAGGAATGTTATGAAGCCCCATGATCATGTCTACGTGATGCTCATCAAAAAGCGGAAAACATATTTCTGCTCCGGCACCAGTTTCTTCGGCAGGTTGAAATAAAAAAATAACATTTTTGCCGACGTTCCTTCCACTGATTAATGAAGCAGCGCCTGCAGCCATTGAGCTGTGACCATCGTGACCACAACCATGAAATGGTTCTCCGTTACTGCGATATATAGCATCCATATCAGCACGGATAGCAATTGTTGGAAGATTTTTACCTTCATGGTGAATCCCGTATAACCATCCGTTCTTATTATGAATATCTAGATCGGTTTCACTTTCAAGGAAATTACAAAGAATATTTATGGTATGAGATTCGTGACCAGAGATTTCTGGCATTAGGTGAATAGATTCAAATAATTCTGATATTTGCATGATTTGCCCTCAATTTTAAAATAACTGCTTGATAATCTTATGATTAGCAAGTACAATAACAAATGTAGTTTTAGGTGTTTTTACCTATAATTTGCTAAATTCTTTTACCTAAATTTATTGAAGTTGAACAATATTCAAGTATCGGTTAACAAACTCTAATCCATTTTACCATTATTTACAATAAATAAATCAATAAATGTCCTTTCTCTTTTGTGCAAATGTCTTATCATTATGAACGTCGAAAATGAATGCAAGATTAAAAAGATTTAGTCAAAAGCATTTTATTTTTTAATGTAACTAATGTAATTATGTTTTTTTAGCAGAAAGGGGCTAATATGAAAGGTATTCACGTTACAAGTGAGATTAAGCCGCTCAAGAAGGTTTTACTTCATAGACCTGGAAAAGAGCTTTTAAATCTTACACCAGACACACTTTCAGAACTGCTTTTCGATGATATTCCTTATCTTGAAGTAGCACAGGAAGAGCATGACGCATTTGCAAAGATTCTTCGCGACAACGGAACAGAAGTTGTTTACATCGAAGATCTTATGACTGAGGTTCTTGAAGCACATCCTGAACTCGTTGATACATTTATGTATCAGTGGTTAGAGGAAGGCAATATCAAGACAAAGCCTTGGCAGGATGTACTTCTTGACTATCTCCGTTCAAACTATAGCGGAAAAGATCTTGTCATGAAGACAATCGAAGGCGTTACCCTTAAGGAAATGGGCGAGAGATATGACACATTCTCACTTCAGGATATGATCGCTCCTCCCGATGACCTTGTAGTAGCACCTATGCCTAACTTCTATTTCCAGCGTGATCCGTTCGCATCTGTTGGTGATGGCGTATTCCTTCACAAGATGAGATTCCCGACCAGATGCCGTGAGACAATCTATTCAGATTATATCTTCAAATATCATCCTGATTTTGCAGGTCTTGTTAAGCGTTACTATGATCGTGACGGACATGCAAACATCGAAGGCGGAGATGTAATGAACCTTACTGAGACTACATTAGCTATCGGTCTCAGCCAGAGAACATCACCTGATGCTATTGAAGAAGTTGCAAGAACAATGTTCGCAGATTCTGATTGCAAGGTTGATACAGTTCTTGCATTCCAGATTCCTTCATGCCGTGCATTCATGCATCTTGATACAGTATTTACTCAGATCGATGTAAATAAGTTCACAATCCATCCTGCAATCGTTGGACCTCTTACAGTATTCGAGCTTAAGAGCGCTCCTCAGGATCCTACAGGACTTAAGATTACACGTCTTGATTCTGATCTTGAGCATATCCTCGAGAAATACACAGGACGTGATGATATCGAGCTTATCCCTTGTGGTGGCGACGATCTTATCGCAGCTGCTCGTGAGCAGTGGAACGATGGTTCTAACACTCTTTGCGTAGCTCCTGGAACAATCGTTGTATATCAGAGAAATACTGTTACCAACGAACTCCTCAGAAAGAAGGGACTCAATGTACTTGAGATGCCTTCAGCCGAGCTGTCAAGAGGAAGAGGAGGCCCTCGTTGTATGTCTATGCCTCTTATCCGTGAGGACTAAGACAATTAAATTTGTTTCGAAAGCCTAGAGCTTTTGACACCGGGTGCGCCATGTGGTGTGCCCGGATATTGGTGTTTTTTGTTTTATTTGTATAGAAAGCGAGACAATTATGGGTGTCAATTTAAGTGGAAGAAGCTTCCTTAAGCTTCTTGATTTCACTCCTGCCGAGATTAACTATCTTCTTGATCTTTCAAGAGAATTCAAGAACATGAAGAGAAACGGTGTTCCTCATCGTTACCTTGAAGGAAAGAACGTAGTTCTTCTTTTCCAGAAAACTTCTACACGTACAAGATGCGCATTCGAAGTTGGAGCAATGGACCTTGGTATGGGAGTAACATATCTTGATCCTAATTCTTCTCAGATGGGTAAGAAAGAATCTGTTCAGGATTCAGCTTACGTATTCGGAAGAATGTTTGATGGTATTGAGTTCCGTGGATTTAAGCAGAGCGATGTTGATGATCTTGCTAAGTATTCAGGAATCCCTGTATGGAATGGTCTTACAGATGATTTCCATCCTACACAGATGCTTGCTGATGTTCTTACAATCCAGGATGAATTTGGACAGAACGTAAAGGGCAAGAAGCTGGTATTCTTCGGTGACGCTAGAAATAACGTTGCTAATTCTCTTATGGTTGTATCTGCTAAGCTTGGTATGCATTTCGTAGCTTGCGGACCTAAGGAACTTATGCCTGCCGAAGATCTTGTTAAGACTTGCAAAGAAGTTGCAAAGGAAACAGGAGCTGTTATCGAGCTTACATCTGATGCTAAGGCTGCTGCAAAGGATGCTGATGTTATTTACACAGACATCTGGGTATCAATGGGTGAACCCGTTGAGAAATGGCAGGAGAGAATTGACATTCTTAAGCCTTATCAGGTTAACAAAGAGCTTATGGCTTGTGCAAAAGACACAGCTATCTTCCTTCATTGCCTACCTTCATACCATGACAGAAATACAGAGAATGGTGAATGGGTATTCGAGACATTCGGCATGGATGGCGTAGAAGTTACAAATGATGTAATCTACGGACATCAGAGCCGTTGCTTCGATGAAGCAGAGAACCGTATGCATACAATCAAGGCCGTAATGTATGCAACTCTTAAATAATTAGTGTCTAAGAGACTTGTTATCGCCCTGGGTGGAAACGCCCTCGGCAATACACCAGAAGAGCAGCTGCTTCTCGTTAAAAACACAGCTGTAACCATTGTTGACCTTATTGAAGCAGGCTATGATGTTGCCGTCGGCCACGGTAACGGACCTCAGGTCGGAATGATTAATCTTGGAATGGAATTTTCTGCAAACAACGGCGGTAACACACCGTTTATTCCTTTCCCTGAGTGTGGAGCTATGACACAGGGATATATTGGTTATCACCTTCAGCAGGCTATCGGACGTGAGCTTAATAAGCGTCACATCGACAAGACTGTTGCCAGTGTCGTAACACAGACAATCGTTGACAGAAACGATGCTGCATTCGAACATCCTACCAAGCCGGTTGGCGCTTTCTATTCTAAGGAAGATGCTGATAAGATCGCTGCTGAAAAAGGATGGACATTTGTTGAAGACGCAGGTAGAGGATACAGAAGAGTTGTTCCCTCACCTATGCCTGAGAAGATTGTTGAATTACCTATGATCCAGGAATTGGTTAACAACGGATATGTTGTTGTATCTACTGGTGGCGGCGGAATTCCTGTAGTTGAAGAAGATAACGGCGTTGCAGGCGTTGCAGCTGTTATTGATAAGGATCGTGCTTCTTCACTTCTTGCTCGTGAGCTTAACGCAGATATGCTTGTTATCCTTACAGCAGTTGAGAAGGTTGCTATCCATTTCAACACACCTGAGCAGAAGAACCTTGAGGATCTCACAGTTGAAGAAGCAAAGAAATATGCAGCTGATGGTGAGTTCGCTCCCGGAAGCATGCTTCCTAAGATTGAGTCATGCCTATCTTTTGTAGAGAATACTGATAACGGTGTTGCTCTCATCACTTCCCTTGAAAAAGCAAAGGAAGCTCTTGAAGGTAAGACAGGTACTCGTATTCACAAATAAGATTCAAAAATAACAAAGGTTCTATGCAGACTTATGCAGGATTCTAATCCCCTCTTGCTTGTGATTTTGCGTAAGAACTGAGTTAGCAAAAATGAATAACGCGTGAAAGCCCCTTTGGCACAAAATTGCCGAAGGGGTTTTTTTATGATATAATTTTTTTACTTCAAAAAATAAGAGGTTTACAAATGCAATCAATAAAAGAAATACAGGAACAGGCATGCTCATCTTATGATAGACGTAAGATGTGTACTTATGATGTGGAATTTATTGAAGAACCTTCGGTTCCGCTTATACATCAGACGGCTCGATTCTGGTTCATAAAAAAAGGAAAAGCACTAATTAATGTAAATGGAAGACTATATAACGGCAAGGCTGGGTCTTTATTTTGCATTTTACCGTGGAGCACTACAAGTATACTTTCCGTTGATGAGCCACTGACACTGATAAAAGTGGTTTTCAACATAGAACTTATATCAAATTCGCTTAAGGCAGGATATGTTCCTGAAAATATGGAGTCAGGTCTTTTGCGTCCACTTAGACAATATCCTTTTATTATGATCACAGAAAACGAACAAGAGAGGATTGTTTCTATTCTTGATGCAATAAGGGAAGAAACTGGAATAGAGTCAGTTATCAATAATGGAGATGAAGAACAAAAGGATCTGGCAACTCTTCTTATAAAAAATAAGCTAGAGGAGCTTATGATATTATATGACAGACATATAATAAATAATGGAAAGGAAATGCAGGATTCGGATAAAAAGACTGATATTATCAGTTACATTTATGCGCATCTTGAAGAACATCCAAGGACAGAACAGCTGGCAGAAGTTTTTGATCTGTCAGAGGATGAGGTAAGAGAATACATAAAAGAAAGAACAGGAATGTCTGTTTCAGCCATTTTTAATGAGATGCGAATCTCAAAAACTACGGATCTGCTGACATACACAGGACTGGCACTTACGGACATTGCATTTATAGTTGGATTTACAGATGCATCACATCTGATAAGAAATTTTGAGACTAGAACAGGATATACGCCCAATCAATATAGACAGATTTATCCGGCTAATAAGATCTCGCTAGATGATAACGCGGGTGAAAAGGGATACAATATTGTATCTTATATTGGTGAACATTATGCTGAAGAACTTAAGCAAACAGAAATTGCTGACAGATTTGGCATCACAGTTGTAGAAATGAATAAAATTATGTTATATATAGTTGAGAGAAACTTTGAAGAATTTCTCAACTATTTAAGAATAAACCAGGCGTGCAAGCTTTTGGTGGAAACCAAAGATGCCATGGTAGATATAGCGGTAAATGTGGGATATAATAACGTCAAAACTTTTAATAGAAATTTTGCAAAGCAAAGAGATATGACACCTGGGGAATTTAGAAAAACCTATATTTTACAGGATGACGGGGAATAGGACTAAAATACAAATAGGAGGCATGGAATAATGATGAACATTTCGGATGATATAAAATATGTTGGATGTGATGATTCGACGTTGGATCTTTTCGAGGGACAGTATAAGCTTAACTATGGAGTGACATACAATTCCTATGTTATTCTTGATGAAAAAATTGCTATTATGGATACTGTTGACAAGCGTACAACAGATGAATGGATAAGCAATCTTGAAAATGTATTAGGTGATAAAATTCCGGATTATCTGGTGGTTCAGCATCTGGAACCGGACCATAGCGGAAGCATGCAGGTTCTGGCTCAGAAATATCCTGGAATGAGTATAGTTTGTTCTGAAAGAGCAGCGATCATGATCCCGCAGTTTGTAAATATGGATCTCAGTAAGAGGATAATATCTGTAAAAGAGGGAGATACCCTTTCACTTGGAACTCATACCCTTACATTTATAATGGCACCTATGGTTCACTGGCCGGAGGTTATGATGACCTATGACGCTGTCAGCAAGACCCTGTTCTCAGCAGATGGATTTGGAACATTCGGGGATTCTAGAAACAGGATCAGCTGGATAGTTGAGGCTAGAAGATATTATTTTAATATAATAGGAAAATATGGAACTTCAGTTCAGGCTGTTTTGAAAAAAGCAGAGAACCTTGATATTAAAACTATAGCCCCACTTCATGGACCTGTTTTGGGAGAAGATGTATCAGAATATATTGATTATTACAAAAAATGGAGCAGCTATGAGCCGGAGAGAAGTGGAGTATTGATTGCTTTTGCCTCACCTCATGGCAATACGAAAGAGGCAGCGCTTTATATGAAAAAGCTCCTCGAAGACAGAGGCGAGAAGGTTGTTGTAATAGATCTTAACCGTGGTGATATGGCAAGAGCAGTTGAAGGAGCGTTCTGCTTTGACAGAACAGTTATTGCCGGAACTACATATGACGGTGCACTATTTCCTGCAGTTATGGATTTCCTATATCATCTTCAGGTCAAGAATTTCCAGAAGAGAACATTCGGTATAATAGAAAATGGATCTTGGGCACCATCTTCAGGAAGAAGGATCAAGGAAGAACTTGAAAAAATGAAAGAGATTACAGTTCTGGATCCTATAGTTTCAATCAGAACCCAAAAGAAACCGGCCGATGAATCGCAGTTCGCAGCGCTTGCTGATGCACTTGTTCTAGCTGGTAAAAATAATTGATAATAAAAATTCCCGCTTTCAAAAGCGGGAATTTTTTATGATAATATCAATAATCTACTTCTAACAAACATAACCCTTTGGCAGGTGCTGTGGGGCCGGCAAGGTTTCGGTCCTTGCCATTTATTATGGCTGAAATCGCATCCGGAGCCATTCTACCGGCACCGATCTCGATCAGAGTCCCCACCAGTATTCTTACCATGTTTTGTAGAAAACCGGTGCCGTGAAATGAGATGTGTATATATCCTTTACTGCATCGGATATCAACCTTATCAACTATCCTGACACACGATTTTTTGAAATGAGAGTTGCCACAGAAACTTTTAAAATCATGCTCTCCAATGATGTCGGCAGAAGCTTTTCTCATGGCTTCAACATCGAGAGGCGTATCAACAACTGTAACGTATTTGCGATCAAAAATTGGCTTGCATGGCCCATTGTAAATAGAATACATGTATGTCTTGCCGGCGGCATTGTACCTTGCATGAAAGCGATCTGAAGCTTCTGATATATCTAAGACCGATATGTCACTTGGAAGATTTTTATTTAAAAATTCCAAGGCGGAATCGCAGGACCTCTTGGTATCCATGACAACAGAAGCAATCATTGCTCTGGCGTGGACACCGGCGTCGGTTCGTCCTGCTCCGTTTATTTCCACATCAGAAACGGGTATATTACACATTTTTGAAATGGCATTTTCGAGGGAGCCTTGAATAGTGGGCTTTCCAGGCTGATGCTCCCACCCGAAATATCTGGTTCCGTCATATGATATTTTTAACTTATAATTTTTACTCATTTGATTTCCTTATTTTGCATTAGTATGCAATTATTGTTGACTTTGCTTTGTTCACATTGTTGAATCATAGTATATTTGAAACGTATATTCAAACAGAAATCACTTCGAAAACCAATATAAAGCATATTGGTAAAAACAAATGGCATAAAAAATACAAAATATTTTGCAAAAGTACAATACACATATAATATAAATGATATAATATGTTCCTAAATGAGGTTTTGGTTTCTTTGGGCGTTTACGCGCATTATTATAAGGAGGCATTATAATGCAGACATTAAACTACACTATTACAGACCCTATGGGGGTTCATGCTAGACCCGCAGGAATCTTTGTTAAAGCGGCAGCTAAGTTTCCCTGTGCCATCAAGATTAAAAAAGGCAATAATGAAGTGGATGCTAAGAGAATCATCGCAGTAATGAGCCTTGGAGTTAAACAGGGTGAGGAAATTACGCTTACAGCAGACGGCGAATTTGAAGAAGACGCCATCAAAGCACTTGGAGATTTTCTTAAGGAAAACCTATAAAAGAGCACTTTAAGGTCTTCTGCGGAAAGATCTATTGTCAGTGTAATTAGCGATCGTTTATATGAAGATCTATAATCAGAATGGAAAGAGGGTGCCAATGTTTTGACACCCTTTTTTAGATATATGTAAGGAGAATATATGGAATTTATTGGGAAAAGCGTTACAAGTGGTGTTGCGATAGGTAAGCTTGTGATTTTTCGGAAGGACGACAGTCTGGTCAAAAGGACAAGAGTTGAAGATCCTGAGGCAGAAGTAAATAGATTTCAAGAGGCCAAGGCCAAGGCGATGGACCAACTAAAGAACCTGTACGATAAGGCACTTAAGGAGGTTGGAGAAGCCAACGCAGCTATTTTCGACGTTCACCAGATGCTTTTGGATGATCTTGATTATAACGATTCTATCGTAAATATAATTAGAACACAGAAAGTCAATGCGGAATATGCAGTAGCAACTACCGGAGATAATTTTGCAACGATGTTTTCTGAAATGGAAGATGATTATATGCGAGCAAGAAGCGCGGATATGAAAGATATTTCCAATAGGGTTGTCACGGTTCTTCAGGGCAAGTCAGATGGAATGGTATCTGCTTCTGAACCTTTTATATTGCTGGCTGATGATCTGGCTCCTAGCGAAACTGTTCAACTGGATAAGAATCTGGTTCTATCTTTTGTGACAAAGGGAGGGTCAACCAATTCTCATACAGCTATTTTAGCTCGAAATATGAATATCCCGGCAGTTATAGGAGTGGATTTCCCTGAGGACTGTGACGGAAAAAAGGCAATTGTCGATGCCTACAATAGTAAGCTGATCATAGATCCCGATACTGAAGAAATCGAAAAGTTCAAGAAGATTCAGGAACAGGATGCAGAGAAGATCAGGTTGCTTCAGGAATTGAAGGGAAAAGAAAATGTTACGCTTGATGGCAAGAAGATCAATGTCTATGCCAACATTGGCGGAGTAGGAGATGTGGCAGATGTACTGAAAAATGATGCCGGCGGGATCGGGCTATTCAGAAGCGAGTTCCTGTATCTTGGAACTGATGATTATCCTACTGAAGAGCAGCAGTTTCAGGCATATAGAACCGTTGCTGAAACAATGGCAGGTAAAAAGGTTATAATAAGAACACTGGATATTGGAGCTGACAAGCAAGTAGATTATTTCAAGCTTGATAAGGAAGAAAATCCGGCAATGGGTTATAGAGCTATTAGAATCTGCCTTGACAGACCAGATATATTTAAGACACAGCTGAGAGCGATTTTCAGAGCAAGCTATTATGGCACTATATCAATTATGTATCCTATGATAATCTCTGTAGATGAAGTTCATAAGATAAAAGAAATAGTAAAAACGGTTAAGGCAGAATTGGATCAACAGGGAATTCCCTACGGCGATGTAGAAGAAGGAATTATGGTGGAGACACCGGCTGCAGTTATGATGAGCGAGGAATTAGCCAAAGAAGTCGATTTTTTCTCAATCGGGACCAATGATCTCACTCAGTATACACTTGCAATCGATAGACAGAATGCCAAGTTAGATTCAATAAATGATTCACATCATCCTGCAGTCCTTCGCGAAATAGAGATGACTATTAAAAATGGTCACAAAGGAGGGGCTTGGGTAGGAATATGTGGAGAATTAGGCGCTGATACGACACTTACAGAGACTTTCTTGAAAATGGGAGTAGATGAACTGTCAGTAAGCCCATCAAAGATTCTTCAGGTCAGAAATGTAATAAGGAAGATAGATCTTACCAAATAATATGCCGCCTAGTAAAACGAAAGGGATGATTTAATGAGCAGATACAAGTCGGCGATATTCGATTTGGACGGGACACTACTAAATACACTTCCTGATCTCATGAACAGCGTCAATTATGTGCTGAAAAAGAACGACCAGCCTACACGTACTTATGATGAGGTTAGACGATTTGTTGGAAACGGGATCAGAAAGCTTATGGAGCGAGCAACTCCAGATAATATTTCGACAGAGCTTTTTGAAAAGGAATACCAGGAATTTCAGGATCACTATCAACTCCATTGTATGGATGATACAGCTCCATATGATGGGATAATGAGATTGCTGGAATATCTAAGGAACAATGAATTCAAAACAGCGATTGTATCCAATAAAAATGATGCTGCTGTACAAAAATTGTATCAGCATTATTTTTACGATGTGATCGATACGGCAAGAGGCATCAAGGAAGGGATGAAGACCAAACCTAACCCGGATGTGGGCATATCAGCGATGGATGAGATCAATGCCGAAAGAAAATCTTCTATATATATAGGAGATTCTGATGTGGATGCAGCTACTGCTAAAAATCTAGGATTGGATTGTATCTTGGTTTCATGGGGATTCAAGGACAGAGAGTTCCTGCAACAGTTTGATGTTATGAAAATAGCTGATACGATAGATGATATAATAGAAATACTGGACTAGAATTATTTGATCATGTATGGAATATCATATATTTGTATTATGGCAACTTATTATATAGATAAAAGGAAATAGAAAAACATGTATATAGCAGACAGATGGGAAGACTTTGAAGTTCTGGATTGCTCCGGAGGGGAAAAGGTAGAGCGTTGGGGTGATTATGTTCTTAGACGTCCGGATCCACAGGTAATATGGAATACTGGGAAAAAAGGAGATGGATGGAAACATCCCAATGCTACATATCACAGAAGCACCAACGGCGGTGGGGATTGGGATGTTTTTGATCTTCCTGAAGAATGGGACATAGGCTACACCCTTCCATCTGGGAAGAAACTTACATTCAGATTGAAACCATTTAAGTTTAAACATACCGGACTGTTTCCAGAACAGGCAACGAACTGGGACTGGTTTTCTGAATTGATCGAAAAAGCTAAGGCAGAGGATCCGGAAAGAGAGATAAATGTACTTAACCTTTTTGCGTATACAGGCGGAGCTACTCTTGCGGCAGCAGCAGCAGGCGCAAAAGTTACTCATGTAGATGCAGCTAAGGGAATGGTTACTTGGGCCAAGGAAAATGCTGAGGCCTCAGGTCTTGGAAATTCACATATCAGGTATCTGGTAGATGATTGCGTGAAGTTCGTAGAGAGAGAAGAACGCCGAGGTCATAAGTATGATGCTATTATTATGGATCCGCCTTCCTATGGAAGAGGACCTAAAGGCGAGATATGGAAACTGGAAGATTGCGTTTTTGAGCTAATAGTCAATGCAGAAAAAATCCTTGCAGATAAACCGCTTTTTTTTCTTGTAAATTCATATACAACTGGATTACAACCGGCAGTTCTTACATATATGATAGAAACAGCTCTCGCAGGACATGGCGGTCATGCGGAAAGTACAGAAATAGGTCTGAAGGTTAAAAAAACAGGTCTGGTTCTACCAGAGGGAGCATCGGGAAGGTACTTTTGATAGCTTAGTTTGAAGTGTACGGATTGTATTAAAAAAAATACAATAATTTTCAGAATACGCTTGCACCTACTGCCAAATCGTTGTATATTATCAAGTGCTGTGATATTGATAGCGTAGAAACGAGAGATTGCTGCATTAGCAGGTAACTCCGCGGAGCGAATGTCATGTCAAGAAACTGACGACAAGTCACTGTACTAATAATGTCTACCAATGTGTAGAAACAAACGTGTGAGTACAAAAATGGACACACACGGACTAGTGTACAGTCACCACTTGTCGTACTACAAAAGTGCGAAAAGGAGGCGGCTTTTTTTATGGCAACACAAGTAATGCGAATCACACTCAAAGCTTATGATCACGAATTGGTTGATGCTTCAGCTGCAAAGATCATCGAAACAGTTAAGAAGAACGGCGCAGTTGTAAGCGGACCCGTACCCCTTCCTACAAAAAAGGAAGTAGTTACGATTCTTCGTGCAGTACATAAGTACAAGGATTCAAGGGAGCAGTTCGAGAGAAGAACTCACAAGAGACTTATCGACATCATGACTCCGACCCCGAAGACTGTCGAGGCTTTATCAAGACTTGAAATGCCTGCCGGTGTCTATATAGACATCAAAATGAAGGAAAAGTAATTTTCCTGTAACAAACAACATGCATGAGCACATTGTGTTCCGCTGCAAACTAGCATGAGCATGAATATGCTCCGCTGTAGTATCACATGAGCGCGCAAGCGTTCCGCTGTAAAAGGAGAAACAACAAATGAAGAAAGCAATACTTTGCAGAAAGCTGGGAATGACCCAGATTTTCAACGAAGATGGTTCTTTAGTACCAGTTACAGTACTTGAAGCTGGCCCTAACGTAATCACTCAGATCAAAACCCTTGAGAACGACGGCTATGAGGCAGTTCAGGTAGGATTCGTTGAAAACAAGGAAAAAGTAGTCAAGAAGGACGCTCAAGGCAAAAAGAACGTAGCTCATCGCCACGCAACTAATAAGGCCGAAAAAGGTCACTTCGATAAGGCTGGCGTTTCCGCAAAGAAGTTCGTTAAAGAGTTCCGTTTTGAGAACACAGCTGACTATAATCTCGCAGATGAGATCAAGGTTGACATCTTTGAAGTAGGCGACAAGATTGACGCTACTGCAATTTCAAAGGGTCACGGATTTGAATCAGCAATCAAGAGATTTAATCAGCACAGAGGACCTATGGCACATGGCTCTAAGTTCCATCGTCATCAGGGTTCTAATGGATCATGTTCAACACCTAGCCGTGTATTTAAAGGCAAAGGCATGCCTGGACATATGGGAACTGCTAAGACAACAGTTCAGAACCTCGAGGTTGTAAGAGTCGATGCAGAAAAGAATCTTATCCTGGTTCGCGGATCAGTTCCTGGACCTAAGAAGTCTTTGGTAACTATCAAGGAAACAGTTAAGGCATAAGGATCAGGAAAGGAGGAATTATAAAATGGCTACAGTATCAGTATTCGATATGCAGGGCAAAGAAGTAGGCACTATTAATCTTAATGATGCTATCTTCGGAGTCGAAGTTAAAGAAAATCTCATACATATGGCTGTGAAGAGTCATCTGGCAAATCTTCGTCAGGGAACTCAGAAAGCTAAGACACGTTCAGAAGTAGCAGGCGGCGGAAGAAAACCTTGGAAACAAAAGGGAACCGGTCATGCAAGACAGGGATCTATCCGTGCTCCTCAGTGGACAGGCGGCGGAGTTGTATTCGCACCAGTACCAAGAGATTACAGCTTCAAGATGAACAAGAAAGAGAAGAGAGCAGCTCTTAAGGGAGCACTTACTTCTAAGGTTCAGGACAATAAGTTAATCGTAATCGACGATCTTAAGCTTGATTCAATCAAGACAAAAGATATGCAGAACGTATTAAACGTACTTAATTTAAACAAGGCCCTTGTTGTTCTAGAGGCACAGGACAATAACAACGTTATTCTGTCAGCAAGAAACATTCCTAATGTTAAGCTTACTCATGCAGATTCAATCAGTGTATATGATGTCCTTAAGTACAACACAGTAGTTACAACTAAGGCTGCTGTTCAGAAAATCGAGGAGGTATACGCATAATGGCTAACGTTCAGTATTATGACGTCATCATTAGCCCGGTAGTAACCGAGAGAAGTATGAACATGATGGCAGATAAAAAGTACACATTCCTTGTTCATCCAGATTCAAATAAGACGATGATCAAAGAAGCAGTCGAGAAAATGTTCGACGGAGTAAAAGTTGCATCAGTCAACACAATGAATGTACTTGGGAAAAATAAGCGTCGTGGTGCAACAACAGGTAGAACCGCAGCTGCCAAGAAAGCAATTGTAGCTCTTACTGCTGACTCCAAGGATATAGATCTTTTTCAGAATCTGTAAATTGGAGAAATATGCACAGTAAAGTGCGATAACAAACAGTCGAAAGGAGATAATAATGGGAATTAAGACATATAATCCCTATACACCTTCCAGAAGAAATATGAGCGGATCTGACTTCGCGGAGATCACAAAGAATACTCCGGAAAAGTCACTTGTTGTTACCAAGAAGAAAACTTCTGGCCGTAACAATCAGGGTAAGATCACTGTTCGTCATCATGGAGGCGGAAACAGAGTTAAGTATAGAATCATTGATTTTAAGAGAAATAAAGACAATATGCCTGCTAAAGTTGTTGGTATCGAGTATGATCCTAACCGTACAGCAAACATTGCTCTTATCGCTTATTCAGATGGAACTAAGTCATACATCCTTGCTCCTGCAGGACTTAAGGACGGAATGACTGTTATGAACGGAGCTAACGCAGAAATTCGTGTTGGTAACTGCCTTCCTATCGAGAACATTCCAGTAGGTACTGAAGTTCATAACATCGAGCTGTATCCTGGAAGAGGCGGCCAGATGGTTCGTTCAGCCGGCGGCTCTGCACAGCTTATGGCAAAGGAAAATGGACATGCAACACTTCGCCTTCCTTCAGGGGAGATGAGAATGGTTCTTCTTACATGCCGTGCAACAATTGGTCATCTTGGAAATGCTGACCACAATCTTGTTAAACTTGGTAAAGCTGGACGTAAGAGACATATGGGAATCAGACCTACAGTTCGTGGTTCAGTAATGAACCCTAACGACCATCCTCATGGTGGTGGTGAAGGTAAGGCTCCTGTTGGACGTCCTGGCCCTTGTACTCCCTGGGGTAAGCCTGCAATGGGTCTCAAGACCAGAAAGAGAAAGAAGCAGTCTAACAAGCTTATCATCAGAAGAAGAAACGGCAAAGCTATCAAATAAGGAGGAACTTCATGGCTCGTTCACTGAAAAAAGGACCTTTCGCAGACGAGAGTCTGCTTAAGAAAGTAAACGCAGTAAAAGAGTCCGGCGACAAGACAGTCATAAAGACATGGTCACGTCGTTCTACCATCTTCCCGCAGATGGTTGGACTTACAATAGCCGTACATAACGGCAAGACCCATGTGCCCGTATATGTCACAGAAGACATGGTAGGACACAAGCTCGGAGAGTTCGTAATGACTAGAACTTACCGCGGCCATCACGGAAACAATGATGAAAGAAAGAGCGCAGTAAGGTAATTTTCGAAAGGAGGTTTCATCATGGCTAAGGGACATAGATCTCAAATTAAGCGTGAGAGAAACAATAATACAGACAAAAGACCCTCAGCGAAGCTTTCTTTCGCTAGGATTTCTGTTCAGAAGGCTTGCTTCGTACTTGATGCCATCAGAGGCAAAGATCTCGAGACAGCATTAGGTATAGTATCGTACAACCCCAGATATGGTTCAAATCTTGTAAAGAAGCTTCTTGAGTCCGCAGCTGCTAATGCTGAGAACAATAATGGAATGAAGAAAGAGAACCTATATGTAGCAGAGTGCTACGCAAACAAGGGACCGACGATGAAAAGAATTCATCCAAGAGCACAGGGCAGAGCTTATCGTATAGAGAAGCGTATGAGCCACATTACAGTGGTTCTGGATGAAAGATAAGGAGGAACAGAATGGGACAGAAAGTCAATCCTCATGGTTTAAGAGTCGGCATTATCAAAGACTGGGGCTCCAGATGGTATGCTGACAAGGAATTCGCTGATTACCTCATCGAAGATCAGAAAATCCGCAAATTCCTTAAAAAGAAGCTTTACGCTGCAGGAATCGCTAATATCGATATCGAGCGTGCTTCTGACCGTGTTAAGGTTATCGTTTATACAGCTAAGCCTGGTGTCGTAATCGGTAAGGGCGGAGCTGAAATCGAAAAAATCAAGTCTGAAGTTCAGAAACTTACAGACAAAAAGCTTGTAATCGACATCAAGGAAGTTAAGCGCCCTGATGATGATGCACAGCTTGTAGCTGAGAATATTGCTCAGCAGCTTGAGAACCGTGTAACATTCCGTCGTGCTATGAAGTCTTGCATGACAAGAACTATGAAATCTAATTATGTTCAGGGTATCAAGGTTACATGTTCAGGACGTCTCGGCGGAGCTGACATGGCAAGAAAAGAATCCTATAATGAAGGTACCATTCCTCTTCAGACACTTCGTGCAGATATTGATTATGGATTTGCAGAAGCTGATACAACCTATGGCAAGGTTGGAGTTAAGGTTTGGATCTACAAGGGAGAAGTTCTTCCTAATAAGAACAAAAAGGGAGGAGTGAACCGCAATGTTAATGCCTAAGAGAGTAAAGCATAGAAAGCAGTTCCGCGGAAGCCTCGCAGGTAAGATTTCTAGAGGTAATACAATTGCAAGCGGTGACTACGGTATAGTTTCCCTCGATCCTTGCTGGATTAAGTCCACACAGATCGAAGCAGCCCGTGTAGCCATGACAAGATACATCAAGCGTGGCGGTAAAGTATGGATAAGAATTTTCCCGGATAAGCCTATTACATCTCAGCCTGCTGAGACTCGAATGGGAAAAGGAAAGGGAGCTGTAGACCATTGGGTAGCTGTTGTTAAGCCTGGTCGTGTAATGTTCGAGATTTCAGGCGTATCTGAAGAAGTTGCTCGTGAAGCACTTCGTCTGGCTTCTCACAAGCTTCCTTGCAGATGCAAGATAATGGCCCGTGAAGGACTGGAAGGCGGTGAAGCAAATGAAAACTAAGGATTATGTACAAGATATTCGTACAAAGTCTGAAGAGGAACTTTCTGCCGAGCTTACTGATGCTAAGAAGGAACTCTTCAACCTGAGATTCCAGAATGCTACTAATCAGCTGGAGAATTCAGGAAGAATAAAAGAAGTAAGAAGAAATATAGCCCGTATACAGACGCTTATCACTGAGAAGCGGATGGCAAGGTAATCCAGATACTATCGAAAGGAGAATAGATCGTGGAAGAGAGAAATCTTAGAAAAACACGTGTCGGCGTTGTTACATCCGACAAGATGGACAAAACGATCGTAGTAACCATACGTGATAATGAGCGCCATCCTCTTTATAATAAAATAGTAAAGAAGGCTTATAAGCTTAAGGCTCATGATGAAAATAATGAAGCACACGTTGGCGATACGGTTAAGGTAATGGAAACTCGTCCTCTCTCAAGAGAAAAGAGATGGAGACTTGTATCCGTTATCGAAAGAGCTAAATAATTAGGATTAAGGAGGGTTGTCATGGTACAGCAGGAAAGTAGATTAGTTGTAGCCGATAACACCGGCGCAAAAGAACTCCTTGTAATCCGTGTTACAGGAGGCTCAACAAGAAGATATGCAAATATCGGCGACATAGTTCGTGCTTCTGTTAAAGAGGCAACACCCGGCGGAGTTGTTAAAAAGGGTGATGTCGTAAAAGCTGTTGTTGTTCGTACAAAGAGAGGCGTTCGTCGTAATGACGGATCCTACATCAAGTTCGATGAGAATGCAGCAGTTATCATAAAGGATGACAATAATCCTACAGGAACACGTATTTTTGGACCGGTTGCAAGAGAACTTCGTGATAAAAAATTCATGAAAATAGTTTCTCTGGCTCCCGAAGTATTGTAGGAGGTAACTAAATGACATCAAAGATTAAGGTCGGCGATACCGTAAGAGTAATTGCAGGTGTCGACAAAGATAACGAAGGAAAGGTCCTTTCCATCGATCATAAGAACCATCGTGTTGTCGTTGAAGGTGTTAATGTTCGTACAAAGCATGAAAAGCCCAGCATGTCAAACCAGAACGGTGGACGTGTTGAAAAGGAAAAGCCTGTTGACATTTCAAATGTAATGCTTCTTGTAAACGGTAAACCTTCACGTGTCGGTTTCAAAGATGAAGACGGCAAAAAAGTACGTGTAGCAAAAGCTACAGGCGAAGTGATCGATAAATAAGCGGAAAGGAGGAATAGACTTTGAGTAGAATTAAAGAAGAATATCTGAATAATATTACAAAGCAGATGGTTGAGAAATTCGGATATAAGAACGTAATGGAAATTCCTAAGATTGAGAAGATCGTCATCAATATGGGTGTCGGTGAAGCTAAGGAAAATGCAAAGCTTCTTGATGCTGCTGTAGCTGATATGACAGCTATTGCGGGACAGAAGCCCATCGTTACTAAGGCAAAGAACTCAATTGCTAACTTCAAGTTAAGAGAAGGCCAGGGAATCGGATGCAAAGTAACTCTTCGTGGTGAAAAAATGTATGATTTCCTTGATCGTCTTGTAAATCTTGCACTTCCCCGTGTACGTGACCTCAGAGGTGTTAACCCTGATGCATTCGATGGAAGAGGTAACTACGCACTTGGAATCAAGGAACAGATTATCTTCCCTGAGATTGAATATGATAAAGTAGACAAGATCAGAGGTATGGATATTATCATCGTTACCACTGCTAAGACAGACGAAGAGGCACGCGAACTGCTTAGATTCTTCGGCATGCCTTTTGCCAAGTAATTAGGAGGAAAACATGGCTAAGAAATCAATGAAAGTTAAGCAGGCAAGAAAGCAGAAATTCTCTAGCAGAGAATATACACGCTGCAAGATCTGCGGTCGTCCTCATTCTGTTCTGAAAAAGTACGGAATCTGCAGAGTATGTTTCCGTGAACTTGCATATAAGGGTGAAATCCCTGGAGTAAAGAAAGCTTCTTGGTAAGCTGTTTGAGGAGGACAATAGCATGAATATAAGTGATCCTATTGCAGATATGCTTACTAGAATCCGTAATGCAAATACTGCAAAGCATGATAAAGTTTTGGTTCCCGTTTCAAAGATCAAAGTTTCTATAGCAAATATCCTTGTAGATGAGGGATATATTGAGAAATATGAGATCGTTGACGGTGATAAATTCCAGAACATAGAGATTACACTTAAGTATAATGGCGCAAAGAAAGAAAAGATCATTTCTGGTCTTAAGAAGATTTCAAAACCTGGTCTTCGTGTATACGCAGGCAAGGATGATGTGCCCAGAGTACTTAGCGGTCTTGGAACCGCAATTCTCTCTACAAATAAGGGAGTAATCACAGACAAAGAAGCTAGAAAGCTTGGAGTCGGTGGAGAAGTGCTTGCTTACATTTGGTAAGCTTGACAACATATTGAAACGATAAGTATAAACTGATCTTTTAGATCAGACATACAAAAAAATTAGGAGGTACGGGCATGTCACGTATAGGAAGAATGCCAATCGCAGTACCGGCAGGAGTAACTGTTGATATTGCAGAAAATAATCATGTGACTGTAAAAGGTCCCAAAGGAACACTGGTAAGAGATCTCGCTATTGAGATGACTATCAGAAAAGAAAACGATGAGATCATCGTTGAGAGACCCAATGATTTAAAGAAAATGAGATCACTTCATGGCCTTACCAGAAGCTTGCTTCAGAACATGGTAACTGGCGTAACTGAAGGATATACCAAGACTCTTGAAATCAACGGCGTCGGCTATCGTGCAGAGAAATCAGGAAAAAATCTTACACTTCATCTGGGATATTCACATCCTGTTGAGATGGTAGATCCTGATGAAATTGAGTCAAAAGTCGAAGGTAATAATATCGTTATTTCCGGAATTGACAAGGAAAAGGTTGGACAGTTTGCCGCAAATATCCGCGACAAGAGAAAGCCTGAACCGTACAAGGGTAAAGGTATTAGATATTCTACTGAACATGTTCGCCGTCTTGCAGGTAAGACCGGTAAGAAGTAATTGGAGGAGTGAGAGATATGATAAACAAAAAGTCCAGATCTTTAATCCGTGAAAAGAAACACAGAAGATTAAGAAATCATCTCGTTGGCACCCCGGACAGACCGCGTCTCTGCGTATTCAGAAGTAACAAGAATATTTATGCTCAGATCATCGATGATGAAGCAGCTAACACTCTTGTTGCAGCATCTACACTTGAGAAAGATATTAAGGCAGATTTGAATAACACAGATGATACAGATGCAGCTAAAGCTCTCGGAACAGCCATCGCAAAGAAGGCTATTGAAAAGGGTATCAAGACTGTCGTATTCGATAGATCAGGCTACATTTATAAGGGTAAGGTAGCTGCTGTTGCAGAAGCTGCTAGAGAAGCTGGCCTGGAATTTTAAGGAGGAAAACGACAAATGAAGCGTACCATTATTGATCCGGGTCAGCTTGAATTAGATGACCAGGTAGTAGCAATCAAGAGAGTAACTAAGGTTGTTAAGGGCGGACGTAATATGCGTTTCGCCGCTCTCGTTGTAGTCGGAGACCATAACGGACACGTTGGGGCAGGTCTTGGTAAAGCAACTGAGATTCCTGATGCTATCCGTAAGGGTAAGGAAGACGCAATAAAGAATCTTATTGAAGTTAAGATGAATGATAACCATAGTATTACTCATGATATTATCGGAAAGCATACAGGAGCAACCGTACTTCTTAAGTCAGCTCCCGATGGTACTGGTATTATCGCAGGCGGCCCTGCGCGTTCTGTATGTGACCTTGCAGGTATTCAGAATATCCGTACAAAGTCTCTTGGATCATCCAATAAACAGAATGTTGTATTGGCTACTCTTTCAGCACTTTCAGAGCTTAAATCCCCTGAAGAGGTTGCAGCACTGCGCGGTAAGACCGTAGCTGAGATGCTTGGTTAAGGAGGAAATCATGGCTAAAAATTTGAAAATTACACTTGTGAAGTCAAAAATCGGTCAGGTTCCCAAGAACGTTAAGATTGTTAATGCAATGGGTCTTCACAAAATTAATTCCACAGTAGTTCTTCCTGATAATGCATCTGTAAGAGGCATGATTCAGAAGGTTAATCACATGATTAATGTGGAAGAGGTAGAAGCTTAATACTGAAATTAGGGAGGTATTAAAATGGATTTATCTAATTTATCTCCGGCAGAGGGAAGCGTACACAGCGACAACTTTAGAAGAGGCCGCGGTCACGGTTCAGGAAACGGAAAAACAGCAGGTAAGGGACATAAGGGACAGAAAGCACGTTCTGGATCACCTAGACCTGGTTTCGAAGGCGGTCAGATGCCTTTGATCAGAAGAATCCCCAAGAGAGGATTCACAAATAGAAATACAAAGACAATCGTATCTATCAATGTATCAGTTCTTGATAGATTCGAAGATGGAACAGTAATCGATTCTGAACTTCTTAAGAATACAGGTATTGTTAAGAACGCAAGAGACGGAATTAAAATTCTCGGAAATGGAGAGATCACAAAAAAGCTTCAGGTTAAGGCTAATGCATTCAGTGCTTCTGCTAAAGAGAAGATTGAAGCAGCAGGCGGAAGCTGCGAGGTGATCTAAATGTTCGAGACCGTTCGCAATGCTTTTAAAATCAAAGACCTGCGAAAGAGGTTGTTCTTCACATTCTTGATGCTGATTGTAATTCGTTTTGGTTCCCAGATTCCTTCTCCCGGTGTACGGGAGGGAGTCTTTAAGGAACTATTCGGTTCAGCTGGCGATTCAATGAACTTTTTTGATGCGATTACAGGTGGTTCACTTGAGAGAATGAGTATTTTTGCTCTTAACATAACACCATATATTACATCATCAATTATTATCCAGCTCCTCACAATTGCTTTTCCTAAACTTGAGGAAATAACCAGAGATGGTGAGCAGGGTAGAAAGTTCATGACCAAGATTACACGTTATGTAACAGTTGGTCTTTCACTAATGGAATCAACTGCTATGGCTATCGGATTCGGAAGAAGTGGTTACCTGACGAGCTATAATGCATTCTCAGTGATCACACTTATCGCAGTATTAACTGCAGGTTCAACGATTCTTATGTGGCTTGGTGAGAGAATTACGGACAACGGCGTGGGCAATGGTATATCAATAGTGTTGATTATCAACATAATTTCGAGAATGCCTCAGGACCTTACAACACTCTTCGAACAGTTCATTAAGGGAAAGAGAGTAGCAAACGGAATCTTAGCTGGAGTGGTTATAGCTGCTATCATCATTGCAATTGTAGTAATGGTAGTAATTCTCCAGGGAGCAGAGAGAAGAATCCCTGTTCAGTATTCTAAGATGCTGAGAGGAAGACGTACATATGGTGGACAGAGTTCACACATTCCGCTTAAGGTTAATACTGGCGGTGTAATGCCTGTTATTTTTGCTCAGTCGTTGATGCAGACGCCCGTTATTATTTGTTCTTTTATGGGAATAGCACAGGGAACTGGTGTATGGGCCGGAATACTCAGAGGTCTTTCTGAAAATAACTGGTTTAATAAAAACAACTGGATATATACTATCGGTGCTCTTTTATATTTCTTATTAATAATTGCTTTTGCGTATTTCTACACATCGATATCCTTCAATCCACTTGAGATTGCAGACAATATGAAGAAATCGGGTGGTTTTATTCCGGGAATCAGACCTGGAAGACCTACAAGTGATTATTTGGCAGCTATTCTTAGCAAAATTGTATTGATCGGAGCACTTGGACTTTCAATCGTTTCATTGACACCAATCGTTTTAAATGGTCTTACCACAGCAAATGTTTCGTTTGGTGGTACTTCAATAATCATTGTAGTCGGAGTTGTTATAGAGACACTTCAGCAGATCGAATCCCAAATGCTTGTTAGAAATTATAAGGGATTCCTAAGCGAACAGTAAAGGAGAAGCCGATGAAGATCATAATGCTCGGTGCACCTGGTGCCGGCAAGGGAACAATTGCTTCAAGACTTGGAGCCAGACACAATATTCCTCATATCTCTACAGGAGATATTTTTAGAGAGAATATAAAGAATGAGACAGAACTTGGTAAAAAAGCCAAATCCTATATGGATGAAGGCAGATTGGTACCTGATGAGCTGACATGTGATCTTGTGGCTGATCGTATAAAGCAGGATGATTGCAAAAACGGGTTCATCCTCGATGGATTTCCAAGAACCATACCTCAGGCGGAAGCGCTTGACAAGGTTCTTGAGGCATCCGGAGAAAAGGTTGATTTTGCGATTGACCTGGAAGTTGAAGACGATGTAATCGTCGAGAGGATGTCAGGTAGACGTTCTTGCTCAAAGTGTGGTAGGATATATCATACGGTGACACCTGAACTTAAGCCAAAGAATGAAGGGATTTGTGATTCATGCGGTGGAGATTTGGTCCTTCGCGATGATGACAAATCTGAGACAGTTCTCAAAAGACTGGATGTTTATCATGAACAAACAGAACCACTTATCAGGTATTACGGCAATAAAAATGTTCTTCATGAGGTATCAGGTATTATAGGTATTGATGAAGAAATAAGAATCATTGAAGAAATAATAAAGTAATTAATACGGGAGGAACGGATTTGTCAAAAGCAGACACTATTGAGGTCGAAGGTACAGTACTTGAGAAATTACCAAATGCAATGTTTCAGGTAAAACTTGAAAATGGACTTGAAATTCTTGCTCATATTAGCGGGAAGCTTAGAATGAATTACATTAGAATTCTTCCCGGTGATAAGGTAACAATTGAGATGTCTCCTTATGACCTCACAAAAGGAAGAATTGTCTGGAGAGATAAATAAATATTGACATTTTACCCTACTGTAGATATAATCTTACTCGGACGCTTTTGGGGTAGAGCTTTGCTCAATCATAAAAGTGTAGTGCGGATAAGATTTTTATATTCAGGAGAGGAGGTAATCCTTTGAAGGTTAGATCTTCTGTAAAACCTATGTGCGAAAAGTGCAAGGTAATCAAAAGAAAGGGAAAGATCAGAGTAATCTGTGAAAATCCTAAGCACAAGCAGAGACAAGGTTAATCCTTGATCTCTTAACTAAATTTATGCGGCTGCAGTCTGCAAAAGCGCAGACTGATTCAAATAAACATGGGTCTGTCTTTTTTACATACCGACTGACAGGCTCAGATTGTTTTGTATTTTAAAAAAAGTGGAGGTACAGATACACATGGCTCGAATTGCAGGTGTAGATTTGCCGAGAGAAAAGAGGATCGAAATCGGTCTTACTTATATCTACGGAATCGGCAACACAAGTGCTGCTAAGATCCTTGAAGTCTCAGGAGTTAACCCTGATACAAGAGTAAAAGATCTTACAGATGATGAAGTCAAAAAGCTTAGCGAAGCGCTCGATGAGAGTGGCATCATGGTAGAGGGTGACCTTAGAAGAGAGACATCTCTTAACATTAAGCGCCTTACTGAGATTGGTTGCTATCGTGGGATTCGCCACAGAAAGGGACTGCCTGTACGTGGACAGAAGACTAAGACTAATGCCCGTACTAGAAAAGGCCCTCGCAAGACTATTGCAAACAAGAAGAAGTAGTTTCGGTAATAATTAAGAAAGTAGGTTAGTTTTATTATGGCTAAAACAGCTAAAAAAGTCACGAAGAAACGTGTCAAGAAAAACGTTGAACATGGCCAGGCACATATCCAGGCATCTTTTAATAACACAATTGTTACATTAACTGATGCTAACGGCAATGCTCTTTCATGGGCATCTGCAGGTGGCCTGGGATTTAAGGGTTCAAGAAAATCTACTCCGTATGCTGCACAGATGGCAGCGGAAACAGCGGCAAAGGCTGCAGCTCCAACAGGACTGAAGTCAGTAGATGTTATGGTTAAAGGACCCGGATCAGGAAGAGAAGCAGCTATAAGAGCACTCTCTGCAAGCGGAATTCTGGTTACAAGTATCCAGGATGTTACACCGGTTCCTCATAATGGATGCCGTCCGCCGAAACGTAGAAGAGTCTAATTAGGAGGGAAATAAATAATGGCAGTTAATAGAACACCTGTCTTAAAGAGATGCAGATCCCTCGGCCTTGATCCTATATATCTCGGAGTAGATAAAAAGTCAAGAAGACAGCCGAGAAATACCCGTCGTAAGGTATCTGAATATGGTCTTCAGCTCAAAGAGAAGCAGAAAGCTAAGTTTATATACGGAGTGCTTGAAAAGCCTTTCCGTAATTATTATGCAAAGGCTACAAGAATGAAGGGAATGAATGGTGAAAACCTCATGACCATGCTTGAGAGCCGTCTTGATAGCGTTGTATTCCGTCTCGGATTTGCACGTACAAGAAGAGAGGCACGTCAGCTTGTTGATCACAAGATGTTCCTCGTTAATGGTAAGAATGTTAATATTCCTTCATATCTTCTTAAGGCTGGCGATGTAATTGAAGTTGCTGATAAGAAAAAGAGCCTTCAGAGATTTAAGGATATCAAAGAGACCACTGATGGTAGATTAGTACCGGATTGGCTTGAATGTGATAATGAGAATTTCAAGGCTACTGTTAAGAATCTTCCTACAAGAGATCAGATTGATGTTCCTGTCAATGAGATGCTTATCGTCGAGTTGTATTCTAAATAATTAAGTAAGGTCACTTAGACATAGTACAGGATGGAGGTACAGTGGTGTTCGATTTCGAAAAACCCAATATTGAAATAGCCGAATTGTCAGAGGACAAGAAGTATGGCCGTTTCGTCGTAGAACCTCTCGAACGCGGATATGGTACTACGCTTGGCAATTCTCTTCGCAGAATCATGCTTTCATCTCTTCCGGGTGCTGCAGTAAGTCAGGTTAAGATTGATGGCGTCCTGCATGAGTTCAGCTCAATACCGGGAGTTAAGGAAGACGTTACTGAGATCGTTCTGAATATCAAGGGCCTTGCTATCCGTGATAACAGCGGTGACAACGAACCTAAGAAGGCATATATTGATTTCGAGGGTGAAGGTGTTGTAACCGCCGGTGATATCCAGGTAAGCGATGATATAGAGATTATGAATAAAGATCTTGTCATTGCTCATTTGAATGGCGGTTCTGACAGTAAGTTGGCTATTGATATGACTATCACAGACGGCAGAGGATATGTCTCCTCAGATAAAAATAAGACAGATGATACTCCTATTGGAGTAGTTGCTGTAGATTCTATATACACACCTATCGAGAGAGTTAACCTTAAGGTTGAGAATACTCGTGTTGGTCAGCAGACAGACTTTGACAAGCTGACATTGGATGTATATACAAACGGAGCACTTGGACCTGATGAGGCAGTAAGTCTTGCAGCCAAGGTTATGTCTGAACATCTTCAGCTTTTTGTTAATCTTACAGAGAACGCAATTAATGCAGAGGTTATGGCTTCTAGTCCTTCAGATAAGGATAGCAAGGCGATTGCTATGACAATTGATGAACTTGAACTTTCCGTTCGTTCATTTAACTGTCTAAAGAGAGCGGGCATTAATACTGTTGAGGAGCTTACAAATAAGACTCCTGATGAGATGATGAAAGTTCGTAATCTTGGTAAGAAATCTCTTGATGAGGTTTTTGCTAAGCTTGATGAACTTGGACTCAGCCTTCGTACAGCTGAAGATTAATTATAATAAACACAGGTTGATTGCTTGTGGAACTTGAAGCGGATAAGTCCAAAAGGCGCTTGCTTCAAGCCTTCCATGTGGCAGTATAATAGTGCCGGAAAAGTAAGACCATAGGGCGTTGAACGGTACGCCGCAAAAGGAGAAATAAAATGGCAAAGTATAGAAAATTAGGAAGAACATCTTCACAGAGAAAAGCACTTCTTAGAAATCAGGTTACAAACCTTCTTAATAACGGAAAGATCATTACTACTGAGTCTAAGGCTAAGGAAGTAAGAAAGATCGCTGAGAGCTATATTGCACTTGCTATCCGTGAAAAAGATAATTTTGAAGACGTTACTGTTCAGGCTAAAGTTGCCCGTAAGGACAAGGATGGCAAGAGAGTAAAGGAAGTTGTTGACGGTAAGAAAGTTACTGTATACGACACAGTAGATAAGCAGATCAAGAAGGATATGCCTTCTAGACTTCACGCTCGTCGTGAAATGCTTAAGTATTTCTACCCTGTTACTGAGGTAGTGTCTAAATCAAAGAGGAATTCTATTAATCTTCCGAACAAGATGTTCGATGAGATCGCTCCTAAGTACGCTGATCGTAATGGTGGTTATACCAGAATCGTAAAGATTGGTCAGAGAAAAGGCGATGCAGCAATGGAAGTTCTGCTCGAACTTATCTAAAATACAAAACAGTCGGTAAAATAAGCACTCCGTTTCGGAGTGCTTATTTTTTTGCAAATTTTTAAAAATATTCAATACCAAAATCAAATTTGTATATCATCTTTCATTAGCCTACACAATATAAAAGTATTTTTTTTAGATAGTTATCTGAAAAAAGTTTAAGCATTAAAAGATATGATTGAAAACTGACATGCACAGCCAAATATAACGCTGATTATTAAAAATTTTGGTACAAATAGGACACGATAGAAGACTAGGACCTAAAAGAGTTATATATAAACATTAAAAAGCATTTAAATATATAAATAATAACGGGTAACAAGTGCCATATGGCATTAATCAACAAAAATATGTTAATTCTATATTACGTTTGAAAATCAACCAAGTATGAAGCAGTCAACTCAATAAAATTGCACTTTTACCATAAAATAGTGCGCTGTCAGGTTTTTAAGACATCAAAATAGACAAAAAGGA